>WNFP01000207.1_pt1 | contig 52188 bp, 44 predicted proteins | sample 5400201 | NCBI WGS metagenome assembly WNFP01 (sample SAMN13153355, study PRJNA577476) | soil metagenome | isolation source: 115 cm saprolite under Madrone tree | place: USA:California | collected 2016-06-14 | reverse complement strand
TCGTCCGCGGGCTCGCCTGGCAGCACGGCGACACTGGAAGCAGTGCCCTCCTGCGGGATCCCGCCCGCGATCTCTTTCGATAGACCCGCGATCGCAACAGAGAGAAAGGACCTCATGCGCATCGGCATCATCGGAGGCACGGGAAAGGAAGGAGCGGGTCTCGCCGTTCGCTGGGCCCAGAGCGGCCACGACGTGACCATCGGCTCGCGTGACGCCCTACGGGCGCGGGCAAAAGCCACGGAGCTGTCAGGGCTGGCGGGCCGCACCATCGGGGGCATGGCCAACCGCGACGCGGCTGTCGCGGCCGACGTCGTGGTCCTGGCTCTTCCCGCAGTGGGCCTGGAGACGACGCTCGGCGAGCTCAAGGACGCGTGCCGCGGCAAGGTCGTGATCAGCACAGTGGTGCCGCTGTCCTTCGGAGGCGGGCGGCTCTTCACCCCTCCCCCGCATGGCTCCTCGGCCGAGGAAGCGCAGGCGCTCCTCGGGCCCGACGCGAGAGTGGTCGCAGCCTTCCACCACATCGCCGCCCACGAGCTCTCGGCCGCCGGTCACGACATCGATTGCGACCTGCTGCTCTGCGGCGGGGACGCCGACGCGAAGAAGGCCGTGATCCTACTCGGCAGCGGCATGGGCCTACGGGCCGTCGACGTGGGCGCGCTGACCAACGCGGGACCTCTCGAAGGCATCACGGCCGTGCTCGCCACCATCAACCGTCGCTACAAGCTCAAGAACTCCGGAATCAAGATCACCGGGCTGCCCGCCTGAAAGGGATCGGACATGGCTCTAGACCCCGTCGTCGTCCCCCCCATCGTAGTCCCTCATGACCGTCTCGCCGATTTCATCGTGTCGGTGCTGGAGGCGCTCAAGATGTCGCCCAAGAACGCGCGTCTCACCGCCGACCTGATGGTGCGCACGGACCTGCGCGGCGTGGACTCGCACGGCATCGGGATGCTGCCGAAGTATGTCGAGTGGACGCAGGCCGGCTTCGTCCACCCCTGGGCTGATCCGGTCGTCGCCCGGGACGATCTCGCCACGGCCCTCGTGGACGCCCAGAAGGGGCTCGGGCACCCGGCCAGCGCCATGTCAATGGAGCTGGCCATCTCCAAGGCGGCGACATACGGCATGGGCATCGTCGCCGTGCGCAACTCGAACCATTTCGGCGCCTGCGCCAACTACTCGATGATGGCGCTCGCCCGCGGCATGATCGGCCTCGCCTTTACCAATTCGCCGTTCGTCGCCATGGTGCCGACCTTCGGCCGAAAGCCGATGATGGGCACCAACCCGATCAGCGTGGCGGCGCCCGCGGGTCGCCGCGAGCCCTACGTACTCGACATGGCGACGACCACCGTGGCGGTGGGCAAGCTGCATGTGGCCTCCCGGTGGAACAAGCCTGTCCCCGAGGGCTGGGGGCTCGATGAGCACGCGGGGCCTACCACGGATCCCCGCAAGGTCCTGGCCTCCCGCCTCCTCACTCCCCTCGGAGGCAGCCGGGACCTCGGCAGCCACAAGGGTTATGGCCTGGGCGTGCTGGTCGACATTCTCTCGGGCGTGCTGGGCGGCGCCGTCTACGGCGACGTGCTCGATCGGAAGGGCCTGCGCGGACAGCAGCTCACCAATACGGGGCATTGCTTCGCGGCCATCGACATCAAGCGCTTTCGGCCCGTGGAGGAGTTCGCGGCCGACATGGACGACATGCTGGGCACACTTCAGGACATGCCGACGGCTGACGGGCACCAGCGCGTGTACACGGCGGGACAGCCGGAGGCCGAGACCGAGCGGCACCGCCGCGCCACCGGCATCCCGGTAGCGCCAGCGCTTGCGCGGCAATGCAACGAGGTCGCGGTCTCGCTCGGAGTCGCTCCCCTGTCGTAAGGCTCGCGCTGGGCCGGGCGGGGAAGCGCGGCGGGGTGCCCTCGTCCGCTCAGACCTCCTCGCCTTGCGCGCCACCTCGCTCGGACGACTCCGCCTGCCCCCCCATCCCCCCGAGGCGGGGGTGCGCTCGCTGCCCTGCTTCGCAGCGGCGGCTCGCGCGGCGGAGGCGTCCTGCGCTGAGGTCGAGCGCTACGGCTCGTCGGATTCGCTCCCGAGGGCACCCCGCCGCGCTTCCCCGCCCTGACGTTTCACCCGTTGCCGGGGCGGGACCTAGCGGGGGAGGAGCTTGGCGAAGGCGGCTTCGACGTTGGAGAAGTCGTCGAAGAGGAGGTCGGGGCGCTCGGCTTCGAGTGACTCGCGCGTGTAGAGGCCCGTCGCGACCGCGACTGCGGTGGCGCCGAAGTGACGCGCGCATTCGATGTCGTGCGGCGTGTCGCCGATCACCACGACGGCTTCAGGCTGAAAGCTCCGTCCGGTAAGCGCCTGGGCGCGGCGCGCGGCAAGCGACGGCAGCTGCCTGCGATCGATATGATCCGAGCCGTAGGCGCCCAGGCGGAAATAGGGCCTGAGCCCGGTCGGCTCGAGCTTGATACGCGCGCCGGCCTCGATATTGCCCGTGAGCAGACCTACGAGCGCCTCGGGCGCGCCGTCCAGGCGCCGGACGAGATCGGCGATACCCGGGTGCATGACGACCCCGCTGCCGTCGCCGACCTCGGCCGCGAGCCCGCGCGCGTAGGCCTCGAAGCAGTCGTCGAGACGCTCGTGCACGGCAGGGCGCGCCAGGCCCGCCCCCTCCATGAGATCGAAGACGATGCGCGGATCGGTCCGGCCGCGGAGGTCGTAGCGCTCTATGTCTCCCGCCGTCCCGTAGACCTCCTTGAGCGCGGCCGCGAGCGCCCTGCGCCCCGCACCGCGGGCAGTCAGGATGGTGCCGTCGATGTCGAAGAGGACGAGCCGCATGGCGGTCAGCGCGGGTCCGGCAGGCCGAGGGCGCGCAGCCGCGCGACGATGGGCGGCAGTCGCTCGAGCACCGCGTCGACTTCCGCGAGGGTGCTCCAGCGGCCGAGGGTGAAGCACAAGGAGCCCTCCATCTCTTCGGGGGCGCAGCCGATGGCCCGGAGCACGTGCGACGGTGTGCCGGTCCGCTGGGCGCAGGCCGAGCCCGAGGACGCCGTGACCCCGCTCAGGTCCAGGTCGAGAAGCACGCCGTCGGCCTTGGCCCCGCGAAGCACGAAGCTCGCGTGATGGGGCAGCCGCGCTGTTCGCGATCCGGTCAACCGGCAATACGGGATCGAAGCGGCCAGGCCGTCCGCGAGGCGCTCGCGGAGCGCTTCCAGGCGCGCGGGCTCGCCGTGGCCGGCCTCCGTCCGAATCAGCTCGGCCGCGACGCCGAAGCCGACGAGGGCCGGCAGGTTTTCCGTGCCGGATCGGTACCCGCCTTCCTGCCCGCCTCCCAGTATCTGCGGCACGAGCTTGACGCCCTGCCTGACCCAGAGCGCCCCCGCGCCCGGAGGGCCGTAGAGGTCATTGCTCGATACCGTCACGAGGTCGAGGCCGACGGACTCGCCGGCGAAGGGCGCGCGCCCGAGGGCGCCGACGGCGTCCGCGTGCAATGGCACGCCCGCAGCGCGCGTGATCCGCGCGATGTCGCCCAGCGGCTGCATCGTTCCGATTTCCCCGCAGGCGGCCCCGATGGAGACAAGGACGGTCTCGGGGCGGAGGGCTTTCCGCAAGGTCTCGGGATCGATGCGCCCTTCCGAGTCGACGGGAAGCACGCTCACCGTTCCGCCCGTCTTCTCGAGGTCGCGGCACGCATTGAGCACGGAAATGTGCTCGATCGCGGAGGTGACGACGTGGCGGGCCTTGTCGCCGCTGCGCTGCGCGACGCCGCGGATCGCCAGGTTGTTGGCCTCGGTGGCGCCCGAGGTGAAGATGACACCCGGGGCCGCGCCACCGACGAGCCGGGCCACCTTGGCGCGGGCGGCCTCGAGCGAGTCGCGGGCCTCGAAGCCGAGCGAGTGGGGGGCGGATGGATTGCCGATGCCGGCCTCGAGGAAAGGCCGCATGACGGCAAGGACACGCGGGTCTACCGGGGCGAATCCCGCGTAATCGAAATAGACCCTGTCGGGAGCCGCGCCTCGGCGCTCCACACCGCTACCGGATCTTCCTGACCAGGAACCGGTAGACCCCGCCCTCCCGGGAGACCTCGAGGAGCTCTTGGCCGGCGATCTGACACCAGGTCTGCATGTCGGCATCCGAGGCCGGGTCGTCGGACAGCATGGCCAGGATTTGACCGTCGCCCATGGCGTGTATGGCCTCGCGGGTCTTGACTATCGGCATGGGGCAAAAGAGGCCGATGCAGTCGATGTGCTTGTCAGGAATGAATACTTTTGGCTCGGTCGCCATGCCCCGATACGGTATCCTAGGCCTCGCGGCGGCGTCAAGACGACCCGGCGGTTCCTTGACACCCGGGCTGGCGCCACCCAATACTTACCGAATGGCACGAGCCACGCGCCGATCGAAGCTCAACCCGGACGAGCCCACCCTGGTAGCGGGAGGGGCGCGGCGCACCATCATGCTAGCCCTGTGGCTGACCTCGTTCATCCCCCTCCTGGTGGTGGGCTATACCCTGTACGCCTATCTCCTGCCGCTCCTCGACCACACGCGTCAGGTCCGGGACCTGCCCTGGCTTCAGGCGCTGCTCGTCTTCACCGGGCTCCTCATGGTGGTGGGCGGCCTTCTCGTCTGGGACCTGACGCGCGCCCTCCCGCGCCCGGAGCCGCCCCCTCCTGTGCCCGTCGCCACGCCGGAGCGTCCGCAGGTGGCCTCCGAAAGCCTGGACGACGCCGACAGCCTGCTGCACTCCTTTTCCCGCATGCTCGCGCCGATCGAGCAGCAGGCGGCAGCCCTCGACCGCTACGCCACGCGGCTCGACAGCGCCTACCAGGAGCTCGAGTCCACCAACGCGCGGCTCAAGGAATTTTCCTTCAAAGACGAGGTGACGGGGCTGTACAACCGCCGCTTCTTCTCGATCCGCCTCGAAGAAGAGGTCTCGCGCTACCGCCGCTTCAACCACCCGGTTTCCGTGGTGCTGCTCGACCTCGACGCCTTCAAGTCGGTCAACGACGAGCTGGGTCACGCCTCGGGTGACGAGACCCTGCGGGGCATGGCCGAGATCCTGCTGCGCCACTCCCGCGGCATCAACGTCATCTGCCGCTACGGCGGCGACGAGTTCGCGGTCCTGCTGGTCGAGACGTCCAAGGCGGGCGCGCGCCTCTACGCGGACAGAATCCGCTATGTGCTCTCCTCCTACCAGTTCGCGCACCGCCGCCGCGTGACGGCGAGCTTCGGCATCGCCTCCCTGCCCGAGGACGTGGCGCCCACGGCCGACGACCTCATCCAGGCCGCCGACGAGGCGCTGTACGCAGCCAAGCGCGCCGGCAAGAACCGCGTCTCGGTCCACGAGGACGTCATCGTCTCCCAGCCAGTCGCCTCCGAGGCCAAGACAGAATGAGCGAGCCCTCGGTCCAGAAGCAGGTCCTCATCGTCGAAGACGACGCCAAGGTCCGGGGCGCGCTTCGCGAGGTCTTCATCACCGACGGCTACCAGTGTCGGGTGGCGGCCAACGGGCGCGAGGGCCTGGACGCCTTCCAGCAGGAGCGCCCGCCGTTGACGCTGACCGACATCAAGATGCCCGTGATGGACGGGCTCGAGTTCCTGAGGCGTGCACGCGCCGTCGACGCCGACGCCGCGATCATCGTGATCACGGGCCTCGGCGACATGAAGACCGCCATCGAGAGCCTCAAGTGCGGCGCGTACGACTTCATCGTGAAGCCCGTGAACGTCGAAGAGGTCCTCATCGCCGCCGAGCGCGCGCTCGAGCGGCGGCAGCTGCTCATGGAGCGGCGCGAGTACCACACGCTGCTCGAGCGGCGCGTGGACGAGGCGACGCGGGACCTGGCCGCCGCGCTGAACGAGCTCGAGGACACCTATCGGACGACGCTCGAGGCCCTGGGCTCCGCGCTCGACACGCGGGACGTCGGCACGCACGCCCATTCGCGCCGCGTCGTCGGGTACTCGCTGGCGCTCGCGCGCGCCCACAACCTGCCGGAATCGCAGATGCGCGACATCGAGCACGGTGTCCTGCTCCACGACATCGGCAAGATCGGGATTCCCGACGGCATCCTGCTCAAGCCGGGTCCGCTCGGACCCGAGGAATGGAAGATCATGCGCACGCACCCGGACCTGGGCCGGCGGCTCGTCGAGCCCATCCCATTCCTGCGGGGCGCCGTGCCGATCGTCTATCACCATCACGAGCGCTGGGACGGAACGGGCTATCCGGCGGGACTCCGCGGCGAGAGCATTCCTCTCAGCGCGCGCATCTTCGCCGTGGCCGACGCCTTCGACGCCATGACGTACAACAGGCCCTACTCGATCGCCATTTCCTTCGAGGCGGCCCGGCAGGAGATCCAGCGCTGCGCGGGCACGCACTTCGATCCCGCGGTGGTGGAGACGTTCCTGAAGATACCGCTCGAGCTGATCGAGACCATCCGAAACGGTTCGGGGCAGAGCGTGCAGCGGGCGACCAGCGTGCCGCTCACGCGGGAACACTAGGGGCGCGCTACTCCGGCTCCTTGAGGCCGAATGTCTCCACGGCGTACGCCCTCTGCTTGAATTTCTGCACCTTCCCCGACCCCGTCAGCGGAAAGCTCTCCACGATCTCGACGTACTTCGGCGCCTTGAAGTTGGCGATCCTGCCGCGAGCGAACGCGGCGATATCTTCTTCGGTGAGGGTCTCTCCCGCCTTCGGAATGACGAACGCCATCACCGCCTCGCCCATGACCGGGTCGGGCACGCCCACGATGGAGACGTCCAGCACCTTGGGGTGGCGCAGGAAGAAGTTCTCGATCTCCGCCGGGTAGGTGTTGAAGCCGCCGACGATGATCATGTCCGTGAGGCGGCCCGTGATGCGCACGTAGCCGTCGGAGTCCTTGACGCCCATATCGCCGGTGTGCAGCCAGCCGTCGCGGACCTTCTCGGCCGTCGCGGCAGGGTTCTTGTAGTAGCCGAGCATGAGCGTCGGGCCCGCGATGCAGACCTCGCCCTCCTCGCCCGGCCCGAGCGGAGCGCCCGTCACCGCGTCCACGATGCGGTCCTCGATCTCCGGAGTCCGCAGGCCGACCGTCGACACGCGCTTGTCGATCGGGTCGCCCGGACGGGTCCAGTGGGTCCCGCCCGTGGCCTCGGTCAACCCGTAGACGACGAGGGCATCCATGCCGAGGCCGTGGTCGCTGTCGAGGATCCTCCGCATGATCTCCACCGGCACGGGAGCGGCACCGATCGAGCCGGTCCGAAGCGAGCGGAGGTCGAACCGGCCGAATGACGGATGTCCGAGCATCGTGATGAACATCGTGGGCACGCCGGAGAAGATCGTCACCCGCTCGGTCTCGATGAGCCGCATCGCCTCGGCGGGATCGAAGACGTCCATCACCACCTGGGTGGAGCCGGCGAGGCAGTTGGCCGCAACACCGCCCATGGCCCCGAAAATATGGAAGTACGGGACCGGCACGAGGTAGCGATCGCGGGCCGTCCAACCGTGGAGGTCCTGGTAGACGCGGCACTTGTAGTAGATGTTCCCGTGGGAGAGCAGGCACCCTTTCGGCTCGCCCGTGGTCCCCGAGGTGTAGAGCATCGCGGCCGCGTCATCGGGACCGACGCGGATCCCGTCGAGCGCCGGGGCGCCGATCGACGAGCCCAACCGCTCGATGTCGGTCCAAGACCGGCACCCGGCCGGAACGCGATCTCCCAGCACGATCACGTGCTCAAGCGAGGGGAACCGCGCGCTCCTGAGCCTCCCGCCGGGCCGTTCGACCTCGGGGCAGATTTCCCGCAGGATCTCGATGTAGTCGATGCCCGCGGCGTCGAACCGGTCGGCCAGGATGAGCGCCTTGGCATCGGAGTGGCCGAGGACGTACTCGACCTCGAAGGCCTTGTAGCGGCTGTTGCAGGTGACCGTCACCCCTCCGGCCTCGGCGATTCCGAGGTTGGCCACGTTCCATTCGACACGATTCGGCATCCAGAGGACGACGTGGTCGCCCGGCCCGAGGCCGAGCGCCAGGAGCCCGCGGGCGAACGCATCGGCGCGCCGCTTGAGCTCGCCATAGGAGACGCGTTCGCTCTTGAAGACGATGGCTTCCTGCGACGGGTTTCGCTCGGCGGCGGCGTCGAGCATCTGCCCGAGCGCCAGCGCCGGTCCCAGGGTCTCCGTCATCCTTTCGTCGCTTCGATCTGCTCGAGCAGCTGCCGCGCCCGGCTGAAGGCCTGGGCGAGCTCCTCGTGCGACAGGCCCTGGTCGCGCGCCTTCTGAATGATCCCCCGCACGTCCTGCCACCTCTGCATGGCCGCCTCTCGACTGCCCGACTCGAGGAGTCGCCCGATCGTCTCGGCGGCGCCGTCCGAGATCCGCTCGATCGTTCTGGCGAGAAGCTCTCGCGTTCGGCGCTCGAGGCCCAGGTCGAGATCCCGGAGGTGCAGCGCCCGGAAGAGCGGCCGCAGGGCCGCCTCGAGCTCGAAGGCCTCGATGCTGCGGAGCGCCTCGGTCTCGGACGTCTCGGTGCCTCGGGCCGTCGCGACGAGGCGCCCCATTTGCCGGACGACGCACCGTGCCGACAAATCCGCCAAGGGAGTTCTGCGGGCCGCCGGCAGATCCTCCGAGTCGAGGGCCTGGCGAACCAGCTCGCGCGCCTGGGCGAACTGCCGCCGCCGCATGAGGCCCCGCCCGGCGAGCACGTAGCCGTCCCAGAGGGCTTCGCGCGCACGGTCGAGGAGCACGGCCACGTCCTCGGTGGCGGGGGCCGCAACGATACGCCACTCGAGCCAGAGAACAGCCATGCGGAGCACCAGGACCCGCTCGCCTGAGGTGGCCGACATGCCATCGGCCGCGGCCAGAAGCTGGCGTGCGGCCGTCGCCGCCAGAAGCGCGATACGTTGTGGACAGCCTTCCGAGACGCCGTCGGGAGCTACGCGAACCGCGGCGTCCAGAGCGCCCTGGGCGCCCTCGATGTCGCCGAGCGCGTGGCGCGACAGTCCGACCAGGGTCCAGAGCGCCGCGCGGATGAAGGAGGGCTCGGCGCCCTCGGGAGGCGCCCCCGCCTCGAGATGCGCCACCGCCGTCTCGATGACCTGCGAATGCTGGCCTTCCTGCTGGAGCGCCAGAGCGCGCTCGAGCGCGTCCAGCTCCTCGTCTTCCCCCTTGACCGAGACCGAAGCCTCGACCGGCGGCACGAGAGGGAGATCGGGCTGAGCCGTCCGGGACTCCGTGGCCGGCGGCGGCGGCACGGGCGCGAGCCGCGGGTGGGGCCCGGGCCGCCGCGACCGGCGCCGCTCGGGTCCCGTATAGGGCGCTCGAGACGGTATCTCCGGAAGCGCCGGCCGCGCGGGGGCGACAGGCGCGGCCCTCGTCGCGGGCGCCCGCCGCCGCGCGCGTCCCGCCGGCCGCGTGGGACGGTCATCGAGGGCCTGGGCCAACCCCACGAACAGCAGGATCGCGGCCGCGGCCGCCAGGAGCGCGACCAATCCCTCTTCCAGCGTCACGTTGACGCTCTCTCCGTTGACGCTCTCCCCATGGACCCGAACCCTAACACGACGCACCGGACCGCGGCCAGAAGCACTTGACTCCCTTCGCGGGCAAGTATCATGATGACCAGAGTCCAGTTGTCACTCCACCAATCCAGGAGGGTCAATGCGTCGCGTCGCCGTCATCGGTGTGGGAACGACGAAGTTCGGGAAGCATGACCGCACCAGCGGCGAGCTCTTCGCCGAGGCGGCGACCGAAGCGATCCGGGACGCGGACATCGCTCCGTTCGCGATCCAGGCCCTCTACTACGGCAATGTCACCGGCGGCGAGGGGGAAAAGCAGCTGCACATGGGTCCGCTCTCGGCGACGCTCCTGGGCATACCGACCGTGCCGACGACCCGCTTTGAAAACGCCTGCGCCACGAGTCACGCGGCCTTCCGTCACGCCGCGATGGAGATCGCCGCGGGCATTTCGGATGTCGTCATGGTGGGCGGCGCCGAGCGCGTGCTCAATATTCCGACCGACGAGGCGACCGAGTATTTCGCCTACTGCTCGGACGCCTCGTGGGAGCAGACCCTCGGCCTGACCTTCCCCGGGGTCTTCGCGCTCGTCGCACGAGCCCACATGGACAAGCACGGCACAACCGAGGAGCAGATGGCTCACGTCGCCGTCAAGAACCACCGCCACGGCGCGCTCAATCCCAAGGCGCAGTTCCGCAAGGAGATCACGGTCGACATGGTGCTCAAGAGCGCCTACGTCGCCGACCCGTTGAAGCTCCTCGACTGCTGTCCGTTCACCGACGGCGGCGCCGCGGTGATCCTGGCGGCCGAGGAGGTGGCGCGCAAACGTCCCCGCGCCGTCTGGATGCTGGCGAGCCAGGCGGCCTCCGACACGATGTTCATGCACGAGAAGCGCGACCTCTCGCGGGTGATGGCGACGGAGCGCGCCGCAGCGGCCGCCTACCGCCAGGCCGGCAAGACACCCGCCGACGTGGATGTCGTCGAGCTGCACGACTGCTTCACCATCGCCGAGATCGTCGCGACTGAGGGCTTGGGCTTCTTCGAGCCGGGCTCCGGCGGCGCGGCCGCCGAGAAGGGCTGGACCGCTCTCGGGGGCAAGATACCCGTCAACCCCTCGGGCGGCCTCAAGGCCAAGGGCCACCCGATCGGCGCCACGGGCGCCGCGCAGATTGCCGAGATCACGACGCAGCTCCGGGGAGAAGCGGGCGCGCGCCAGGTCGAGGGCGCGCGAACGGGCCTGACGCACACCCTCGGCGGCAACACCGCAACCGTGCTCGTGAGTCTCTTTGGCCGTGGCTGAAACCGTGCTGACGCTGAAACATTTCTTCGAAGAAGCCCGGGCAGGCCGGCTGACCGGAATCCGGTGCGGCAAGTGCCAGGGGCTCGCGATCCCCCCGAAGGAATTCTGCCCAACCTGCCAGGAGCGGGACTGGACGGCGGTGCCGCTGGCGGGAGGCGGAAGCATCACGTCGTTCACCGTCATCCGCGTGGCGCCCCGCGGACGCGGCGCCGAGGCGCCCTACGCGGTCGCGGTGGTGCGGCTCGACGAAGGCGTCTCGCTGCTCGGAAGGATCGTGGACATCCCCTTCGACTCGCTGCGCTCGGATCTGCCCGTGCGCTTCCGCCCGCTCATCACGGGCGAGCAGACCGCTATCGGCTTCGGACCTGCCTGAGCGTCACAGCTCTACCTTTTGAAGTAGCGCATCTCCAGCGTCAGGCACCCAGTGGGAACCCGGTACGGGCCGTGAACCATGCCCGGCGGCCTGCACGCGTACATCCCCGCGGTGAAGGTCATGTTCTTTCCGAGGTCGATGAGCTCGCCCTCGAGAATCCAGACCTCTTCCCAGAAATCGTGCGCGATCGTCTCGGTGGTCTCCACGCCCACCGCGAATTGAAGCAGGCGTGTCACGTCACCGTCCTCGCTCTTGCTCAGGATCTTCTGGCGGACGCCCGAACCGCCCGCTCCCCCCGTGGCGGAGGCGAGCACCGGCTCCCAGGCGATGCGATCGGGCTTGAAGAACTCGAGCTCCGGCTTGGGCATGCTCTCTACTCCGTCGAAATCGAAGGGGGTTACGGGATGCGACCCGCAACCCCCTCGTGAAATGGAGCGGCCGACCGGATTCGAACCGGCGACGTCCAGCTTGGGAAGCTGGCATTCTGCCACTGAATTACGGCCGCGTTCGAAGCTTATTTTAGCTCAAACCTCCTACTTGAGCGACATGTCGTAGGCCTTGATCAGCTCGTCGCTCCGCGCCTTCCAGTTGAGGCGCTTGCTCGCGCCGTAGAGATCGATCTGCTGGTAGAGCGGCACCGCCGCCTGGTCCTCGATCCACATCTTGTTGATGCGCTGGTACAGCGCGAGCCGCTGCTTTTCGTCCATCATCGTCTGGGCCTGGTCGATCATGCCGTCCATGTCCGGGTTGTAGTAGTTGCAGAGGAGGCTGCCCGACCGGAAGAGCGGCACGTAGATGCCCTCGGCGTCCATCATCCCCTGCCCCCAGCCGATCAGCCAGACGGGGCCGGGCTTGTGCACGTACAACATGTTGTTCAGGTAGCTCACGAACTCGTAGGTGCGCATCGTCGCCTTGATGCCCGCCTTGTTCAGCTGGCCGGCGACGGCCTCGAGCACTTCCTTGTCGCGGACGTAGCGCCCCTGGGGACCGTTCAGCGCGATCTCGATCCCGTTGGGAGAACCCGCCTCGGCCAGGAGCTTCTTCGTCTTGGCCAAGTCCTGGTGGATTGGCTTGAGGGACGGATCGTAACCGAAGTGCATGCTGGGAAGCATGGTCGCGACGCGCTGTCCCTTGCCGTCGAGCACGCCCTTGATGATCTCGTCCACGTCGAGGGCGTACGCGATGGCCTGGCGAATGCGCTTGTCGCCCGCCGGGCCCGGGTACGGCCCCACCAGCTTGTTCTGGGTGTCGAACTGGTGGGTGGAGAACATGAGCTGAATGGTGCGGACACTGGGCGCCGTGCTGAGATAGAGCTTCGGGTGGTTGGCGATGATGTTCGCCAGGTGCGGCGGGATATTGACGGCGACGTCGATCTCGCCGTTCTGGAGCGCCGCCACGCGCACGGCGTCATCGGGGATGGGCCTGAATACCACCGTCTTGATCTTGGGAGCGCCGCGGTAGTAGTTCTCGTTGGCCTCGAGCACGATTTCTTCGTCCTTGGACCACCGGACGTACCTGTACGGCCCGGTGCCGATCGGATTCTTGGAGATGTACTGGGTGTCCTTGTCCGCGTACGCCTTGGGCGGGTACATGGCGGCCTGCGGATGATTCATCGAAGGGATAAACGTCGGCCACGGCTTCACGGTGTGGACCCGCACCGTGTACGGATCCACGATCTCCACCCGCTGGATCAGCTTGAAGTTCGAGCTGGCGCGCATCTTGGGATCCTTCACGCGCTCCAGGCTGAACTTCGCGGAGTCCGCGTTGAAGTCTTCCCCGTTGTGGAACTTCACGCCCTTGCGGAGCTTGACCTCCCAGACCTGGGGCGAGATCAGCTTCGGCAGCTCGGCGGCCAGCGCGGGCACGATCTTCAGGCTCTGGTCACGCTCGACCAGCTTGTTGTAGATGTGCTCGCCGACCACCGAGGCCGGTGTCTCCTGCTGATTCATGATATCCAGCGACGATGGGTCCACGCCCTGGGCGATCACCACCTTGCCTTCGGAAGCGGCCGAGCCCGAGCCTGGCGCCGCCAGGGCAACGAGCGTTCCGGCAAGCACCGCGAATAGACGGATGCCACTCATGTCTGCCTCCTTAGGGATAGCGGAACAGCGACTGCGACCGGCCGCACTACTCTAGGGGGCCGGCTCCGGGGTGTCAAGCGGCTCATCCCGCGCGCGCCGGAGATACGCAAGTGCCGCTTCCCGCGTCGTCACGGCGCCGACCGCCTGCGCCTCGCGCAGGAGGCCGAGCAGCCTGCCGATCGCAGGTCCTGGCGGCAGTCCGAAGGCCGCCATCATGTCCCGGCCGTCCAGCAGCGGCAGCGCCGAGAGCGCGGCGGTCTCCTCGGCATGGCCCGCCATCAGCTCGCGCAATACGCGACCGTCGTCGCTCTCCCACACGCCCAGCGGAGAGTCACCCCGGAGCCCCGCCGCGTCGGCCAGCGCCAGAAGCAGGAGATCGCGCGCCTCGTCCCCCAGGTCCCGGAAGAAGCGAAAGCGCGCGCGGCGGCTGATGCCGCCGGACTGGGCCAGATGCATCGGACGGAGGTGGTGGCGGACGAGGCGCTCCAGCACCGCCGTCATCCGTCCCGACAGGCGGAGCCGCCCGGCAATGGCGACCACGCGAAGCGCGCCGATCGCGTCGTGACCGATGAAGCGGGTGCGGCCGGCCTCGACGCTCCGGGTCTCCGGCTTGGCGACGTCGTGGAGGAGCGCCGCGAGCTTGAGCGCCTCGCGCCGCGAGCCCCCGTCCCCAAGCGGCTCGCCCAGATGCTTGTAGATCTCGTCGCCCCACGGCGCCAGCTCCCGAACATGGTCGACCAGCAGATCCGCGGCCTCGACCGCGCGCAGGCTGTGCTCCCAGACATCGAAAAGATGAGGCAATGACTGCGCCGTGGCTTTCATCGCGGCGCGCTCGGGAAGCAGGACTTCCAGGGCGCCCCAGCGATCGAGCATCCGCAGGCCGGCGGCCGATGAAACACCGGCGAATATTCCCAGGATCTCGTCCCTGGCGCGCTCGGCGGAGATGCCGGCGAGCCCGGGGGCGGCCTGAAGCGCGGCCGCCTCGAGAGCAGGATCGAGCCGCCAGCCCGGTTGGGCGCCCAGCCGCGCGGCGCGCAGCACCCGGACGGCGTCATCGTCGAATGAGCGCGGCGAGCAGAGCCGCACCTTGCGCTCCCGCAAATCCCCGATTCCTCCGGTCGGGTCCTCGACACCGGCCTCTCCGTCCGCCACGAGCGTTTCTACGGGAACGGCGAGGGCGTTGACGGTGAAGTCCCGCGCCGCAAGATCCCCGTCGAGGCTGCTCGCCCGAAAGTCCGCGATGTCGATCTGAGGCCCCCTCCAAGCGTGCGCCGGTCCGCGCGCGAGACGGGCCGCACCGCGTCCCTCATCGAGCACGTGCAGGGCACCGCCCAGCAGCGCGGCCAGCTCCCGCGCGAGAGCGATCGCGCCCGAGGGTACGGCGATGTCGAGGTCGGCCGAGCCGCCGCCCGAAAGCGCGTCCCGCACGGCGCCGCCGACCAGCCAGGCCGGACGCCCGGGGCTCAGGAGCCGCGCCAGTGCCACGAGCGCGGCCCGCCCGTCCGCGCCCAAACCGCCGAGCCCGACCCGCGCGGTGCCGGTCACGGCAGTCCCAGAAGCGCGGCCGCGTTGTCGTGAAACATCTTCTGATAGACGGCGGGCGGGAGGTCGCGCAGCCAGAGAGCGTCACGCTCCTCCTCGTACGGGTACGGCAGGTTCGGGAAGTCGCTGCCGAAGACGATCCGGTCCTGCCACCGGAGAAGGTCGTCGTTCGTCACCGAGATGCGGTTCAGGCGGGTGTCGATCTTGCGGTGCTCGTGGCGGATCGGCGCAAAGGCCATGGTGGTATCGAGGTAGAGATTGGGACAGCGCTCCATGAGCCCGAAGAACCGGCGCGTCTCGAAAGAGCCCATGTGGGCCACCACGACCTTGAGATTCGGGAACATGTCCATGACGCGCTCGAAGCGCGGATACCCGTCGAAGCCGTTTGGCCATGGAGCGGTCCCGACGTGGATCAAGAGGAGCCGGTCCAGGTCGAACAGTCGCTGGTAGACCGGCAGCACGCGCGGGTCGTCGGGAAAAAAGCGCTGGACGTTGATGTGGAACTTGAAGCCGTGGAAGCCGTAGCCGAGAAGCGCCTCGTCCACGGCCTCCATCAGGTCCGGATCGTCGGGGTGAATCGTCCCCAGCGGGATGCCGTCCGGCACGCGCAGACGGACGCCGTGAAGCCAGGCGTTGATCTCCCGCGCGATCCCGGCCTTGTGGGCGTAGGAAAAATACACGAAGCGCTCGACGCCGTGGTCCCGGAGGAATGCCGCCACCAGCTCGGGCTCGGTCGGCGAGTCGAATCGCCAGTCGGAGTGCTCGGCGAACCATCTTCGGATGGCGCGGAAGAGCCGCTCGGGGTGCAGGTGCGTGTGGATGTCGATGTAGCGAAACCCGTCGGGCGCCAGCATCAGGGCCTCACCACCCAGGTTCCCGGCCAGCCGGCGATCTCGACTCCCTCACGGACACGTCCCGCCCTGGCCAGGCGGGAGACGGCGCGCGCCGTTTCCCCGGGCTCGAGAGCGAAGAGACGGGCCATGCGGGCGATCGTCGAATACACGGCGCCGGGGAGGTACCGCGCGATCAGCAGGTCGAGCGCGGCGGGGCGGCCAAGTTGCCGCCCCTCGGCAACGGCATCGGGCAGCCACCGTTCAACGAGATCCCACCGATACGAAAAGGTGGGCTCGTAGCGCTCCTCGGTCTTGACGATCCACAGGCCCTGCTGGAGCTCCGCCATCGCCCGCTCGAATTCCCGCGTCCGGCCGGCCTCGAGCATGAACGCGTCCGCCCGCAGGCCGCGCGTGTATTGCGGGCTCTCCCGGAAGAAGCTGTCCATGAGCCGCTTGGCCGTCACCGACATGCGGCCCGCCCGGTATTCGGAAGCGTAGTCACGCGCGCGCTGGCGGCCGCGCACGAGGGCGTAGAAGGCCGGGAAAAGATCGAGCGCGACCAGAACGGGGCGCCGCTTGACGAGCTTGCCGTAGTAACAGCGCCGCGCCGCCGGCAGCTCGTCCTTCAGCTCCCAGGTCAATCCGATTCCCGCGTCGTGGTGGGAGTGCCGAGGCCAGCGCGGTCGGGGCAATCCCACGACGGCCTCCCAGAGACACGCGAGCCCGTCGGGGAACCGGTAAAACGTGGAGCACACGCCGACCTGGTCCACGAAGGATGCGGCCGCCCGCGCCGACCGCACCCGCAGTCCCGGCGCGTGCCTGAAGGCCCGCGTGCGGGCCGCCTCGAGTGTCCGCGCGTCCATGGCGGGCTACAGGAACTCGACGCCGCGCTCCGTCACCCTGTACTCCGCGATCTCGTCGCTCTTCGCGCTGCCGCGGTGCTTGACCACGCACAGGAAGCGACCGAGCCGGTTGCCGACGCGCTCGCTACCCATGACGAGGATGGTGTTGGCGACGGCGCCGATGTCTCCCGAGGCGACCTTGCGCGCGATCAGGTCCTCGAGCCGCGTCTCCTCGGTCGTCACCAGGAGTGTGGTAGTGACGGCGGCGTGGTCGTAACGGTGGCTGTCTATGAATTCGCGATGCTTCCACACCGGCAGGCAGATCTCCATCCCCAGCGTCTCGCTGTCCCGATGGATGACCTTGCGATAGAGCTCGTCGAAGAGAAAAGGCTGGATGTAGTCGCCCGGCACGTCCATCGGCTCGATCCCGTCGACTACGATTCGGCGGCAGCCCGCGCCCAGGTGGAAGTAGACGAAGGGACGGACCGTGTACATCGCGTGGTTGTATTCGGACTTCCAGTTCCAGTCGAGCTCGAATCCGCCGTCGGGGGTGACGACCTGGTAGTCCCTGATCTTGCCGACCCACGGGAGCGCACCGCAGTAGCGGGCCGCCATCTGCGCCTGCGACGGAAACGGCTCCGCCATGGGCGTGACCGTGTGCGTCCAGCGACGGAGGTTCCACCCGTACAGGCGGGAGGCGTACTCGGCGTGCTGCTGCGAGTCGCCTCGGGCGTTCATGTCGAAGACGATGCCCGGAGCCCCGTCGGCAGTCTCTCCCGCGCGGGCGAAGTGAAGCCCGAGGTGCGTCTTGCCGATTCCGGTGGCGCCGTAGACGACGCAGAGCGTGCCGGGCAGAAGCCCGCCACCCAACATCTCGTCGAGCCTCTCGAGACCCATCGATATGCGAGCAGTAATAGGTCGCCTAGTTTATCGGCGCGCGGCTAGACGGGTCAAGCCAAAGCGCTCGCTTCCTTGACAGCCACGAACGCCGACCCTAACCTGACTTCATGCAGTCTCGCGTCGCGCTCTTCTTCGAAGGCTCGCCGGCGGCCGAACTCGTGGCAGGCCTGCCCCCGGAGTTCGTTCGCCGATCCGTGCGCCCCGGCGCGGCGCCCGCGCTCGCGCCGACCGAAGAGGCCGTGCTCGTCGTCGACGCGGACACCGACCCGCCCGGGCCCGTCGTCGCCGCGGGCCGCGAAGGCGTCATTCCGGTGATCGCGCTCGCGGCCGCGCCGCCCGACGGTGTGACGCTGCCATCGCACTGGCACGAGTGCCTGACAAAGCCCGTCGGCAAGCCCGTTCTTGCCCGCGCGCTGTCGAACGCCTTCGACTACGTTCGGATGCAGGGCGAGGCCGAGGAGACGCGGCGCCAGCTCGAAGAGCTCAACGAAATCGGCATCCGGCTCTCGGCCGAGCGCGATGTCGACGCCCTCTTCGCGCTCATCCTCTCCCACGCGCGCGCCATCACCCACAGCGACGCCGGGTCGATCTACCTCGTCGAGGAGCCGGACGGGGAACCGCGGCGGCTCCGCTTCCAGCTTTCCCAGAACGACTCGGTCTCGCTGGCCGCGGCATACGCGGGCGGCGGCTCGACGGCGGCGGCCCACGTGTCCGTCGACGAGGAAAGTATCGCGGGCCACGTGGCGCTGACGGGAGAGTGCATCCACCTGGCCGACGCCTACGCGCCGCCGAAGGGCGCCCGCTACCACATCAACACGGCCTTCGATCGGCACGCCGGTTACCGGACCAAGTCCATGCTGGTGGTTCCGATGAGAACTCCGGCCGGAGACGTCATCGGAGTCCTCCAGTTGATCAACTGCAAGCGCGACAGGGACAAGCGCTTCGCCTCGCCCGAGGAGATCGAGCGCGAGGCTGTGCCCTACCCGGAGCGCTTCATCAGCCTCGCCGCCTCGCTCGCCTCGCAGGCCGCCGTCGCCCTCGAGAACAGCCGGCTGTACGAGAGCGTGCGGGTCCTGTTCGAAGGCTTCGTCAGCGCTTCGGTCACCGCCATAGAAGCCCGCGATCCAACCACGTCGGGGCACTCGTTCCGGGTCGCCGATCTGACGGTGGCGCTCGCCCAGGCGGCCGATCGCGTCGAAGCCGGGCCGTTCCGCGACCTGCGCTTCTCGGCCGACGAAGTCCGCGAGATCCGCTATGCGTCTCTCCTGCACGACTTCGGCAAGGTCGGCGTGCGCGAGGATGTGCTGGTCAAGGCCAAGAAGCTTCCGCCGCTGCGCCTCGAGTCGATCCGCCAGCGGGCGGAGATCCTCAAGCGCGGGCTCGAACTCCGGTACGCAAACCAGAAGCTCGGCCGACTCCTGCGAGGCGCGCGTGACGGCTACGAGGCCCAGGCGGCCATGTGGGACCTGGAGCTGGCGGCGCTCCTGGGGGAGATCGACACGCACGTTGCCGCAGTCGCGACGGCCAACGAGCCCGCCGTCATGCCGGTGGACGCTGCGGCGGGAATCCAGAGCATCGCCGTCCGCGCCTTCGTCGACCACCTCGGCGAGAGCCACACCGTCATCACGCCCGAGGAGGCCGAGATCCTTTCGATCGCGCGCGGAAGCCTGACGCGGGAAGAGTTCAGGCAGATCCAGTCCCACGTGCTTCACACCTTCGAGTTTCTCAGGCGCATCCCGTGGACGAGGGAGCTCCGCCAGGTTCCCGAGATCGCCAGCGCGCACCACGAGAAGCTCAATGGCTCCGGCTATCCGGAAGGCCGCCGGGAAGCGCAGATTCCGATGCAGTCGCGCATGATGACCGTATCGGATATCTTCGACGCGCTCACCGCCAGCGACCGCCCCTACAAGCCCGCGGTGCCGGTCGAGCGCGCGCTGGGCATCCTCGACCAGGAGCGCAAGGCGGGCGCTCTCGATTCCAACGTCCTCGATCTCTTCATCGATCTCAAGCCGTGGGAATCGGCGCCAAAAACCTAGGCGCCCCCAAGACCTAGCCGCCCAAGACCATCAGCAGCGTTCCCCACCCGGCGATCGCCGCGAGCATCAGTGCGGCGCCGATCCAGTCCGCGAATCGCCCGCCGGACGTCACCTGTTGAGTCCTTCGGGTCAAAAAAACACGCGACTCCGCACAGCGAGTCACTGCCTTGCCCGTGTAGACCCTGCGGCGCGCGCGCGCCGGCATCTTCAGCCGCCTCGAATGCGAAACCGCCCTCCGCGTTGCCAGCATGTCCTGCCTCCTCACATCTCCCTGATGAGTCCGATGACCTTGCCCAGGATGCGGAACTCCGCGCGCTGCGGATCCACCACGATGGGCTTCATGGTGGGATGCTCCGGCTTGAGCAGCACCGTGCCACCCTCGGTGGCGAAGCGCTTGACTGTGGCTTCCTGATCGATCATAGCCGCCACGATGTCGCCGGTGGCGGCGGATTCCTGCTTGCGCACCAGCACCAGGTCGCCGTCGGCGATGTGCGCCTGGATCATGCTGTCCCCCCTGACGCGAAGGGCGAAGACCTCGCCGCCCTTCGCCGCGAGCCACTCCGGCCGGACTTGGATCACGTCCTCACGGTTCTCGGCCGCGAAGATCGGGGCGCCCGCGGCAATCTTGCCGAGGATCGGGATCTCGCGGTCGCGGCGCGAGCGTTCGGGACTCCGATCCATGAGGACGAGGGTGCGCGAGACGCGCTTGTCGGTCACCCGGCGGTGGAGCATGCCCTTTCTCTCGAGCGCGCGCAGGTGGTCGAAGGCCGCGCGGGGCGTGAAGCGGAAGCGCTCGGCGATCTCGCGAACCGTGGGAGGCGCGCCGTGCTTGTCCGAGAATCCCCGCATGAAGCTCAGGACCTCGCGCTGCCGCTGTGTCATGTCCCTCAAGGCATCCTCCAGTTCATGGGCACTTGGCAGTTCATGGGCACTTGGCAGCTCATGGGCAATGGGCGGCTCATGGGCAGTCATGGGGCGTTCGCGGCCGTCTACTCAACAGCATAATAGTCAACACCCGTTGAGTTAGCCAAGCAAAAAAAATCAGGCCGGCTCCCAGGGCTCGCAGGAGGGGCAGGCCTGGAATCCGGCCTCTTTAGCCTCAGCCACGTGCTTGAAGTAGACCCGGTCAGGCTCGGCTATCCGGCGACTCCACCCACAATCCCGGGCGTGGAACAGGCGGGCATTGCGCTGGGCCACAAAGGCCTCTCCCGGCGGAGGCTCCATGGTCGTGACCTCGACAGGGGCGGAGGGGTCGAGCACCGAGTCCGGCAGGGCTTGGGCGCCGCCCGTCCCACTCTGCTCCGCTGTGGCCGAGGCGGCCGGCGCGATCGTGGGAGCCGCCTCGTCCTTGCCGTGGAGGTCCAGCTCGCTCTCGATCGTCTCCTTGAACTCGTCGCTGGCGCGCCTGAACTCCCGCATGGCCCGGCCCAGGGAGCGGCCGAGCTGGGGCAGGTTCTTCGGGCCGAACACGAGGAGGGCGACGACGAAGATGAGGATCAGCTCCTGGAGACCGATGTCGAACATGACGGAAACCGATCATACCACCGCAGCGGGGATGCGGCGGGGCGGGCGTTTTCCCTGCTTCCTAGTACGTGTAGGCGATCGACACCGACAGCACGTTCCGCTGGTAGGCGTAGAGCGGGATGTCGGAGCTGGTGACGCCGAGCTGGTACTCGAAGCGGAACGACAGAGGCCACTGTGCCGATCCCCCCTCCAGACGGCGGAGGAAGGGCAGCGGCTGCTCCAGGGCGAAGATGTGCACCTGCTCGATGTCCGAACGCTGGATCGCACGCGGATTACTCGTGAAGTTGCCGTTGACCGACACGACAGGAAAGAGCGTGTTGGCGTGGAGGTAGTTCACGAAGTGGACGTCCATGTTGTAGCTGAGCCGCGTGTTCCAGGACGGTAGAGTGGTCTGCGCCCCGGCGAGCACGCGGTTACCGTAGTATGACCAGTTGCGCCCGTTGGCGACGTCGGTGTCGTACTGGAAGCCCACGCGAAACCAGTGCCGGTCGCCCGACCAGTAGAACGTGTGGCTGATACCGGTCATGTAGTTGGTGGCGTTCCGGTTGTCCGAGGGAGGCAGCGAGATGCCGGTGAAGTTGTTGAACAGCTTGCCCTGGACCCGGAAGATCGGCGAGAAGACGTTGGTCGGGTTCCAGATGCTGTCGCCGCCCGAGTTCAGCTGGAGCGTTGCGAACAGGGTTCCCGTGTTCCGCTGCAGGAACTGGTTCTCGCCGAGCAGCTGGTTGTCGAAGGCGTACTGCCCGCCCACCAGGTACCGACTCCCGGCCAAGACCCCCGATTCGAACGCCCCGCGGTACGTCGCCCCGAGCGTCACCACCTGGTCCTGCACGGCGAAGTCGGGGAAGCTGTTGGGATAGCTCTCGAAGAACTGGTAGCCGATCGTCGACTCCCAGTTTCCGTAGCGCAGCCAGTCGTAGGAGAGCGTCACCGAATACAGCTCGCCTGTCGATTTCGTGTCGAGGAAACGGATCGCGTTGGCGAGCGGATCATTGCTCGGGTTGGGCAGGACCTTGACGTTGGTGTCGTAGGTGCCGCCCACCCGCACCTCCGCGTGGAAGCGGCTGCCCTGCCCGCCGCCCGCCGCGATGCTGTCGCGCAGCCGCTCGGCCGGTCCAGCGATGGCCGACCCGACTTGCCCGCGCGTGGCCGCGTCGAGCTCGGCCGTGGCGCGCTCCGGCAGGCCCATCACGGCCAGCGCGAGACCGGAGTAGAAGTGCGTCAGCTGCTGGATAGCGGGATTCTGCGAGGTCTCGACCTTGAAGGCGTCGAGCGCGCCCGAGTAGTCCTTCTTGCGGTACCGCATGAAGCCGATGTAGTAGCCCAGCCCGTCGGTCTTCGGGCGCTCTTCGAAGCACTTGGTCAGGATCGGCTCGGCCTTGTCGTAGCGTTCCTGGGCGAAATACGCGACGCCGAGCAGATAGCGCACGGAGAAGTCGTTCGGCGCCAGCGCTTGCGCGCGCTCGAGCGCGTCGACGGCCGGCTGGAGCCGCTGGAGCGCGATGTTCACGAGGCCCATGTAGTAGTAGGCCTCCTCGTGCTTGGGGTCCTGTGCCACGGCCTCGTTGAGGTAGCCGAGAGCCTCCTCGTAACGCTTGGCCTCGTATGCCAGGATCGCCTGTGCGACGAAGACGTCGGCCTCGGATTGCTGCGCCCCGGCCGGCATCGCCGGGAGAAGGCTCAGGAAAACCAGTAAGATAGCGAGAGTGCGGCGGAAGGCCCCGTATCGCATGGACTTCTCTTCTTTACCAGAAACGGACTGAGGCCGTGTGGGAAATTCTCAACGCAGCGCAGCTAAAACGTGCCGCCTCCACCGCCCCCCATGCCTCCCCCCGACGAGCCTCCCGAAAACCCACCATCGCTCCACGAGCCCTCGCCGCCGCGGCGGGAGGTCAGGATGGCCTGCTCGGCGCCCGAGACGAGGCGGCCGAGACTCCGATCGAACGTGCCGAGGCTGAAGCCGTCGCGGCCCGAATACCACGCGGGCTCGGTCACGGTCAGCCCGTCGAAGCTGTGGATCCAGCGCTCGCTGACGCCGAGCGCGATCGCCCACGCGAGCCACTTGTGCATGGTATCGGGCGGCAACCGGCGCAGCTCGTTCTGGCTCGTGCGCTCGAGAAACTCGCGGAAGCCGCGCACCCGTGCGACGGCTTGTGCGCCGCGCCAGGTCTTGCGCGGCATGAGCGGCGAGAACGCCAGCACGATGAGGCCCGATGCGCCCAGGCCGATGCCGAGAGACATCGGCGCCGTCCCCAGCCAGTTCGCTCCGCTCACGACGGCGAATGCGGCGGCGCCGATGATGGCGATGCCGGCGATCAGCCACAGAGAGCGGACCTGCTCCGGAGAGGACGGGAAGAGCCCGTCCTTCACCATCAGCCGGTAGATCTCGTCGCGAATGGGCGGAAAGACATTGTCGTAGTCGCGCTTCACCTCCGAGAGCTGCCGTGTCGAGAGACTCCAGTCCTTGCCGAAGAAGATTCCCAGGACGTGGAGCTCGATCGGCGTGAGCACCGGATCGCCCGAGATCGCCTTGAGACGGTGGAAGATGAACTCCGACTCGCCGAAATCCGCTTCGACCTCTTCGATGCGCAGGTAGCCGCGAACGGCGAGGTCGACCAGGGTTGCGACGAAGTCCCGTGGCAGCGCGCGCTCAGTCACGAGGGCGCCGCCCGCGGCGGGAAGCATCCCCTCGGGCGGGGCGTACTCCGGCTTGACCGTGGGCGTGCCGCCGGGATCGCGCCCGTACCGCCGCCATGCGAGGAGGATGCAGGCGAGCGTGATAAACGGGAGGATGAGCGGCCAGTTGTCGTCGAGCCACCACAGCGCGCTGCGGGCCGCAGACGGCCCCCGTATCGCGCCGGTAGGCCAGCCTACGGCGATCGTCAACCCCTCGCGCGGTCGCAGCGGCCGCGTTGTCCTGAAGGTGAGAAACGCGTCCGCGCGCTCTTCCGAGTAGTCGGCGCCGGGCGTCCCGAGGGGGCCCGTGTACGCGAGCGAGCGGATCCGGTCCAAAGGAATGTCGACCGGCGAGGAGACGATCGCCTCGACCTGGCGTATCGGCACGTCCCACTCGTTGCCCGTGACGTTCCAGTACAGCTCCTCGTGGCCGTCGACGTCGATAAGCGCGCGCCGGACCCGATACGTGATGATCACGGTCCTCACGGCGTCCACGGCCCCCGGCACCCACGCCTTGACGCGAATTGCGCGGCCGTACCGCGTCACCTCCGTGCGGAGCGGCGCGACGCTCTCGTCGAACGCGTGGACGTCGTCGACGCGCAGAACGAACTCGAGCCCGTGGCGCTCGTAGCGCACGGGGATGGTGCGGAAAAACCCCAGGTGCGCGCCGCGGAAGTCGACGGTGATGGCCTCCCGCACGCGGAGCGTGGCGTCCGCCCCGACCTCGAGCGTGACGGCGAAGCGCTCGATCGCGAACGAGCGCTGCTGCGCTCCCGCCGGTCCGGCCAGAGCAGCTAGCAGCGCGGCGGCGAGGAGGACCCGGCTGATGAATCGTAGAGCCCGCAGACGCCTCGCAGGCTGTCGAGAAGGGTCCAGATGCGAGGCGCCGCCCGAGCGCCGCGCGCGAGGCGTAGTCGCTCTACGTTGAGCGTGCGGCCGAGGGCGGCAACGAAGCAGATGGGCCCTTATCGGCAGCCTGCTAGCTCCCGAAGGAGACTTGGGGCACCTGCCGCTCATCCGGGCGGTCCAGCTCGAAGTAGGCGTGCGGCCGAAACTGAAAGAAGCCCGCGACGAGATTCGACGGAAAGGTCTGGATCGACGTGTTGAGATCGCGAACGACGGCGTTGAAGTACCGGCGCGCGTTCTGAATGGCGTCCTCGATCTCGCCGAGCGAGGCCTGGAGCGACTGGAAGTTGGCGCTCGCCTTGAGATCGGGATACGACTCGGCCAGCGCGAAGAGACCGCGCAGGGCCTGGCTGAGCTGGCCTTCAGCCTGGGCGCGTGATTCGGGCGTCTGGGCGGCCACGGCGTTGCCGCGGGCCTTCACGACCGCGTCGAGCGTCCCCCGCTCGTGTGCCGCGTAGCCCTTGACCGACTCGACGAGGTTCGGCACGAGATCGGTGCGTCGCTTGAGCTGGACGTCCACGTCCGACCACGCCGACTGCGAGCGCTGCGTCAGGGAAACCAGGCGGTTGTAGCTGACGATGATGAAGACGACGATGACCCCGACCGCTGCCAGGAAGATCATGAAGGGAATGCCCATTCGCTCCTCCTCGATCCATCATAGGGGGCCGGCGTCACCAACGCCAAGAAAGAAGCCCGCCCGCTGCCGGGCTCCCGCGGCTCCTGCCAGTCAGACCCGCCGGGCCAGCGACAGGACCGCCCCGTTGACCGCGAGCGCGGCCAGAGAAGCCAGCGCGTACGTGGCGCCGATCCCGACCGACCCGAGCAGGGCGCCCACAACGAGGAAGAACACGGCGAAGGCGAAGGAGCCGAAGACTCCGCCGCGGAGAACGCGGACGCAGGCCGCGGGCCCCTCCGATCGATCTGCGAAAGCCGCCATGACCACGAGAAAGACCGGCACCGGCGAGAGCAGGCCGCTCATCCTCGGGCCGAGCCTCTGCGCGGCAGCGGTCAGCAGCAGCACCATGGAGGTCGCGACCGCCATGCGGAGAGGCACGTCCCATGCGGGCGGCTTCACGCGCGCCGGAGCGCTCATCGGCGACGGCAGCACCACGGCGACGACGGCGAGCGAGACGAAGACAAGCGCGAAGGCCACGGGGAGCGAGGCCGGCACGAGGGAAAGCGCGGACAGGCAGGCGCCGAATGCAGCGAGACCGGCCGCGGCGCTCCCCGCCCAGCTCACACGCCCCGCGGCCCAGCCATAGACGAGACAGAAGATCGCGAGCGCCGTCAGGCCGAGTAGCGTGCCCACAGCCGCCCCGGCCGCGAACGCCGGCCCCTGCTCGTTCGCGAGGAATATCGACACGGGCGCCGACGTGAGCGGAAAGCCGGAGAGCCAGCCGCCGACTCCGGGCCCCCAGCGGCGGGCGACCAGTGTCGCCGCGGCGATGAGCAGCGGCGTCACGAGCAGCTTGAGGACCAGGATCTCGAGCGGCATGGGGGGTTGGCGCGGGGACGCTAGCACGCGGATCGCGCGAGAGTCAACGTGGCCGGGCGAGGCACAGCCCGCAGGCGAGCCGAGCAACTCACGTGGCAGCGCGAGGCGCAGCCGCAGGCGAGCCGAGCAACTCACGACTTGAGGTGAGACGCGCGCCGGCCGGCCGGGTTATCGTATCGGCCATGACCACATGGGACGCGTTCGACAAGAGGCTCAGGGAGAAGCGCCGCGGCATCGTGGAGGGATTCCTCGAGTTCCTCCGCCACAACACCGTCAGCCAGAATCCGGCCGGCGTGCGGGAGGGCGGCGAATGGCTCGCCGCGCTGATGCGGCGGCGCGGGCTCGAGACGCGCGTGATCGAGACCGGCGGCGGGCCCGCCGTCTTCGGCGAGCGGCGAGTGCCGGGCGCCAAACGGACCGTCCTCGTCTACTGCCACTACGACACCAAGCCCGCCCCAGCCAAGGAATGGTTTCAGCCTTCGCCGTTCGAGCCGGTCTTCCGCAAGGTCGGCGAGGCCGACGACGCGCCGTTCGTGTCTCTCGACCGCGTGCCCGATGAGGCGCTGGCGGACTGGCGCGTGTACGCGCGCGGCGCCTCGGACGACAAGGGCCCCATCTGGAGCCACCTCGAAGCCCTGGCTCTCATGGATGAGCTCGGCCTGCCGCAAGCCGTGAATTGCAAGTTCGTTTTCGACGGCGAGGAGGAGATCGGCAGCCCCTTCTTCGGTCCCTTCACGGAGAAGCACAAGGATCTGCTCCAGGCGGATCTCGTCCTCGTCACCGACGGCCCGAAGCACGGCAGCGGCAGGCCGACCATCACCTTCGGCGCGCGCGGGGTGCTCAAGTTCGAGCTGACGCTCGAGTCCGCGCGGCGTGACGTCCACTCGGGCAATTTCGCGGCGCCCAACCCGAACTGGCGACTGGCGGGGCTCCTGTCGAGCATGGCCGCTCCCGACGGCACGCCGCTCATCGAAGGCTTCGAGGACAGCGTCGCGCCGCCGACCCAGGCCGAGCGAGAGCTCATGTCGCGCTACCCGCTCGACCTGCCCGGTCTCGAGCGCGAGCTGGGCGTGACGCTTCCTCCCGACTATCTCGAGAGGATCATGTTCCACCCGACGCTCACGATACGAGGCCTTCAGAGCGGGTTCGTCGGGGCCGAGGCCAACACCATCATCCCGCACAAGGCGACCGTGGCCATCGACATCCGCATGGTGAAGAACCAAAAGATCGAGAGCGTGTACAGACGCGTCATCGAGCACATCCGGGCCCAGGGCTTCGAGGTCATCGAAGGCTCGGATGCTCCCCTGCCCGACGGCCTGCGCGGGCGGGCCGTGCGCGTATCCGACAAGGGCGGCTACGACCCGGCCAAGACGCCCGCCGACCTGCCGGTCTGCCGCGAGGTCGTGGAAGCGGTCGAGCGGGCGCACGGCGGACAACCTGCCGTGGTCACGCCGACGGCCGGAGGCAGCGTGCCGATCTGGGCCTTCACGGACATCCTGCGCCTGCCGACCCTCCTGGTCCCCTACGCGAACGCCAACAATCGCCAGCACAGCCCCAACGAACACCTGAGGCTCGATCACCTCTTCCAGGGCGTGAGGACGACGGCGGGCCTGCTGCGCGATCTCGGGAGCTAGATCGGGGCGTCTTGACCGCTACGAGGGCAGCCACCAGCTGCGCTTGTCCTGCTGGATCAAGCCGTCGGCGGCGACCGGTCCCCAGGAGCCGCCCGCGTAGTTCGGGAAATCGCGCGGCGGCAGCGAGGCCCACACGTCCACGATGGGCGTCGCGATGCGCCAGGCCTCCTCGACCATGTCGGCCCGGTGGAAGAGCGTCGAGTCGCCGACCATGCTGTCGTAGAGCAGGCGCTCGTATCCGGTCGCCGCGCTCGTCTCGCCGAACTGCTTGTAGCTGAACTCGAGCTTGACCGTGTTGAGCTCCATGCTCGGCCCCGGGTGCTTGGCCTTCATGCGGATCTCGATGCCTTCGTCGGGCTGGATGTGAAGCACGAGGCGGTTGGGCTCCACCTGCTCCACGCGCTCGTCGAAGAGCAGCAGCGGCGGCCGCCGGAACTCGATCATGATCTCGGTGTCACGCCGGGGGAGGCGCTTGCCCGAGCGCAGGTAAAACGGCACCCCGGCCCAGCGCCAGTTCTCGACCTGGAGCCGCAGCGCCGCGTACGTCTCGGTGTTGGAAGTCGCCGAGACCTTGGGCTCGCTCCGGTAGCCGGGCACGGGCTGGCCGTCGATCTCGCCCGGCCCGTACTGGCCGCGGACGGCGCGGTTGAGCACGTCCTCCGGCTTCATGGTGCGGATCGACCTCAGCACCTTGACCTTCTCGTCACGAACCGCGTCGGCGTGGAAGGAGGTCGGCGGCTCCATGGCGACCAGGGCCAGGAGCTGGAACATGTGGTTCTGGACCATGTCGCGGACCACGCCCGCCGTCTCGTAGTAGTTGCCGCGGTCTTCGACGCCGACGGTCTCGGCGACCATGATCTGGACGTGGTCCACGTAGCGCCGGTCCCAGACCGGCTCGAAGAGCCCGTTGGCGAAGCGGAACACCATGATGTTCTGCACGGTCTCCTTGCCGAGGTAGTGGTCGATCCGGTAGATCTGGCTCTCGTCGAGCACGCGGCCCAGCTCGACGTTGAGCGCGCGGGCCGAATCCAGATCGCGGCCGAAAGGCTTCTCGACGACGAGCCGTCGCCAGCCGCCCTCCTCCGGGCGGGCCATTCCGGCCTGCCCCAGGCGAGAGACGATCTCGCCGAAAAAATTCGGGGGCGTGGCGAGGTAGAACAGGACATTGCTCCCCGTGCCGTGCGTCTTCGCGACTTCTTCGAGCAGCGCCTTGAGCTTCGTGTAGGTCTCCGGGTCGGTGAACTCGCCGGCCTGGTAGTACAGCGCCCGGCGGAGCTCATCCCAGAGCTTGTCGTCCACGTCGCGAGTCGCGAACTCGCGGATGTCCTTGGACTGCTCCTCTCGGAACTGCTCGTGGCTCTTCTCTTTCCGTGTCACGCCGATGATGGCGAGCTGGCGCGGCAGGAGCCCGGAGGCCTTGAGATTGTAGAGCGCGGGCAGGAGCTTGCGCTTCGTCAGGTCCCCTGCGGCGCCGAAGATGACGATGGCACAGGGAGGCGAGGGCCTGAGGCCGGTCGACCGGGCCACGGCGCTAGTCTCCCCCGCTCCGCAGCTGATCCAGCAGGAGGCTCCGCAACCGGCTCTTCATCTCGGCGGGCATCTCCACGTGTCCCGCGCGGCCCGTCAGCTCGACGGTCTTCCGGTAGGTCTCGAGGTATGCCCGGCAGGGCGCGCAGTCGCCCAGGTGGCGCTCGAGCTCGGCGAGAAGCTCGGGGCTCAGGCTCTGCTCGAGGAAGTCGGCGAGCACGCCAATCGCGTCCTTGCAGTTCATCGGGCACCTCGACTCATGCGCGGCTCCAGTGCCGCGTCAGCTCTTCGCGCAGCGCCATGCGGGCGCGGTGAAGGCGCGACTTGACCGACCCCACGGACTCGCCCAGCGCTTCGGCGGTCTCCTCGTTGGACAGCTCCTCCACGTCGCGCAGCACCAGCACCGCCCGGTAGTGCTCCGGCAGCGCCTCGATGGCGCGCTCGAGCGTGGCGCGGCTCTCCGAGGACAGGAGCTCCTGGTCCGGTCGGAGGGACCAGTCGAGGAGCAGATACGATCGCTCCCCGTCGCGGTGGCCGTCCTCCTTGAAAGCCGGCAGCCGGTCCTCGAGGCTGACTTCGACCTGGATCCGCTTGCCGCGCCGCTTGATCAACGCGGCGTTCGTGGCGACGCGATACAGCCAGGTGCCGAGGGCAGCGCGTCCCTCGAAGTCGCCGATCTTGCGGACCAGCGTCACGAAGACGTCCTGCACGACTTCCTCGGCGTCGGCGGCATTGCGCGTGATGCCGTACGCCACCCGGTAGACGCGCCCGCCGTGACGCGCCATCAGCGGCTCGAGCGCGTCAGGATCACCGGCCTTGAGCCGTTCGATCAGGTGCGCTTCGCCGTCGGCGTGTGCCATCGCTCCGTGCTCGCAGTCTAGGTATGCCGCGCGCTGGCTGTCAAGCACGGCGTCGACCGTGATCATGACTTGCGCAACCTGGACGCTACGTGCGCCGCGCCCAGGAGCCCCGCCCGCGCCTCGAGCGCCACCTTGACGGGCATCGAGGCGAGCAGCGGCTCCATGCGTCCCTTGGCGCGAAACGCCGACATGAAGCGGCCGTCCTCAAGCTTCGGCCTGATCTTGGGCGCGATGCCGCCGCCCACGATGAGTCCGCCGATCGAAAGCGTCTCGAGCGCGAGGTTGCCGGCCTGGGCACCGTAGATGGAGATGAAGAGATCGAGGGCCTCGACGCAGACGGGGTCGCGGCCTGCGAGCGCCACATCGCCGATGACCGCGCCCGGGTCCTCGCGCTGGAGGCGGGCGCGCAGCCAATCCGGCGCGGCGTGCCCCGCGCGGGCCTGGAGGAAGTGGTAGATGTTGGCGAGGCCCGGGCCCGAGAGGAGGCGCTCCCAGCTCACGTGGCCGAACTCGGCCCGAAGGGAGCGCAGGAGATCGACCTGGAGCTCGTCGGCAGGCGCGAAGCTGGCGTGCCCGCCTTCAGACGGCACGACGCGATAGCCCTCACCGTCCGTGACGATGAGAGCCTGGCCGAGACCTGTGCCCGCCGCGATCAGCGCCACATTGCCTCCCGCCTTGGGCGAGCCCGGCTGGAGGACGAGGAATTTGTCCGGCGCAAGCGTCAGGACACCGTGGGCCGCCGCTTCGAGGTCGTTGATGAGCTTGACCGGAGCGCCCGCTGCCGCCCCGATATGCCGCTCGTCGACGACCCAGGGCAGGTTCGTCGCGACGCAGCGCCCGTCCATCACGGGGCCCGCGACGCCGATGCACCCGCCCTCCACCCTGATTCGCGGTGCGCCGAGCAGGAAGGCCTCGACCGCGCTCTCGAGGCTCTCGAGCTCGCGGCTGGGCAGGGTCGTCTCGCGGACGATCGTCATCGCCGCCGTGTCGAAGACGGCGAGCAGCGTCTTTGTGCCGCCGACGTCGCCGGCCAGGATCATGGCGCCCCCGGGGCTACTCCCCGCTCTGCTGGAGCAGCTTGGCCACGAGCCCCGTCCAGCCGGTCTGATGGCTGGCGCCTATGCCGGCGCCATTGTCGCCGTGGAAGTACTCGTAGAAGAAGATGAGGTCGCGCCAGTGCGCATCCCGGTTGAAAACCTCCGCCCCGCCGTTGACCGCGCGACGGCCGTCCTGGCCCGGCAGGAAGAGGTGCGCGAGCCGCCGCGACAGCTCGGTCGCCACCTGCCAGAGGTTGACCTGGCTGTTCGAGCCGGTGGGGCAGGCGACCTTGAGATTGTCGCCGAAGAAGTGGTGGAACTTCTGGATCGACTCGACGAGCAGAAAATTCACGGGAAACCACACCGGCCCGCGCCAGTTCGAATTGCCGCCGAACACGCCCGTCGAGGACTCCGCGGGCTCGTAGTCGACGCGGTGCTCCTCGCCGTTGATCTTCAGGATGTAGGGATGGTCCCTGTGGTAGCGGGAGAGCGCGCGGATGCCGTGGTCCGAGAGGAACTCGGCTTCGTCCAGCATGTACCGGAGCACTCTCGGAAGCTGGTCGCACGTCACGATCGACAGCATGTAGCGCCGCCCGCCGCCCGGCTTGTCGACGAGGGCGAGGTGCTCGCGGAACTCGGGATTGTTCTCGATGAACCATCGGGCCCGGCGCCTGAAGCCCGACAGGTTTTCCGTCACCTCCGAGTCCCACGTCTCAACGGCGAACAGCGGGATCAGGCCCACCAGTGACCGCACCTTCATCCGCTCGCGCCGGCCGTCCGGGAGCGCGAGGACGTCGTAGTAGAAGCCGTCCTCCTCGTCCCAGAGGCTCATCTCCTCCCCGCCGACGTGCCGCGTGGCATGAGCGATGTAGACGAAGTGCTCGAAGAACTTGCTCGCGACGTCCTCGTAGGCGGGGTCCTCGCGCGCCAGCTCGAGCGCCATGGCCAGCATGTTGAGGCAGTACATGCCCATCCAGCTCGTGCCGTCGGACTGCTCGATGTGGCCGCCGGTCGGCAGCGGCGCCGAGCGGTCGAACACGCCGATGTTGTCGAGGCCGAGGAAGCCGCCTTCGAAGACGTTGTTCCCCTCTGGATCCTTGCGGTTGACCCACCAGGTGAAGTTCAGAAGGTGCTTGTGAAACACCTTTTCCAGGAACTGCCGGTCGGCGACGCCGCGGATGCGCCGGTCGATCTTGTAGACGCGCCAGGCGGCCCACGCGTGCACTGGCGGGTTGACATCGCCCAGCGCCCACTCGTAAGCCGGGATCTGGCCGTTGGGGTGCATGTACCATTCGCGCAGGAACAGGACGATCTGGGACTTGGCGAACTCGGGATCGACGAGGGCCAGCGGGATCATGTGAAACGCCAGGTCCCAGGCCGCGTACCACGGGTACTCCCACTTGTCCGGCATCGAGATGACGTCCTCGTTGTAGAGGTGCGTCCAGTCGTGGTTGCGCCCGTGGAGCCGCTCGGGCGGCGGCGGTGGCTGTGTCGGGTCCCCCGCGAGCCAGCGCTTGACGTCGTAGTGGTAGAACTGCTTGCTCCAGAGGAGGCCGCCCAGGGCCTGGCGCATTACCCTGCGCCCCTCGGCGGACAGCGTGCGCGGGATGACACGGCCGTAGAAGTCATCCGCTTCGCGCAGGCGCAGCGCCATCGTCGCGTCGAAGTCCTGGGCGAAAGGGCCCTCACGCGGGCCGGACGCCACATCGCTCAACCGGAGCCTGACCGTCGCGCTCTCTCCGGGCCCGAGCGTGAACTGGTAGTGCGCGGCGGCCTTGGTGCCTTCGCGCGCCGGATTCACGGTGTCGTGCCGCCCGCCGACGATGCAGTCGTTGATGCCGTCCTTCGGGAAGCGCGAAGGCCCCGCGCAGCCGAAGATGCGCGGGTAGTTCGTTTCGTTGTCGACGAAGAGGAGCTCGGGCGCGCCTTCCGCTGCGAGGCGGTAGTGCCCGAGGATCTGGTGCTCCGCGGCGATCACCGCCGCTCCCGCGACTCCGCCGGGCGCGGAGAGCCGCGGCTTCGGGGCGCCCACGTCCCAGTCCCAGGTGTTGCGGAACCAGAGCGTCGGCAGCAGGTGCAGGCCGGCCGGCTCCGGCCCGCGGTTGACGGCGGTGATCCGGATCAGCATGTCGTCGACCGCCGCTTTCGCGTATTCGACGGTGACGTCGAAGTAGCGGCTCTCGGCGAAGACGCCTGTGTCGAGCAGCTCGAACTCCGGCTCGCGTCTTCCGCGCCTGGCATTTTCTTCGACCAGGCGCTCGTACGGGAAGGCCGCGTGCGGGTACTTGTAGAGAAACTTCATGGAGGAGTGCGTCGGCGTCGAGTCGAGGTAGAAGTAGTATTCCTTGACGTCCTCGCCGTGGTTGCCCTGCGGGCCGGTCAGGCCGAAGAGACGCTCCTTGAGGATGGGGTCGTGTCCGTTCCAGAGCGCAAGGGCGAAGCAGAGCCGCTGGTGGTTGTCCGAGATGCCACCGATCCCGTCCTCGCCCCAGCGATACGCCCGGGAGCGGGCGTGGTCGTGCGGGAAGTAGTCCCATGCGGTGCCTCCGGGACTGTAGTCTTCCCGCACCGTGCCCCACTGGCGCTCGGAGAGGTACGGACCCCATCGCCGCCAGTGGGCGGAACGCTGTTCGCTCTCGACCAGCCGTTGCTGCTCCGGGAACATCGCCACTTAGACGCCCTCCTGTGCCTCGGCGGTTCGTCTGGCGAGGCGCTCCAGCACGAATTTGCGGGTTTGGCCGGCCCCGCCAGACCCGGCGGCGAGCTCGGCCGTCAGCCGTACCAGATCCGGCGCCGTATCTACGTCGTACCACGGCGGAAGCTGTGCGGTGCGAAGTCCCAGCGCCCCCGCCCTCCTGAGGGTCTCTCCCAGCACCGCCGGCGTGCTCCATGGCATGCCCTCGAAAAGCTCAGGGCGGAAGCGGAGCAGGCCGATCAGATAGTAACCGCCGTCCTCGCTCGGACCCAGAACGAGATCGTGGCTGCCCGCGGCCACCAGCGTTACCGCGCTTTCGAGGAGCCCGACCGGAAGCGTCGGGGTGTCGCTGTCGATCAGGATCGCCGCGTCACAGCCGTCGGCGAAGAGGCGCTCGAGAATCGAGAGGATCCGAGCCGTGAGATCGCCACCGCGCTGCTCCAGCAGCCGGAAGCCGGGCGCCAGCGACTCGAAGACGGCCGCCGCGCCCTCGGGAGCATAGGCGACGATCGGCTCGGCGCGAGTCACCTGCCGCACCTGCGCGATCTTGTCGACGAGGAAACAGCGGGACAGCTCCGCCGCGTCACCGGCGGAGAGCGGCGGGCAGAGCCGCGTCTTGACCTGCCCGGCCACGGGCGCCTTGGCCATGATGCAGAGGGCAACGCGCGAGGCGGCGGGGGCCACTCTCGCGCGCCTACTTCACCCTGCGGCGCGGTCCGGCCGACAGCTCCGTCCACGCCCGGAGCGTCTCCGCGACGGTCCAGGCCTGGGCGGGACAGCCTCCCGGGGCGAACGGCGCGTCGCCGTCGAAGACTTCGCCGAGGCTGCCCACGCCATAGACGCCGACATGTCGTCCGAGCGGCTCGAGCAGGGCCAGCGCGGCCGTCCTGTCGCCGTAGACCTTGAAGTGAGCCAGCGCGAACGGACCGAGGAGCCACCCCCATGTCGTGCCTTGATGATAGGCGCCGTCGCGCTCGCGCGGCCCGCCGCGATAGCGCCCCTTGTAGTCGGGATGGCGCGGATCGAGGCTGCGGAGCCCGAACGAGGTCAGCAGGTGACGCGCGCAGATCTCCACGACACCTTGCTGCCGCTCCGCCGACAGGGGGCTTGCCGGCAAGGAAACGGCGAAGATCTGGTTCGGCCTCACCGACGCATCGTTCCCCGAAGGACCCTCGAGCACGTCGAAGCAGCCGCCTTCGGCCTCGTTCCAGAAGCGGTCGAAGCCCACGGCGACCCGTGCCGCCTCCGTCTCCCACTCTCCGGGCGGGCGCTTGAGCCTGCGCGCGAAGAGAGCCATGGCTCGGAGCGCATTGTGCCAGAGCGCGTTGATCTCGACGGGCTTGCCGATGCGCGGCGTCACGACCCACCCGTCCACCTTCGCGTCCATCCAGGTCAGCTGGACGCCCGGCTCGCCCGCGCGCAGGAGACCGTCGGCCGGATCCTGTCCTATGCCGTATCGGGTTCCCTTCCGGTGCCAGTCGATGATGTCGGCGAGCGCCGCGTACATCTGGGCCAGGAAAGCGTCGTCCCCGGTCGCGGCGTGATAGCTGCGCACGGCCTCGATATACCAAAGCGCCGCATCGGCCGTGTTGTACTCCGGCGTCGTCGCCTTGTCGGGAAAGCAATTGGGCAGCATGCCGCGATCGATGAAGCGCGCAAATGTCGCTAGCACGCGCTTCGCCACGTCGGGTCTGCCCGTGGCCAACGCCAGACCCGGCAGCGAGACCATGGTGTCGCGCCCCCAGTCCTCGAACCAGGGATATCCCGCGATAACGGAGAGCCCGTCAGGCGAATCCGGCAGCGGCCGCTTCACAACGAACTGGTCGGCGGCGAGCACGAGCTGCTTCACCCACGCGGGCGCCTGCACCGCGCGTGGGGAGGCCTTCTCCCAGCGCGACTGGATCGTCGCGGCGTACTTGTCCTGGCGCCGCCGGGCCGCCTCGCCGTCGAGGGCAGGCTCGGATTCGGCCGAGATCACGACGGTGATCGAGCCGCCTGGATCCAGGGATACGCTGAACGTGCCGACGTGGAGATGATCGTCTTGGTGGTCGAGGCCACGCTCGGCTTCGCGCATGAGCTCGAAGCCGCTGTACCACTCATGAGCGGGCTCGACTTTGCTCCCGTCGGCCAGGAGCCTGAGCTGGCGGGCTCCGGTGAAGGCGGTCACCACGAGACCGCCCTTGACCGCGTCGACCTGCATCCGCCACCCATCGGCGCGTGTCGTCGAGTGATAGTCGCGGTAATTCACGAGAGCGTTCAGCGCGAGAGCGGCCGGCTCCAGTGCGCGGAGCAGCCGGTACCGGACGTACGTGGTGTTGGCGCCCTGCTCCATCCACACCCGCTTCTCGAGAAGCGCGTCGGCGCACGCGTAGGTCCAGACGGGGCCGCCGCCCTCCACCCGAAACCGCTCGATGAAGCGATGACCCTCCGGAGCGACGGCGCCGCTCGCCCAACGGTTGGCGCCGAGCTGCCGGCTCGAGCCGCCATACGTCAGGCTCTCGTCCAGCTTGGCGGCCATCAGCGTGCGCCCGAGCGGAGGGGTGAGGGCGGCCACGAGGAGGCCGTGGTAGCGGCGCGCCAGCGAGCCCGCGGCCGTGCCGGACGCGAAGCCGCCGATCCCGTTGGTGCAGAGCCACTCGCGCGACTCGGCCACGGCAAGGTCGCCCGTGACCTCGCGCCCGAAGTCGAGCACGTCAGCCCCTCAACACTTCTGGTCGGCGCACGCCCCGGGTGGCTGGGCCGCCGCGGTCGGCGACGGAACCTCCTGCGGGTTGTCTACGTTCCAACCTCCGCCGAGGGCCTTGTAGAGCTGCACGTAGGCCGTGAGCCGGCCCAGGCGGATTTGCGCCTGGAGGTTTTGGGCTGGGTAGAGCCGCTGCAGCGCCTCGAGGACTTCGAAGTAGCTCGAAAGCCCGTAGACGTAGCGATCCCTGGATATCTTGACGGACAGCTCGAGCGCCTTCACGGCCCGGATTTGCTCCGTCTCAGCACCGGCCAGCTTCTCCAGAGCGGCAAGGCTCGAGGACACCTCCTGGAAAGCCTGAATCACGGACTGCTCGTACTTCCACTTCGACTCTTCCCAGGCGGCCACCGTGGCGCGATAGTTCCCGAGGATCTTGCCACCCTCGAAAATCGGCCCGGTCAGCATCCCGCCCGCCTGCCAGATGGTCGACGTGCCGGCGGTCAGCGCCGAGAGCTCGGGGCTCGCCTTGCCGATGAGCCCGGTCAGGCTGAGCTGGGGAAAGAAGAGGGCCTTGGCCGCGCCGATCTGCGCATTCGCCGCCACCAGCTCCTGCTCGGCCCTGCGGAGATCGGGGCGCCGCTCCAGGAGCGCAGACGGCAGCCCGGCCGGAACGACCGGCACGACCGACTGGGCGAACAGCGGCGTGCCGCGCGGAATCGGGCCGGGATTGCGACCGAGCAACGTGCTGATCTGGTTCTCTTTCGCGGCGATCTGCGACTCGAGGTCCGGGATGGATCCCGCCGCCTGGGCGAGAGCGCCCTCGGCCCGCGACGTCTGGAGCTGTGACGCTATGCCGAACTCGACGCGATCCTTGAAGAGCTTGTACGTGTCCTGGTACGCGTCCGTCGAGTCGCGGGCTATCGCGAGAAGGGCGTCCAGCTGGAGGAGCTCGAAGTACGCCTGGGCGACGTCGCTGAGCAGGCTCAACAGGACGGCGCGGCGGCCCTCCTCGGATGCAACCAGCTGGGCGGTGGCCGCCTCGCTCGACCGGCGGATCCGTCCCCAGATGTCGATCTCCCAGATCATGGTGGCGCCGCCAAGGTACACGGTCGAAAAGTCCGACTGCCCGGCCGTGGGCGGTGTACCGGTGATGTTCGAGAGTCCCTTGGTCTGCACGGCGCTCGCGGTGTAGCCGAGCTGCGGAAAGAACGGGGACCGGGCGACCATGGCCTGCGCGCGCGCCTGCTGCACGCGGGCTGCGGCGATGCGAAGGTTGTAGTTGCCGGCCAGCGCGTCCTCGATCAGGCCTTTGAGGGCCTGGTCGCCGAAAACCTCCCACCACGGTGCGTCGGCCAGCGAGACGCTCTCGCCGGGAGTCGCCTGGCTGCGAAACGCGTTCGGCGGACTCACGGGCGGGCGCTTGTAGTCCGGACCCAGCGCGCAGCCGGCGAGAAGCGCCGCGGCGACGAGACCGTGGGCGATCTTGCAGCGCGGGTCGAGCTTCATGAATGTCCCGCCTCTGGCGGGGTCCCAGTTTTTCCATTCGAGCCTCCGTGGATCGGCGCCGGCGCGGCGCCGGGCTTGGCCGCCGGCTCCGGCTTCTTGGGCGCGAAGCGCTCGGCGACGTAGAAGGTGACCGGGATGATGAAGATGGCGAGGAACGTCGCCGCGAGCATGCCGCCCATGACCGTCGTCCCCAGGATCTGTCGCGAGTTGGCCCCTGCGCCCTTGGCGATCACCAGCGGCAGAACGCCGAAGATGAAGGCGAAGGCCGTCATCAGGATGGGGCGGAGCCGCACTCGGGCGCCCGCAAGCGCGGCGTCGTACAGGGACTTGCCCTTCTCGTACTCGTCCTTGCAGAACTCGACGATCAGGATCGCGTTCTTGGCTGCGAGACCGATGACCATCACAAGGCCGATCTGGGCGAAGACGTCCAGCTCGTAGCGATAGAGCCACAGCGCGCCGACGGCGCCGAACATGGCGATGGGCGTGCCGAGGAGAACGCCGAAGGGCAGAGTCCAGCTCTCGTACTGGGCGGCCAGGAGCAGGAAGACCACGAGGAAGGAGAAGCCGAAGACGGCCGCGGGGGAAATGCCCTGCGCGGCGAGCTTCTCCTGGAAGGACATGCCCATGTAGTCGTAGCCCATGTCGCGCGGCATGCTCTCCTTGAACGTATCCTCGAGCGCCTTCATGCCCTGGGCGGTGCTGTAACCGGGCGCCAGGACCCCGTTGATCTGCGCCGACCTGTGCTCGTTGAACCGGATCGTGAACTCCGGCCCGTTGATCGACTTCATCGTGACCAGCGTGGAGAGCGGCACGGGCTGCCCCGTAACGTTCCGCACGTAGAACTGCCCGACGTTATCGGCCTTCGTGCGGTACTCGCCCTCGGCCTGCACGTACACCTGCCAGACGCGACCGAAGCGGTTGAAGTAGTTCACGAAGGCGCCGCCCAGGAACGCCTGGAGGGTTTGGTACACGGAGGAGAGACTGATCCCCTGCTTGAGCGCCTTGTCCCGGTCGACGTCGGCGAAGATCTGCGGCACGTTCGGCAGAAGCGTGGAGAAGAGCAGGGAAAACTCGGGGCGCTTGCGCGCGGCCGCGAGGAACTTCTCGGCATTGTCCGCGAGGTACGCGGGATCCTTGCCCGTCAGGTCCTCGAGGATGAACGTCACGCCACCCGAGGTGCCGACGCCCGGGATGGCGGGCGGCGCGAACGCGAAAGCCTGCGCGTCGGGAAACGCGGCGAGCCGCCGGTTCAGGTCTCGCATGATGACATCGGCGGTCAGACCCTTCTTGTCGCGCTCGGCCCAGTCTTCCAGGGAGACGAAGTAGAACGAGCTGTAGGTCGTGCTCACGTTGCTGAGCAGGCTGAAGCCGGCGATCCCCGTGTAGTACTTGACCCCGTGCGTTTCCTTCAAGATGACGTCCAGCCTGTCGTTGACCGCCGCCGTGCGCTGGAGCGACGCGGCGAGCGGGAGCTGCGCGTTGAGGAAGAAGTATCCCTGGTCCTCGTTCGGGACGAAGCCGCCCGCCAGGCGCGTTGTGACGAGCCCCGTGACGACTGCGAAGCCGGCGAGGATGAGCATGGAGAAAGCCGACTTCCGAATCAGGTGGCCGCAAGTGCCCACGTAGCCGTCGGTCGCCCGGGCGAACACGCGGTTGAAGCCGCGGAAGAACGCTCCGATCGGGCCTCGCATTTCCTTCTTGGGCCGCAGGAGCAGCGCCGAGAGCGCAGGGCTCAGCGTCAGCGCGTTGAAGGCCGAGATGAGGACGGAGATCGCGATGGTCACGGCGAACTGCTGGTACATCCGCCCCGTGATGCCCGGAATGAACGCCGTCGGCACGAACACGGCGGCCAGGATCAGGGCGATCGCCACGACAGGACCCGACACCTCTTCCATGGCCTTGAAGGCAGCATCGTGCGGGGTCATTCCCTGCTCGATGTGGTGCTCGACCGCCTCGACGACGACGATGGCATCGTCCACCACGAGGCCGATGGCGAGGACGAGGCCGAAGAGCGAGAGCGTGTTGATCGAGAAGCCCAGGAGCGGGAAGACCATGAACGTGCCGACCAGCGAGACCGGGACGGCCAGCAGCGGGATCAAGGTGGCGCGGAGGCCCTGGAGGAAGATGAAGACGACGATGACCACCAGGACCAGCGCTTCGAAGAGCGTCTTGACGATCTCCTTGATGCCCTCGCTCACAGCCAGCGTCGTGTCGAGCGCCACGACGTAGTCGAGGTCGCTCGGGAACCTGGCCTTCGCCTCCTCCATCAGCTTGGTGGCGGCCTTCATCGTGTCGATCGCGTTGGAGCCCGGCAGCTGGTAGATGGCGATGATGGCGCCGGGTTTCCCGTTCAGCCGGCCTTCCTGGAAGTATGTCTGCGCGCCGAGCTCGACGCGGGCCAGGTCCCTCACCCGAATCAGCGAGCCGTCCGGCGTCGCCTTGACCACCACGTTCTCGAAATCCTCGACGCTCTGGAGGCGCCCCTGCGCCCGCACGGTGTAGGTGAACTCCTGTCCGGCCGGCACCGGTTTGCCGCCGACCTGGCCGGCAGGGTTGACGGTGTTCTGGGCCTGGAGCGCGTTGATGATCTCGTTGACCGTGATGTCGAGCTTCGCGAGGGTGTCGGGCCTGACCCAGAGCCGGATCGCGTATTGTCCCGCCCCGAAGATCGTCACCTGGCTTATGCCTGGCACACGGGTCATCGGGTCGTTGATGTTGACGTAGGCGTAGTTGCTGAGGAAGAGCGCGTCGTACGTGCCCTTCGGCGACGACAGCACGAACAAGCCCAGCGGGCTCGTCGTGGACTTCTTGACCGTCACGCCCTGGTTGACGACCTCGGGCGGGAGCTGCGACTGGGCTTGCGAGTAGCGCATGTTCGCGAGCACCTGGTCCGTGCTCGCGTCGGTCGTGATGTCGAAGTCCACCCGCAGGTTCATCTGGCTGCCGCTCGACTGGTTGGTCGAGTACATGTAGATCATGTTGTCAACGCCGCTCATCTGCTGCTCGATGGGCGTTGCGACCGACCCCTCGAGCGTCAGCGCGTCGGCGCCGGGATAGCTGGCCTGGAGTAGGATCTCGGGCGGGGCGATGTTCGGATAGAGCGAGACCGGCAGCTGGACGATGACGACGAGGCCGATGATCACCATGAGGATGGAGATCACCATCGCCACGATGGGCCGGTTGATGAAGAACTTGGCCATCAGCGGTCTACTTTGACGGGCTGCGGCCGGCGGCGGGAGCGCTCGTCGCCGGCGGTGCGGCAGGTGCCGCCACAGGTGGCGGAGTCGCGGTGGCGGGCTTGGCCGCCTGGCCTTGGGGCTCGGGATCCGCCGGCAGCGGCTTCACCTTCTCACCGGACTTGACCTTGTCGATGCCCTCCACGATGACCCGCTCGCCCGGCTTCAGCCCTTCAGCGATGATCCAGAGGGAGCCGACGCGCTCCGCCACCTTGACCTTGCGGATGTCGGCCGTGTCGCCGGCGCCAACCACCACGACCTCATGCTGCCCCTGGAGGTCTCGCACGGCACGCTGGGGAACGAGAAGCGCGCCCTGTTTCGTGTCGACAATGGTGCGCACTTTCGCGAACTGCCCCGGGCGCAAGAGGTCGCCGGGATTCGGGAACACCCCTCTGAGATTGATGGTGCCGGTCGTCACGCCGACCTGCCGGTCCACGATCTCGGCCGTCCCCGGGTGCGGGTACGTCGAGCCGTCGGCGAGCGTCATCTCGAGCTGGCCCTTTTTCTCGCCGATCGCGTCCGGGTTGCCGCCGCGCTGCCTCCAGCGCATGTACTCCTGCTCGGCGACGGCGACCTGGACGTAGATCGGGTTGACGAGAGACACGGCGGTCAGCGTCGTGCTGGTGGCGATCAGGTCGCCGATGTCCGCGTTCTTGATTCCCGCGATGCCGCTGATCGGCGAGGTGACCTTGGTCCAGCTGAGGTTGAGCTCTGCGTCCGCCATTGTCGCCTGCGCCCTGGAGATCTCCGCCTGCGCCTTCGTCACGTTGGCCCGCGCGTTGAGCAGGTTGGCCTTCTGGGCCGCGACCGAGGCCAGGTTCGCCAGGTTATTCTGGACGGCGTCGTCAAGCTCCTGCTGGCTGACCGAGCCGCGCGCCGCAAGCGGCGTATAACGGGAGACGTCGAGCTCCGTCTTCTTCTGGTTCGCCTCGGCCCGAAGGAGATCGGCCTCGGCCTGCGCGACTTGTGCGCGGGTCTGCTCGAGCTGCGATTTGGTCGTGTCGAACGAGGCCCGCGCCTGGTTCAGCGCAATCTGGTACGGCCTGGGATCGATCTCGAAGAGGAGGTCGCCGGCCTTGACCAGCGTGCCTTCCCTGTACTTCTGGCTGATCAGGTAGCCGGCCACCCGCGCGCGGATCTGGGCGGTAACGTAGCCGACCGTTGTTCCGACCCATTCGATGTAGATGGGCACGTCCCGCTGGACGACAGGAGTGACCTTGACCGGCTCGGGCGGGCGTTCCACCTTCGGCGCGTCGCGGCATCCAGCGGACAGTGACGCCATGGCCGCGAGGGTCAACCCGCAGGCGACGCGGAGGAGCGTCATGGCCCGGAGTCTAGCCGAAGTTGCGCCGCGGTACCACCCCTAAAGCGCGTCGGCCTCAGTCGACAGCGCCGTGGCCTCAGCGCCGCGGCCTCACTTAGACGACAATGCGCTTGCTGCGGTTGCGTATCCTGAGACCCCAGACCCAGTCGAGAACCGTCAAGAACTTCGCGTCGCCGCCGGCGAGCAGCAGCAGGTGCACCGCAAGCCACATCCACCAAGCCGGATAACCCGTCAACGTGAGACCCATGGGAAGCTCCGCTACCGCAGCGCCGCGTCCGATAGCGCCCATGATGCCCCTGTCCCGGTAGACGAAGGGCTCCGCGCGCCTGCCGTTCAGCAGGCGCGCAATATTGAGTCCCGCGTGGCCCCCCGCCTGCTTCGCCACTGAGCCCAACTGGGGCAACGGCTGCATGGTCCGCGGATTGACGACGATGGCGATGTCGCCGGCGACGAACACCTCCGGATGGTCCCGCAGGCTCAGGTCCGGTCCCACGGGAGCCCGTCCCTTGGTCAGCTCGATTCCGAGCGAGGCGACGACGGGACTCGGTTGCAGGCCGGCGCCCCACACCAGCGTGTGGGCGGGGACGACTGCCCCTGATTTCAAATGCACGCGCGTGGGCTCCACCTCCACCACGCCCTCGCCGAGATGGACGCGGACACCGCGCTTCTCGAGCGATCTCATCGCGTACTCCTGCAGCCTGGGCTTGAAGAACCCGAGCAGTCGGGGTCCCGCCTCGTAGAGATGCACCTGGGCCCGATCGACCGGCAGATTGGGATAGTCCTCCTTCAGCTCCATGGTCAAGAGATCCGCGAGGGCTCCGGCGATCTCCACGCCGGTCGCGCCGCCGCCGACCACGCAGAACGTGAACGCGCCGTCGTCGATCAGGGCGGGTTTCTTGTCGGCGGCCTCGAAGAGCGCGAGGATATGGGCCTTCAATCGGACGGCGTCGCGCATCGTATACAGCGGGAACGCGTGGTCTTCCGCGCCCTTGGTGCCGAAAAAGTTCACGGTGGCCCCGAGGCCGATGACGAGGTAGTCGTACGCGATCGGCGCCAGGTCCTCGACGGACACCTGCTTCCGGGCGAGATCGATGCCGGACACGGAGGCCTGGTGGAACGCCCAGTCGCGGCGGCCGTGCAGCATCTGGCGCAGAGGGAACCCGATCTCGCTGGCCGACAGCACGGCGGTCGCCGCCTGGTAGAGGAGCGGCTGAAAGGTGTGATAGTCGTTCCTGTCGATGAGAGTCACCTTCGCCGGCGCACGCCGGAGCGCCTTCATGGCCGCGACACCGGCAAAGCCCGCGCCCAGGATCACGACGTGCGGCACCCGCGTCATCGGAAGGCTCCGTCGGCGCCGCTAGAGGCCGGGACTGCTCTGCATCAGGCCGCCGTCGGCGAAGACCGTCGTCGCCGTCATGTAGCTCGCGCCGCTGTCTGCGAGGAAGGCCACGACGCTGGCGATCTCCTCGGGCTTGGCCATCCGCCCCATCGGGATCGCGTCCTGGAGCTTCTTGAGCAGCTCTGGATTCTCCAGCGTGGACGTGTTGATCGGTGTCGCCACCGCACCGGGGCCCACGCCGACTATGCAGATGTTGTGGCGCGCAAGCTCCACTCCGCCCGTGCGCGTCAGCATGCGCATGCCGCCCTTGGACAGGCAGTAGGCGATATTGCCCGGCATGGGCCAGTCCTCGTGCACCGATGTGATATTGATGATGCGGCCGCCGCCGCCCTGCTTGATCATCTGCCTGGCGGCGATCTGCGAGCCGAAGAAGGCGCTCTTCAGATTGATGTCGAGCACCCGGTCGTACTGCTGCTCCGTCGTGTCGAGGAGCGACGTCCGCGTCTCCACGCCGGCGTTGTTCACCATGATGTCCAGGCGGCCGAAGGCGCTGACGGCTGCGTCGACCAGGCCCTGCAGCTCCGCCACCCGGCTCACGTCGGCCTTCAACCCGATGGCCCGCCCGCCCGACGCGTTGATCTGCGTCTCGAGCTCCGCGGTCGCCTCCGGGTTCACGATGTAATTGATCGCGACCATCGCCCCCCGCTTCCCGAGCTCGAGCGCGATCGCCCGGCCGATGCCGCTGTTGCCCCCCGTGACGATGGCGGCCCTCCCTGCGAGGCTCATATGGCGCCGAGCATCGCCCCATGGACCCAAGACGTCAAGGAGGTGCCCCGCACAAATCTGTAGCCTTGCCTTCGTTGACCTCCCGTGAGTGCGGGGATATAGTCCCGCCATGCGTCGCCTGGGCGCCTTGATCTTCGCGGGCGTAACGGGGCTGCCGGGCGTCGCGGCCGGCGCCGGCGGGCAGGTCGCGACGCCGAGCATCTTTGCCCCTGTCTCGACGCCGGCCTATGCCATTCGCGAGATCGCCTTCTTCGTGCTCGGCATCACGGGCGTCATCTTCGTCGTCGTTGCCGCCCTCACCCTCTACACGATCGTGCGTTACCGCCGCCGACCCGGCGACAGCGGGAGCGAGCCGCCGCAGGTCTACGGCAGCCTGCAAATCGAGCTGGCGTGGACCGTCGTGCCTTTCCTGATCGTCATCGTGCTCTTCCTCGTGACCGCGCGATACATCTGGGGGATCGAGCGTCACCAGCAGCCGCCGGGCGCCATGGAAGTGACGATCGTCGGGAACCAATGGTGGTGGGAGATCCGCTACCCGAAGCTGGGCGTCGTCACCGCCAACGAGCTCCACATCCCGGTGAGCGATCCGGCGCGCCCGACGCCGACCTTCATCACGCTCGAATCCGCCGACGTGATCCACAGCTTCTGGGTGCCGCAGCTCGCGGGCAAGATGGACGTGATTCCCAACAAGACGAACCGCGTGTGGGTCGAGCCCACGAAGCCCGGCACCTACGTGGGGCAGTGCGCGGAGTACTGCGGCCTCCAGCACGCCTTGATGCTCCTCATCGTGATCGTCCACCCGCGCGAAGAATTCGACCGCTGGGTCGCGACCCAGCAGGCCGTGGCCCGCGATGATCCCGCGGCGAACCGGGGCCGGGAGCTCTTCGCGTCGCTCGCGTGCATCAGCTGCCATACGGTGCGAGGAACCCCGGCCAACGGCGTCTTCGGCCCCGATCTCACCCACCTCATGAGCAGGTGGACCATCGGCGCCGGCGCGGCCCGGAACACCCCCGAGAACCTCCGGGCCTGGGTCGATGACCCGTCAACGCTCAAGAGCGGTGCGCTCATGCCGGCGATGAAGCTCTCGCGCCCGGATCTCGACTCCGTGACCGCCTACCTGGTCTCGCTCCGATGAGCGTCCTGGCGCCGGCGATGTCGAGTCCGGAGGCGGCCGGCGGGCGCCGCGCCTTGCTCGAGCAGCTCCACGACTGGGTGGTCACCGTGGACCACAAGCGTCTCGGGATCATGTACGTGGCCTCGGGCCTCGTCTTCTTCGTGATCGCCGGCCTCGAGGCGACCGCGATCCGCATCCAGCTCGCATGGTCGGGGCTCCACGTGATCTCGCCTGAGACATTCAACCGCCTCTTCACCATGCACGGCACCGCCATGGTCTTCCTCGTCGGCATCCCGATCGTGTTCGGCTTCGGCAACTACCTGGTCCCGCTCATGATCGGGGCGCGCGACCTGGCCTTCCCGCGGCTCAACGCCTTCGGCTTCTGGATCTTCCTCTTCGGAGGCATCCTGCTTCACTTCAGCGTGATCGGGGGCGACGGCCTCTACGGGGCGGGCTCGGCCCCCGCCATCGGGTGGTTCGCCTACGCGCCGCTGACCGGACGTGCCTTCACCCCGGGCAACGCCACCGACTACTGGAACCTCGCGGTGCTCGTGGCCGGCTTCGGCACGATCGCGACAGCGGTCAACCTCGTGACGACGATCCTGGTCATGCGGGGCCCCGGCATGAAGCTCTCCCGCATGCCGGTCTTCGTATGGGTGATGCTGACCGTCTCCGCCATGACGCTGATCATCCTGCCTCCGCTCTCGGCCGCCCAGATCATGCTACTGCTTGACCGCTTCTTGGGCGCCCATTTCTTCGACACGCAGGCGGGCGGCTCCGCCGTGATGTGGCAGCACTTTTTCTGGTTCTTCGGCCATCCCGAGGTGTACGTGCTGATGCTGCCTGGATTCGGCTTCGTATCGGAGATCCTCCCGGTCTTCTCGCGCAAGGTGCTGTTCGGCTATCCCGTGATCGTGGCCGCGACGGTCTCCTTCCTGGTGATCAGCATGGCGACCTGGGCCCATCACATGTTCACGGTCGGCATGGGAAGCCCGCTCAACGCCGTCTTCGCCCTGTCCACGATGCTGATCGCCGTGCCGACCGGGATCAAGATCTTCAACTGGCTCGGCACGATGTACGGCGGCAAGCTCGACTTCAAGACGCCCATGCTGTTCTGCTGCGCGTTCCTCTTCCAGTTCCTCTGCGCCGGTCTCACGGGCGTGATGCTCTCCGTGGCGCCGTTCGACTACCAGCTGACCGATTCCTATTTCGTGGTTGCCCACTTCCACTTCGTGCTCTTCGGGGCGCTGGTCTTCACGATCTTCGGCGCGATCTACTACTGGTTCCCGAAGGTCACGGGGCGCATGCTCTCCGAGCGTCTCGGGCGCTGGCATTTCTGGCTGCTCGTGATGGGCTTCAACCTGACGTTCGTCACCATGCACATCCCAGGCTTCCTCGGGATGCCGCGCCGGATCTACACCTACCAGGCCGATCGCGGATGGGAGATTTGGAACCTCGTCACGACGCTCGGAGTGCCGCTGCAGATCCTCGCGGTCCTCCTCTTCGTCATTAACGTGATCGTCTCGCTCCGAAACGGGCGACGCGCCGGCGATGACCCGTGGGACGCCTGGACGCTCGAGTGGGCCACGACCTCTCCGCCCCCGCCCTACAACTTCGAGACCATCCCGGTGACGACGAGCCGGCGCCCGCTCTGGGATCTCAAGCACCCCGACGACCCCGACGGTCCCCACGAATGAAAGCAAACCCATGACCGCTGCATCGAGGTTCGAAGCGGTGGGGGGGCCCGGGGGAGGAGCGGCGCTCGCTCCACCCCGGATCCAATTAAAGGGCCGAGTCGGCATCCTGAGCATGATCGTGGCCGAGATCTCGCTCTTCGCCGTCTTCGTCGTGGCCTACCTCTTCTACATCGGCAAGAGCGTCAACGGCCCCTACCCCAAGGACGTGCTGGAGCTGCCGGTGCTCGGCACCGTCTGCCTCCTGTCGAGCAGCCTCTCCGTTGCGCTCGCCGCGCGGGCGCTCAAGCGCGGGAGCGTGGGGTTGTCGGGGATCTGGCTCCTCGCGACCGTGGCGCTGGGCGCCACCTTCTTGGCCGGCACGGCGAAGGAGTGGTACCGCCTCATCTACGCGCACGGCCTCACGATCGGGACCAACCTCTTCGGCACGACCTTCTACCCGCTCGTCGGACTCCACGCTTCGCACGTGATCATCGGGCTCTTCATGCTCGGGCTCTGCACGGTCCTCGCGTGGACCGGCGCGCTCCGGCCGGTGCACGGCGAGCGCGTCGAGATCGTGTCCTGGTACTGGCACTTCGTCGACGCCGTCTGGGTCGTGGTCTTCACCGTGGTCTACGTGATCGGGCGATGAGCACGAGCCAGCGCGGCGCGACCGGCCCGGCCAGGCCTCGGGGGCCCGTGCCCGGCGCCATCGAGCTGCCCGCGCCCACGGCGTGGCCGATGGTTCTGGCCTTGGGCGTCACCCTGATCTTCGCTGGGCTGGTCACGAGCGCGACGGTCGCCGTCGTAGGCGTGATCCTCGCGCTGGCGGGAGCGGTCGGCTGGTGGCGCCAGGTCCTGCCCGAGGAGCAGGTCGAGCACCTCCCGCTGCGTCCGCCGGCCCAGCGCGCGCGGGCCATCGTGCCGTCGTCAGCGGGAGTCGAGCGCTTCACGCTCGGAGAGGGTCAGCATCGCGCGCACGTGCCGGTCGAGGTCCAGCCGCTGTCCGCCGGGATCAAGGGCGGGATCGTCGGCGGGGTCGCGATGGCCGTCGTCGCGATCGGCTACGGTCTCCTGTTCCAGCGCAGCGCGTGGTACCCGATCAACCTGCTTTCCGCCGTCGCGATGCCCGCCATGGCGGAAGCGAACCTGGCCACGCTCCGCGCCTTCAACGGCACGGCGTTGTTGCTCGGCATCGTCGCGCACGGCGCGATCTCGCTGCTCGCCGGCCTCCTCTACGCCGTCATACTGCCGATGCTGCCGCGGCGTCATATGCTCTGGGGCGGCCTGGTGGCGCCGCTCCTCTGGACGGGCCTCCTCTGGGCGCTGCTGGGCGTCATCAACCCCGCGCTCAACGCGCGCGTGGACTGGCGCTGGTTCATCGCCTCGCAGGTCGCGTTCGGATTGGCGGCCGGCTACGTGGTGTCGAAAGCGCAGCCCATCGCCACGATGCAGACCTGGCCGCTCGCCGCGCGAGCGGGCGTCGAGGCGGCGGGCGCGCAGCCCGAGAAGGAGCGCGAGCCGTGATGACGACGGCGCCCGTCATCGCGGCGATCGCGCTGGCCGTTGCCGCCGCCGGCTGCGACTCCCTGCCCGGCAAGCCCCGGCCGGCAGGTAGCGACAGGCTGCCTTCGCAAGTCATGGCGTTCTCCGTCCTGTATCGGGACAACTGTGCCGCCTGCCACGGCGCCGACGGCCGACTCGGCGCCTCGCGCCCGCTGAACGACCCGCTCTACCTCGCCGTGGTTCCCCGCTCCCGCCTTCGCCAGGTCATCGCGAACGGGGTGCCGGGCACGCTCCAGCCGGCCTTCGCGCAGAGCGCCGGCGGAACGCTAACCGATGGGCAGGTCGACGCGCTCGTGGATGGATTGCTGGAGCGGTGGGGAGGAGCGAAGCCGCTCAAGCTGGCCGAGCTTCCATCCTATGCGGCGCCGCCCGGAAACGCGGCGCGAGGAAAGACCGTGTACGCCGCGACCTGCGCGGGCTGCCACGGCGCCGACGGAAAATCAGGCCAAAACGGCGGCGCGATCACGGACGCCTCGTATCTCTCGCTCGTGAGCGATCAGTATCTGCGGACGACCGTCATCGCCGGGCGGGCCGATCTGGGCATGCCCGACTGGCGCGGCTATACGCCGGGGCAGCCGCTGACCGGGCAGCAGATCTCCGATGTCGTGGCCTGGCTCATCGCCCAGCGCCGCCCCGTGCAGGGGCGGCCCGTCTCGGCGAAAGGGGGATGATCGCATGTGCGCTTTCAGTCCTGAACCGCCCACGGGCTCTCCACCGTCCCGAAGGGGCTTTCTCTTCCGTCTCGGGATCGCGCTAAACGTCATCGGAGCCGCCCTCGTCGGCATCCCGGTGCTCGGCTACATCCTGGCGCCCGCGCGGCGCCTCGGGGGGCAATCGTGGATCAAGCTCGGTCCAGCCGCGAAATTCCCCGAGGGTGAGACGCGGCTGGCCATCTACGAAAACCCGTTTCGGGTGCAGTGGGACGGGGACTCGGCGAAGGTCGCCTGCTGGGTCAGGCGCCTCGAGGCCGATCGTTTCCAGGTCTTCGCCGTGAACTGCGCGCACCTCGGGTGTCCCGTGCGCTGGTTCCCCCAGTCCCGGCTCTTCATGTGCCCCTGCCACGGCGGCGTCTACTACGAGGATGGCTCGCGGGCCTCCGGTCCCCCGCCGCGCGGGCTCTTCGAGTACGAGTACGCGGTTCGTGACGGGCAGCTCTGGGTGCGCGGCGGTCAGCTGCCAACCCTGGCCGGCCAGGTGTGAGGCGGCGATAGATGGCGCTCTTCCGGTCGGTCGGCAGGTGGCTCGAGGAGCGGGCGGGGCTCGAGGCCGCGGTCAAGCCGGTGCTCGCCCACCGCGTGCCGCGCAGCAGCGCCTCCTGGTGGTACGTGTTCGGGAGCGCGACACTGACCCTCTTCCTCCTGCAGATCGCGACCGGGATCTGCTTGGCGCTCGTCTACATCCCGTCGGCCGACAAGGCCTATGACAGCCTGCTCTATCTCAACGACGTCGCCCCCCTGGGCTGGTTTCTCCGCGCCGTCCACTTCTGGGGCTCGAACGCCATGGTGGCGGTGATGACCCTGCACATGCTCCAGGTCTTCCTCTTCGGCGCCCACAAGTACCCGCGCGAGATGACGTGGATCGCCGGCGTCTTCCTCTTCCTGTGCACGCTCGGCATGGCGTTCACCGGACAGCTTCTCCGGTGGGACCAGGACGCGTACTGGGGCCTCGGGATCGCGGCGTCGATCGCCGCGCGCTCTCCCGTCATCGGAGAATCCCTCGTGCACGTGCTGCTCGGCGGCCCGATCATCGCGGGGCGGACGCTCTCCCGCTTCTTCACCGTCCACGTCTTCCTCGTCCCCGGGCTCCTGATCGGCCTCGTGGGGCTACACCTCTGGCTCGTGCTCCGCCTCGGCATCAACGAGTGGCCGATGCCGGGACGCGTCGTGGACAGGAACACCTACCGCCAGCGCTACGAGGACGAAGTCCGCAGGGACGGCGTCCCCTTCTTCCCCGACGCCGCCAGGAAGGACATGGTGGCGGCCGGCGTGGTGATCCTGGTCGTTCTCGCCTGCGCGGCCCTTTTCGGCCCCTACGGCCCCGGCGGCGTGCCGGATCCCACCATCATCGACACCGCGCCCAAGCCGGACTTCTACTTCCTCGCCCTCTTCGCGCTCTTCGCGCTCCTGCCGCCGTGGACCGAGACGACGCTGCTGCTCGTGGGCCCGCCGCTTGCGATCGTGCTGCTCTTCCTGGTGCCGTTCATCGCAGGCACGGGAGAGAAGAGCTGGAAGCGGCGGCCCGTCGCCGTCCTCGGCGTGATCCTGATCGTCCTGACCGTGACGACGCTGGCGTGGCTCGGGGTCATCGTTCCCTGGTCGCCGCAGATGCAGGCGTGGAGCGCCGTGCCGACACCGGTGCAATACGTCAAGGGGCGCTCTCCGCTCCAGCTCCAGGGAGCGCTCGTCCTCCAGAACAAGCAGTGCCGCAACTGCCACAGCCTCGCCGGCGAAGGCGGCCGTCGCGGCCCCGCCCTCGACGGCGTGGCGGCACGACTCACCCGCGATCAGCTCGCCCGCCAGGTCCTCCAGGGCGGGGGCAATATGCCCGCCTACGGCAAGAACCTCTCGCCCGCCGAGGTAAACGCGCTGGTCGCATTCATGGAGACGCTGCGTCAGCCCGGCGAGCCGCCGGCCCGGAATATGTCGGCTCCCAGGTCACCCGCGACGCGCCCATGATCGCGACCGAGCCGCTGGTGCTGGCGCCGGCGCTCGTCGCGGCCGCGCTCTACGCGCGCGGCTACGCGGCGCTGGCGCGGCGGATGCCGGATCGCTTCGGCCCGTGGCGAATCGTGTCGTTCATGGCCGGCAGCGCTGTAATGCTGATCTCGGCGAGCCCGTGGCTCGACGAGCTGGCTCATGCGCTCCTGCAGGCGCACATGTCGCAGCACATGATGCTCATGCTGATCGCTCCGCCGCTTCTCTGGATGGGCGCGCCGGTGGCGCCGATCCTGCTCGGGCTCCCTCGGCCGCTCCGCCGCGCCGTCGCCCGCGGGCTCGGGACTCCCGCCGTGAGGCGCCTGACAGGCGCACTCGCCGAGCCCGCTCTCGGCTGGACGGCCTTCGTCGTCGCATTCTGGTGCTGGCACGCTCCGGCGCCCTACGACCTGGCGCTCCGCTCGGACGCCTGGCATCACGTCGAGCACGCGACGTTCTTCGTGACGGGGCTCCTCTTCTGGCGCCCCGTGATCCTGCCGTGGCCGTCGCGCGCGCGCTGGCCGCGCTGGGCGATGATC
>WNFP01000377.1_pt1 | contig 52286 bp, 58 predicted proteins | sample 5400201 | NCBI WGS metagenome assembly WNFP01 (sample SAMN13153355, study PRJNA577476) | soil metagenome | isolation source: 115 cm saprolite under Madrone tree | place: USA:California | collected 2016-06-14 | reverse complement strand
GTTTTCGGACGTCGTCGTCCCCGCCCGCGGCCGCCGGCCCCTCGCGTGCTAGGCTCCGCACTATCGTGGTTGGACAGGTGGCCCTCGACAGGCGGCGCTGCGATCGCGCGCGGATGGCGCGAGACCCGCGGTTCGACGGGTGGTTCTTCACCGGCGTGCTGACCACGCGAATCTACTGCCGCCCCACCTGTCCGGTGAAGCCTGCCAAGTCGCGCAACGTCGTCTTCTTCCCCACCGCGGCCGCTGCCGAGCGCGCGGGTTTTCGTCCGTGCCTGCGGTGCCGGCCCGAGGCCGCTCCGGGGACGCCAGCGTGGCAGGGCGCCGCCGCATCGGTCTCGCGCGCACTTCGGCTCATCCAGCGCGGATACCTCGACGACGGCAAGACGGTCGAGGAACTCGCGGACACGCTCGGCATGACGGCGCGCCACCTGCGCCGTCTGTTCGTGCGGCACGCCGGGGCGTCGCCAACGGCCGTCGCGACGACCCGGCGCGTGCAGCGCGCGAAGAGCCTCGTCGACGAGACCTCCATGCCGATGGCCGCCATCGCGTTCGCGGCGGGGTTCGCCAGCATCCGGCGTTTCAACGCGGCCTTCCGCGCGGTGTATCGGAGGCCGCCCTCCGCCCTCCGCCGGGCGAGATCTCGGCGCGGCCCGATCCGGCTGGGATAGAATCTCGTCCGCGACGCGGAGTGGGCAGGAACGACTCTCTGGGAGGAGCGGACCATGGATCTGGGTCTTCAAGGCAAGCGTGCGATCGTGACCGGCGGAAGCCTGGGCATCGGCAAAGCCATTGCGCGGGAGCTGGCCCGGGAAGGGGCGGACGTAGCCATCGTGGCGCGCACGAAGGACCAGCTCGAGGCAGCGGCAAAAGAACTAGCCGCCGAGACCAAGCGCCGCGTCATTCCGCTGGCGTGCGACGTCAGCAACCGGGCGCAGGTGGACGCGATGGTGGCCGAGGCGGCCACGCAGCTGGGCGGCATCCACATCCTCGTGAACAGCGGCTCCGCGCCGGGCGGCTCGGCCACGGCCACCGGGCCCATCGAAACCGTGGTGGACGAGGACCTGCTGCAGGACTTCAACGTGAAGTACGTGGGAGCGCTCCGCTGCGCGCGCGCCGCCATCCCTTTCATGAAGGAGCAGAAGTGGGGCCGCATCATCAATATCAGCGGGACCAACGCCCGCAATGCCGGGAACTTGAGCGGGGGGGCGCGCAACACCTCCCTCGTGCATCTCACCAAGACCCTGGCCGTCCAGGTGGGCCGCTTCGGAATCACCGTCAACTGCATTCACCCGGGCATCACGCGCACCGAGCGGACTCCACGACTGGTGGCGGCCCGCGCGGCGGAGCTGGGCGTGGCTCCCGCGGACGTCGAGACCCGCGACTTCGCCCCCGATTCCCCCCGCGGCAACGCCATCTGCCGCATGGTGGACGCCGCCGAAATCGCCTACGTCACCGCGTTCCTGGCCTCGGACAAGGCCTGGGCGGTCACCGGCGAGCTGATCGTGGCGACAGGCGGCGCCGGCCGGTCGGTGTACTACTAGCCTCTGCGAGCGCGGTCGGAGCAACGTCATGGCCCGGGTCGATCTGATCAACGTGTGCAAGACGCTCAAGGACGGCGACAGAGCCGGCTCCGGGCTGCCCCTCATCGGGGCCATGCGGGACATGGTGGGGGCGTCGGGCGGCCGAGCAGCGTTCTCCATCCAGAATCTGAACGTGATGATTCCCGATGGCAAGACCGTGGTCATCCTGGGTCCCAGCGGGTGTGGCAAGACCACGCTCCTGAAGATGATCGCCGGCTTGATCGAGCCCGACTCGGGACAAGTCCAATACGACGGCGTGGACGTGAAGGATGTCCCCCCGGGCGGACGGCGGATCGGCATGGTCTTTCAGAACTACGCGCTCTATCCCCACCTGAGCTCGAGAACGAACGTGATGTCGTATTTTCATTTCAGGAAAAGGACCCCGGAGCTGGACGCAATGGCCGCGGCCAAGTACCAGCGGACCAGCGAGCTCATGGGGGTCGAGCTGTCGTATCTCATGGATCGCAAGCCGACGAGGCTGTCCGGCGGAGAGAAACAGCGAGTGGCCCTCGGCCGCTGCATCACGAGGGATCCCGCCCTCTTCCTGCTGGACGAGCCCTTCTCCAACCTCGACCAGGCCCTGAGGGAGAAGTACCGCGTCAACCTCAAGATCCTGCTGAAGCAGTTCAGCATCACCACGGTGTACGTGACCCACGATCACTACGAGGCGTTGATCCTGGCCGATGTGCTGGTCATCATGGATCGGGGCGGCATCGAGCAGGTTGGAACCTACCAGGAGATCTACGACCGGCCCCGGAACGCTTTCGTGGCCGGCTTCCTGAACCGGCACGTCGGCACTCCACCCATCAATCTCATCGACGCGAAGTACATGGCCCAAGGCCAGTCACTGGGGAATGCGCGCGTGGGCGTGCGGCCCGAGGACCTCGAGGTGTCGAGGGAAGACAGAACGGGCGGTATCAGGGGGACCATCGCCGCCAGGCTGAGGCTCCCCATGTTGAACGCCACGATCCTCACCATCACGGTGGAGGACCAGGAGCTCTTCGCCGAGATCCCCAGCGAGGAGAACCTTCGCGGCGGCGACCAGGTTTGTCTCACTCTCAAGCGGTATCACGTATTCGACAAGGCGACAGGCATGCGGCTGCGGACCGTTCCGGAGATGCCGTGAGCCGGGCCGTCCTGTGCGCGATGCTCCTGGCTCTCCTGGCTTCGTCGGGCATGGCATTGGCCCAGCCCATCCGCGACGACGGCGCCGAGCGAGAGCGGGCGTTCATCGAGGGGCTCCGAAGCGAGGACCCTGCCTCGGCCGATCGGTTCATCGCGCTCCGCGATGCCCAACGGCAGGCCATGGCCGAGCTGAGACGCAAGGAGGGCCAGGTCAACGCGATGCCTGCCGATCTTCGCGCCTCCTTCCTCCCGCAGCTCAAGCAGGCCCAGCGGAAATATCTGGACTCGCAGGTCAAGATTCTCGATTTTCTCGACGAGCGCGATCGTCGCGGCATCGCGCGCCTGCAGGACGAGATCGGCCAAATCAAGCGGGCTCTCGAAGAGCGCCAGCGGTCCCGCGAAGAGCTGAAAAAGCTCCTGTCCGACTAGCAGTTGAGAGGTCGTCGACTCCGTGCTACTAGAAAAGAAAGGGCGCGCCACGAGCGCTTCCGAAATCGAATCCAGGGGAGGGTCACGTCATGGGAAATCCTTTCGTACATGTCGAATTGATGTCCAACGACGTCGGCAAGGCCAAATCGTTCTTTGGGAAGCTGTTTGACTGGAAGCTCGAGGACATGCCGATGGGCGACAGCAACTACACGATCATCAAAGTCGGTGAGGGCACCGGGGGCGGCATCATGAAAAACCCTATACCCGGCGCCCCCTCAGCCTGGATGGCATATGTGCTGGTGGACGATCTGAAGAGGACGACGGACAAGGCCAGGTCGCTTGGCGCGACCGTGATGAAGGAGGCGACCGAAGTGCCGGGAATGGGCTCGTTCACCATCATCACCGACCCGACCGGCGCGATGCTCGGGCTCTGGGAAACCAAGAAGGCCTGATATGGGGGCAGGCGGAGCCGGTGTCGACGTCGGATCGCCGACCTTCTGCCAAACGATCTCGGGCACTATTGCCGGGATGATCGACCAGGGCATGGCCGTCATGAAGACGACTCTGGAGAGCTAGGGCAATCAGCTCTCGAAAAACTTCAGCATCAGGCGGTTGACCTCGGGGGCGTTCTCGTAGGCGGACCAGTGGCCGGCGCGGGGAATCCGGTGGAGGTCGAGGGCGCCGACGGCCTCGCGGATCTCGCCGATCAGGAGATCCGCGGGGCGGAACTGGGAATCGTCGCGCTCTCCCCAAAGCAGGCGGATCCGGCAGGTCAGTCGGGCGAGATCGCCCAGCAGCGTGCCGCCGCCGCTCACCTTGCGGCTGTTGAAGCGGGCCCGGCGGACGCAGTCGGCCTGGATGTCCAGCGTCTCCTCGCTGATGCTGGCCGGATCGCTCAGCATGTTGACGAGCAGGTTGTGGCGGCAGATCTCGCGGAAGAGCTTCTCGTCGTCCCCCGCTTCCCTGTAGCTCCGGGTCGGTCGCTCGCCGAAGCGGCGCGTCGGAAAGCCGGCGGGTGAGACCAGGCAAAGATGGGTGACGCGCGGCGCAAGTCGCCTGGCCAGATTTGCCGCGATGGCCGCGCCAAAAGAGAAGCCGGCGAAGCGCAGCGGTGCCTCGCCCGGAAACAGTCCGGTAAAGAGACCGTGCACGAGGTCGAGGTAGGCCGGTCCGGTCATGTCGCGAGGAACCGGCGCCGAGGCGCCGTACGATGGGTGGTCGAGCGCGTGCACGGTGAAGCGCGTCGCGAGCGGCTCGATGTTCCGGATCCAGTGCTTCCACGAGCCCATGCCGCCGTGAAAGAGTACGACGTCGGGCCCGCTGCCGCGCCGGCGGACCGCCATTGCGGGAGCGGCGGCCTCCTCGCTCACGCGAGCTTCGGCCGCACGCGTTCGGCGAAGACGGCCATCTGCTTGTCGAGCTCGGGGCCATCAGCGGAAAGGAACTCCAGGACCAGGTGTTCGACTCCGCACTCGGCCAGCTCAGCAATCTGTTCCACCAAGCGGGCCGGCTCGCCTGCAATCACGCGCCCGCCATGGGTGGACTTGGGCACGCTCTCGCCGGCCTGAACGACGCGGACGTCGTTGCGAAGCGTGATCACAGGCGGCGCCGCGCGGCCCCGCGCCAGGGAGAGTCGCGCCAGCTCCTCCCGGCCGATCCGCAGCTCGTCGGGCGAGCGGTTGATCGGATGCCAGGCCGCTCCGAACTGGACGGTGCGGCGAAGGGCGGCGCGGCTGTGCCCGCCGACCCAGATGGGCGGGTGCGGCTTCTGCACGGGCTTGGGCTCGAACGTGAGTCCGCTGAACTGCGTGTACTTTCCCGCGAACGACGGCGCCGTGCTGGTCCACAGCTCCTGCATGGCCTCGAGGTACTCGTCGGTCATGGGACCCCGCTCCACGAAGGACACGCCCAGCATGGCGCTCTCGGCGGCCACCCAGCCCGCGCCGATCCCCAGCACCACGCGCCCGCCGGAGAGCGCATCGAGCGAGGACACCATCTTGGCCGTGACCACCGCGTTCCGGTACGGGACGATGAGCACGGTGGTGCCGAGCCGCACCCGGCTCGTCGCCCCCGCGAGAACTCCGAGCGTCACGAGCGGGTCGAAGATGGTCTCGCCGAAGTTCACGATGTTGGCGTTCGGCACCACGACGTGATCGCTGACCCAGACGGAGTCATAGCCGAGCTGCTCGGCTCGAACGGCCGAGTGCCGGATGATCTCCACCGTGGCCAGGTGCCGGCAGGTGGGAATCCAGACGCCGAATTTCATCGCGCACCCAGGAGATTACAACGCGTTACCCGGCGGATCAACCGCGGTGACCCTTCGTTGTTCGATACGGCGATCGCGGATCGGAACGAAATCGGCTACCATCCGCGCGGGAGGAACACGCCATGATCCTCGAGCGCTTCAAGGTTCCCGCCAAGGACCAGGTCCTGGTCTCAGAGGCGGCGCTGCGCCGGACGGTGACGGAGATCTTCGAGAAGCTGGGGGTGAGCAGGGAAGACTCGGCGGAAGCCGCTGACGTGCTGACGATGACCGACCTCCGCGGCGTCGAGACACACGGCGTGTCGAACATGCTGCGCGCGTATGTCCGCGACTACAAGGCGGGCAAGCTCAACCCCAGCCCGGGGTGGCGGCTGGAGCGTCAGTCACCCGCCACCGCAGTGATCGATGCCGAGAAGCGGCTCGGCATCATCGTGGGCCCGAAGGCGATGCGGCTCGCGATCGAGAAAGCGCGGGCGGTGGGCGTCGGGGTGGTCACGGTTCACAACAGCGGGCACTTCGGCGCCATCGGCCATTTCGCGATGCAGGCGGCCATGCAGGACATGGTCGGCGTGTGCTTCACGGCTGCCGGGCTGCACGTGGTTCCGACCTTCGCCTCGAAGCCGCTCCTGGGCACCAACCCTATCGCGCTGGCCGCTCCCGCGCGCCACGAGGCGCCCATGCTCTTCGACGCGGCGACCTCGGCCATCGCGGGCAACAAGATCCGATTGGCGATGCGGGTCGGCTCGCCGCTGCTGCCGGGCTGGGTCACCGACAAGGACGGCAACCCGATCATGGAGGAGAAGCCCATCTTCGATCGGGACGATTTCTTCCAGGCGCCGCTCGGCGGCACCCGCGAGCAGGGCTCCCACAAGGGCTACGGCTTTGCGCTGATGGCCGAGGTATTGGCGACGGCGCTGGCGCCCCCCGCCCCCGGGCAGGACCGCGTCCTCTATCCGGGACTGTCGGAGGCCGAAGAGCTCGAGTCCCGCCGGGCTAAGGGGATTCCGCTGCACAAGGAGGTGCTCCAGTGGTTCGCCGAGTGCACAAGCGAGCTGAGCGTCGCGACGCTGGCCCCCATGCGCTGAGTGCATCAAGGGGTCAAGGCAACCCTCCTCTGCCACAGGCTCGCGCGCCACTTGATCCCGATGAGGAGGGTGAAAACGAGGCCGACCGCGCATGAGACGGTGATGGTCCGCGAATAGCCGATGAGATCGATGAGGACGCCCGAGGCTATCAGTCCAAGCGGCATGCCGTAGACCGCGAGCATCCGCACGCCCATGACGCGTCCGCGGAACCGGTCGCCGGCGGCGGCGAGCAGGCTGGCCATCATCGAGATCATCGCCACGTTCTGGGCGAAGCCGGCGAGCATGAGGGCGAAGAGTCCAGCGCCCAGGCTCCCGGCGTGGCCGAAGACGAGCAGCAGGGCGTACCAGATCGCCGAGCAGACGAGCATGGAACGCTCGGGGTGGCGCGGTCCTCCCGTCACGACGGTGGCGATCGAGGCCAGGAGGCCCCCAAACGAAAAGCTGGCGACGAGCCATCCCAGGCCCGTGGCGCCCACGAAGTAGATGTTCTTGGCCACATAGGGCAGGAGGCCGTTCGAGGCGGGGTAGGCGGTGAGGTTGATCAGGAATGCCAGCCACATCGGGGCGAGGAGTGCGGGTGTCCGCAGGATGTAGAGAAGACCTTCCTTGAGATCGCGGCGGCGCGAAGGGCCGGGCAATCCTGCCGGCGCCACGCCTGGCGAGGCAGCGCGCGGCCTTTCTCCCGGATCAGACACCGGATGTCGACGCGCCACGCCGAAGGTCAGCACGACGCTCGCGACGTAGAAGGTCGTGACGAAGACATAGGTGGCCCCGATGCCGAGGATGGTGGACAGCTCCGCGCCCGCGAGCGCGCCGACCACGCGGGCGACGTCCATGGTCGCCCGGGACATGCCGAGGGCGCCCATCAGGTGCGGCGGCGGAATCGTCTCGCCGACGAGCGCATTCCGGATCACCTGGTCGTTGGGGCGGATGACGCCGGCGAGCGTTGCGATGACGAAGACCCAGACGGGCGTCAGCGTCCCGCTCAGGCTCAAGGTCATGAGCAGCGCGGCCAGGATGACGTACACGCCGCGCATGGAGGTCAGCATGACCCGGCCGCCCACTCTGTCGCCCAGCACTCCGAACATCGGCGCGGCGAGCGTACCGAGGAACATCAGGGAGCCGAAGGCGGTCAGCAGGAGCACCGAGCCCGTCTGGACCAGCACGTACCAGGCCAGGATGACCGTCTCCATCTCGAACGCCAGGGACGTCAGGAGGTCGGCGGGCCACTGGAAGCGGAAGCTGCGGACGCGGAAGGCGGCGAGGATCAGCGGGGAGGCTACCGATTGAGGTAGCGGAGGGGCAGGCCCGGGCGCGGCCATTCGAACGACACGAGCGTGCCGCCCATCGAGAGCGTGGCGTACGCGGTTTTGAGATCCCGGCCGCCGAAGCACACGTTGGTGACCATCATGTCGGGGAGCATGTGCTGGTCGACGCGGCTGCCGTCCGGCCAGATGTCGCTCACCGCGCCGGTGATCAGCGTGGCGACGCAGATGTGGCCTTCGGCATCGACGGCCAGCGAATCGAACATCTGGTAGCCGCCGAGGCCGGCGACGACCGTGCCCTTCTCGCCCCGGTACGGGCCGTTCGCCGACTCGATCTCGCCGGGGGCCGAGAGCTTGAAGGACCAGCAGCGCGCCGTCGGCGTCTCGACGACGTAAAGCGTCCGCTCGTCCGGCGAGAGCCCGATCCCGTTCGGGCGCTCGAGCGGGAAGATCGCCTCGCGGATCTGGGAGCCGTCGGCTTTCGCGTAGTAGACAACGCCCCGGTCCGCGTCGCGATCGCGCGTCTTGCCGAGGTCGGTGAACCAGAAGCCGCCGACGCCGTCGAACACGAGGTCGTTCGGCCCGTTGAGCCGCCGGCCGTCGCAGCGGTCGTAGAGCGTGTCGAACTTGCCGGTCTCGGGATCGACGACCTGGATGCTGCCGGTCGTGTAGTCGTCGGCCTGCGCGACCGGAAAGAGCTTGCCCGGCCGCTCGATGAACTTGAGCCCGCCGTTATTGGTGACGTAGATCTTGCCGCCCGGGCCCATCGCCGCGCCGTTCGGTCCGCCGCCGAGCTGGGCGACCACGTGAATCTTCCCGTCGGGCGTGACGCGCGAGAGCGCGCGGCGCTCGATCTCGACCAGGATGACGGAGCCGTCCGGCATGGCCACGGGGCCTTCGGGAAAACGCAGTCCCGACGTGACCTGCGTGAACTTCGGCGTGACCTTGGTCATGTCGTCCCCTGCTTCGCATTGAGCCCGGCGCTCGCCCGGTCGAGCCAGTGACGGTCGGGCGGCGACGCGCGGCGCTCGAGGCGCCGTCGCACCAGGCGGAGGGCATCGTCGTAGCGCTCGAGAGCGAAGTAGCACGCCACCATCGTCTCCTCGAAGATCTCCCACTGGGCGTGGCTACCGCCGATGCGGTGAAATTCGGCCTCGACCGGCTCGAGATGGGCGAGAGCCGCCGCGTGATCGCCGGCCGCGACCGCGGCGATTCCCTGCGCGACCGGAAGCGCCACGCTGCCCGCGATCGGATGTCCCTTCTCGCCGAGAGCGCGCAGGCCGTCGCAGAGTTTGGCCAACGCCGCGTGGTCGCCGCAGGCTGCGTAGGCGAGCGCCGCATGCACCTCGCCGAACACGAAGCCGGGGCGCGAGACACGCCCGGCCAGATCGGCGAGCCGCCGCCACGCCTCGGGCTCTGCGGGCTGGCCGGCGAGCCGGAACCGCCACAGGAGCGCCGAGCCGTCGATCATCGCCAGACGCGGGTTGACGGCACCCACGATGTCGCGGTGAAAGACCTCGAGCGCGCGCGTGTGGCGGCCCCGCTGCAGCTCGAACATCGCCTGGTGCCAGGCGAGGTGGCAGTGGAATGACGCGCGGGCGTCGTATCCGGCCAGCCATTCCTCCAGGAACGCGGCGCCCCCGTCGGTGTCCACCGTCTCGAAGCAGATGTGCGCGATGTTGTGGCTCGCATTCGCGTTGCCCGGGTACTGCTGGAGCGAGCGCTCCGACAGACGCCGCGATTCCTCGAATCGATCGACTTCGTGATAGGTGAACGCCAGCGCCGACTGGAACCACCAGTCGTCGCCGTACGCGGGGGCCAGGCGCTCGAGAAACGCCGCGCGGCGCTCCTCGCGGTCGCCGCCGCCGGCGAAGCCGATGGCGCTGCCGGCCTGGTTCACGAGGAGCGCGTCGCGCGGGAACTCGGCCACGTGCTCGTCGACCAGGGCGAGCCCGCGCTCGGTCTCCCCGCCGATGAGCGCGCCCAGCGCCTCGACGTGCTGCCGCTCGCGCCGGCTCGCGCCGGCCACGGTGTCGCGCGCCCTGACAACCGCCGCGCGCGCCGTCGCCTCGTCGCCGCGGCCCACCGCGAGGAGCGCCACGCCCGAGTGCGCCACCGCGAGCCCGTCGTCGGCCTCGAGGGCCGCCGCGAAGGACTCCTCGGCGGCCGGCCCGTACGAGAGCAGCCTGTCCATGCCGTCCTGAAAGCGCTCGGCGGCAGCGGCCGACGAGGTGCTGATGGCGAGCCCGTAGCGGTCGATGAGTGCCATAGGGAGGCAAGTATAGCCGGAACACCCGGCTGGCGTCTCGCCCCCAGGCTGGTATCTCAATCGAAGATGCCGTATGATCCTCGCGCCGTGAACTTCGATTTCTCCGCCGACCAGAAATCGCTGCGCGAGCAGGCGGGAAAGTTCCTCGCCGAGCACGCCTCCTCCGCGCGCGTCCGGCGCATCCTCGAGGGCCCCGAGCCCTACGATATCGAGCTCTGGCGCGGCATGGGCGAGATGGGCTGGATGGGCACCGCCATCCCCGAGCAGTACGGCGGCGCCGGCTTCGGGTATCTGGAGCTGTGCGTCATCGCCGAGGAGCTGGGCCGGAGCCTCGCGCCGACGCCGTTTTCCTCGACGATCTACCTGGCGGCCGAGGCGCTCCTGCTCGCGGGCAGCGAGGCCCAGAAGAAGCGCTGGCTGCCGCGCATCACCCAGGGGGAAGCCATCGGCTGCTTCGCCCTGGCCGAGGGTCCGCGGGTGACGACGCCCGGCAATATCGCGACGCGTGCCGACGGTGGCCGCGTGAGCGGCACGAAGATGCCCGTGGCCGACGGCGACGTCGCGGACTTTGCCGTGGTCGTGGCCGCCGACGGCCTCTACCTGGTGGATCTCAAGGATCCGGACGTCGCGCGCGCTCCGGTCGCCACGGTGGACCCGACGCGCTCCCACGCGCGGATCGTGTTCGAGCGCGCCGCGGCCGAGCCGCTGGGCGCTCCGGGCCAGGGCTGGCCGCTCGTCGAGCGGCTTCTCGACCGCGCGGCCGTGCTCGTGGCCTTCGAGCAGCTCGGCGGCGCGCAGGCTTCGCTCGAGATGGCGCGGGAATACGCGCTCGGCCGCTTCGCCTTCGGCCGCCAGATCGCGTCGTTCCAGGCCATCAAGCACAAGCTGGCCGACATGTATGTGGGCGTCGAGCTGGCGCGCTCGAACGCCTACTACGGCGCGTGGGCACTCTCAAAGGACGCGCCCGAGCTGCCCGTGGCCGCCGCCACCGCGCGCGTGGCCGCCACCGAAGCCTACTACCAGGCCGCCAAGGAGAACATCCAGATCCACGGCGGCATGGGCTTCACCTGGGAATTCGACTGCCACCTGCACTACCGGCGCGCGAAGCTCACCGGCCTCATGCTGGGCAGCGCGCGGCGCTGGAAAGACCTGCTCATCGCGCGGCTCGAAGCCGGCGCCGCCTAGGAGAGCCATCGTGGATTTCGACGACACGAGGGAAGAAGCGGCATTCCGTAGCGAGGCGCGGGGGTGGCTGGCCGCCCATGCGGAGGAGAAGCGCGGCGCGTTCGAGACCTGGCAGAGCCGCTACCCGGGGCGCGAGGGATTCGACGGCCTCGAGCGCGCCAAAGCGTTCCAGTCGAAGAAGGCCGAGGCCGGCTTCGCCGCGCTCCACTGGCCCGAGGAGTGGGGCGGCCGCGCCCTGCCCCCCGTCTACCAGGTGATCTATGCCCAGGAGGAGGCGCGCTACCTCGTGCCGCGCGGCTACTTCGAGATCGGCCTCGGCATGTGCATGCCGACGCTCTTCGCCTTCGCGACCGAGGAGCAGAAGAAGCGCTACGCGCCCGCCGCCCTGCGGGGCGATGAAGTCTGGTGCCAGCTCTTTTCCGAGCCCGGCGCCGGCTCCGACCTGGCGGGCCTCCGCACGCGCGCCCAGCTCCAGGGCGACGAGTGGGTCATCAACGGGCAGAAGATCTGGACCTCGGGCGCGCACTGGTCGGACTGGGCCATCCTCGTGGCGCGCAGCGATCCCAAGGCGGCCAAGCACAAGGGGCTGACCTTCTTCTTCCTCTCCATGAAGTCGCCGGGCATCGAGACCCGGCGCATCAAGCAGATCTCGGGCGCGTCACACTTCAACGAGGTCTACTTCACCGACGTGCGCATTCCCGACCGCCAGCGGCTCGGCGCGGTCGGCGCGGGCTGGGGCGTGGCCATCACCACCCTCATGAACGAGCGGCTCTCCTCGGGCGATCTGCGCGGTCCCGACTTCGAGGAGGTCTTCGGCCTCGCGCGCGGGATCTCGCTCGAAGACGGTCCGGCGCTCGGCAACGCGGCCGTCCGCGAGCGGCTGGCCGACATCTACGTGAAGACGCAGGGTGTCCGGCTCACACGCTTCCGCACGATGACGGCGCTCTCCCGAGGGGAGACGCCGGGGCCGGAAAACTCCATCGGCAAGCTCGTCAACGCGCCCAAGGCCCAGGACATCGCGTCTTTCGCCATGGACCTGCTCGACATGGGCGGCATCGTGATGGACAAGGACACCGCGCCGCTTCGCGCCGCCTTCCAGGAATCGCTGCTCACGTCACCGGGCGGGCGCATCGCCGCGGGCACCGACGAGATCCTGCGCAACATCATCGCCGAGCGCGTCCTGGGCCTGCCGCAGGACGTGCGCGTGGACCGCGACCTGCCCTTCGACGAAGTGCCGACCGGCAAGCGCTGAGGTTTCCCAATGGAGCTACAGGGACAGGTCGCCATCGTCACCGGCGCCGGCCGTGGGATCGGCCGCGCCACCGCGCTCGAGCTGGCGCGACTGGGCGCCGACGTCGTGATCGCCGAGCTGGACCAGGCGGGAGCCAAGCGCACCGCGGAGGAGGTGGGCGCCCTCGGCCGCCGCGCCGTGGTGGCGCAGACCGACGTGACCTCGCGTGCCGACCTGCGCGCCATGGTGGACCGCGCCAAGGCCGAGCTCGGACGCATCGACATCCTCGTCAACAACGCCGGTATCTATCGCGCGGCCTCGACCCTCGACGTCACCGAGGAGCACTGGGACGCGATCATGACGATCAACGCCAAGGCAGTCTTCTTCGCGAGCCAGGCGGTGCTGCCGGCGATGCTCGCACAGAAGCGCGGCAGCATCGTCAGCCTGGCGTCGATGGCGGGCAAGATCGGCAGCAAGACCAACCTGCCCTACAACGCGAGCAAAGCCGCGGTCATCAGCATGACCAAGAGCCTGGCCCTGGCGCATGCCGCCGACGGCGTCCGCGTGAACTGCGTCTGCCCCGGCTTCGTCGAGACCGACATGTGGACGGCGGTGGCGCGGGATCAGGGCAAGCTCCTCGGCATGACGGCTGAGGAGTTCACCAGCCAGCGCGCCTCGCAGGTGCCTCTCGGGCGCATGGAGAAGCCGGAAGACGTGGCGCATGTGATCGCCTTCCTTGCCGGGCCGCGGTCGGGCTACATGACCGGGCAGGCCCTCAGCGTCGACGGCGGTCTCGTCATGCACTGAGGGTCCGCCGATGAGCGACCGCGTCCTCACCACCGTGGTCGGCAGCTATCCGCAGCCCGACTGGCTCGTGGACAGGGCGCGGTTCGAGCAGAACATCGTCCCCCGCATCCGCGTGCCGGAGATGTGGCGCATCCAGCCGCCGGATCTCGAGGGGGCGCAGGACGATGCCGTGCGGCTGGCCGTGGCGGACATGGAGCGCGCGGGCGTCGACCTCGTCTCGGACGGCGAGCAGCGGCGCGAGTCCTACTTCAACCAGTTCGCCAACGCCCTCGAGGGGCTCGACCTCGACCGTCCGGGCACGGCCCAGGGGCGCTTCGGACGGCCGACGCCGGTGCCGCGGGTGGTGGGACCGATCCGACGCTCGCGCCCGGTGCTGCGTCGCGAGATGGAGTTCCTCAGATCCATCACCACCCGCCCGATCAAGGTCACCGTGCCCGGCCCCTTCACCCTCTCCCGGCTTGCGCAGGACGAGCGCTACGGCAACGGCGAGAAGCTCGCGATGGCCTACGCGGCCGCGGTCAACGAGGAGCTCCTGGACCTCGAGCCTCTGGTGGACGTGCTCCAGCTCGACGAGCCCTACCTCGAGGCCCAGCCGGAGCGCGCCCGCGACTATGGAGTCGACGTGATCGACCGGGCGGTGGCCGGCCTCACCAAGACCACGTGTCTCCACCTCTGCTTCGGCTACGCCATCGCCGCCGCGCGCGCCGGCATCCAGAAGCCCAGCGCGTACTCGTTTCTGCCCGAGCTGGACAAGAGCGCGGTGGCGCAGGTGTCGATCGAGGCGGCCCAGCCCCGGCTCGACCTCTCGCTGCTCGACGGGCTGCCCTCGAAGACGGTCGTGCTCGGCGTGCTCGATCTCGGCGACCCCGCAGCGGAATCACCCGACACGGTCGCCCGCCGGATCGAGGCGGCGCTCGCCCGCCGCCCGGCCGCCCGGCTCATGGCCGCGCCCGATTGCGGGATGAAGCATCTCCCCCGCGCGACGGCCTACGCGAAGCTCAGGAGTCTGGCTGAGGGCGCGCGCCTGGCGGCCGGCGGCTAGCACCCTCGGGCCCCGCCGAACGGTGGCGGCCGAAGAGCAGCAGCCCGGCCGCACCGACGAGAGAGAGCACGGCGCCCGAGCGCAGGATCACGTCGAGCGCATGTTTGTCCGAGGCGGCGGCCTGCGGCGACCCGGCCAGGAGCTCGAGCACGCTGGCCGCGATGGCAACGCTGACCGCGCCGAGCATCACGAGCGAGGTCAGGGTGACGCCGGAGGCGGCGCCGGCCGCTGATGCCGGCACCACCGCCTGCGTCGCCACGTTGGCGAGCGCCCAGCCGAGGCCAAGGCCGATGCCGGTGAGGAGGAACAGCGGCGTGTAGATCCAGAGCGATTCGACGCTGGTGAGCCCCCAGATCCCCGCCGCGCTCAGCAGCATGCCGATCGCCATCAGGCGATCGGCGGGGAAGCGCTCGGCCAGCCTGCCCGAGAAGTAGCTCGCGGAGCCCGCCCCGGCCGAGAGCGCGAGGAACACCAGCCCGCACTTGAAGGGCGAGAGGCCGCGCGCCGACTGCAGATACAGCGCGGAGAAGACCGCCACGAAGCAGAACACGACGTTGGAGAGCGACCCGGCCAGGACCACCGCGTCGAACGGCCGATTGCGGAAGAGGGCGAGGTCCACCAGCGGCGCGCGCACCCGCCCTTCGATGACCACGAAGAGCACGAGCAGGGCCCCCCCGAGCACGAGCGTGCCCGCCGTGGCCCCGGACGTCCAGCCCCAATCCTCGCCCCGGTCGAAGGCCAGGCTGATGCACACCAGCGAGCCGGTGAGGGCGAGCATGCCGGCCACGTCGATGTGACGCACCGCCGTCTCGTCGCGTGATTCCCGCACGTAGCGGAGCATGAGGACGATGGCGGCGATGCAGAACGGGATATTGACGAAGAACACGCCCCGCCAGCTCAGGTATTCCGAGAAGGTGCCGCCGACGAAGGGGCCCAGCGCCGTCCCGATGGCGGCGAAGCCCAGCACCACGCCGATCGCGCGGCCCTGGCGCGCCCCCGTGAACGTCCCGGAGACGACGGCGATCGACACGGGAAAGATGAGGGCGGCGCCGATGCCGTGCACCACGCGGGCGACGATCAGCCATGTCTCGTTCGGAGCGGCGCCGCACACCGCGGACAGCACGCCGAACAGGGCAAGCCCGCTCACGATGACCCGGCGGCGGCCGAAGAGGTCGGCGAGACGCCCGGCCGTGACCATCAGCGCGCCGATCGAGAGCATGTAGCCGCTGATGACCCATTGCAGATCGGTGGGCGGCACGCCGAACTGGCGCGCGATGGCGGGCAGCGCCAGGTTCAGCGCGAACCAGTCCATCTGCACGATGAGCATCGAGATCGCGCACGCCACGATCACGAGGAGCTCGGATCGGGAAAACGGCGCCGGGAGGGCGGGATCTTCGGCGAGCCGGGGCGGTCCATGGAGATAGCCAAGCGGCATGGCATGGCATGATACATTTCTTTCGTCGTACATCGCCAGCGCGGAGGGGCGTACCCATGAAGATCGTCGGCATCGACACGTTCACGCTCCGCATCCCGACCGTCAAGCCGATCGCGCTCGACCTGCCGGAGCACCGCCTGGTCGTGACCCGCATCCATAGCGATTCGGGGCCGGAGGGGCTGGGCTACTCGCTGGTGTTCGGCGGGGCGGGCTCGGAGGCGATCGAAGCCTACGCCCGCCGTTTGTCGGAGCTCTTGATCGGCGAGGACCCGCTGCTCGTCGGCCGGCTCTGGGACAAGATGTATAGAGCAGACCGCGGCATCCGTCGCGTGGGCATCGCCGGCTACGCCCTGTCGGCGCTCGACATCGCGCTCTGGGATCTGACGGGTAAAACAGCCAACCTCCCGCTCGCCAAGCTGTGGGGCGCCACCACGGACCGGGTGGACGCGTACGGCAGCGGCGGCTGGGGCTCGTACACGATCGGCGATCTCATCCGCGAGAGCACCCGCTACGCGGGCGCGGGGTGCCGCTACTACAAGATGAAGGTCCATTCCCCAGACCCCCTCGTGAATCGCCAGCGGGTAGAGGCGGTGCGCAAGGCGCTCGGCGACGGCGTGAAGATGATGGTGGACGTGAACCAGAAGCTCGACGTCCACAGCGCCATCCGCCAGGCCGAGCTCCTCGAGGACCTCGACCTCGTCTGGTACGAGGAGCCGGCGCTGGCCGACGACATCGCGGCCTGTGCCGAGGTCGCGCGAGCCATCCGGATCCCCGTCGCCACCGGTGAGAACAACTACACGCGCTACGAGTTCCGCGAGCTCATCGAGCGGCGCGCCGCTCGTTACCTGATGCCGGATGTCTGCCGCGCCAACGGCTTCACCGAGACGATGCGGATCGGCCAGCTCGCCGCCGCCCACCAGATCAAGGTTTCTCCCCACGTCGTGCACGAGCTCTCGCTGCACGTGGCCGCCGCGCTGCCCAACGCCTTTCTCGTGGAATGGATCGACTGGGTGCCCGCCGATCTGTTCGAGGGCATGCCGAAGTGCGAAGACGGCGCGTTCCGGATCTCGGACCGGCCGGGCCACGGCATCGCCCTCAGGCCCGACGCGGAGAAGAAGTACCGGCTCAGCTAGGGCGGGCGCGCCCCCCCAGAGGCATCACATGACCTCGGCGATCGTCTCCGCTCTCCACGTGCTGGCGCTGGCGTTGGGCCTGCCCAGCGTGTACCTGCGGGGCCGAGCCCTCAAGGGGCCGCTCGACCGGGATGGACTCAGACGGCTGCTGGCCGCCGACACGGTATGGGGCATCGCGGCCGGGCTGTGGATCGCCACCGGTCTGCTCCGCGCCTTCGGCGGCCTCGAGAAGGGCAGCCAGTTCTACCTGCAGTCCCCGCTCTTCTGGACGAAGATGGCGCTCTTCGCCACCGTCATCATCCTGGAGATCTGGCCCATGGTCACGTTCATCGGGTGGCGCGGGGCTCTCCGCCGCGGAGAGACCCCGGACACCTCACGGGCACGCGCCCTCTACCTCGTCAACCACGTCGAGATGGGGCTGGTGGTGCTGATCGTGTTCGTCGCCAGCTTCATGGCGCGCGGCTTCGGCATGAGGTAAACAGGACGGCCGCCCCGATATCAGTCTCATGCCCGCTTCTGCCTCGAGCGGAGGTACGTGAGCTCGGCGCCCAGGAACACGATCATCGACGCATAGAACACCCACACGGTCATCACGACCAGAGAGCCGGCGGCGCCGTAGGGAGAGCCGATGCTCGTGCGTCCGAGATAGAGCCCGATGAGGCTCTTGCCGACGGTGAACAGCACCGAGGTGGTGACCGCGCCCACCCACACGTCGCGCCACGCCACCGGCGCATCCGGCAGGACCTTGAAGATCGTGGCGAAGAGGACGGTGACGACGATCAGGGAGACGAGCAGGTTGAGCGCCTCGAGCACGATCCCGGCATTGCTCACCCCGCCCAGTGCCTCGCCGATGGCCACCACCGCGGCGCTGATGACGAGAGAGACGAGGAGCAGAAAGCCGACGGCGAGCACCATGGCGAGCGACAGCAGCCGCTCCTTGACGAAGAGCCACAGCATGCCCGCGCTCCCCTGCGAGCTCTCCTCCACCTTCCAGATCCGATTCAGAGAGCTCTGCAGCTGCGCGAACACCGTGGTGGCGCCGAGCAGCAGCACGGCGGTGCCGATCACCACCGACAGCGTGCCCTTCGCCGGGTCGCTCGCATGCCGCAGCACGGTCTGCACCACCTCGCTCCCCTCGCTGCCGATAAGGAGACCCATCTCGGTCACGATTCTCCGCTCCACGGTGGCGCGCTCGAAGACCAGCCCGGCCACCGCGACCGTCATCAGTACCAGGGGCGCGAGGGAGAGCAGCGTGTAGTATGACAGCGCCGCCGCGAGCTCCATCGGCCGGTTGGCCCAGTACTCGCGCGCGAGCTCCTTCAGCGTCGTCATGCGTCCGCGGGCGACCTCAGTCGGGGATGCAGGCCGTGACCGTGATCTCTACCAGTAGCTCCGGCGAGTTCAGCATGACCTCGACGGTGGTCCGGGCCGGCTTGTTGGCCGGAAAGTAGCGCCCGTACTCCTCGTTATAGGCGGCCAGGTCCTCTCGTTTCGTCAGATGCGTCGTGACCGTCAGCACGTTGTCGAGCGACGTGCCCGCCGCGGTCAGGATCGCCTTGATGCGCTCGAGGACATTCCTCGTCTGCTCCCGGACGTCCTTGCCGAGCTCGCCCGTCGCGGGGTGCCTCCCGGTCTGGCCCGCCACGAAGACGAGGTTGCCGAACCGTGTGGCGAGAGACAGATTGGGATTGGACGCGGCCATCTCGACGCGGACGATCTCCTTTTTCGGCATGGCTTCTCTCCTTGTGGGCCAGCGCGGACGAGCCGTCTTACCTGGGCGAGGCAGAGCGCTCTTCGGCGAGCTCCTTGCGCAGCGCTTCCGCCAGTCGGATGTACTGCTCGGGGCGATTGTAGAGCTGGACGGAAATCCTCAACAGGCGTCTCGGCGGAGCGGGCCAGCGCATGATCGGCAGCTCGATGCCCCAGTCGTCGAAGAGCCGCCCCTGTATCGGATCGCGAACGCGCCAGCCGGTCTCCGTCCTCACGCTGTCTGGCAGGACGATGCTCGCGAGCGAGCCGATCATGTCATCCGGAGAGGGCGGCCCGCTGCCCGCGGCCGCGCACAGAAGATCCCGCGCCGCCAACGTGAGCGCTCGGTTGCGGGCCATCAGGGCCGGCCACCCTCCCGGAAGCAGCGAGCCCATGTACTCGATCGCCTTCGGCACGGTCAGCCAGGCGGTCGGGTCCTGGGTGCCCGTCCAGTCGAACTCGAGGCGGAAGCGCGAGCGCCCCGGCCGCACGCCCGTGGCGCCGTGGCTGATGGTCAGCGGATGGACGTCGGCCTGGCGATCGCGGCGCACCCAGAGGAAGGCCGAGCCCTTCGGCGCGCAGATCCATTTGTGGCAGTTGGCGCTGTAGTAGGCCGCGCCGAGCGCGCGGAGGTCGACCGGCACCATGCCGGGCGCGTGCGCGCCGTCCACCAGCGTCTCGACGCCGCGCCGCAGGAGCTCCGTGACCATGCGCTCGATGGGCAGGATGATCCCGGTGGGGCTCGTGATGTGATCGAGGAGCGCCAGGCGCGTGCGCGGCGTCACCTTGGCGAGGACGGCGTCCACCACCGCGTCCGGGGACGCGACGGGGAATGGGATGACGGCGACGTTGACCCGCACCCCGCTGCGATTGGCGACGTAGTCCAGCGTGTTGCGGCAGGCGGCGTAGGCGTGGTCGGTCGTGAGTACTTCGTCGCCGGCCGAGAACGTGAGGGACCGGAGCACGGCGTTGACGCCGGACGTCGCATTGGTGATGAACGCGAGGTCATCGGAATCGGCGCCCACGAAGGCGCCGAGTGCCGCGCGCGCGTCGTCGAGGCGGCCCTCGAGCTCGCGCCCGAGGAAGCGCACCGGCTCGGCTTCCATCTCTGCCCGGAGCGCGGCCTGGTGGCGGAGGACCTCGCTCGGGCACGCGCCGTACGAGCCGTGATTCAGGAAGGCCACGCCGCGCTCGAGCGGCCAGAGGGCCGCCCGGTCTTCGGGATTCGCCATGCGGGCTAGGCCGTGAATTTCGGCATCACGTCCTTGCCGAGCCAGGCGAGCTGCTCCAGCATGGCGGCCTTGGGCGTGCCCATGCTGTTGCTCAGGTGCACGTATTCGAGACCGGGATACTTTTCCTCGAGCGAGCGCAGGTAGGCCACCAGCTCCTCGGGCGGGCCGGCGAACCAGGCGCCCGCTTTCATGTAGTGCTGGAGCGTGGGCACGCCGCCGGCATCCCAGCCGCCGCGCCGCGTGGAGGCCTCGAGCTGGGCCGGCGTGATGCCGGGCACGAAGCCCAGCGGGCCGAACATCTTGACGTGCTCCTCGTACCACGGAGTGATCTCGCGGACGGCGCGCTCGCGCGAGTCGGCCAGGTGGTAGAAGATGCCGAGACTCAGGCCCTCGCCCAGCTTGTAGTCGAGGCCAGCCCGCTCCGCCGCGTCCTTGAAGGCGTAGATCGACTTCTCCGCCATGGTGGCGGCGCCGCCGCCGATCAGTCCCTTGATCCGGTGCTTCATCATGTAGTCGAGGCCGCGGGCGCCCGCGCTCACCACGGGCTGCCAGCATTCGACCGGCTGCCGGAGCGGGCGCGGCACGAGCGTGATCTCCTTGAGCTCGTAGCCGCGATAGGGCACGGCGGGGGGCAGGGTGTAGTGCTTGCCCTGATGCGAGAAGGACTCGGTACGGAAGGCCTTCATGACGATGTCCACCTGCTCCTCGAAGAGATCGCGATTGGCCTCGGCGTCGAGCATCGGAGCGCCGAAAGTCTCGACCTCGCGCGTGTGGTATCCGCGGCCCACCCCGAAGGTGACGCGCCCGCCGGTCAGAATGTCGGCGGTGGCGTAGTCCTCGGCCAGCCGGAGCGGGTGCCACATGGGGGCGATGTTGAAGCCGCACCCGATGCGAAGCCGCGAGGTCAGGTGCGCCAGGTGGACGGCGAGCATCAGGATGTTGGGGATGCACTCGTAGCCCTCGTGCTGGAAGTGGTGCTCGGCCAGCCAGAGGGTGTGGTAGCCGTGCTCGTCCATGCACCGGGCGATGGCCTCCGTCTTCTCGAACACGGAGGCCAGGTGCTCGTTCGGATAGCGGCGCTCATTGGCGGGCGTGGCCAGCTGCCCCATGTCGCCCAGGTCGACGTGTCCCGCGTAGACGTTCGAGAACTTGGTGATCATCCGTTTCCTCCTCGGCGTACAGGGCTCGGCGGTCGCGTAGCGTTTTGCGTCGGGTAGTGTATCATCCGGCAGGTGAACGCGCTGACAACGACGTCGAGCCGCCGATCAGTTCGCGGCACGTTGATGGCCACGCTGTTCGTGGCGCAGGTATGCGGGAGCACCGGGCATTCGATCGGCATGGCGATCGGCAGCATCCTGGCCGCCAGCATCACCGGAACGAATACGTGGTCGGGTCTGCCCGTCGCGGTCGGGGCGCTCGGGACCGCGCTGGCGAGCTGGCCGCTCGCCCGGCTCATGGCCCGCTCGGGGCGCCGGCCCGGCCTCGCACTCGGATATGGCTTGGCCGTCATCGGCGCTCTCCTCGGCATGGCGGGCGTGGCGGTCCACAGCTTTCCGCTCGTGCTGGGCGGCATGGCGCTCTTCGGTATCTCGAACACCTCCAACCTTCTGGCGCGCTACGCCGCCGCTGACGTCAGCCCGGGGGCGGAGCGCGGCCGGGCGATGGGATTGATCGTGTGGGGTTCGACGGTCGGCTCGATCATCGGCCCGAATCTCATGGCGCCCGCCCTGCGCCTGGGCGCGCTCCTCGACGTCGAGTCGGCGGCGAGCGCGTTCCTCATTGCCGTGGCCGGCTATGCTCTCGCGGCGCTTCTCATCCAGATCTTTCTGCGGCCCGATCCGCTGTCGATAGCGCGCCGGGCCCAGGCGATCGCCGACACGGGCCGGCCGGCCAAGGCGGCCCGCCGGCTCGGCGCGATCCTGCGCGACGTGCGCGTGCAGATAGCCGTGGCCACGCTCTCGATCAGCCAGTTCGTCATGATCAGCACGACCTCCACGTCGCCGGTCTATCTCCACGACCAGGGACATCACGTAGGGACGATCGGACTTGCGGTCTCCGCTCACCTGGCCGGCATGTACGTCACCTCGCCGCTGTCGGGCTGGCTGTGCGACCGGTTCGGGCGTCTCCTGATGATCGGCGCGGGCGCGTCGATCCTGATCGTGGCCGTCATGCTGGCGGGCTTGGTGCCGGGCAGCGACCGCGCCTTGATCATGCTCGCGCTCTTCCTCAACGGCGTGGGCTGGAACCTGGCTTTCGTGTCCGGGAGCGCGCTCCTGACCGACGCGCTGGCGCCCGCCGAGCGCGCGTCCACGCAGGGCCTCGCCGACCTGTCCATGGGCCTGATGGGCGCGCTTGGATCCACCGCCGGCGGCATGATCCTCGGCGTATGGGGCTTCGCCGTCCTCAACGCGGTGGGCGGCGTGCTGATCCTCGGCCCGCTCGCCGTCTCGCTGCTCCGCCGCCCGGCGCTCACCTCGCTCTCCGCGACGAACGGCTGATCCCCCTCCCCTTCCGCTCCTGCGGCGCGCATGGCTCGATCAGCGCGCCGTGTCATGCCTTGGCGGAGCGCCTGGCCTTCTCCTCACGCGCATACAGGCGGAGGACGGCGACGGCGAGCGCCATGACCACCGGGCCCACGATCAGGCCGGACAGTCCCAGGACTTCCAATCCTCCGAAGAGGGCCAGGAAGGTGAGCAGCACCGGCATCCCCTCGTCTCCCACCAGGCGAGGCCGGATCACGTAGTCGCAGAACCCCACCACGATCAGCGCGCCCCACGCCAGCTCCACGATGGCTCTGCCCGGATACCCCATGGCGAAGAGATAGAGCCCGACGGGGACCCAGACGAGAAGCGTGCCGACGGCGGGCACCAGCGAGGCGAGCGCGGTGGCGACGCCGAAGAACACGGCATCGGGAACCCCGGTGATCCAGAACCCGATGGCGGCGAGAGCGCCCTGCGCGAGCCCCGTGAGCACCGCCCCGGAGAGCGTCATGCGGCCCACCCGCTGGAACTCGCCGAGGAGGGCCCGCGTGTATTCGGGAAGAAGGGGCGAGACGCCCACCACGGTCGTGACCATCCGCGGCCAGTGCCTCAGGACCAGGTACATGGTGAGGAGGGCGAAGAAGAGGCCGAGGACGACGATGAAGCTGCTCGACGCGAAGGCGCCGGCAATCCCGGCCGATCGGGAGCCCAGCTCGCCGGCGGCGGCGCGCAGGTGCTCCGTCAGGCTCTCGGAAGTCACCCCGAAGCGACCGAGCCAGCTCGTCACCGCATCCACCCAGGCGGTGATGGCGCCGCCCGGGCGCAGCTCCTCGCTGACGGTATGCGCGAGCGCGATAGCCCGCGTGACGAAGAGCCGCACGAAACCCGCCACGGCTCCCACGATGATCACCGCGGAGGCCAGCACGGTCGTGAGCCCCGCGAGCACCGGTCGGCCGGTGCGCCGCGTGAGAGCCTCGTAGACGGGCTGGACCGTGAATGCCATCAGCGCTCCCACCAGCAGTCCCGTGGCAAAGGGGGCCGCAAGCCACGCCATCGCCACCACGGCCCCCACCGCGAACCACGCGAGCGCGCGGCGCTCGTTCACCGCATCATGCTCGGCAGCCACAGTGAGATCCACGGAAAGGCGACCAGGAAGGCGAGCCGAACCACGTCTGCCCACATGAAGGGCAGCACGCCGCTGAAGATCGTCCCCGTGCTCACCTCGGGCAGCAACGTCTTGAGGACGAACATGTTCATCCCGACCGGCGGGCTGATCAGGCCGATCTCGACCACGCACACGATGATGATGCCGAACCAGACGGGGTCGAAGCCCAGCTGCACGATTACCGGGAAGAAGACCGGGATCGTCAGCAGGATCATCGACAGCTCCTCCATCGCGGTGCCGAGCACGACGTAGATCGCGCAGATCGCCGCCACCACCATCGTGGGGCTCAGGTGGTAGCGCGTGACCCAGCCCTTGAGGTCCGCCGGCATGGTCGTGATGTTGACGAACTCCGCGAAGATCAGCGCGCCGATCAGGATCATGAAGAGCATGGAGGTGGTGCGCGCGCTCTCGAGGAGGGCCGCGTAGAGCGTCCTCCAGGTGAGCGCGCGGCGCCAGAGGGCGAAGACCATGGCCCCGAAGGCGCCCATGGCCGCGCCCTCGGTGGCGGTGAAGAAGCCGATGTAGATGCCGCCCATCACGAAGAAGAACAACACCGCCACCGCCCACACGTCCCTGAGGGCCAGGAAGCGCTCCCGCCAGCCCGACCGCTCACCGGGCGGTCCCGACCGGGGATCGCGCCAGGTCATGTACTGCACCGCCCCGCAGAGCAGGAAGGCGCCGAGGATCCCGGGCAGGATCCCCGCCGCGAACAGCTTGCCGATGTTGGTCTCGGTGAAGACGCCGTAGATCACCATGATGGTGGACGGTGGGATCATGATGCCGAGGGTACCGCCACCCGCCACCACCCCCGCGGCGAGCCGGTCCGAATAGCCGAATTTCTTCATCGACGGGTAGGCGACCTTCGCGAAGGTGGCCGCGGTCGCGATGGACGAGCCGCAGATCCCCCCGAAGCCGGCGGAGGCCCAGACGGTCGCCATGGCGAGGCCGCCGCGCAGGTGGCCGATGAACGCGTAGGCGGCGCGGAACAGCTCCTGCGACATGCCCGCCCGCGTGACGAAGTTGCCCATCAGGATGAAGAGCGGCACGACCGACAGCGTGTAGTTGCGCCCGGTCTCGTACATCTTGGTCTGGACAGTGGCGGAAGCCACCACCCAGTTCCAGTCGCGCATGTAGGCGTAGCCGACGAAGCCCACGATCGCCATCGCGAACGAGATGGGCACCCGCAGGCAGCAGAGCACCATCATCGCGGTGAGGCCCAGCAGACCTTCGATCATCGACTGCCTTCGATCACCGGCGGGCTTCCATCATTTACGTTCGATGATCTTGTACAGGTGGATCAGGCCCGCGAGGCCGAGCGTGACCGCCATGAAGTACACGAATGGCCCGTACACGATGCGGAGCACGTCGGTGGAGTCCCGGTAGCCCCAGATGCGGTCGGCCTTGAGCCAGACCAGCCACGTCAGCAGGAACATGAAGGCGGCGTTGATGAGCTGGACGAAAGCCTCGAGCCAGCGTTGGGAGCGCGGGCCGAGGATCCGGTCGATGAAGTCCATGGTGGCGTGCTCGTCGGAGAACGAGACGAGCGGGAGCCCCGCGAAGATCAGCACCAGCAGCATCAGCTCGGTCACTTCGAACGCGCCTCGGAGCGGGCGGTTGAAGGCGTAGCGGGCCACCACGTCCACCACCGTGAGGAACATCATGGCGAGGAGGATGAGGGAGGCGACCACGCCGAGGAGCGCGTCGGCGCGGCGCTTCCAGCGTTGCTCGGACGTCTTCACTTGCCGGCGGCGACCTTCTTCAGCTCCTCGCGGAACTCGGCGAGGATCTTGGCGGCGTCCACGCCCTTGGCGCTGGCCTTGGTGATCCAGTCGTCCACGATGGGCGCGGAGCGCTTCTTGACCTCGGCGACGAAGGCCGGATCGGCGTTGACGATCTTCACGCCGGTCTTCTTGAGCGCCTCCAGGCCCTTCCGGTCCGCCTCGTCCCAGGAAGCGCCGGCCAGCCGCGCAATGTGCTCGCCGGCGAGCTTCTCGATCGCGTCCTGATCCTGCTTGGGCAGCTTGTTCCACTTGTCCTCGTTCATGAAGAAGCCGAAGGCAGAGCTGTACATCCCGCCCGGGAACAGCGTGGCCTGCTGGAGGACGGTGTCGAGCTTGAAGGACACGATCGACTCGAGCGGGAAGAACACGCCGTCGGCCACGCCGGATTGCAGCAGCTCGTACGACTCGGGCGCCGGCTTCACGAACGCGGAGGTCCCGAGCGCCTTCGCCACCGCTTCGGCGACGCCGCCACCGGTGCGGATCTTGAGGCCCTGGACGTCATTGATCCCGGAGACCGGCCGCTTGGTGAACATCTGGCCGGGGCCGTGGGTGAAGACGCCCAGCTGCTTCACGCCCTTGTACTCGCCGACCTTGTCGAAGTACTTCCAGTAGATGCGCGAGTAGGCGACCGAGTTGACGAGCGCGGTGTCGCCGGCGCCGGGCAGCTCGGCCATGAGGGGCAGGATGTGCCGCGCCGGCGTGTAGCTCGCGGTGACGTACGACAGGTCCACGAGACCGTCCCGCACCGCGTCGAAGGTGCCGGGCGGCGCCGAGGGGTGCTTGGGCAGCATCTGGAACTTGACGCGGCCGTTGGTGGCTTTCTCCACCTCGTTCGCCCAGCCCTGGAGCACGACGCTCGTCAGGTGATGCTGGGGCGACACCCACGAGGACATCGTGAGCGTGGTCTGGGCGAGCGCGGGCTCGGCGCCGGCGGCGACGGCGCCGAGGAGGACGGCGAGGACGAATTTCCCGGGGTTGGGCATGCCCTCCTCCTCTGTGGGGGTACGGCGATCCGCTGGCGGCGGCTAGTCTATCGCATGCACGGCGGCCGCTGAGGGGCTAATATAGGCCCCCAAGTGAACCCCTGAACCCGGGAGGACGTCATGGCGAAGATCAAGCACATCGCACTGTCAACCCAGGACCCGGAGAAGACCGCGCGCTTCTACAGCGACGTCTTCGGCATGAAGCAGATCGGCCGGGTCGACCATGAGACCGTCAGCGGATACTTCCTGACCGACGGCGACCTCAACCTGGCCATCCTCAAGTTCAAGAACGACGCGGTGGCGGGAGTCGAGCGGGGCAAGGACTTCTCCGGCATCCACCACATCGGCTTCCAGGTGGAGAGCCTCGAGGCGATCGCCGAGCGGCTGGCCGCCGCGGGGTCGGAGCGCCGCGACGACGTCAACGAGGCGCTCGGGGTGGGGCGGAGCGGCGAGCACCGGGCCAACGTCGAGGTGAAGTACAGCGGACCGGACGGAGTCATGCTGGACGTCTCCGAGACGGGCTGGGTCGGCTCCTCGGGCTTCCGGCCACAATAAGGAGACACGCCATGACCAACCCATCGGCGACTTCGCACGTCTACGTCGGTTCCGCGCGCTCGGGCCCAGAGACGGTGGGGGGGATATTCCGGCAGACGGTCGGCGACGACCGCTGGAGGCACCTGACCAACGGATTGCCTGAGATCACGCAGGTCCAGGCGATCGCGGTGCACCCGACGAACCCGGACGTCATCTATATCGGCACTCGGAGCGGCCCGTACCGGAGCCCGGACCGAGGCGAGCACTGGGAGCGGCTCCCCTTTCCCGATGACACAACCGAGGTCTGGTCCGTCCTCGTGCATCCGGCGAACCCCCGCACTCTCTACGCCGGCACCTCGCCGGTGGGCGTGTATAGAAGCGACGACGGCGGCGACTCGTGGCGGCGCCTGCCGAACGCGGTGCAGCCCGAGCGGGTCAAGATGAAGTCGTTCGTCTGCCGCGTGATGCGCCTCGTGGCCGATCCCGCCCGCCCCGAAGAGCTGTACGCGGCGCTCGAAGTCGGCGGCGTCATGCGCAGTCTCGACGGCGGCGAGACGTGGGACGACTGCAGCTCGGACCTGCTCAAGCTGGCCGAGCTGCCGCAGCTCAAGAGCAAGATCGACAGCGACACCGATATCGAAGGCATGCTGGATGGCCACGCGGTGTGCGTGAGCGCGGCCCGGCCCGGCGCCGTGTTCCTCGCGGTCCGCATGGGCCTCTTCGAGAGCGCCGACCGGGGATCCACCTGGCGGAGCATGGACATCGGCCGCTTCTCGCCCCTCACCTACGGCCGTGACATCCTGGTGTCGCCGAGCGACCCGCGCCACCTGTACGCCTGCCTGAGTCCCGCCGCGCGAAGCACGGACGGGTCGCTCTACCGCAGCGAGGACCTCGGGCAGACCTGGTCGCGCTTCGACCACGGCGTCAAGGCCGGGAGCACCATGATGGCGGTGGCGCTGCACCGGCGCGATCCCCGCCAGGTTTACTGCGTCAGCCGCAGCGGCCAGGTGTTCGGTACCCAGGACGGCGGCCGGACGTGGGCCGAGCATCGCCTGCCCGACGGCGTCCAGGACGTCTACGCCGTCGCCTGCGGGTGAGCGCTTACGCGAGCTCCCACTCTCGCCGGACCTTCGCGCGGTCGAAGCCGGCGGACTCGAGCGCGCGAAGGATCATGCCCACGTGCTTCTTGGTGAGGTCCTTCGGACCGTGACCGGGCACCGTCACCTTGCAGGCGCCCAGCACGAACTGTCTGTGGCTCGTCTTCCCGGCGGGAACCTGTGTGAAATTGTTCCGGATGAGCCACTTCTCCAGATCCATTCTCGTCATCGGGGCAGGCTTTTGCTAGACTGCCTCATGATGATGCTACGGCCCATGCGTTACCTTCTGCTCGTCGGGCTGCTCGCAGGCTGTTCTCTCTACGGCGTCGACTATCGCCTGTGGCAGAAGGCCAACGCGTCTGACGACGAGCTCAAGAGCGCCCTCTCCACGTGTAGCCAGCAGGCGCGTGGGGGGCCGGTGGAAGGAAGCAGCGATCCGGGCACGTACTTCGTTGGTCCGGTCACGCCGGAGCAGACCCAGGCCAACCGCCTCTTCCAACGGTGCATGCTGACTCAAGGGTGGTGGGCGCTCCAGCCACCCTTGTAGTCACCCGCTCCTCTGCCGCCCCGATCAGGCCCCCGAGTCCTTCAGCGCCTTGAGAACCTCGTCGGCGCTCAGGAGATCGAGGGAGTTGTCCATGACCTTGACGAACTTGACCGTCCCGTTCTTGTCGATGATGAAGAACGCCCGCTTCGCGTAGCGATAGACCGGGCTATTCTCGTCGGTCTGCATCGCGCCGTAGGCGGGGAGCATCTGGCGGCGGAAGTCGGAGAGGAGCAGCTGCTTGCTGCCGTTTTCCTTCTTCCAGGCGTTGAGCGCGAGGAAGTGATCGGTGCTGACGCCCACGACCTGGGCGCCGACGGCCTCGAAGCGCGGCAGGGCCGCCTCGAAGCCGTTCAGCTCCTTCGTTCACGTGGGCGTAAACGCCGCGATGAACGTGTAGAGCACCACCGGACCTTTGGCCGTCAGCTCCGAGAGCTTGATCGGCTTGCCCTCGGGACCGACCAGCGAGAAGTCGGGCGCCTTCTGGCCCACCTCGAGCGCGCCGGCGCCGCCCGCACCCGCCAGCACCAGAAGCGCAGCGGCAAGCACGCCCATTGTCAGGGACCGTCGTGCAGGTATCATCGTGCCCTCCTTGAAGATTCTGCTAGACCCCCCAAAGCTTTGATGTGACTCTACCGCAAATGGAAAACGCATGAGGCGTTGGATCTTTGCCATAGGCGCGCTCCTGGCCGTGATGGCCGGCTGCGCCTCTGCCAACGAGGCCGACAAGTGGCCCGCCCGGTACCACAAGGCCGGCGTGACGCCCCAGCAGCTGAACGAGGACGGCGCAGCCTGCCTCGGCACCTCGCCGCGCCCACAAACGGACAACACCGCGGTCGGGGTCGGCGGCTTCGGCGGCCTCGCGCCGAAGGTCGGCGACAGCCGGATCGTCGAGATCGATCCCTTCGCCGAGTGCATGAAGGGGAAGGGGTACACGGTCAACCCGTGACAGGCTCAACGAGCCCCGCCCCCTCGCTGCCCGGCGCTGACACAAGCGTGGACACCGGATAGGCCTCCATCAGCTGCGCGGGCAGCGGGCGGAGGCACGAAAGCGCCGTGGCCGGATCGGTCACGCCCGCGTCGATCCAGGGGCCCTCGTCGCCCGGCTCGAGGATGGCCGGCATTCGGTTGTGGATGGTCGCCACCAGCTCGTTGGGTGTCGTCGTGATGATCGTGCACGTCGCCGGAATGCCCGCTCGCGCATCCGGAGGCGTGCAGAGTCCCGCGAAGGCGAACAAGCCCCCACCCTTCAGCCGCAGATAGAAGGGCTGCTTGCGCTTCTGCCCGGAAACCGGCTTCCACTCGTAGAATCCGTCGGCGGGCACAAGGCAGCGTCCGTACTTCATCGCGCCCTGGAACATGGGACTCCCGGCCACCGTCTCGGCCTTGGCGTTGATCGGGTCCAGCTTGCCCGCCTTCATCCACGCGGGGCGAAAGCCCCATTTCGCCATGACGAGCCGCCGGGCGCCATGGCGGGCCACCACGATCGGCACCGGTTGCGACGGCGCGACGTTGTAGCGCGGCGGCAAGTCCTCGGGGCCCGTGTCCTCGACGGTGATTCCGAACCGGAGGGCCAGCTCGTCGAACGCGGCAGTCTGAGTGTAGCGGCCGCACATGTCGGGTTGGGTGACGGACCTCAGCGCGGCCGGGAGAGCGCCCGCAGCGTTTCGGGCGTGTCTTCCGGCTCGGGACGGGTGGTGTAGTCCTTCAGGGACATGTCACCCTCCTACTCCGGGAGGAACTTCAGGGCGGCGCCGTTCATGCAATACCGCAGGCCGGTCGGCTTGGGCCCATCGTCGAACACGTGGCCCAGGTGCCCGCCGCAGCGCCGGCAGTGAATCTCCGTGCGCGTCATGAAGAAACTCCGGTCGGACGTGGTCCGGATGGCCCCATCGATCGGCGCCCAAAAGCTCGGCCAGCCGGTGCCGCTGTCGAACTTCGTGTCCGACTTGAACAGGGGCAGATCGCAGCCGGCGCAGGCGTAGGTGCCCCGGGCGTACTGCTTGTCCAGCGGGCTCGTCCCCGCCCGCTCGGTTCCGTGCTTGCGGAGCACCCGAAACTGCTCGGCCGTCAGCATCGCCCGCCACTCGGCCTCGGTCCTGGTGATCTCGAATGTTTCGGTCGTGGCCATCTCCGCCTCCGCTCGGCTCCCGCTCAAGCCGGCAGCCATCATCACACCCGGTATCCCCACGATGTGACCCACGAACTCTCGCCTCGTCATATGGCGCCCCCGGCACCATCCTCATCATACACACGAGGGTCACGAGTTTCTCGGCTCGCCGCGGTCACGACACGCTGCCGGACGCGCCGTAGCTCTTACTCGTCGAGGAGAGCGATCACGCGAGCCGGAGCGGATTCCGTGCGCCACTTGGCGGGGAGCGCGATCACCTTCACCTTGGACGGGATCTGGTCCAGGTTGATGAGGTTTTCGATCTGGAACGTGATCTTGGGCAGGATCGTGCGATGGACCCGCATCCCGCTCGTCAGGATCTCCTCGGCCTTTCCATAGTCCGCGCCCTTCTCCTCCTGCGCGAAGTCGTACCCCAGCACGGATGGCCGGCGCGCGACCAGCCACTCGGCGGACTCCTTCGTCAGGTAGGGCGAGTCGTTCCACCACGTCGGATCCATGGTGTTGTGGCCCTTGGGCCAGTCGGTGCGCAGGAACAGCATGCGGTGGGGTGGAATGCTGATGCCCTGCGCCTCGAGCGCGCGCTCGGCGCGATCCATGTCCTCCGGCACGATCTTGCCCTTTGGATATCCCTTGAAGGTGAGGTCGAGCACGATCGCCTCGCCGATCATCGCCTCGAGCGGGAGCTGCTCGATGTTCGGCATGTCACGGAAGAAATGATGAGGCGAATCGATGTGGGTGCCGGCGTGCACCGTCATCTCCACGATGTTGGAGACGAAGCCCTTGTCCTCCCACCTCACGATCGGCTTGAGCTTGAAGTAGTACTCGTCCTTCGCGAAGGGCGCGGAGTCGCACTCTTCCACGGTCATGCTGAGATCCACGATGCGCATGGCGTGATCCCCTACCAGGAGCGGAGGTAGCGGTCGATCGACCAGGCGCCGGCGCCGCCCACGAGGACGGCCAGCGCCATGCCGATGAGCGCAAAGTTCATCTCGAAACCGTGCGCCTTGCCCGGCTCGAGTGACCAATTGATGAAGAACCCGTTCCGCCAGTGCACGGTGGCGATGGCCACGAGCATGACGATGATGAGCCCCACCGCTGCCGGCCGCACGAGTAGGCCGACGATCATGCCGACGCCTCCGAGAAGCTCAGTGAGGGCGGCGAGCACACTGAGTGGCGGCGGCACGCCGAGAGCCTGCTTGAAGTAGGCGATGGTCCCGCGGAGCCCGGGACCGCCAAACCAGCCGAAGACCTTCTGAGCTCCGTGCGCGAAGAAGATGACGCCCAGGAACACGCGGACGATGAGCAAAGGCTTGGAAGCGAAAGTGCCGAAGAGTAGATCCATGGCTCTCGTTCCTCCCAGACGGACGGTAGGCCCGGCCTCGCGGCTTGTCAATCGATCACGGCCACCGCTTCGATCTCGATCAGCGCGCCGGGGATGGCGAGGCACGCGATCTGCACCAGGGTGCTGGCGGGCGGGTTCGTGCCGAAGAACTCCTGGCGCACCTCGCCGTAGGGCTCCCGGTAGCGGATGTCGGTGACGAAGACGGTGACCTTCACGACGTCGCGCAGGCTGGCGCCTCCCGCCTCGAGAATACGGCGCATATTCTCGAGGACGCGACGGGTCTGAGCGGCGATATCGTTCGGCCCCACGAGCTTGCCGTCCTTGTCGAGCGCGAGCTGTCCGGCCACGTAGACGGTGTTGCCGACACGCCAGCCATGGGTGTAGCGGGGCCGAGGATCTGCCATATCCACGGGTTGGATCGCCGTGCGCGCCATTGCATGCCTCCTGATCGTTGTGGATTGAGGGAAAGTCCGGCGGGGCGGGCGGACGCCAGGATTATCCGGACGAGTGCCGCACCTGTCAACACACCGGTCGACACACCTGGACAGGCGCCTTCGCGCTGGCCGGCCGCCGCCCGGAAGCGTAGAATCGGCGATCGATGACCGCGCTCAGGATCGGCATCGTCGGCTCGCGATTCGCGGCCCACCTTCACCTGCTGGCGTATCGTCGCGTGTATGGCGTCGACGTGCGGCTGGCCGGGGTGACGTCTCCGACGGCCGCGCGGCGGAAAGCCTTCGCGGACGAGAGCGGCGCCACCCCGTACCCGGATCTCGCCGCCATGCTGCCGCACGTCGACGTCGTCGACATCTGCTCGCCCCCGGCCACCCACGAGCCGGCCGCTCTCGAAGCGATCGACGCGGGCAAGCATGTCTTGATCGAGAAGCCGTTTACGGGCGCCTTCGGGTCACCGGCGGGGAAGGAGGCGCTTCTTCAGGAGGCGCTGGCCAGCAGCGACCGCATGGTCGAAGCGGCCCGGCGGCGGGGCGTCGTCCTCGGCTACGCCGAGAACTGGATCTACGCTCCCGCCGTCCAGAAAGAGCGCGAAATCGTCGAGAAGTCGGGGGCCCAAATCCTCTGGATGCTCGGCGGCGAGTCGCACAGCGGCTCGCACTCACCGGTGTATGGCATCTGGCGGCACGCCGGTGGCGGCTCGCTCGTCGGCAAGGGGTGCCATCCGCTGACGGCCTGCCTCTACCTCAAGGCCGTCGAGGGCCGCGCCCAGGGCGGGCGCCCGATCCGCCCGGCCGCCGTCTCGTGCCGCGTGCACGACATCACGCGCCTGCCCGGCTACCGCGACCGCGGCTTCCTCCGCACCGACTACGAGGACGTGGAGGACTACAGCTAGCTCCACGTCACCTTCGAGGACGGCACCATCGCCGACGTCTTCGCGACCGAGCTGGTGCTGGGAGGCGTGCACAACTGGCTCGAGGTATTCGCGAACAACCACCGAACGACCTGCCGGCTCAATCCAGTCAATCTGCTCGACACCTACAACCCGGAGGCCGGACAGTTCCGCGACATCTACCTCGTGGAGAAGCTCGGCACCAAGGAGGGCTGGAGCCACCCCGCTGCGGACGAGGAATGGCAGCAGGGCTTCTACGGCGAGGTCCAGGACTTCGTGGAGTGCTGCGTCAGCGGCGGCCGCCCGCAGTCGGATGCGGACGTGGCGCGCGACACGGTGGCCACGCTCTATGCCGGCTACGTCTCAGCGGGGCGGAGCGGGCAGGAGACTCCGGTGCCCGCTCGCTGAGGACACGACTCCCGCACCGGGCCTCGTCGACGGCGGCCGCATGAGAGCGCGGATCACGCCGGCGACGAGACCCGGCCGGGGCCTCAGATCGAGGTACGACGCGTCGTCTCGACGCTCGTGCTCGACGACTTCCTGGACATGGACACAATGGCCATGATGACGATGACGAACAGCACCGCACCGACGACCATGGCGACCATGGGATCCAGCCCGAGGAACTTGGTCCGCTCCGTCTCCACGATCACCTTCTCGGACCGGCTGTCGCTCCTGACGTCTGTCCGGGAATCGGACTGCTTCATCTCGGACGGAGCGGCCGGCTGGGACGACTGATCCGGCTGGGACGGCTGAGCCGGCTGGGACGTGGTGGAGTCCTTCGTGCTATCCGCAGCTCCCGACTGGGCAACGGCCATTCCGGCCGTCAGCGTGATAGCGAGCAACATGCTCCCAAATACCGCGGTCACAGCTCTGGCATTCCGCATCGCGTGCCCTCCATGGTGTCGAATATGGCGATGAGCCCCTCGGTTCTTGGCCCTCAGCTGTTGTATCGAGAGCAACCGACGTGCCAGCGGCGGCGGGCTGCTCGATTCGGCTTTCCGGAGGCATTTCCATCCCCGCGACGTGCCCGCGGGCTTCCCCCCGTCGACCCTTGAGGCGCCGTCGGTCAAAGGGTGTCGCCGCCCTTACCCGGTAGTACTTACCGCACGTCGAAAAATCTCCCACCGCGTGAGAGGGAGAAGGACCCGCCGGGCTGCGCGCTCGGCACGGGGATTGCTTTTTTCAGAGGCCATGGCCAAAGGCAAGCTCGATCGGCTTGGCATCGCCCGCGCTCTTCGCGAGATGGCGAGATTGCTGGATCTCACGGGTGAAACTCAGTTCAAAGTGCGCGCCTACGATCGCGCCGGTCACGCTCTCGAGCGGCTCAGTGCCAATCTGGGCCGCCTCGTCAAGGAGGAGCGGCTGACCGAGCTTCACGGAATCGGACCACGGCTGGCCGCCGTCGTCTCCGAGCTCTATCTGACGGGCTCGTCCAAGGCTCTGGAAAAGCTTCGGCGAGAGTATCCGCGGGGAGCAGCCGAGCTCAGCCGGATACCCGAGCTTGGATTGAGACGCATCAAGATTCTCAGCGCCGCGGGCATCGAGACCATGTCCCAGCTCAAGGAGGCGTGCGAGCAGGGACGACTTCGCGCGGTCAAGGGCATCGGGGAGAGGACCGAACAGCGGATCCTCGACAGGATACGGGAGCTCGAAGGTCCCGCACGCGTCCTCCTGCCCGATGCGACCGAGGCGGCGGAGGAGCTTCTCGCCTACCTGCGACACGCTCCCGGCACCGTCGCGACCGGCGTGGCGGGAGGCCTTCGTCGATGCACCGAGACCGTGGACACGCTCGTCCTGGTCCTGGCCTCCACCAAGCCGGCCGCGGCGGCGAACCACGTCCGGTCCGCTCCCTTTCTCTCCGACGGAGAGCGCGAAGGGCTCGTCGTGCGGGCGACGCTGCCCGACGGCCTGCCGGTGGAAGTGCGCGTGGTCGCCCCTCGAACCTACCCGACCCAGATGCTGTTCGCGACGGGCGCGCCCGCCCATGTCGAGCGTCTCCAGCGGATCGCCGAGAAGCGCCGTCTGAGGCTCGAGCCCTCCGGCCTCCTCCGCTCACCGCGGGCCACGCGCCTTCCCCTGGAGAGCGAAGCAGATGTGTACCGGTCCCTGGCGCTTCCGATGATTCCACCTGAGGTCAGGGAGGACGAAGGCGAAATCGAGGCCGCTGTGCTGGGCACGCTGCCCGACGATCTGGTCGACCGGGACGATATCCGGGGAATGGTGCACTGTCATACCGTCTACTCGGACGGCCGGCATACCGTGGAGCAGATGGCCAAGGCGGCCGATGCGCTGGGGATGGAGTATCTGACCATCACCGACCACTCCCCCGCGGCCTCGTATGCGGGAGGCTTGAGCGTCGACCGCCTCAAGGCGCAGTGGGAAGAGATCGCCCGTGTCCAGGAATCCGTGTCGGTGCGGCTGCTGCGCGGGAGCGAGGTCGACATCCTGGCCGACGGGGCCCTCGATTATCCCGACTCCATCCTCGAGCAGCTGAACATCGTCATCGCCAGCGTGCACCAGCGCTTCCGTCTCGACGCCGCGCAGATGACGCGACGTCTCACGCGGGCCATGGCGCACCCCTGCTTCAAGATCTGGGGACATGCCCTCGGCCGGCTCGTCCTCTCGCGGCCGCCCATCGACTGCCGCGTGGAGGAGGTGCTGGACGTCGTCGCCGCCTCCCGCGCGGCGATCGAGATCAACGGCGACCCGCGACGGCTGGACATGGCGCCCCGGTGGCTGCGGGCGGCGCGCGAGCGCGGCATCCGCTTCGTGATCTCCACGGACGCGCACGCCGTGGCCGAGTACCGGAATCTCCAGTACGGCGTCGCGATGGCCCGCCGAGGCTGGGTCCGGCGCGGCGAGGTGCTCAACGTCCTGGGAGCGCAGGTCTTCGCCCGCGCGGTGTCGCCGGCGGGGGCACGGACGTGAGCGCCCGGATCACGTCCCCCTATCCGCCCATGGAGGCCCTCCTGGTCGATGCGCTTCCCACGGGGCCGGGATGGCAGTACGAGCCGAAGTGGGACGGCTTTCGCTGTCTCGTCTTCCGCAACGGCCGCTCCGTCGAGCTCCAGTCCAAGTCGGGCCAGTCTCTCACCCGCTATTTCCCGGAAGTCGTGGACGCCGTCCGTTCGGTGCGGGCACGCGCCTTCGTTCTGGACGGGGAGATCGTGATCCCGCTCGATGGTCAGCTCTCCTTCGACGATCTCCTCCAGCGCATCCATCCGGCCGAGAGCCGCGTGAAGAAGCTCTCCGCGGAGCGCCCCGCCCTCCTCGTGGTCTTCGACCTGCTCGCGGACACCCGCGGGCGCGCCCTGGTGGACCGCTCCCTCCGCGAGCGACGGCGCCTCCTCGAGGCGTTCGCGACGAAGGAGCTGGCCGGCGTGAAGGGCTTCCGTCTCTCTCCCGCGACCACGGACGCCAAGGCGGCGCGCGCCTGGCTCGCGATGACCGGCGGCACCTTCGACGGCGTCGTGGCGAAGCGCCTCGACCTCGAATACCGCTCGGGCGATCGGACGGGCATGCAGAAGGTGAAGCGTCTTCGGACCGTTGACTGCGTGGTCGGCGGCTTCCGCTATGCCTCGACGTCGCGCGTGGTCGGATCGCTATTGCTCGGCCTCTATGACGCGAAAGGCCTCTTGCACCACGTCGGGTTCACGTCCGGCTTTTCCGCGACGGAGCGCAGGAGCCTGCTCCGGAAGCTCGAGCCGCTCGTCGAGCCGCCCGGCTTCACGGGACGGGCCCCGGGAGGGCCGAGCCGCTGGAGCACGGCCCGGTCGTCAGAATGGCAGCCGTTGTCCCCCAGGCTCGTAGCCGAGGTGCGCTACGATCACTTCACGGGAGGCCGCTTCCGGCACGGCACCCGCTTCCTCAGATGGCGCCCGGACAAGAAGCCGAGCCAATGCACCTTGAATCAGGTGAAATCGGGGGATCAAGTGAAATCGGGGGATCAAGTGAAATCAGTAAAATCGAGCCGGCGCGCCTCCGCCGACTCTCCGGCGCTACTCGAAGGCTTCGGTTTGTAACCCAACATCTGGGCCGAGGCGGGCTGCAGACCGTCACGGTCCTCGTGCGAGCGCTCCATCGCGTCCTTGAGGCGCCCCAGGTCCTCGTCGATCCGCGCACCCGGATCCTCACCGAAGAGAGCGGAGATCATGTGCGCGAGCTCGCCGCCCGGCGGGGCGTACTGGAGGGACACGCGGACCAGGGTCCCGCCGTCCGGCCTCGGCTCGAATCGCACGGAGCCGGCCGACTCGACGCTTGCCCCTTCCGTGCGCCAGGCGATCAGCTCGTTCGGCTTGTCGTTGATGATTTCCGCATCCCATTCCAACGTCGCCCCCATCGGCCCTTTGACCACCCAGTGTGACCGCGTACCCGACTGCACCGTCACCGATTCGACATTGGGCATGATGGTCGGCAGGTTCCGGAAATCCCGCCAAAAGCCATAGAGCTTGACCGCGGGCTCCTCGATCGAAAGCTCGCGCTCGACCTTCACGCCGAGGGTGCCGCGCCGTCCTTCATCCTTGCCGGCCCGGTTGATGCCGAGCGCGCGATAGACGGCGCAATTCCCCCGCAGCCCGCGGTACAGGAGCGTGGCCCCCGTCGCGACCAGGCTCCAGCCGATGCGAGTTCGCCGGGCGAGGCCGAAGGCCATGAGCCCGGAGCCGACGACGATGGAGGCAAGGCGCTCACCGTTTCCCACATTCACCGATTGCGGCGTGCTCGGTCGTTCCGCTTGCGCCAGCTGCATTCTGGGCTCCTTCGAGCGACGTGAGGTCGCTGGTTTAGTAGTTGTAGAGGCTGAAAGTAACTCGTCGCAAGGAGCGTGCCGGTCGGAAGGCCATTGCCAAGCGATTGAAAATCCTGGATACGATTGTCCGGCCGGGAAAGTTATACCGTGTAACAGCGCACCGCTGTCGTTTCGGTTACGGCGTCTTCGAGGCGAGCTCGTCGAGAAGGGCCGCCTGGGCGGGGAGGATCTTTCGCCGCGCCTCATCGAGGCCGAACCATCCGGCACGGTCGACTTCCGGAAACTCTTGCCGTCGCCCGGACCCTCGGGGCCACTCGAGAGAAAAAGTCGTGCTCTTCAAGGATTCCGCGTCGCAATCGCCTTCGAAGGCCCAGGCCTCTACCACCTTGCCACCCGGCTGCCTGATGGGCGTCAGCCGCGTGTAGGGACCTCGCGCTACCAGTCCGGTTTCCTCCTGGAATTCCCGGGCCGCCGCCGCGAGGGCCTCCTCCTCGGCTTCGTATTCGCCCTTCGGGATCGACCACGCGCCCGCATCCTTCTTCATCCAGAACGGGCCTCCCGGATGCACCAGCAAGACCTCCAGGGTTCCGGCTGAGCGCCGATACATCAGCAGGCCCGCGCTACGCCTGGGCATGTCGCCATCCTAGCAGCCGCCCGGGCTCTCAAAAACCCGACTATCGAGATAGGGCTCAGACTTTGCATGGAAACGACACGGGAGGGCTCCACATGCGCTGGGGAGATATGCGGGACAGTGGCAATGTAGAGGACCGCGAGTCCGCCGGACCGGCGGGCGGTTTTGGCGGATTCAAGCTGGGCGGCGTGGGCCTGATCGCCGTATTGGCGATCAGCTGGTTCCTTGGACTCAACCCGCTCGATGTCCTGATGTCACTGCAGGGCCAAGACTCGCCCTCGGCGCCGACTCAAAGCGCCCCGCCTGGGTCAACCTCCGCGCCGGGGGCGCGCGACGAGACCAAGGAGTTCATTGCCAGGGTCCTCGGCGATACCGAAGACACCTGGAGCGCCATCTTCAAGCGGATGGGGGGCGAATATCGCCCCCCGAAGCTCGTGCTCTTCCGGGGCGCGGTCGACTCGGCCTGTGGCCTGGCCAGCTCCGCCGTCGGGCCCTTCTATTGCTCGTCCGACAGCCGGGTCTATCTCGACCGCTCGTTCCTGGAGGATCTGTCGAAGCGCTTCGGGGCGCCGGGCGAGTTCGCCCGCGCCTACGTGATCGCGCACGAGGTCGGCCATCACGTACAGAACCTGCTCGGCATCACGGAGAAGGTGGCACAGCAGCGGGGCCGCACGTCCGAATCGAGGAGCAATGCGCTCTCCGTCCTGGTGGAGCTGCAGGCCGACTGCTTTGCCGGCGTCTGGGGCCACTCCGCCATCCGGCGACGTGAACCAGTGCAATACGTTCCAGACGGCCAGCCAGTGGGAGGAATACGCCAAAAAGTAGGACATCCGGTTCAGGTCGGCGGGGCGAGCTCCTTCAGGAACACTTCCCTGCCCGTGCGGGACGACTCGTAGATCGCCATGTTGATGGCGAGCGAGACGCGCGCGTCCTCGCCGGTGAGCACGGGATCGCGATCCTCCCGGATCGCGTCCACCATGTCCTGGAGCTGGATGCGGTGGCGCACCTGCGGATACGCCCACGGGTCGTCCGTGTCGCCGATCGCGAAGTGCGTTTCGACGTCGGGCACCGTCCGGCCGCCCACGTTCCAGAAGAGGATCTGGTCGTACTGCGCGTTGGCCACGATGGTGCCGTGGTCGCCGTGGAGCTCGAGGCGCGACTTGAGCGCGGGCTTGATGGACGACGTGCTCTCGATCACGCCCATGGCGCCGTTCTCGAAGGAGACCAGCGCCGTCGCCGTGTCCTCCACCTCGATGGCGTGCTGCTTGGTGGCGACCCGGCCGATCACCGACCGCACGGGCCCGACCACGTGCTGGAGCAGGTCCACGATGTGGATGGACTGCGTCATGAGGCAGCCGCCGCCCTCGAGCGCTCTCGTGCCCCGCCATTCGGCCGAGTCGTAGTAGGCGGGGGAGCGGCTCGACTTGTCCACGGCGTCGGCGAGGAAGATCCGCCCGAGGGCGCCGGACTGGACGGCCTCTCGGAGGCGCGCGGCCACGGTGCCGAAGCGCATCTGGAAGATCACGCCGAGCTTGGTGCGGTGGGCGCGGCAGAGCCGGATCATCTCGTCCGCGCGCTGGAGGTTGACGTCGAGCGGCTTCTCGACCAGGACGTGCTTGCCGGCAGCCGAGGCGGCCCGCGCCACCTCGAGGTGGGTCCCCGTCGGTGTGAGCACGCACACCACGTCGACCTCGGGATCGCGGCAGAGCTCGCTGAAGTGCGTGTACGCGCGCGGTGCCTCCCACTCGCGCGCGAACGCCTGAAGCCGCCCGGGATCCCGCGAGCAGACGGCGGTGAGCCGGCCGCCGCGGACGTGTCGCAGCTCCTTCGCGTGAAAGCCTCCGGCCATGCCGGTGCCCACCAGCCCGAATCCGATCTCCCCGTTCTTCACTGTGGAGGCTCCTTAGTGGAGGATCTTGTCGAGAAAGGCGCGGCCGCGCTCCGTCCGCGGCCGGGTGAAGAACTCCGCGGGCGCCGCGTCCTCGACCACCCGGCCCTCGTCCACGAACACCACCCGGTCGGCCACCGCCCGCGCGAAGCCCATCTCGTGCGTGACCACGATCATGGTCATGCCTTGCTTGGACAGCGCCACCATCACGTCCAGCACCTCGCTGATCATCTCGGGGTCCAGGGCCGAGGTCGGCTCGTCGAAGAGCATGACCTCGGGCCGCATGGCGAGCGCCCGCGCAATGGCCACGCGCTGCTGCTGCCCTCCCGAGAGCTGCCCGGGATAGGCGTCGGCCTTGTCGGGCAGGCCGACCAGCGCGAGCAGCCGTCGCGCCTCCGCGAGCGCCCGCGCGCGGGACTCGCCCAGGACGTGCAGGGGGCCGGCCGTGATGTTGCCGACGGCGGTCAGATGCGGAAAGAGGTTGAACTGCTGGAAGACCATGCCGATGCGCCGCCGATGGCGCGCCACCTCCGCGTCGCGCAGCTCGACCGGTCCCCGCGCCGTCTCGCGATAGCCGACCAGCTCTCCGCAGACCCGGATCCACCCGCGCTGGACGGTCTCGAGGTGATTCAGGCAGCGGAGCAAGGTGCTCTTGCCCGAGCCGCTCGGCCCCACCACGACCACGACCTGCCCGCGGCGCACCTCGAGATCGATGCCGTGCAGCACGTGCAGGGAGCCGTAGAACTTGTGAACGCCCTGCGCCTCCACGGCGAGATCGGCCGCGGCCATCAGCGTGCGTCCTGCTCGAGCAGCGTGCCCTCGATGGCCCGCGACGGCCGGCCCGCGGAGGGGCCGTAGGGGCGGCCGAAGTGCGTCTCGAGCCGCCGCTGCACCATGCCCCACAGGCTCGTCATGGCGAGGTAGTAGCAGGCGGCGACCACGAAGATCTCGAGCACCTTGAACTCGAGCTGAATGAGCATCTGCGACCGCCGGAGGAGCTCCTCGAGCGAGATCACGGAGGCGAGCGAGGTGGTCTTGAGAAGCCCGTTGAAGTTGTTCCCGAGGGGCGGAATGATCACGCGCGCCGCCTGCGGCAGGATGATCACCCGCAGCATGGTCCAGTACGGCATGCCCACCGCGCGCGCGGCGTCGAATTGCCCGCGCGGCACCGAGAGGATGCCCGCGCGGATGATCTCGGCCAGGTATGCGCCTTCGTTGAGCCCCAGACCGATGAGGGCGGACTGGATCACCGTGAGCCGGATCCCGAGCTGGGGCAGCCCCGTGTAGATGATGATGAGCTGGACGAGCAGGGGCGTGCCCCGCATGAGCCAGATGTAGAAGCGCGCGATGCTCCGTGGCACGCGATGCGGCGACATGCGCATCAGCGCCGCGGCCAGGCCGAGCAGGAGGCCGATGGTCATAACGGCCACGGACAGCCAGACCGTGGTCCACGCGCCCTCGAGGAGATACGGATTGAACAGGTACTTCCGGAACGCCGCCCAATCCCAGCCCGTCATGGAGGCGCGCGCCTAGGGCAGGTCGGGCCCCTTGAGCTCGAGCGTCTTGCCCGCCATCTTCGACACGCCGTAGCGGTCGAAGAGCGCGTCGTAGGTGCCGTCGGCCTTCATGTCGTTCATCACCTTCAGCACGGCCTGCGCGAGGTCCTTCGACTTCGCGGCCACGGTCGCGGGGGAGCCGGCGATGCCGGACATGGCGCGCTCGAACTCGCCCTTGTCCTGGTAGAACTTTGCCACCGCGTCCACGCTCACCACCGCCTCCACCTGCCCCGCGCGCAGCACCTGATAGGACTCCGCGAAGGTGTTGAAGGTCTTGATGTCCATCGGCTTGGCGCCCGCCTTGACCTGCTCGTCGTTGATGCGCCGGATCTGCCGCTCCTCGTAGCCGCCGATCTCGACCGCCACCGGCCGCCCGGCGAGATCCGCCGGCTGCGCGATCTTCTTGGGATTGCCCCTGGGCACCGAGACGCTGATGGCCTGGAGCTCATAGGGGATGAGATACATGAGCTTGGCGCGCTCGGGGGTGAAGAAGAGCCCCGTGACGATGAGGTCCCAGCGGCCGCCCTGCAGGCCGGGGATCTGCGCGTCGAACTGGATGTTGACCCAGTTGATCTCGAGCCCGAGCCGCTTGGCGATCTCGTTGCCCAGCTCGATCCGCATGCCCTGGAGATTGCCCTTCTCGTCGATGTACTGGACGGGCGGCAGCGTGGCGTTGGTGGCGACCACGAGCTTGCCCGGCCGCACGACGGCGGGCGGGGTCACCGCGGGGGCGGCGGGGTATTTCGCAGCCTGCGCCTGGGCGAGGGCGGGAATCGCGAAAGCGGTCAGGGCCAGCAGACACCGCGCGAGACGCCATCCGGGATTGCGCATCGGCCATCCTCCTGTCTACTCGTAGCTGTCGGCTCGTGGCGTGGTGACGTGGCATCCAGCCGGCTCGTCGACGGCAACGCTGGCGGGCTAGAAGACCTCCCCTATCTACCCTGAAACGTGGGGAAGGCAAGGGCCGGGCGGCACTGCCGCCCCGGCAGCGCGTGACGTCTAGGTGCGTTTGGTGTTGGCGAGATCGAGCAGCACGAGCGACCAGCCGATGGTGCGGAGCTGGTCGTCGATGATGGCGCGGGCGCGCCGGTCGGCCCCGCGGCGCTCGGGCAGCGTCGGCTCCTTGCGGCGGCGGCGGTCGGTCACGCGGCGGTCGAGGACGACCTGCACGGTCTCGTGCCCCGCGAAGGCGCGCTTGATCTGCTCGTAGAGCTCGCGCCGATGGCGCGCCACGATGAGCAGCTGCTTGGCGACTACCATCTCCTCGGCGGCGCGACGGGAGAATGTCCTGATTTTGCTGCCACGGTGCGGTTCGGCCTCCGACACCAGCTTGAGGAAGCGAGCGGCCGGCGTCCACGTGGCGCTCCCGCAGGCGGGGCAGACCTCGTGACCGAGCTCGAAGCATTCGTCGCAGTCCAGGCAGAGGGCCAGCTTCTTGAGCGGTAGGTGGAAGCTGTCGACCAGCGCCCGGGAGCGATTGAGCATGTGTTCGTGAACCTCCACGCTCTTAGAAGCAAAACACAGTCCACCCGAACGGCCGCCAAAAATCAGCTACTTAGTTCCCGTTCGGATCATGTGACCGTCGAAAAGTGTCGCGGAGGGGGCTGAACAGCGTCCAAATTGAGCCACGTCCGGGGGGTGGTCCTGCGCGGCGACACCGCCCGCGAGGAGCAGGGCCGCGCACTACCTCCCACCCGTCTTCAGGGCAGGGTGGGAGGGTACTGCGGGGGGCGGCGCGCCTTCGTGGCCTGCTCGTACGCGTAGGCGGTCTTGATCAGGGTGGGCTCGCTCCACGCGCGCCCCATGAAGGTGACCCCGACCGGCAGACCCATCACGAAACCGGACGGCACGCTGATGAGGGGGTTACCAGTCAGCGCCGCGCTTTTCGCGCTGCTGCCGCGGATCGCGTCGCCGTTGACGAGGTCGATCGTCCAAGCTGGCGTGGTCGTCGGCGCGACCAGCACGTCGAGCTGGTTCTCCTGCATGACGACGTCGAAACCTTCCGTGCCCGCGAGGCGCCGGCACTTCTCGCGCGCGTCGAGGTACTCCTGCTCGCTGAGCGATCCCTTCGCCTGGGCGCGCTCCAGCCACTCCTGCCCGAAGTACGGCAGATTCTCGGCGGGGTTCTTCTTGTTGAAGGCGATGATCTCTTCCATCGTGTGGACCTGCGCTCCCGGCGGGAGCTTGGCGAGATAGGCGTTCACGCCGGCCTTGAACTCGTAGAGGAAAACGATGATCTCGGCGGCGGTGAGCGCGGCGCGATCGAAGTTAGGGATCTTGACCGGGTCGATGATCACTGCGCCGTGCTCGCGCATCGCGGCGATGGCCTGGTTGGCCGCGGCGTCGGCCTTCGGGCTGTAGCCAAAGTAGCCCTCGCGCGGCACGCCGATGCGGACGTCCCGGAGGCCGTTGGCATCGAGGAACCGCGTGTAGTCGGTCTCTGACTTGCCCGCGCTTGCCTGAGTCGCGGCATCGCGAGGGTCCACGCCCGTCATGGCGCCGAGCAGCGCGGCGGCATCGGCGACTGTCCGCCCGAAGGGCCCCACCGTGTCCTGGGTCGCGGAGATCGGAATGACGCCGGCGCGGCTCGTGAGCCCCACCGTAGGCTTGATGCCGACGACGCCGTTGACGCCGGCGGGGCAGATAATTGACCCGTCGGTCTCGGTACCGATAGCGACGGTGACCAGACTGGCGGCTACGGCGATCGCCGAGCCGGCGCTGGATCCGCACGGCGTGCGGTCGAGCGCGTAGGGATTGCGGGCCTGCCCGTTGCGCGCGCTCCAACCGCTGGACCCGGGCTGTGACTTGAAGTACGCCCATTCGCTGAGCGAGGCTTTGCCGAGGATTACGAGCCCGGCCTCGCGCATCTGCCGGGCGATGGTGGAGTCCTCGCGCGGCTTCGCCCCCACCAGCGCCAGCGCCCCCGCGGTCGTCTCCATCTTGTCCGCGGTGGCGATGTTGTCCTTGAGAAGCACGGGAATGCCGTGGAGCGGGCCGCGGGCGCGGCCGGCCTGCCGTTCCGCGTCGAGCGCCTGGGCAATGCTGAGCGCGTCGGGATTGATCTCCTGGACGGCGCGGAGGCTGGGCCCGCTACGATCGATCGCCTGGATGCGCTCGAGGTAGAACTCCACGAGCGAGGCGGAGGTCAGGCGCCCTGACTGCATGGCCGCCCGGAGCTCGACGATGCTGGCTTCTTCTACGCTGGCGCTGGCCCGGGGACTCCCGCCCGTGGCGCACCCATTGAGCAGGGGCGCCAGGGTCATGCCCGCCGCGACGATGCCGCCAGCCCGCAGGAGCTCCCTGCGCGTGGGGTATGCGCGAGCGGGGCCGAGCCGAGCTGCCATGGCGGGGCCGACGATACCACCTTTCTCATCGCCCGAGCGGCGCGAACGGACGGTCCATCGGAACGCCGGTGTCACCCGGCCGGTTCGACCTAGCGGCCGGGGGCGGGCGCAGGGCAGCGATAGTGACTCCGCGGCGTGGCGTCAGGCTTGAACGATCACGCCGGCGCGCAGGAGTCGCTCGATCTCCGCCGTGGGAATGCCGACGGCGCGCAGCACCTCGACGGTGTGCTGTCCGATCTCCGGCGCGAGCGTGGGGGGAACCTTCGCTTGATCCCCGACCTGGAGCGGGCTCGACACGGTGAGCGAGGCGCCGGCTCGCGGGTCGTCGATGGGAACCAGCGCGCCGCTTGCCCGCATCTGGACGTCATGGGGAACGTCGTCGAGCGTGGCGACCACGCCGAACGCGATGCCGGTCTTCTCGAGAAGCGGCGACCACGCCGTCCAGTCCTTCGTGGCGAACCACGCGTCGAGAATGGCGGTGAGGGCGCGGGCATTCGTGCGCCGGTCACCGGTGGCCGCGAAGCGAGGATCGGTCACGAGGTCCTCGCGGCCGATCCCCCGCGCGAAGCTCTCCCAGTGGCGCTCGTCGCCCGTGATGGTCAGCATGAACCAGCGCCCGTCCCGGCAGCGGTAGAGGTTGGCGAGGGCGCTGATGGCTTCCTCGCGAGGCGGACGCACCTCGGTGCGCGCTCCGCAGAGGACACCTTGCACCGGGATCGCGTTCATCCAGAGTCCATTGGCCAGTAGCGACGTGGCCACCATGGTGCCGCGCCCGGTACGCTCGCGATGGTAGAGCCCGGCCATGATGGCCGCGAACAGTGACATGCCCGTCGGGTGGTCCCCCATCCCGGGCAGCGAGCGGGCAGGCGGCACGTCCGGTGAGGCGCGCACGAGGTCCATCAGTCCCGTGCGCGCCCACAGGGCGATGCTGTCGAAGCCGGGCTTGCTCGCCTCTTCACCCCTCTCCCCGTAGGCGCTGATCGACGCGTAGACCAGGCGCGAGTTGAGCGGGGCCAGATCGTCGTAGCGGACGCGCAGGCGGGCGCGCGAATCCAGGGGCGCGTTGGTCACGAACACGTCGACGTCTCGCACGAGACGGTGCAGGAGAGCCTGTCCATCCTCCGTGCGCAGGTCGATCGCCACACTGCGCTTGGTGCGGTTGTCGACGATCCACGGATAGTTGTAGGGGCTCGGAGGATAACCCGCGCCGCGCACGCGGTAGACGTCGCCGGTCGGTGGCTCGACCTTGATGACGTCGGCCCCGAAGTCCGCCATGATGGTCGCGGACACGGGCCCCGCGATGAAGTTGGCCGCGTCGATCACGCGGATGCCGTCGAGCAGACGCGTCATGTCCGAAAGCATACCGCGACTCGCTGCGGGGTGGGCACCGGGCTCGGGGCCCGGCCGGAGACCCTGTTCACGCCGTTTGACGCTTGATGACCAGCCTATTTCGCAGCCGCCTCGCGCATGCGGGCCAGGGCCGAGCCGTACACGTGCTCGGGCCGCAGGATCATCGCGACGCGCTTGTCCGCTTCCGCGATCTTGTCGTACGCCTCCCAGTCCGCGCTGCGCCGTCTCGTCGTGGCGCTGAAGATGTTCCGGCGCGCCATGCGGAGGGCTTCGGGGTCCGCGTTGCCCGAGTGGGTCAGCTCCGCCTTGCCCTCGAACACGAGGAACCCCGACCACCAGTCGACGTGTGAGATCAGCACGGAGCAGCGGGGGTCTCGCAACAGGTTCTTGAACTTCATCCGGGTCTCCGTGATGGAGATCCCCACGCCGCCGTCCCGCGGGTACACGGTGACGATGCTGAGCTGGGGCATGCCGTTCCGCCTGAACGAGGTCAGCACGCCCTGCGGATTATCGTGGATGAACTGCTCGATCTGGGGGGCCAGGGGGGCCGCCTTCGGCATGTGGGCGCTCCTTTGCGAATCAGGGAAGCCGCGATAGGTACTGGGCGACGAAATCGGTGCCGACGTACTCGACGTACGCCTGGGTGATGCGCTTGGTCACCGGACCGGGTACGCGGCCGTCGCCGATCATCTGGCCGTTTACCGAGCGGACGGGGCAGATGCAGAGACTGGTCGAGGTCAGAAAGACCTCGTCGGCGGTGACGGCGTCGTAGACGTCGAGGTCGCGCTCCTCCGCGGTGAGACCGAGCTGCGCGGCGAGCTCCATGGCCGTCCGCCGGCTGACGCCGGGCAGGACGTACTTCTCGCGCGGCGTGTAGATCCGTTCGTCGCGCACCACGAAGATATTGCTGCCGATTCCTTCGCACAGGTTGCCGTTCTCGTCGAGCAGCACCGACCACGCCTGCGGCTGTGCCGCTTTGACTTCCTTGTCGGCGAGGATGAGGTTCAGGTAGTTGTGGGTCTTGGCGCGCGGGCTCAGCATGGGCGGCGGGATGCGCCGGATCGACGGCACGACCACGTCGATGCCATCCCGGAACTGGGCGGCCCGCGCCTTGAGGGGCAGCGGCGTGCAGTCGACGATGACCTGCGGCCCAGTATGTGCCCAGCCCTCGTCGCCGATCGCGTCGACGCCGCGGCTCACTCGCTGGGCGAGCCACCAGTCACCCGCGGCCGCGCGGAGTTGCTCGTTGCGGAGGACGACCTCCTCGCTGATCGCGATGATCTCCTTGGGCTCGAGGCCGATGTCGATGCGCAGGTAGCGCAGCGAGCGGTAGAGCCGCTCCACGTGCTCGGCCAGGCGGAAGATGCGCCCGTCGAAGGTGCGCGTCATATCGAAGCAGCCGTCGCCGCGGTTGAAGCTGCGGTCGCGGTAGGGAATGACCACCTCGGTCTCCGGTACGAACTTGCCGTTGAAGTAGGCGATGCGCGTCATGTGAGGCCTCCCTTGGGTGTGGATGCCGGCCATTACCGCAGCGCGCCGCGATTCGAAAATCGCGTCTCCTGGCTGGTGATGAACTCGAGAAGCGCCGCCTGCCCGCTCTCGGTGGCCTTTCGCGCCCGGGCGAAGGCGCCCGCGATGTCCTCCGGCCGCTCGACGCGTTCGCTCCAGCCGCCCATGGCGCGCCCCAGGTCCGCGTAGCGCCCGCCGATGTCGCGCGTGCCGTACTTGTCGTGCGATACGACGAGGTGCGGGATCTCGATGGCCATGGCCGAGTTGTTGAGCACGACGGTGAGGATGGGGATCCCGCAGCGCACGGCCGTCTCGAAATCGAGCCCGGTCATGCCGAAGGCGGCGTCGCCCATGAAGTTGACGCAGAACTTGTCGGGAGCGGCGAGCTTGGCCCCGATGATGAGGCCGAGCCCGGTGCCGAGCGCATGCGACTTGCCCCAGCCGAGATAGCTGCGCGGCGAGACGGCCCGGTAGAACGGCAGGAGCTGGTCGCGCGGACTCCCCGAATCGTGCGTGACGATGGCCTCGCGCGGGTCCACCGCGCGCATGAACTCGGCGATGACCCGGTAGGGCGTCATGGGCACCTCGGCCGAGCCGAGCGTCGCCGCCCATTCGGAGAGCCAGGCCGCGCGCACCCGCTCGAGCTCCGCGCGCACGCCCTCGCGTCCCGCCGGGCGGCCTCCCTGGCTTTTGACGGCCTCGATGAACTGGCGCAGCACGAGCCGCGCATCGCCCAGCAGCGGGTAGTCGGCGGCGTAGCTCTTGTTGAGATCACGCTCGTCATTGGTCGCGTGGATGAGCGTCTTGCCGGCGGGTGGTGACCATGACCGGCGCCTGGAGCAGCTCGGCCAGCTCGAGCAGGTCATCCGATGCCTCCGAGTACAGCACGCCCTGGCCGGCGTGGATCACCGGCCGCTTCGCCTCGCGGAGCACGCGGGCGGCGGTCTCGACCTCCCGCGCATTGGCGCCGGCCGCTGTCACCTTGACGGACCGGTAGGCGTCGATCAGGGCCTCGGGCACCTCCTCGCCCACGACGTCGGCGGGGATCTCGACCATGGCCGGGCCCGGTCGGCCCATGCGCATCACGCTGATGGCCCGGCGCATGACGTCCGCCACCTGGCTGCCCGCGGTGATGGTCTCGACGGACTTGGTGACGGACGCGTAGGTGCGCGCCGAGCTGAACAGCGGGAATACCTGGGCACGGTCGCGCTGATGTCCGAGCGGCAGGAGCAGCATCGGCGTGGAGTCGGAGTACGCGGTGGCGACGCCGGGAAAGGCGTTCTCGGCCCCGGGACCGTACTGCATGCAGAAGACGGCGAGCTTCTTGCCGTTCGTCACCCGCGCATACCCGTCGGCGATGCCCACGCCCACCCGTTCCTGGCGGCAGAGCACGGGCCGGATGTCGGCCTTCGCCGCAGCCTCGATCAGCGGAGTCGTCGGATAGGCGCTCAGGAACTCAGCGCCCTCGATCTTGAGAATGCGGGCGATGGCATCGATGACTTTCACGGTCTATCCCTCCTTGTGCCCCGGGAACTACCGGTCAGATCACACCGTCGGCCTTGAGCCGCTCCAGGTCGTCCCCGCCGAGCGACAGCCACTCCTTGTACACCTCGGCATTGTGCTGGCCGAGGAGCGGGGCGGGCTGGATCTCGGTCGGCGACTTCGAGAGCTGCACCGGATTGGCGGGCATCGTGAACTCGCCCCAGCCGGGATGATGAATCGTCGTCACCATGCCGCGGGCCTTGAGGTGCGGGTCGGACAGGATCTCGGTCGGCGTGAGGCAGGCGCCCGCGGGCACGCCGGCGTCTCCCAGCTCGGCCATGACCTCGTGCTTGGTGCGGGTCATCGTCCACTGCTCGATCAAGGTGTTGACCTGGTCCTTGTGCGCGGCCCGCCACTTTGGGTCTGACCACTCGGGGTGCCCGACGAGGTCGTCCCGGCCGATCGTGCGCAAGAGCGCGTCCCACATGTGGCGGCGCACGGGCTGCGGATAGATGTAGGCATAGTCGTCGGGCCCGCCGGGCTTGCAGCGATAGATCCCCGATGGCGACGTGTTGGCGATCTCGTTGCCACGGCGGAGCTCGAAGTCTCCGCCGGCGTAGGCCAGGCGCATGGCGATCCGGCAGAGATTGACGACCGCGTCCTGCATCGACACTTCGACGCGCTGCCCCTGCTGGGTCGCCTCGCGCTGCCACAGCGCCGCCATCACCGCGAAGGCCGCGTGCACGCCCGTGCCGGAGTCGCCGATGGTCGGGCCCGGCTTGAGAGGGGGCGAGCCCGGAAAGCCCGTCAGCGTCATGGCGCCGCCGGTCGCCTGCGCGATCATGTCGAAGCTCTTGTACTGGCTGTATGGGCCATACGTGCCGAAACCCTTGACGGAGAGGTAGATCAGTCGCGGGTTGATGGCAGCGAGCGCGTCATAGCCGAGACCGCTCTTCTCCAACGCGCCCGGCGCCTGATTCTCGCTCAGAACGTCGGCCTGCTTGACCATCTCCAGAAACATGGCCTTGCCCTGCGGATGCTTCAGGTTGAGCGTGACGCTCTTCTTGTTCGAGTTCAGCGTGAGGAAGTAGCTGCTGTCGACGCCCGGTTTCTCGGCGCGGCCGTAGCGGCCAGGATCGCCCCGCTCGGGCTCCTCCACCTTGATGACCTCTGCGCCCAGCCACGCGAGAAGCTGGGTGCACGAGGGACCGGCCTCGAACTGCGTCAGGTCCAGCACGCGAACGCCATCGAGCGCTTGTCTCATCGTTCTGCCTCCGATGGAACGGGGTCAGGCCTCCCGCATGATACCTCGGAGGGCACGTGCTCGGCGTCGCCCGTATAATTCTTACGCTCGACGCTCCGGCGCTCCTGGACGCGGAAAGGACGATCGGTAGCCGAGCATTCGGCGGACTCTCTGAGCCAGGCCCATCACTGTGAAGGGCTTGGTGATGAGAGGGTCTCCGGGGAATACCCCGTAGGCGGCTACCAGCTCGGAGGTGAAGGCGGACATGAAGAGCACTTTTATCTCGGGCCGGGTTGCACGCAGCCGGTCGGCGAGCTCAGGCCCGTTCATTCCTGGCATCACGACATCGGTCAGCAGCAGATGAATAGGTCCGGCGTGCCCCTTGGCGACCCGCAGCGCATCTTCTCCACCCGCCCCCTCGAGGACAGAGTAGCCTTCCGCCCCGAGGATATCCCGGGCCAGGGCCAGGATCTCCGGGTCGTCATCGACCACGAGGATGCGAAGGTGGCGTGTCTCGGCAGTGGACATAAGATCGGCGGGCAGGGGCCGGCCTCCTGTGGAGAAAGAGTTGCAAACGGTGGGCCATTCTCACGGAGTAGCAGAATCAGGTCCTTACGGCATCTCCGTTCACCCTCATTCTAAAATTGGAACCCGCGCCGACGAATCGTTACGGAGACCGGCTGGCCCACCGCGTTCGGCCCGATCCCGTCGCAGCAGGCTCCGATCGGCATCAGCAATGCGCGCGACTATCTGACCCGCGTGACGGCCGGGGCGCAGACACAGCAGGTCGTGCTCTGCATTCACAACATGTTCGACGATCAATTCGGGGTCGACACCAGCTCGCCGCTCAACTACCATTTCGGCTTGATCGACTACACTGGCGCGTCCAAAGGAATCCTGTTCTGATCGGGCGAGCAGCGGGCGATGATCACGGGCGGTTGTGCCGGACCCTCCGGGAGGGTGCGATGAGCGCAATGGGACGTGGGAGACTCTGCTGCATATCTCTGGTGCTCGCGCTGCAGGTGATCGGCGTAGCCCACGCCGCCGACAAGAACAAGGCCGTGCGGATCACCAACCAGCAGGGCACGCCGGCCGAGGTGTACATCAACTTCGCGGCCGACTCTGTGCTCAAGCCGACGGACCTGCCCTTCTGCAAGGTCACCGGCCCGCTCAACTGCCCCTTCACCCTGGCCGCCCGCAGCTCGCAGGACGTGCCGAATCCGCAGGGCAAGTACCTGAACATGGCCCTGGCCTTCAATGCTGAAGTCACCTGCGGATCGACCAAGGCCGAGGTTCTGGTCAAC
>WNFP01000587.1_pt1 | contig 52328 bp, 37 predicted proteins | sample 5400201 | NCBI WGS metagenome assembly WNFP01 (sample SAMN13153355, study PRJNA577476) | soil metagenome | isolation source: 115 cm saprolite under Madrone tree | place: USA:California | collected 2016-06-14 | reverse complement strand
TTCGATACAAATTCGAACAAGCTTATTCACACCATCGAAGATTTGAAGGCGCCGCACGCAGTTTTATACCGCAAGGAATTTAACAAGTTGTTCGTGGTGGATGGCGATGAATCGGCTGTGAATATTTATGACGCGCAGAATTATCCACTGCTGGCAAAAGTAGAGTTGGCCGCTGACGCCGACTCCATGGCCTACGACGCTGCAGCGAAGTATATGTACGTAGTCAATGGCGGCAGAGAAGCGAAAACACCCTATTCGTTCATCACCGTCGTGGACGCGGCGGCCTCCAAAAAGGTTCGGGATATCAAAATACCTTCCGATCGTGTCGAGGCGGTGGTGCTCGAAAAATCCGGACCGCGACTTTTCTGTAACATCACGGGCACCGACACGGTTGGAGTGATGGATCGCACGGGATCCTCTTTGCAAAATGAATGGAAGCTTCCAACCGGCGTGCATCAAAACGTTGCCCTGGCTCTGGACGAGAAAAACCACCGCCTGTTTGTTGTCGCTCGCAAGCCGGGACGACTGCTGGTGCTCGATTCAGACAATGGAAAAACGATCGCCAGCTTGCCTGCTGTCGGCATGGTTGACGATATGGCTTACGACGCCGATCACCAGCGACTCTATCTTGCCGGCGACCAGTTTGTGGATGTGTTCAACCAGAAAGACGCGGATCATTACGCGCTTCTGGCGAGAATTCCGGGAGGGTTCCGCGCGAAAACCGGAATTTTGGTTCCTGAGTTGAACCGCTACTATCTTGCCGTTCCTCGTCACGGCAACAGCGCGGCCAAAGTGAACGTGTACGAAGTGCAGCCGTAGGAATCGATTGCGAACGACGTTTGCGGCGTCTTTGGTGTTGCAAATGGCTGCAATTTGTTGTGCCGCTAAATAAACTACATTGCCAGGTTTAATACCCACTCGCGTGCGCTGGCGGATTGTCGTTGTTTTGGCAATCGTAGCCGGGGTCACCTACATCGACCGCCTGAATCTTGGCATCGTTGCAAAATCCATTCTTGAGGAATATCACTTCACGACGCAAAGCATGGGATGGATACTCGGCGCATTCAGCCTGGGGTATGCCATCTTTCACGTGCCCGGTGGGTGGCTTGCCGATCGGTACGGCCCGGGGCGCGTCTTGGCCGGCGCGATTCTTTGGTTCTCTGTTTTTACAGCTCTCACCGCAGTTGCGCCAGGCTTGCCTGTTGTAAATTGGCTGGGATCCGCGTGGGCGTTTGCGATTGTCCGATTCGCCATGGGCTTAGGTGAAGCCGCGGCTTTGCCGGTAGGTAATAAAATGATGGCCTACTGGCTCGGCGAAAGAGAACTGGCATTCGGTACCAGCATTTTCCTGGCGGGAGTAGGCGCGGGCGGCATTGTTGCTCCGTTTTTTATTTCATGGCTCATAAGATCCTGGGGCTGGCGAGCGTCTTTTTTTGTTTCTGGCATTGTGGGCCTGGGACTGGCGGTTGTTTGCTACACATACGTAACCAGCCGTCCGGAACAACATCCGCAAATTAACGCCGCGGAGCTTGCTGTCATTCGCGGGGCTGCTGAATTCCATCACGACCACGCTTCTTCAGCCGCGGGGGTGTCTAAGGTCCCTTGGACAAAAATCCTAGGCACCCGTTCGACGTGGGGATTGATGGTCAGCCACTTCTGTTTGGTGTATCCGGTCTACATATTCTTTACTTGGTTTTTTATCTACGTGATGAAAGCTCGCGGCATGACGATCACGATAGCAAGTTTCTGGAGTTCGGCTCCATTCGTGGCCAACTTGTTTATGGTTCCACTCTGGGGCTGGTTTTCAGATCGCGCGGTAGAAAAGCTGGGCAAGCGCACGGGAAGACGGACTTCTGCTTGCTTAGCCATCTTTTTGTCCGCATCACTATTATGGACCGGGAGTCAAACCGCGAATAACACGTTGGCACTCTTGCAGCTCGCGATTGCTGCCGGATTTAATTTCGCTGCTTCCGCAGTTTTGTGGACGACTTGCAATGATATTTCGGCAAAATTTTCAGGCTCAATTTCCGGCACAATGTCCACGTTTGGCAGCCTAGGCGGCTGGGTTTCACCGGTCTTGACCGGGTATGTGGCCGCGAAATTGGGGTGGAGTTACGCGCTAGATTTGGCCGCGGCCATCACGATCATAAGCGGGTTGGCGTGGTTTTTCATCGACGCCGATCGGCCTATACTGTCGAACGAATCGCTTCCCTGAAGAATTCTCCGGCAACTAAAGGCAGGTTCAGCGCGTTAGAAGCTTAGCGAGATGCTTTACGTCAGGCGCGAGTTCAAGATCGCCGACTGCTTCGATGATTGCATCAGCTTTGGACTTGGACCAGCCGGCGTATTCGGCGCATCCCCTGAATTTCGTGTTCACTTCTTCCATGGTCATCGGATCAGCCGGACTTCCCTTGGCGAAGTCGGCTCTATCGGTTACGGACTTGCCGTTCTTCAAATGAACGCTGATTAGCGAAGTCATCTTGTCGTAACCGGCCTTTTCGGCAACCGGGTCAATGTAGAAGTTGATACGCGAAACCATTTCCTGAACCTCTGGCCGATTGACATAGGTATCCGAGAATTGCTCCAGCGACGCCTTCCGTTCAAACACCAGAACCGCCATGCAGAATTCCATGCTGAACTTCGCCTGTAATCCGGTTTTAGGGCGATGGTGAATCAGTGCGTTAGGCATATTTCGGTTCGTGCCCACATCCACTTTTTCGACATCACCAGCGGTGATGTCGTATTTCTGAATTAACCGCAGCATAGCCGTCATCGCCGGATGTGTGAGTGAGCCCGATGGATAAGGCTTTAAAGAAATGCCAGGTTCGGCAAAGCTCCACGGGTTGCCCAGTTTGTTTTCTATAGCCGTAATGTCGAACGATCCGCCGTAGGCGTGGAAAAATCCTCTTGGCGCGTCAAGAATTTGCGGTGCCGCTGTCCAACCCAAGCCCGCGAGATCTGCCGCTGCGACGCCATTTTCCGCGGCGTGTCCGGCCTGAAATGGCTTTGTCATCGTGCCGAAATTTTCGCGCAATCCCGCAGCCTGCGCGCCAACAATTCCGAACGCACAGAGGGTCTGTTCGACGTTCAGACGTCTCAATTTCGCGGAAGCCGCCACCGACCCGAACGAGCCGCAAGTCCCGGTAGAATGAAATCCGTCAACGTAGTGACGCGGCGCGATGGCTTCAGCAATTTTGGTTTCCACTTCGACACCGGCAAAGTACGCAGCCATCGTCTCTTTACCGGAAAGGCCGGCAGCTTCGGCGACGGCGAACGCGGCGGGCAAAACTGGCGCGGTCGGATGAGTAAGCAGCCCGTATACGCGATCCTTGGCAATGGCTAGTTGAGTGTCGTCGAAGTCGTCCGCGTGAATCGAAACGCCATTCACGAAAGCAGCGAAACGAGGACTGCTCTTTGACGAGCTACCGATGAGTGTAGAAGTTTCCTGCGCGGCTCCGAGTGAGTCGACGTATTTGCGGCTAATCGCACCAGACTGTGCCATCGAACCCGCCAGAGCCAGACCGAAGCCATCAAGGATGGATTTTTTCCCGAGTGAAACGATCTCGGCAGGAATATCCTCGTACTTTAGTTTTAGTACAAACTCAGCGGCGTACCGAGTCAGGTCTGACTCCTGGGCTGGGAGTTTCTGCTCTAGCTGAGCGGACGAGTCGGGTATGTGTCTGACATCTCCAAGCATGAAAGAAGCTCCAACTGGGACCATGGACTTCAACAGATCGCGGCGTTTCATTTTCTGATCCTTCGAGCTTTGGGATATGCACGGCAACAACTCAAATATCAAAAACGTCAGGCAGACAGCGCAAATACTAAGACGGGTTTCTCTGATTCATCGCCAGTCGTAGTACCTCGGATAAGTGCAGCGGCTCTCGTCCCGTGGCTTGCCTGATCTGCTCGCGACAACTAAATCCATCGGCAACGATAAGTGTTTCGCGCGGCTCCCGCCGCACTGCCGGCAGCAGCGAGCGTTCTCCTATGGCTTGTGATATCTCGAACTTATCTTTTTCAAATCCAAACCCTCCGGCTAAGCCGCAGCAGCCTGAATCCGACGAGAGCACGTCAGCGCCCATCTTTCGCAGCAGCGTTTCCTCGTCGGTCATTTTCATCAACGCCTTATGATGACAATGGCCATGAACTAGAACGCGCCGCGACAGCTGTTTCGGTTGATGGCCAGGAGCGTGGTGTTCCAAAAATTCGCTGAGGAGAAATGTTTGGGCACGGAGCTTTTTAGCCAAGGCATCATCTGGAAATAAATTAACCAGCTCGTCGCGAAATACCGACGCACAGCTGGGCTCCAGCACGATGACCGGGAATCCCGCTTCGATCTGCGGACCAAGCACCTGCAAGATACGCGCCAGATATCTCTTGGCTTCATCGAGCATCCCAAAATCGTACAGCGGACGTCCGCAACATAAGTGTTGCTGCGAAGTTGCTACCTGAAATCCTGCTTCCTCTAGCACTTCCAGTGCGGCGCAGCTGGTTTCCGGATGGAAGTAATTGTTGAAGGTGTCCACCCACAGAACCACTCCACGTTTATTTGCGCTGGACGATTGCGTATCTTTTAAATTTTCGCTCGTTTCTAAAGATTCGCGATTTCGAACCCATCGCTGAAAACTGGTAGCCGCGAACTGCGGAAGCTGCCGTTGCGGCGCCAACCCGAGAATTCTGTTCAGTACAAACCGCACGGAGGATCTGCTGTTGATGAAGTTGACGATTTCAGCGAACGGCGAAGCCAAGCGCGCCCATCGATCGATCCTGCCAAAGAGGTGTGCATGAAGAGGTCGAGCCTTGTTTTCGTAATAGTGTGATAAGAATTCGGCGCGGTAAGTAGCAAGATCCACATTCGCCGGGCATTCCGACTTGCATGCTTTGCACGATAGACACAGGTCCAAGGCCTTTTTTACGTGCTCGTCCTGCCAGCCTTCTCGGATCACTTCTCCTTGCAGCATTTCAAAGAGCAGATGAGCGCGGCCCCTGGTGCTGTGTTCCTCTTCTAACGTGACCATATAGCTTGGACACATAGCGCCTGCGTCCTGCTTACGACAGGCTCCCAGGCCGATACATCGCAAGGTGGCTTGCGGGAGGGAGCCGTTGTCTCCAGCAAATGCAAAGTGGGTTTTCGGCAGCAACGGCTTGTAGTCCACACCCAGCCGCAAGTTCTCCGTGGGCAAGTAGGGATTCACCACTTTGTGCGGATTCATTCTATTGCCGGGATCCCAGATAGACTTGAATTCCGTGAACGCCCGCATCAGTTCCGGGCCAAACATTTTGGGAAGCAACGCTCCCCGGGACTGGCCATCACCGTGTTCGCCCGAAAGCGAACCGCCGTAGCTGATTACCAGGTCCGCAGCGCGCTCGATGAATTCCGCGTATTTTCGAATGCCATTTTCGCTCTGAAGGTCAAAGCTGACGCGCATATGGATGCAGCCATGCCCGAAATGTCCATAAAATGATCCGCGATAGCTGTACTCGTCCATTAACTTGCGAATATCTCGTAAGTAGGCACCGAGCTTTTCTGGCGCTACCGCAGCGTCATCCCATCCTTCCCACTCGGGTACCGCACCGGGGGCGAAGGCAGCCGCACGAGGACCCGCTTCTCGCAGATGCCACACATGCCGCGCTTCGGCTTTTGAATATTGCCTCGATGTAGGAGGCGCATTTCCACGTTTCAATCGCTCGAGCAACTTCTGTGCGACGGCATCGGTTTGCGCCGTGTCATCGGATCCGAATTCCACTAACAAAATCCCGCGGCCTTCAGGAAGAAGATCGAGGTGTGCCGCGCCCTTTTGTTTCAGACCATCAATGATGCTGCCTTCAAAACCCTCAAGGCCAATGGGCTGAAACTCAAGAATTTCAGGAACGTGATCCGCAGCGATGAATGCGTCCTCGTAACCAAGACCGACCAGTGTTCTGTGCTGCGGGCTGTGAATCAGTTTCAATTTCGCTTCCAAAACGATTACGCACGTGCCTTCGGTGCCGACCAGAGAGCGCGCGACGTTAAATCCCCGTTCGGGTAGCAGTTCATCGAGGTTGTAGCCGGAGACACGGCGAGGAATTTGCGGAAAGCCTGCGCGAATCTGAGCACTGTATTGATCTCGGATCAGCCGCAACTTCGTATAAATCTCAGACTCACGGCCTCCCGCATTTATCTTGGCGAGGAGATCTTCTTCATTGGTATCACCAACGTTCATCTGCGTTCCGTCGTAAAGTAGAATCCGTAGCTGTTGGACGTTATCGACAGTTTTCCCTCCCAGCAGAGAATGCGTGCCGCAGGAATTGTTGCCGATCATCCCTCCGATGGTGCAGCGGTTATGTGTCGAAGGATCGGGCGCAAACGTCAGCTGGTGCGCCTCTACCCGATTGCGCAAGCTGTCGAGAACAACACCGGGCTGAACGCGAGCAAACGCGTACTGCGGATTTATTTCCAGAATCTTGTTCATGTATTTCGTAAAATCAAGGACCACTGCGACGTTGCAGCACTGGCCTGCCAGACTGGTGCCCGCTCCGCGCGCTAGCACCGGGGCGCCATATTTTCTGCAGGCAGTCACCGCGGCGATCACGTCTTCATCATCACGCGGCACAACCAGCCCGATGGGAATCTGCCGGTAATTCGAACCGTCGGTGGCGTACAGCGCGCGGCTGCCTCGGTCAAAGCGCACCTCACCCTTCAGAGTGCGCTTTAGCTCCCTTTCCAATTCGAGAACCTCGCCGAATACATCGATCGGTTTAGCGTGCGAGCTCAGCGGCAATGGAGAGAGTGGTTGCACGGTTGTGTTAGCACCGCTCGATAAAAACAATTTCGACAGCGATTCTCAATTCGGTGACAATCATCAGACCGTCACATTTTCTGGGCTGCGGAATTCTAGCAACTCAGCGCCTGCGAGAGCTTCGTCCGGTTTCATCCAGAAAGCCAGAATTGCGCCCACGAAGAGCAGCACGATGCTGCCAATGAACGGCAGTTCCCAGTTGCCAGTCTTATCGATAACAAACCCAAATACCAGTGGAGAGATGATGGCCGCGAACGCCGTGCCGGTGTTCATGAGGCCGCTGGCAGAGCCTGCAAATCTCGGCGCAATGTCCATGGGAATGGCCCACATGGGGCCAATGGTGAACTCAGAAAAGAAAAACGCTAGGCTCAAAAAAATGGCCGCAACCGATAAATTATGCACGAACAACAACGGCAACATGGAAGCAAGCGAGCAGAGGAGCCCAATCACTACAAGATTCCGCCGAGCTTGGTTACGACTGCCCGTTCGGGAAAGTATCCTGTCGCTCAGAACTCCGCCTAGGGTGTTCCCTACAACGCCGGCAAAAAACACACCGGCCGAGAAAAATGCCGAATCCTGCAACTTCAGATGATAACTGTGAAGAAAAAAAGATGGTATCCACGCCAAGTACAGCCATAGTGTCCAGGCGTAGCAAAAATAGACGGCAGTGACCGGCAGCATACGCCTAATCAGGCTCATCCATGGTACGGATTTTTTCGGCCACTGCTGTTTCGCAGCATAGTCTGGAAGCGTTTCAAGTTCGCGACTAGTGATGGCAGGATGGCTCGCGGGGTCATTCCGGAAGTACAGACCCCAAATAATTGCCCAGGCTACACTGATAATGCCGAGAATAATAAAAGAGCCTCGCCACGTTACCGACGCGATTAACCACGCCACGATGGGGGGCGTAAGAGCGTTGCCCAGTCTGGCGCTCGCGTGCGTAATTCCCTGCCCCAAGCCGCGTTTCTTCTCGGGCAGCCAGTCACTCATCGCGCGAGTGGCCGTTGGAAAAGTCGCGCCTTCACCGAATCCGAGAAGCAAGCGGGCGCAAACCAGAGCTGCCAAACCGTTGGCCTTGCCGGTCAACAGCGTCGCCGACCCCCAGATGACAGCCGAAGCGGTCAACGCCATTCGCGCTCCGAAGCGATCGCTGACCCAACCCCCAATGATTTGAAATATCAGATAAGGATAGGCAAAAGCAGAGAATACCAAACCGACTTGCATGTTGTTGAGATGTAGATCCTGTTTAAAGACAAATGCCGCAGTGCTCACGTTATTTCGATCGATGTACGTCAGAGCATACATGACGCACAGCAGAATCAGCACATTCGTCGTTGCCGAGAAAAGCTTTGGGCGCAAATTAAACCCGCTCATTCGCAAATAAGGCAAAAGAATCGCGCGTCATCACTTTTCCACCGGCGACGATGCCGGTTTTGATTTTGGTGCCAGCGAATTGAGGGCGGCCATCACTCCGCCATCGCTGTGCGGTATGCCACTCACGCGAAGACCCATCTCCACTCCTGCCAGCGTTCCAGCCAGCATCAGGTCGTTGAAATGTCCGAGATGCCCGATACGAAAAACCTTGTCTGCCAGTTTTGATAAACCGGCGCCAAGGGACATATCAAATTGGGCAAGGATCGTAGCCCTTAGTGCATCAGCACTATGGCCTTCCGGAACAAAGACCGCCGTCACCGTATTGGAATATTCGCTCGGCTCTTCGCAGACTAGCTTTAAGCCCCATGCCCGCACCGCGGCCCGAGTTGCTTGTCCATGGCGCCGGTGGCGATCGAAAATATTTGAAAGCCCTTCCTCCAGCAACATTTGCAGTGCTTCTCTTAGTCCGAAAATCAAATTGATCGAAGGCGTGTAGGGGAAAAAGCCGTTGCCACTCAACGCCAGCATCTCTTGCCAATCCCAATAGGAGCGCGAAAGCTTCGCTGTCTTGCTGGCGGCCATGGCTTTTTCTGAAATGGCGTTGAACGCGAGGCCGGGAGGCATCATCAAGCCCTTTTGTGACGAACCGATCATCACGTCGACTTCCCACTCGTCGTGGCGATACTCAATCGACCCCAGTGATGAGACCGCATCCACCATCAACAGCGCGGGATGGGCAAGACGATTGATGGCCTTGCGAATTTCGAAGATATTGGAGGTCGTGCCGGTTGACGTCTCATTGTGGACCGCCATCACGGCTTTGTATTGGTGATCCTTGTCCTCAGACAACTTTGCTTCGATATCTTCTACAATTATTCCTCTGCGCCAAGAGCCGGGAAGATAATCGACGCGAATCCCAAATCTCTCTGCAACCTGCCTCCAGAGCCGCGAGAAATGTCCCGTTTCAAACATTAGGACGCGATCACCAGGCGAGAGCGTGTTTACGATCGCCGCTTCCCAGGCTCCGGATCCTGAAGCCGAATACGTCACCACCGGGCCGCTGGTCTGAACGACCTTTCGAATCTCGTGCAATGTTTCTTTTACAATTCCGGCAAATTCCGCTCCCCGATGATCCATGACCGGGCGATCGATAGCGCGCAGCACGCGATCCGGAATATTAGTGGGACCAGGTATTTGAAGAAAGTGGCGCCCGGTATGAACGATGGCCTCCAAGTGTTTCCGCTGTACTGAATGTTTCTACGTACGAAGTTCTGAACAGCCAGTCAGATCGTGACCTATTAGGAACGATGCGCCTTCTAGGCTTTAGCGCCACAGAGGATACTCCACCACGCGTTCTCCGGACTTAAAATCAGATTAATTTCCATTTAGACCGCTCGCGCCTAATCTCGCCCACATCGCTCGCCAGTATCGTCACTCGTCTTCTTTAACTGGCAGGCGCACCAGTGGACCATGAAACTGGCCGCCATATACATCTGTGTCCTCCACATCGCCCGAGAAGACTTTGCGCGGGATGGAAAACTTCAGCGTCTCGATTTGCTCGATTTCAAACAGCCGCACTTCCGCCACAGCCACACCGTACAGCTGAGCGATCCTTTCCGCCGAAAGGACCCTGCTCCTTAGCACTCGTTTATAGCTTTCCCGATCCTTGAACATGATGTCGAAGGTCAGTTCGAAGGGACCGGCGTTCTTGCTGCGGATCAATTTCGTGAATTGCCAAAGTTGGCGCATTTATTTCCCTATAGCTCTTCCCATGCCGTGCTAAACGGTTTGCAGGGATCGTCCAATTCCCATACATGGTTGACGCAAAACCGGTAAACAGGGCCCACATCGATTCCCGGCGGCGAGAATGGAAAAGCGAAATTGCTGATTAGTCCCTGATATTCGGGAATCGGATGGTGTAGTCCGGAATGCCACACTAGTGGCAAAATGTCTGAGGCTAGAGATTGCGAAGACGCCACCACATCGATAATCAATCCGACTTCGTGCCCTTCGGTTTTCGCATCGGGCTCCGATGCCCCGAGCGAACCATCGCGCCCATACACCCGAAAATTCAGCGAGTACGCTCCCGCCGGCGGCGCTAAATTGTAGGCGATCTTGCGCTCTACCGTTGAACGCAAACTCGAAAGAAAATCGTCAAGTTGTCTTATGATCAGGGGATCTCTAATTCCTGCAATAACAATGGAGCGGTAACCAGCCAAACTGGCGCCCTCTATGCGCACGGTATATTTCTCGGCGGACACAAACCGGCCGCCCTCAACTCGAACTGCTCGTTCGCTCACCGCGTGGTACTGCGCCGCAGTCGTATCCAGTGCGCCCCCGGGTTCGATCAACATGTACGGATTGGCGTTCTCGTACAGCGTATGCGCTGCAACACTCTGCGGCGTACATCGCAATTCGGGATTCGGAGGCTCAACGGTGAAGCCATGCTCATCCAGCTCAGCAGCCATGCAATCCGGATACAAACGCTGAGCCACGCTTGCTGCTCCACATTCCAAAATCTTGCCGGCATGAAATGCCACATGCTTCGGAATGCCTCTTAGCACCGGCAGAGCGGCGTAAATCGCGACATCGCTACATCGGCCAGCGATTACCAGCTTGGCGCCGTCGGCAAGGGCCGCTTGAATGGGCTCAATACCCATCATGGCCACAAACCGCCGGCCTTGTCTGATTACCTCTTCATCAAAAAACGGCGCCGGGGAAAGCGGCTTGAGTTTCTCTCTGCGGAGTGCGTCGGCAAGAATCGCGGGCTGTATCTCACTGTCGATGGCCGCAAACTTAAAATGCCAATCATGCTCGCGCGCAAGCTCACGAACAATATCGACCGTCCACTCCAGATGAGGGCGGCCGCCGGCATGTCCGGCGGTGCCGATGATGGCAGGGATACCGGCCCGCAATGTTTGGCGCAGAATTAAACCAAGATTCCTTTTTACGCTTTGACGCGGTCCTCGGGGATTTCCAGAACCCAAATAATACGGCCCCGAATCAGTACTTCCTGCGTCGCAGCCCACAAAGTCGGCGCCTTGCTGTACTGCGAGGTCAAGGCTCTCTTCGCGGAATCCCGTGCTTAGGTTTCCGGTAGCGGCAACAGCCCTGACTGTTTTTCCGGCTTGCTTCAAACCATCTCCGTGAGGCATTGCATTGGCGCTAAGTGTAATCCGATCGCTGAACGAACTGGACGAGATAACTAAAACTTAATTTAAGATTTATCGCCAATCACAGTACGATTGTGCGCGATAGAGGTTTATCTGTTCTTACCAACTTCGTGTTTGAGTCGTGCCCACTGTATTCGATTGGTGAAGTAATGAGAGCGCTCGGTAGCAGGAAGCTCAGAGTCATATTGACGTTCATCGCGGGAGCCGCCGCATGGTGTGCAGGCGTCTCCAAATCTGCGCAGGCGGCGCCTGACGAAAATTCATGGTCCGGCGTACAATCCCAAAATGCCGAGCCCGGCTCGTCACCAGCACTGGATTTCAGTACCTATCGCAGTCGCATCGAGCCTGTTTTTCTCAAAAAGCGCCAAGGAAATGTGCGCTGCTACGACTGCCATTCCGTAATGAACACGCGCTTGCGCCTGCAACCACTGACTGCGGGACAGCCAACGTGGACCGAGGAACAATCGCGTCTGAATTTTGACGTTGTCTCGCGCCTGGTAACTCCACATGAGCCGATGAAGAGCCGCCTGCTGCTGCACCCGCTGGCACCGGAAGCTGGGGGAGACCCGACGCACACCGGAGGCAAATTCTGGACCTCCACCAGTGACCCGGAATGGCAAATGGTCGCCGAGTGGGTTGGAACGGCGGATCCTAGCACGCCTGTGCGCGAGAATGCGCGCGTAGACATGGGCAGTGCCGGTTTTGTTGCTTATAAAGTCGACGTCGAGGCTATTTTCCTCAAACAACGTCCTGGACACGCGCGATGCTACGGCTGCCATTCCGAAGGCAATAGAGCCTTTCACCTGGAGCGATTGTCTCCCGGCAATACGGAGTGGACAGAAGAACAATCGCGACGCAACTTTGAGAATGTTATGCAACACGTCGCTCCGGGAGATCCCACATCCAGCAGATTGCTGATGCACCCGCTTGCGCCCGAATCGGGAGGCGAGGCTTTTCATTCCGGAGGCCGTCAATTCGAATCGCAAAATGATCCGGACTGGCTGAAAATTGCGGACTGGGTAAACAGCCTGAAAAACTTTCCGGAGAAGCGCGGGTCTGTAGGCAAAACGCGCATTTACATTACGAACAGTGCAGGCGACACCGTCGACGTGGCTGATGTCGCAACAAACAAAGTAGTGCGGACAATTCGAGGCATCGAACTACCTCACGGCGTCGTGTTCAGCCCCGATGGCGCCCGCGTGTACATCACTAACGAATCCGAGAGCGTTCTCGATGTTGTGGACGGAGACAACGGACACATCTTGGAAAAAGTGCCGCTCAGCGGGCATCCGAACAATCTCACCATCACCAAAGATGGCCAGCGAGTCCTCGTGGGGATTCGCGCCGCATCAGGCTCACTCGAAGTCATCGACACGAGAACCCTCAAGAAAATCAAAAGCATCCCGGTCAGTGGCCCCGTGCACAATGTTTACGTGACGCCCGACGGCAAATATGCCGTGTCCGGCTCCATTGATGCGAAAACCATTACGGTAGTCGATCTACAAAGCGACCAAGCAGTCTGGGACTTGAATTTGGGCAGCGGAGTGCGTCCGATGGCATTCGATGTCAATGCTGACGGATCCACGAACCGAATTTTCGCTCAGCTCTCCGGATTCAACGGATTCGCCGTCGTAAGTTTCGTCAAGCACGCCGAAATTGCACGAGTCAAACTTCCCAATCAACCTGGCGGATACGGGGTTGCCGAAGACAGAACGGGCACTCCGTCGCACGGTATCGGTGTGTCGCCCGACGGCGCGTCGTTGTGGGTAGCCAGTACTGCGGCTAACGCCGTCTTTGAATACTCGCTACCATCCCTGGAATTGATAGGGCACACCGAACTGCCCGTGGTACATACTTTGGGTCTGGAAAAGCCAACGAGTTCGGTGCCCGAGTGGATCACGTTCTCACCTGACGCCAAATTCCTCTACTTGTCGAATTCCGGAAACCGCTCGGTTTCAGTAATAGATACCGCAACACGAAAAATAGTATCGATCATTCCTGCCGGAGAAGTGCCGAAGCGAATCAACACAATGGTCGTCCACTGATGTTTTGTTGCGTGATTTCTGTGCGTTCTTGCAAAAACAAATTTGCCAATTCCGCAACGTGAAGCGCTTCTAATTTTCAATGAGTGTTTTCATGACGTTGTAGAGCTCGGCCTTCGCTTCGAAGCCTACACCAGGAATTTCCGGCAGCCTCACATAACTGTCTTGGACCGGAATGCCATCGGCAAATCCGCCAAAGGGCTGAAAAATTCCAGGGTACGACTCATTACCCCCCAAACCTAATCCCGCTGCAATATTAAGAGACATCTGATGACCGCCATGCGGAATGCATCGCGCCGACGACCAGCCATGTTCTTTCAACATATCCAGTATCCTCAGGTACTCAACCAGTCCGTAGCTCAGGGCGCAGTCAAACTGCAATACGTCGCGATCCGGGCGCAATCCCGCATAGCGAATCAAATTTCGCGCGTCCTGCACGGAAAACAAATTCTCGCCCGTAGCCATCGGCGGCTCGTAGACCTCAGAGAGCTTCACCTGCAAATCGTAGTCCAGTGGATCGCCCGCTTCCTCGTACCATCGCAGCCGGTACGGCGCGAGTGCACTTGCGTAAACCAGTGCCGTTTTTAAATCGAATCGCCCATTCGCGTCCACGGCGAGTTGATTGGGCTTTCTTAACAATTTCAGCACCGCCTCAATGCGCCGCAAATCTTGTGAAAGCTCAACGCCTCCAATTTTCATTTTTACGACTGAATAGCCGAGGTCAAGATAGCTCTGCATCTCGTTTTGCAAAGCGCTGAGGTCTTTATCGGGGTAGTAGTAGCCGCCCGCGGCATAGACAAACACCTTTGGCTCGAAACTTCCATTCCGAAACCTATCTGCCAACAGTCGAAAGAGGGGAACGCCTGCGATCTTTGCAACGACGTCCCAAACCGCCATGTCCAGCACACCGACTGCGACAGATCGTTCTCCGTGGCCTCCTGGTTTCTCATTTTTCATGAGCACATCCCAGATTCGGAAGGGATCAAGATTCTCGCCGGCGCTATCTACGATGTTTTCTGATTTTGCGGATTTGAGGCGTGGAATAAAGCGTTCACGCAGCAGGCCGCTCGGAGCATAACGCCCATTCGAGTTGAAGCCGAAACCGACAACTCTTTTTCCTTCACGCTCAACATCTGTGATGATCGCCAGCACGCTGACCGTCATCTGGCTGAAATCGATGTACGCGTTTGAAATCTTGGACTTGATGGGAACTATCGTTTCACGAATATCAACGATCTTCATTCGGTGATCCAATCGTCAACGAAGGTACAGGCCAGGAGGAGATATGCGAGTGGGAATGGGAATTTGCACTCTCTCATTTGCAGTTTTGGGTTGCAAGTAATAATTTATGGCCGGCGTAAACACCAGCGACAGCAGCATGGAGCTCAGTAGTCCTCCTACGACCGCGATGGCCAATGGTTGCAGCATTTGCGAGCCGGCCCCGATCGCGAACGCCAGCGGCAGCATACCCGCAATCGTCGCGAGCGCCGTCATTACGATCGGTCGCAACCGCCGCCGCCCTGATTGAATCATGGCGTCCTTCGCAGAAAATCCCAGGTCACGGAAATGATGCTCGGCATCCAGCAACAAAATCCCATTTTTTGCCACGATGCCGATGACCATGATCATGCCCATAAACGAAGCTACGTTGAAGGTCGTACGTGTTACCAGCAGCGCCAAAAACCCCCCGAAGGTCGAAAGCAGCGCCGACGCCAGAATCGCAATCGGCGCTGAAAAAGTCCGGAACTCAAATAACAACACCACGAACAACAGCAAAAGAGCCAAAAACAAAACCATCAGCAAGTCATGAAACGATTTTTGCTGCTCTTGGTAGATGCCGCCATATTCTACGCGTATGGAGCTCGGCAGAAGCATCCCCGCAACCGTTTTTTGCACCGCCGCGATTCCGGTTCCCAGATCCACGCCTTCAAAACGGCCGGTGACTTCCACCAACCTTTGCAGATTCTCGCGCCGAATCTCGCTCTGTCCCGCTTCTTCCTTTACCATGGCCAGGGAGCCCAGCGTCGCAATGTGGCCTGCCGAACTTGCCATTAGCGTACTGCTCATACGCTCAAGCGAAGCACGATTTGCCTCTGGAAATCGCACGCGAATCGTGTACGGCCGGTCGTTCAAAATAACCGGCAGCGCAGCTGGTTCGCCTTCAAGAATGGCCGTCGCGTCCAAGGCCACCTCCTCCGGCGTAAATCCTGCGCGCGCGGCCACGCTCGGATTTATCCGGTAGGTCACCGCCGGCCCGCTGATCGTGTTTTCAATTCCGTTCAAAACATCCACTACGCCGTGAATTTTGCCGATCGCGTCTGCAACTTTCGGCGCAGTCTGCTCAAGAAGCTTGGCGTCCTCAGAAAATAGTTTGATGACCACCGGCTCGGGTTGGCTTGTCAAATCGCCAATCATGTCCTGCAACACCTGGATAAATTCCACTTTTGCTTCGGGTTCGGTCTCCTCCACCTGTGCGCGGATGTCGGAAATAATTTCATCGATGTCGCGTTTTCGGTCGCGCTTCAGTTTTACGGTAAAATCCCCACGATTCGCTTCCGTTACCGCGGCCAGCCCCAGTTGAAGACCAGTTCTACGTGACGTGTTTTCTACTTCAGGAACCGCGCGAATAATACTTTCGATTCGCAGCAAAATCCGGTTCGATTCCTCAAGCGAACTTCCTGGTGGCGTGAAGTAATCCAGGATAAATCCGCCTTCGTCCATTTCCGGAAGGAGATCGCTGCCCAGAAATTTATAGCAGACCGCCGAAAGCACAACGATCACTACGGATCCGGCAATCAGAAGGATGGGACGTCTCAACACCGACTCCATCGTTCGACCGTATGCGTTTACGATGCGTCCGAAAAAACCGGAAAGGTGCGCTTCTTCCACGGCCAAAAGCGCCGCGACATTGTAGCCTTCGATCTCAGCTCCTGTCTCATCCGCCGGCCGTCCTTCAGCCGAATCCTTGCGCCGCACCAGATATTGGCTGAGTGTGGGAGTCCAGGTCAGCGCAAGAAGCAGCGACGTGAAAAGCGACACCGTCATCGTCACCGCTAAAGCTCTGAAGAAACTTCCAGTGACACCCGTGATCGAAATGAGTGGCAGGAATACGACGATCGGCGTGATTGTCGAGCCAATGAGAGGAATCGTTAGTTCATGAAGGGCGCTGTTAATCGCTGCGAAGCGCCCTTGGCCAGCGTCGCGATGCAGGACAATGTTTTCAAGAACCACGATCGCATCGTCGATGACCAGCCCTACCGCGGCGGCTAATCCACCAAGAGTCATAAGGTTGAAACTCTGGCCGGTAAGTTTTAATACAATAAAAGTGATAAGGAGCGTTGCTGGAATCACTAAACCTGCGACCAGGGATGTTCCCCAATCGCGAAGGAACAACACCAAAATAACTGAGGACAGCAATAATCCGATCAGCACGGCGTCTCGTACGCTGGCGATCGAATCATGCACGATAGTGGACTGGTCGTAAAACGGTTCGAGATGCACCCCAGGCGGCAGCGACGGAAGAAGCTCCGCCATCTGCTTGTGGACTTCGTTCGCCACGTCCAGAGTGTTGCTGTCCGGCTGCCGGTTCACGCTGAGGAGCACCGCGGGTTTACCGTTGGCCGTGACGATCGTGTAAACGGGGCCCACGGATGGAGCAATCGTCGCGATATCGCCAATGCGAATCGGTACCCCTGCCGCGGAATTCTTCACCACAATCTGCCCGATTTCCTCAGGAGTTTGCACCTGGCCGCTGACGAGGCCCAGCACGAGTTGGTGGTTGTACTCGAGCAATCCAGGAGAATCAATCAGATTCGTACGTCTCAGGGTCTCGAGGATTTCCGGCACCGTCACGCCAATGGAAAGCAGCCGGGCCGGGTCCGGCATAATTTGAAATTCAGGAACTCTGCCACCCTGCACGAGAACCGAAGCCACTCCATCCAGCCTGTTGATGCGCGGCTTCAAACTATAGCTGGCCATTTCCCAAAGTTTATTCTGAGGCACGGTATCCGAAGTCAGGCTGTATCCGATAATCGGGAAGGTCGCAAAGGTCAGGCGGTGCGTTTCCACTTTTGCGGTGGTTGGGAGTTCTGCTTGCAGCCGCGCTACTACGGCGTCGACACGCTGCAGTGTGAGGATCATGTCGGAATTCCAGTCGTCCAGTCGAAGAAAAGATCCACTTCCGCGGATCCCCGGCTGGTGATGGATTGCACTTTCTTTAATCCGGGAACGCTATTGACCGCTTCCTCGATTGGACGCGTGATCGTGACCAGCATTTGGTCGATGGGCATTACGCCGTTGTCTATGCCTACGACGATCCTGGGAAAATCGGTGTTGGGAAACACAGAAACGGGAATGGTGAACGCGAAATAACCTCCGACCAGCGCTAGACTGACAATTAAGAAAAGAATCGGCCGAGAAAGCCGCCAGAACCAGGGTGCGTCCGCCGGTCCAGCCGTTTTGGTGACTTGCGGTGAAGATTTGCGTGGATCCATGCGCGGCTACTCCTTATCCTTATCGTCTGGTTTTGCCGCTGCGCCGCTCTTTTTCTGGTCTTTGTCGTCTTTCTTGTCGTCTTTTTTGTCTTTACCGTCTTTATCTTTATTGTCCCCGGCGGCCGTTTCCTTTTCCGACGGCTCGGGCTTCTCGACTTTGATTTTCGTCCCGTCCGGTACCGCGTATCCGCCGCTGCTAATAACCGGATCACCTTCTTTTATGCCGCTAGCAATTTCAGCAAACTCTGCATTGCGAATACCCACGTGAACTGTTTTCAAGTGCGCCTTATCGTCGGTCCCTGCCAGAAGCACGTAATCCCCGCCTTCGGGGCTCTTGAACACGGTCCCTGCAAGTATTACCACGGCGTCTTTGTCCGTTTTCGCAGTTATGGCGACCTGCACTGTGATTCCAGGCCTTAACCTCGTGCTTGGCTTCCGCGCCTCCACCCAAACCTCGAGCGTCGTGCTTCCAGGATCTAGCGCCGGACTCACCAGCGTGACTTTCCCGGCGATAGGATCCTCTAGTCCCGGAACGCGGATCTGCGCGGGATTACCAACTTGCAATTGAGCCGCTTCGGATTGCGGTAAATGCCCCTTGGCGATCAACTTCGAAATATTCATCACGGTGAGCAGCGGTTGGTTTGCTGTCGCGAGATCGCCAACATAAAGCGGCCGATCGGTCACCACGCCGTCGATCGGGCTTTTAATCTCTGAATAACTGAGTTGTGCTTTCGCCCCGAGATATTTACCTTCCGCTGAAAGTTTCTGGCCTTGCGCCGACTTAAGCGCTTGTTCTTTGCCAACACGCTGCAAGTCCGCTAATTGTTTCTGCGCTTGCTCGTTCTGACTGCGAGCCGCCACGAACGCCACTTCCGCGGCATCCAAGTCTCGACGAGGAATTGCACCTCTCTGAAACAAATCCGTGCGGCTGGTGTAGATCTTTTCCTGGGCATCGAACGCCGATTTTGCTGAAGCGGCGTCGAGCTCCGCTTTCTGAATCTGCTGCGGCAGGCTTGCTCCTATCGTCGTTGCATACGTCGCTTCTGCTTGCTGAAAATCTCCTTGGCTCGCTACCGCCGCGGCGGATAGATCGGCGTTTTCCAGCACGGCGAGCAGTTGCCCTTTCTTCACGCGCGTTCCCCGCTGCACCAGAAACTGCTTGATCGTGGAAGTTATTTTCGGGGCCACGGTCGCTTGTTGCAGCGGACAAATCACCGCTTCTTCGGTAATCACTTGCGAAATATCCTTCTTTTCCGCAGGCGTCGTTTGCACACTGACTTCGGGCTCCTTTTCCTTTTCTTCCTTGGAGCAGCCTGCCGTCATGCCGACGAGCAAAGCCATGCCTGAAGCCAGCGCCGCAAATTTGAAGTGCCGATCAGCGTCAAACAGTATTGTTGTTTTCATGGATTCGTAGACACACCCGTTAGAATCTGCAAACTGGTAAGCGCCACGTGATAGCGCAGTGCGCCGTCCTGATAGGCGGAATTTGCCGTAGCAAAAGTTGTTTGCGAGTCCACAACTTCCAGCACTGTAGCCTCCCCGTTTTTGTAGCGGAGAGTGGTCAACTCCAGGCTGTCCTCCGCCAACTCTCCGGAACGCCGCAAGCCTTGCAGTTCGCTCAATGCCGTGCTTGCTTCAGCGTACAAAGATTGAATTTCCGCAACCAATTTTCGCTGCGCAAGCGAAAGCTCCCGTTTTGCCTGATCTCTCCGCAGCTCTGCCTGCCGCACCTTGCTTTGCGTCGAACCCCAATTCCAGATGGGAATGTTCAGCGTGACCACTGCGGACGACCCTAAATTCGAGAATTTTTGTGTTCCCGTAGAAGTGTTCACAGCTGTATTTACGCCGAAGTTTGCCGCGTCGATACCGTAAAAATAGTCGAAGCTCAGCGCCGGGAGATAAGCTGCGCGCGCGCTGAAGACCTCGACACGCGCTTGCTTCACAGCCTCCAGAGCGACCCGCAAATCAGGATTGTCGCGAGTTCCACGCTGCTCGATATCCTCAATTGTTGGCAGTGGCGCCGGCGCATGCAGGTCGTCCGCGATTTCAAAATTTTGGTTGAAGTTCGGAAAGATCAAAACCGCAAGATCCAGCCTTGCATTCAGTAACGTTAATTGCGCTTCTTGCAGCTGCCGTCGTCGCTCCTGCATCTGCAATTCGGCTTTGATGACGTCCGCGTGCGCTACTTCTCCACCGCGCTCGAGATCTTGTGTCAAATTAAAGAAGCGATCGCCTTCTTCTGCGCCCCTCTTAGCCGTCTCCAATTTGAGCTGCGCCGCTCCCACCCTGTAGTAATTCTGCGCCACGGTCACTACCAGACCGCGCGCCGCAATTTCTACCTGCGCTCGCGCCAAGGCAGCCGCCGCTGATGCGCGCCGCCAGGACGCGAAAGCCGAGACATCCAACACTTCATGCACGTTTCCCTGGCTTACATATTCATGAGGTGCATTATTGGCGATAAAAATCACCGGTGGCGCACCGGGCACCGCAGCCGGCAGGGCCCCGCTGCTTTGCGTGTAGATCGCCGAATTGTCGTAGTTCACCGAGGGCAACAAAGCATCTCGGGCTTGCGCACGGTCCTCGCGTAATAGCGCAAAGTTGGTAACCGCGGCTTGGAATTGGGTACTGTTTTTCCGTGCGAGTTCCAATGCCATTTGAAACGTCAGATGCAGCAGCTCGCTTGCATTTTGTGAGGTCATCGCTTGTGAAGCTGTGGCTGCCGGTGGAGGTTGTGAAGGCTGCTGTTGTGGCGCTTGGCCATTGCTCTGCTGTTCCTGCGCTGTCGCCTTCAGGCGCGATGCGCCCAGACCCTGCGGTCTCGCCTGAAGCCCCGCAGAGGAGCTCAGTGCCACAAAAGCCGCCAGAAGGGTTGCTCTATTTACGAAGTTGGCGCAAAAAAATCCCATGAACTCCATCCGTGTTGACGATGACTTCAAGCCGTTACGCTAGTTTCGTGATCGGAGTTTCGCCGTGCAAATTATTGGCATCGATCTGACGATGAACCTGGCGGTTTCGAGATTCGAATAATACTTCCATAGGCGGTTAATTCCAGATTAAGTTTCTTTTATCTCGTGCCAGTCCACATCGACAACGTGCTATGAGAAGTCCGCACATCTTTGACGCGGGGAGCGTAGGGTTCTTCGAAGCTTCTGCGAAAACTCGTTTGCAGTGAACGAATAATGATGTTCTGGGCCAGCACATGAAATTGTTTTTGCCCTCTACATAGGAAGAATCGTAGGATTTGTGCGATGAGCTTAGCGATTTGGGTACTCTGTTTGGCGGCCGCTCTTCCATGTCCCGGACAGGCACCGGACACAACGATTTCAGGCACGATTACGTCAGCACTCGGCGGTCCCATCGCTAACGCAATGATTACGGTCAGGAACCTGGCTACTAACGACGTCAGCAGCCTTACTGCAAATGCCGATGGCAGTTATACCCTAAAGAATGTTGCTCCCGGCCGATATGAAATAACAGCATCAGCGTCAGGCTATGCTACGGCGGACATTACGATCGCATTGGCAACGGGTTCTTCGGCACCAGCGAACCTAGTGCTTCAAATCGTTCCGCCTAGTGTTGCCGCCAAAACTTCTTCGAGCTCCGCAGTCAGCGGCGTCGTTGATTCGAACAGCGTCAGCAATCTCCCGCTGAACGGTCGTTCAGCTTCTGATTTGGCCGCGCTAGAACCAGGGGTTGCGAGCGCGCGTACGCAGCAGACAGGACAAGCACAACGTGGCTTCGGCAACCAAATGACGATATCCGGGGGCCGGCCTCGCCAGAATGACGCTCGCTTGGACGGCATCAGCGTCAATGACTACGTGAACGGGCCTCCGGGCAGCGCACTGGGGGTCAGTCTGGGGTCCGATGCTGTCGAGCAGTTCTCTGTTCTTACAAGCAATTACCCCGCACAGTATGGTCGGTCATCCGGCGGAATCATTGGCGCTTCGACGCGTTCTGGGACTGGCGATTTCCACGGCGACGCATTTGAGTACATACGCAACAGCGTACTGGATGCTCGGAATTTCTTCGATACGATGAAGCCTCCGTTCCGCCGAAATCAATTTGGCGGATCGGCAGGAGGACCGATATGGAAGGGTCGAACCTTCATCTTCGGTGACTACGAAGGCTTGCGGCAATCTCAAGGAATCACCCAAGTTACCACCGTTCCTTCAGCGGCAGCCCGCGCTGGCAACCTCTCCACGGGGCAAATTACACCTGACCCGAACGTCTTGCGTTTCGTCAACACTTTCTATCCTCTGCCCAATGGCTCGCTTCTGGGGTCAGGGGACACGGGAATCTTCACCTTCGCCGGGCAACAAGTCACTCCAGAAAACTATTTTACGACCAAGGTCGACCATAAACTTTCAGAGTCGGACGCCCTTGCTGGCACCTATATGTTTGACAGTGGAACTGTCAGGCAGCCCGATGAACTGAACAACAAGAGGACAGGGTATGATTCGCGGCGACAAGTCTTTACATTGCACGAAAATCACACGTTCAACCCGCAGCTTTTGAATTCCTTGCAATTCGGAATTAACCGCGTGGTTGCGACCACGGGTTTGACATTCCTAAGTGGAAACCCCGCTGTCGCTGACCCATCCTTCGGCACTGTACCGACCCTCAATGCAGCGGCGATCCTTGTGCCGGGGCTTACGTTCTTTTCTGGTGGGCTGGAGACGCCTTCCAGTTATCGTTTCCACTGGACCTCGATCCAAGCGTCAGACGACATCTCCTTTACGAAAGGGGCTCATTCCGTTAAGTTCGGCGTGAATGTCGAGCGCTTGCGGGATAATATCTTGGCGATTTCGAACCGCGGAGGAGAATTTTCCTTCAGCTCGCTCTCTGACTTTCTGACCAATCAACCTTTCTCGTTGAGTGCGGCGATCCCGAGTGCCATCTCCGAGCGAGGATTTCGCCAAACGATCGTCGGAACTTACCTGCAAGACGACTGGCGGTGGCGACCGAATGTTACCCTCAATCTCGGTCTGCGTTACGAAATGGCGACCGTTCCGACAGAGGTGCAAGGAAAGTTGACCGTTCTGCGTCACCTTACCGATGCGCAGCCTCATCTAGGCGATCCACTGTTTTCTAATCCCACGCTTCGCAACTTTGAACCGCGAGTAGGTTTATCGTGGGATCCTTTTCACGATGGCAAGACTACTGTAAGTGCGGGTTTCGGGATGTTCGACGTTCTGCCTCTGCCCTATCTGATTCAGTTCAATGAGCTCAATTCGGCGCCATTCTTCAAACTCGGAAATTCCACCGATCTGCCTCCCGGTTCCTTTCCAACGGAGGCATTCTCCATCGTGAATGCCAATGCCGTGTCTTCAGGTGGATTTCGCCAGGGATATTTTGACCCCAATCCACCACGCAATTACGTCATGCAGTGGAACCTGACGGTAGCCCGCGATCTGACCAGCGATCTCAGTGTCAGGATCGGGTATGTTGGTTCGCGCGGTGTACACCAAATGTTCCGCGTGGAAGACGCAGACATCGTTTTACCGACGCTGACAGCGCGGGGTTATCTTTGGCCCTCTCCGGTGGGAAGTGGTACGCGACTCAACCCCAATGCCGGTCTCGTCAATACCGGTCTCTGGCAAGGTAATTCGTTTTACGATGCCCTGCAATTTAAGGTTAAGGCAAAGATCGGGCACGGAGCACAAATTGAGGGCTCGTATACCTGGGGCAAAACCATCGATACCTCCTCGGGTAGTCTGGTTGGCGATGAATACTCGAATTCCATCTCAAGCCCGCTCTTTTTTGCTCCCAAGCTGAATCGAGGTTTGGCGGATTTCAACGTGGCGCAGAATCTGGAAGTGAATTACACCTGGGAAATCGCGACGCCCAAGTGGGCTCGTGGTGCCAGGGAGTGGCCCCTCAGTGGCTGGGAAATAGGAGGAGTTTTTGAAGCAAGCACCGGTGTGCCGTTTACTCCCGGTTTCGGCGGAGATGCTCTCGGCGTGAAGAGTACCGATCCCAATATCGATGTACCGAATTTGATTTCCGCCCCGGGTTGCGGTTCGCCCATCAATCCCGGCAATCCCAACCACTACATCAAAACACAATGCTTCGCTGTACCGAATCCGATCACGCTGCGCGGCAATCTTGGCCGTAACACTGTGATTGGTCCTGGATTGATAAATTTCGATTTTTCACTATTCAAGAATAATCACATCAAAAGAATTTCCGATGCTTTCAATGTGCAATTGCGAGCGGAATTCTTTAATGTTCTCAACCACACGAATTTCGCTCCACCACTCGATAATCGAAATATCTTCGATTCGGCAGGAAGCCCAATCGGCAACGCGGGACTGATCACCTCTACGCAGACTCCCTCTCGGCAGATTCAGTTTGCTCTGAAAATAATTTGGTAGATGCACCTGACGCCGCAACTGGTGGCTGTCGTAAGAAACTTCTGCCTTTTCGCTCGGGCCCCAGCGCAAAAACAATCACCAGGGCCAAAATCGTGCATCCCTCGAAAACAGTCAACGCCCATTGATAACCAATACGGTCGCGCAGTGCATATTCAATGGTGTTAGTGGGCGAGCCAAATAGCACTCCAAGCTGGTAAACAAATCCCGGGAACAAACTTCGCACCGCGTCCGGAGAAAGCTCGTTTAGGTGCGCCGGCACAACCCCCCATGCACCTTGCACGCCAACCTGCATCAAGAATGCGCCTATAGCCAGAATCGTGAGTGAATGGCCGAAGGCCCAAAGAGGGATCACGAGAGCGCACAAGCTCAGCGAACAAATGATGCTTCGGCGTCTTCCCAGCCGCTCTGAAGTATGACCTACAGAGATTGTTCCGAGTAGCGCTCCAACGTTGTAAAACATCGCCAGATAGGCCACGACATTCGGCGAAATGTGGTGCGCCGTCTTTAGAAAATCAGGATAGAGATCTTGAGTTCCATGGGACAGGCAGATCATTAATGTCAGCATCAGCACGAGATACGCAAAACTCTTGCGATGATCCCACACAACTCTGACGATGCCCCATACATTGGGAACTCGGTGTTGTTTCCAAGCTTCTGACTCTGGAGATTTGTACGCAATGAACATGGTGATGACGCCCGGCACCAGCCCTGCCCAAAACATTGCCCGCCAACCCCAAGCGGGCAGGATCAACCGTGCCGCCACGGCAGCAAGCAAGTAACCCAGCGGATACCCTCCCTGCAGCAAGCCGGAAAGCAGACCCCGCCAGCGTCCCGGCGCACTCTCCATGGTAAGCGACGCGCCAACTCCCCAGAATCCTCCCATGCCGATTCCATATAGCAGCCGCAAGACAAGGAATATCGGATAGGTCGGCGCGAGACCGCTCAAAACTTCTATCAGTGAAAAATATGCGACGACAGCCATCAGCGGCTTCCGCCGTCCGTAGCGATCGGCCAGCGTTCCGAATAACAAAGCACCTACTGGGCGCATCGCTAACGTGGCGCCAATGCTCAAAACTATTGAGCTTTTCCCCACGTGAAAATGCCCCGCCAGCGTATCAACCAAGAAAACCACAACGAAAAAATCAAACGCGTCCAGTGTCCAGCCCAGGATTCCAGCGGCGATCGCATAGCCCCGGCCTCTCTGAGGCAGACCGCCGCCTTTCTGATCGTTGATTTCGGTAAGCATGAGTTCCTTGGAAATTCGCGGGCGTTAGGCGCTGAGTTTAGTTCGAAACCTTGCGGCCAGACCTGAACGCAAAATTAAATATACTTAATGCGTCCATTCTCTTCGCTGTATTTACCACTTGAACGTTTCGATGCGCGGACCCCTGATGGTCTTGATCAATGCATGTCGATTTTGCAGGTATTCCTCGAGAGCCACCGCTCCTTGTGGGCCTTCGAGAATCACATCGACGCGCACGCGGCCGGGATGGATCGCGCGGAGCGCACGAAGGCATGTGTGATTTAGGAAGTCATCGCACCGGACTAGCATATCTAGATCACTCGTAGCGCTCGCCGCTGGTATCCCTGACGCGAGTTGGTAGCCGACGCTACCAATCGGCCCCCAGACCAGATGTTTTCTCTTGCTGAATTCGCTGACCCTTTCTAAAGCCTGTAACAGCGCTAATGGCAGAGCGGCCGAAGATTCATGCCACACCTGCTCTGTGGCCAGCGACTCCGGAGTTGTGCACGCAAGAACATCGTCTTTTCGCAAAAACGCAGCATGACGCTGTTCCCGGCTTCTGCCTCTAATTCCTACCGCAATAAATCCAGGTAGTGCCTCAGCACGCCGCACCACGACGACCGAGGATTGCGTAAGTGTGTCTCGGACCCACGCTGGCTGGCCCACCGACAGCAATTCCGTGTGCTTCGAAACCCACAAAAGATCATGAACTCTCACGGCGTCATTGCTACCCATTCAGTTTCTATTTCTTGCCGCACTCGGCGAGACATCTTTCGCGTGACGTCCGCCGAGTGCAGATCAACACGCGTCCGTGGCTCTTTCGGAACCTCGCGAACTCGTTGAATCGCTTCCAGTATCTCACTGAGAACATTTTCCACTGATTGGGCATCAGGTAGATCGGGATTGTTCACTCTTAGCAGCCGATCAACGCCGCCCAGTCCGGCAAACGATCGCACATTGCGTGCCGTGGAGGGAGCGATTCGGGCCAGCTCGGATACTTCCTTGGGGCTACGGCGCGTGACCCGCGCGACCGACGCTTCGGACATAACGTGAATCTCGATGGTTTCATCGTCCAACGCCAGAATTTCGCTGGCCTGCAATCCATGCGCCAGGAACGCACCCGAAATGGCCTTCCCAACAATTAGCGTGACGATCGGATGCCCAAGTTCACGGGCAGCGATATACGCGTCCACGGCAGCAGCCAGCGAAAGGTGAATTCCCAGAGCTTCTTCGTGAAATCCAAATGCTTGACCGGGAACGTCGACGATCGCCAACAATGCACGTCGCGTTCCCCCTTCATCACTCTTAATCGCTTCCCAAATGGCTTGAGCAATTCCCCACCCTTCTTCAAGTCCCATTTGCCCTTGGCGCGCCTGCGGAAATCGAGCATTAGGATTGGGAACCACGCTTATGGCGCGAACAAGTTCTTTACCCCACTGCACATCTTCAACCAAGACCGATTTTCCTGTTGTGACCGGGACGTAATTTCTTACGAGTGCGTTGAACCATTGAAGCCCGCGGCTGCGCGGCGAGGATGCAGCACTCAATGTCATCCGATCTAGCATGGGATATTCGTGTATCTTTTGCAGTTGCTGGGCGAAATCACGACTCCTCGTCAGCCCCACACCTGCTGGTCGAAGCGCTCCAAAACTGATCTGCTCTCCAACCGCAGACGCCACCGCATCGACCGAATCGTCCACAAGTTTATCGATTTGGCCCATGTCGAATCTTCGGCGGCAGCCAATCGTCTCCCAGATGAGTATTCGGTCTCGGGAATCAAACTCGGTCGCGCCCACTTCTTGCTCGATCACCTCTGGACCATTGAGTCCGAGCCTGCCGATCTCGGTGCCTATCAGAAAACTGCTTAAAGCTGCCGCGATACCCATCCCTCCGAAACAGCCGACACGTCCCGCGATCACGCCAATGACCGGCACGAAGTCGCGCAGGGCAACCATTGCGGAGTGAATTTCGCTGATTGCCAACAAACCCAGGTTTGCTTCTTGCAGGCGGATTCCACCAGTGTCCAAAAGCAACACCGGGAAAATCAGCTTCCCGGCTCGGACCTCCTTAAGCGCAACTTCCAGTGCGCCAGCGATCTTGGCACCGTTCACTTCTCCAACGGACCCGCCCTGGAAACCCCCTTCCAGCGAGAGTATGAGTGAATCCTTGTCCCTGACCTTGCCGCGTGCGATGACCAGCCCGTCGTCGCTTTGCGGAACTAATCCTTGAATCGGCAAGTGTGGCGATTCCATCCGTGCAAATGGGTCTACCAGTTCCCTGAAGGTTCCGGGATCGAGCACTGCTATCGCGCGTTCGCGAGCGCTCTTTTCAGCATAGCTTCTATCTTTCATTGCCGGGATTCTTCCAGCGCTTGTTCGAGGCGCAGCTGCACGGTGGGAGGCGATGCCCCGCCGTCGTTGATCTCAATCACGGCCGCAACGTCATGGCGCTCAAAAAACGTTCGAAAGATCGACAACCACTGGTCTTGGAATCCAGCGACGTTCGTTCGAACGCGAACTGTTGAACCTGCCGGAGATCCTGGTTCCATTAGGACCTCGAGATTTCCCGAAGCCACTACTCCAACCTGGGCTTTGCGTGCAAGCGACTGTCGCCCAGCAGGAAATTTGAAATGTAATGTTTCCAATTGCTTTTCCCCCGCTCAAACAAGATTGCTTTCGATATAATCCAGAAAAAGCACTCCCGCCAATAGGTCCGCACTTCCTCCGGGTGATGCTTGTAACTGAACCAACTGACGATGCAGTTCCTGCATTGCGCAAGACCCTTCATCGGTCGCCACTCCACCCAAATCTAGAATCCTCATGGCGCCGCGACGCGCCAGGATCAGCGCGGTAAGTCCTCCGCGATGCAACAAGCATGTGTCGTTGAGCTCTGCGATGATGGCGACGAGCGCATTCAGTCTTGCGTGTTCTTCTGCCAGCCCTTGTAGTCTGGAGTTTTTCAACATTGGCAAACCGATCTCCACCACGTGTCTGAACCCACCTTCTGCTTCTCCACGCGCTCCGCGCACGCCATATTGGCAATGTGCTCGCCGTCCGTGAGTTTGGACGTTCGAGGTATACGAGTCGGGCAGCCGTGCGATTCGCGCCGCTTTTGCGCATATCTTCTCGGCAGATTGCTCCTTGCCGGTAAGCATGGCTGCACCTGCGATTAACAAGCCGAGCGTCCATATCGCGCCGCGGTGAGTATTCACACCGCCCGTTATTTGCAACATGGTTCGCTCGCCTTGGCGACCAATTTCAGACAGGCTCTCGCGCAGCGAGATACTTTCCTCGGCTCCGAACGCCCTGCTGGCGATTGCCGTGAACGTAGCGAGCAGCGAATAAGCCGAGCGATGCAGCATTTCGAGATTCATATCCGGATGCGCGCCAGAACCTCGCGTGTCCACGAGGCCGGGTTTGGGTGTCAGATCAGCTTCTTCCACCAACATGCGAACGGCCGCATCCGCGAGCCAGCGAACGCTGGCCAGCCGCTCGCTCTCTGACGGATTTGGATGAACATAGACGCAGGACATTACCAGCTCCGAAATCTCGCGGGCGGACTATAAAGATTCCCGGACCATTCCACTAAGTCCTTCACGCTTTGCGCCGCCAGCAGCGAACGTCGAGCGGCTGGTCGCCTAATCCCTAAATCTTCAGGAAGGGCGACAATCCCGCGTTTTCTCAAATCAGCTCTTTGCTCAAACGAGCTCTCTGAGCCAAGCGCTGTTACTCCGGCGATCGCCGCAAGCGCGGCACGGCGTTCCCGCAAATCTGTCACGCGGTATAAATATGCGATGCCTTCTTCTGTCACGACGTGCGTAACATCGTCTCCATAAATCATGATGGGCGGCAAAGCTAGTCCCGCGTTCCTGCCCACTACTACTGCATCGAGTGTCTCCACAAATGTGGGCTGCATCCCGTCGCGGAAAGTTTGCACGAGTTGCACAACGAGTTTCCGCCCGCGTGCCTGGTCTCCAGTCTCTGAGGTCATCTCCAGCCAAGCGGCTGTGGTATGACGTCGGCCGTGTGGATCGCTTCCCAGATTCGGCGCGCCCCCAAAACCAGCGATCCTGCCGGCAATCGCTGTTGAGGAGTTTGCTTTCCCGTCCATTTGCAAGGTCGAGCCAATGAACAGATCGGTGGCATACAAACCAGCCATTTGGCTGAACGCGCGGTTAGAGCGCAGGGAATCATCGGAGCCGGTGAAGAAAATATCGGGACGTTCGGCGACGTAACGCTCCATCCCTACTTCGCTTCCAAAGCTGTGCACACTTTTAATCCAGCCGCTTTCAATTGCTGGAATCAGCGTGGGGTGCGGATTGAGAACCCAGTGCGTGCATATCTTACCGCGTAGTCCCAGGGACTCACCGTAGGTCGGCAGCAGTAACTCAATGGCTGCCGTGTCAAAGCCGATGCCGTGATTCAGTGTGCGGACACCGTGCTTTTCATAGATCCCTCGGATTACCAACATCGCCATCAAAATCTGAACGTCAGTTATGAGCGCGGGATCGCGCGTAAACAATGGTTCGATCGCATACGGGCGGTCTGCCACCACAACGAGGTCCACCCATGAGGCGGGAATGTCGACGCGTGGAATCGACTTACTAATCTCATTCACTTGCGCCACCACAACTCCATCACGAAACGCTGTGGCTTCGACGATCAGTGGCGTTTCTTCGGTATTCGCGCCGGTATAAAGATTTCCTTCATTATCGGCGCTGTCAGCTGCGATGAACGAAACATCCGGCGTTAAATCGACGAAGTATCGGCCAAAAAGTTCCAGATAGGTGTGAATTGCGCCAATCTGAATGCGGCAATCCGAGACCATCTCCGCCAAGCGTACGGACTGTGGTCCGGAAAATGAAAAATCCACGCGGTTAGCGATCTTCCGTTCGAATAAGTCCAGGTGCTCCGGTCGGCTGAGCACGGATATCAAGAGGTGCAAACTATGGATTCGCGCCGGGTTGACTTCCGCCAACATACGAGAAAGAAAATCCGCCTGCTTCTGATTATTACCTTCAAGGCAGACGCGATCGCCCGGCTCCAGCAGCTCTTCCATGGCCGCAATCATTTTCCCCGTCTGTATGACCCGGCCGTCACAATAGCCGGCCAACCGTAAAAGGCGCCTCTTCTTGCGTTCTCGACGCGTCGTCCAAGATTTTGTCGCGAACACCTCTGGGCTCTTCATTGGAAAGAACTTCTCCAGATGCAAGATTCAATTCCGTTGATTCCGGCGATGAAACTGCGAAGCCTGTGGCAAAAAAACGACAGAACTTTCAACCCGGTAAGGTTTGACCTCGAGTTTCTTGCGCGAACGGAATGATCAAAAGTCCCAGCCCAAACACAATGGCCGTATATGCGACGGGTTTGCCGATCGTGCCCGCGTGCCGGACCATCGCGCCGATTAGAAAATTGACGCCGGCTCCGATAAATCGGCCAAAGGAAGTTGCGAACGCGAAGGCCGTTGCGCGAACTGACGTTTCGTATTGCTCCGGAAGCCACAAGCTGAACAGCGCAAAATTGCCGCCAAAAAAACCCAGAAAAAATAAACACGTGATGAACGGTCCCAGCCCATTCTCCAAATAGAACGCCCAACCAAAGCTCAGGGATATGCAGGCTAACATGCCCGCAAAATAGATGGCCAGAGTCTTCTTTCGTCCGAGACGTTCCGCCAAACCGGGGACCGCCAGGCAACCTAAAATTGTTCCGAGAGAAAGAATCGCTGTTCCGATGGATGCGGTCTTTGAGGCTTGCGCTAACGACATGCCGGCCTTTTTTGCCAGGGTCATGATCGCCGTGGGCTCGTAGACTGCGCCGGCCCACAGACCAACGATGGCCACCGTGAGTAAAACCGCATTGACAATGGTTTTCCTACGATACTTCGCGCTGAAGATCCCGGCCAGCAATCCCATGCGTTTGCTTTCACCGATCCTGTTCTTCCAGCGCGCCGGTTCCTTTACTTTCACAGTGATAAGAATGGAAACGATCACCGGGGACAGACCGCAAAAAAACATGGCGCGCCAACCAAAGCGGGCGCCGACGGTGTAATTCAGAGCAGCGGCCAGGAAAAAACCAAAATAGTAGCCGGTCTGCAAATAACCCGCGCCCATTTTCCGACGATCTTCCGGCCATGCTTCAGCGACGTAAGTGCCGGCGAGTGCCCACTCTCCTCCTATGCCAATTCCCGCAAGTAAGCGAAAAAGTCCGAGCTGCCATACGTTTTCGGCGAGCGCCGCCGCCCCAGTGAAAACCGCGTACGCCATCACCGTGGCAGCCAGCACTCGTGTGCGCCCAAACCGATCTGCGATCGGACCCCATATAAAGGAAAGGCCCCACCCTACGAGAAATAACGCGAACAAAATGGAGCCTGCCAGGCCGACATTCTCGGGAGTTTTTGCGTACCCCGACTTAGGAAGAAGTTCTGAGAGCGCGGGACTCAATACCAGGGCATAGATAAATGAATCCATCCCATCAAGCGTCCAGCCGGACCACGCAGCCCAAAAGCCAGTGATCTGCCCGGAAGTCAGTTTCGTATGCTGCATAGATTCCGAAGGAACCGCACGGTCTTCAAAAATCGAAGCCTGTCAAAGTCCTCACAGCATGCGAAGAGCTCAGAAATTTTTCGTCTTTGCCGATAATCGTATCTTGAAGACGAGAGTGTAATTTTTTGCTGTCGGGCATGAATTAACTCAGAGTTAATTTGCGTTCATCTATCCTTCAGTACCCCCAAAGCGGGGCTAGTTTAAGGCCTGTGGTTAAGAACTATTCCGCAAGCGCAGCCGATGAAGGCGTCCGGATTGTGGCATACATTACATCGATTCCAAAAACGGATGCCGTTGCAATTTATAGTTACGGCGAGAGAGAATCGCCCACTCGATATGCCCGCTGAAACGGCGCAAACAAAACCACTGACCGGTCCGCTCTGGCGAATTCTCATCTTGCTGGGTCTTTCCGTATTCATCAGTTACATAGATCGCTCCAACCTTTCCATCGCTGCTCCCATGCTGAAAGACGAGATGCATCTTTCCGCGTCTCAGTTGGGTGTGTTGCTCTCCTCGTTTTTCTGGAGCTACGCTTCTCTGCAACTTTTTTCCGGATGGTTGGTGGATCGACTCAACGTAAACTGGGTTTTTGCTGGCGGGTTTTTTCTGTGGTCCGTCGCCACCATTGGCATCGGGCTCATCCACGGATTTTTTCTGCTGCTGGCCTTTCGCGTATTACTGGGCATCGGCGAATCTGTAGCCTATCCCTCCTACTCTAAAATCATCGCCCTTCACTATCGGGAAGAGCATCGCGGCATGGCTAATTCGGTGGTTGCTGGGGGACTGGCGCTCGGGCCGGGATTTGGCATGCTGGCCGGCGGTTTACTGATCGTCAGGTTCGGCTGGCGCGCATTCTTCCTGATGCTGGGGCTATTTAGCTTGTGCTGGTTGATCCCGTGGATTGCATGGATGCCGGACCCGAAATCTGCTTTGCATCTCGATAAAACAGCAGCGCCTAGTTTTAGCGCGTTACTGCGTCAGCGATCGGCTTGGGGCACGTGTATCGGGATGTTCGGCCATAATTACGTGAACTATTTCCTCCTTACCTGGTTGCCGTTCTACCTGGTTCGGGAGCGACATTTTTCAATGTATGCGATGGCCAAGATCGGCGGCGCGGCCTACCTCATCGGCGCTTGTCTGTCCATAGTTTCGGGTTGGGCTTCCGATTATTGGATCCGGGCGGGCGCAACACCGACTCGCGTTCGCAAGGGCATCGTTGCCGGAGGCTTGGGAGCCGGCGGGGTTTTTCTTCTTTTATCGGCGATCAGCACTCCTTCGCTAAGCGTGGCTTTGTTGATGACGGGTATCGGGTTTCAGTGCGTCAGTTCATCCAACATCTGGGCTATCACCCAGACACTCGCGGGACCCTATGCCGCCGGACGCTGGACAGGTTTGCAGAATTTTGTCGGCAATCTGGCAGGGGTGGTAGCCCCAGCGGTTACTGGATTTGTATTAGAGCGAACCGGTCACTTCTACTGGCCATTCGCGATTCTCAGTATCGTTGCCCTATCCGGCACTTCATCTTGGCTCTTTCTCGTGGGACCAGTTCGAGAAGTTACATGGCCAAAGCAAATGTTGGCGAACTTATCCCTTAAACAGCATCTCCAATAATTACGTTCGCTGCAGGGCCGGTCGAATTTCCCGAATATCCTTTACGTTCTCAATCTTCAGAATTTTCTCAATCAGATCAGAACATTTCGTTTCTCCCTGAATAGGCGTGACAAGATCGCGTACTTTCGCGATCACCTCGTCGTGGCTCATCGGGTTTTTCGCTGTTCCTCGCACCGCGTCGACTTCCTCGCTCAATTGCGTTCCGTCGATGAGCGTAACTTCGACTTTCGCCGCGCGCGTCGGCAAAAATCGCGAAAGCGCTTCGTCGGGAACGAGCTGTACTTTCCCACGCTCTCGCAGAATCGCCGGATCTTTCATGCGTGCCTGATCATGTGCGCTACGGAATGTGACCGTCTTATCCAGCAGCATCACTGCCGTCATGTGCTGCACACAAATGTCCGGCATTTCCCGATTATTTACGGTAATCGCTTCAGGAGGCGCCAAGCGCACCGTGACCTGCTTCACCTGACTCGCGTCGTAGCGGCGCCGCTCCAGCAGGATCACCATGGCGTCGAGCACTGCCTGGATAGGTGATCCAACCGTCCACTTCTTGATGTCTGTGCGCGATATTTCGTATCGCTCACCCAGTTTGTCCACTAAATCTGTGGGATCGGCATGCGGATTGAAAGCATCAAAAAAATTATCGGTCCCGGTCAAGATATCCTCGACTCCTGTCCAACCCGCATGCACCAGCAGAGCAGAAGTCAGCCCGCTGCGAGCAGTCATGCCTCCGAAGACAAATGCCTTTTGAACATGCTCGCTATCCCGACGCCAGGAAGTCAGCCCGGAACATTGTTGCGCGGCATAACCCAATAGCAATCGCATTTGCCTGGCGTTCAAGTTTGCCGCGCAACCCGCTGCCGCCGCGGCTGCGAAGATTGTAGCGATACTATGCGTGCTGAAATGACTCTCATTTTCGTAGCGCTGCCCGCCCAACGTAATCGTGAACCGGCATCCCACGTCGTAGCCAAGTGCCACAGCGCGCAGAAATTGACTACCGCTGATTCCAAACCGTTCCCCGGCCGCAAGCGCAGCCGGAATCACCGCGCATCCCGGATGCGAATGCGAGGGACCATTCGAATCATCAGTCTCATCCGAGTGCGCCATTACGCCGTTCACCATCGCCGCTTCCAGTGCGCCGCACAAGATATTCGACGCCAAGACAGTCGCAACTTCCTTGCCGCCGTATTCCCTGGCAAATCCCAGTGCCGCTCTTCCAGGTGGCAACTCAGAACCCGAAATCATGGCGGCGAAAGTGTCGAGAATGTGCTGTTTAGTCTTTTCGGTTACTTCATCAGGCAGCGCTTTCCCACCCGCTTCGCTCATGTAGGTGCCCAGGGTGGTCATTACAGCTCCGACCGTGTCCGCCGGAGTCGCAGCAGAAGGAACCGAAGAACGAAAAGGCTTCTCCCTTGCCAGCGCCGGAGATATTGCGCTGGCGGCTACCGCCAACCCGGCAAGCTCAAACAAGCTTCGCCTGGTCAGAGTCGCGGCGTTATCCTTCGCGAGCGTTTCATCGTTTCGATTACGAGGCATCCATACTCTCCTTGACCTCAAGAAATTTTTGTTGGCCGGTGTTGCCAAGCGGACCCGGCGAAATTATGCGCGTTGCAGAAACGGCCGCATTTCTCTGATGTCTTTGATGTTTTCGAAATTCATGACCCGTTCCACCAGCTTGGAGGCCCCCGCGACACCCAGTACCGGCGTAATCAAGTCCTTCGCCTTGGCCACCACTTCTTCCCGCGTCATCGGATTTTCCGGTGTGCCACGCACATTATCGACGCGCTTAGTGAGCCACCTTCCATCCGCCAATTTGATATCAACCTCAGCAACCCGTAGCGGCATCAGATTCTGCAATTCTTCATCCTTGATGAGCTGCACTTTTGCTCGCTCTCGTAATATCTCCGGATCCTTCATTCGCGCAGTGTCATGCGCCGAACGGAAAGTAACGGTTTTGTCCAGCAACATCACCGCGACCATGTGCTGCAGGCAAATGCCCGGAATTTCTCTATTGTTTACAATGTTGGCTTCGTCCGTTGCCAGGCGCACCGTGACCTCCTGTACCTCATCCGCCCTGAACGGATGCTCCGCTCGCAATATTTCTATCCCGTCGAGCGCAGCCTGGATCGGCGATCCCACACTCCACTTTTTGATATTGGCCTTCATAATTTCAAAACGTTCACCAAGTTTATCGATCAACCCTGCGGGATCCGCGGCTGGCTCAAACGCCTGGAAAAAATTGTCCGTGCCGGTAAGAATGTCTTCAACGCCGGTCCATCCTCCGTGCACCAGCAAAGCGGAGGTCACTCCGCTGCGCGCGTTCATGCCTCCAAAAACGAAGGCCTTTTGTACGTGTTCGCTGTCCCTCCGCCACGAAGTCAGTCCAGAACACTGATGCGCGGTGTAGCCAAGTAGCAGTCGCATCTGTCCCGCCTGAAAACCTGCGGCGCAACCTGCAGCAGCCGCCGCCCCAAAAAGCGGAGCAATGCTGTGCGTGCTGCGATGCGTTTCGCTTTCGTAGCGCTCGCCCACGATAATCGTGAACCGTGTCCCCACGTCGTAGCCCAACGACACGGCGCGTAGAAAAAGGCTGCCGCTGATGCCGAATTGCTCTCCAACCGCGAATGCAGCAGGAATCACCGCGCAACCAGGATGCGATTGCGATCCAGGATGTGAATCATCCGTCTCGTCGGAATGCGCCAACATCGCATTTGTCAGCGCCGCCTCAATCGGACCGCACAACAGTTTGGAAGACACAACCGTAGCGACTTCTTTCCCGCCGTACTCTTTCGCGAACGCCAACGCCGAACGTCCGGGTGGCAGTTCTGAGCCCGAAACCATCGCCGCAAGGGTGTCAAGGACGTGGCGCTTGGTTTTCTCGGCAACCTCATCTGGCAAAGCCCTCGCGCTCGCTTCGCTCATGTAAGTGCTCAGTGTCTGCATCACCGAGCCCACCTTTCCAGGCTCAGCCGCGGGAGACGCAACAGCAACAGCCGCCTCGACCGCTGCAAGGGAGGGTGGTAACGCAACACTTGCTGCAGCCAAACCGCCAAATCCGAATAACTCGCGTCGCGTGAGCCTGGCTCCGCTATTCGCTATTAGCATTTCATTTTCCCTACCCGCGGCATCAGTGGTGTTCCTCTGTCTCGCCACTGCCTCTGTCGAGCCTCAATGCTCTACCAGTGCATTACTTCCTGCAGACCCGTAAAGTCCAGCTGCGACGTGCAGCTTATGCTCGCGCGCGTGCGTATACCTGAAGGCAGTATTAATTTACCTTCATCCGCTCGGTCGCTTACCCCTCCACATTCTGGTCAACACCGAGGGTGAAACAAAATTAATGGTGTTTTCAGCCTGCTCCGCAACGCAGTGGCATACACTGCACATGGTCGTGGCATTGGCTGCCATGGTCGTTGTAAACGAAGCACAGCCAAACCTGCTAAAAAATTATTTTCGGGAGTTTAGGATGAAACTTTGCCTGGTACTTCTGTGCGCTCTCTGCTTATTCCTTTCATCGCCAGCGCGGTCTCAGACCAGTTCGCCGATGAAACTGATACAGACCATCCCGTTGCCGAACGTCGAGGGCTACTTCGACCACATGGCCGTGGACCTGAAAGGCCAGCGCCTGTTTGTTCCCGGCGAACATCAAAGGACCATCGAGGTCATCGATCTTCGCGAAGGCAAAGTGATTCACACGATCACCGGCTTCGGAGGCGATCCGCGCAAGACAATTTATCTGCCGGAAACCAACCAAATCTGGGTAGACGATGGCGACTCCACACTGAAGGCCTTCAGTGGAGATACCTACGAACTGGTCAAAAACATTGCGCTCTCGGGGCACGACCTCGGCAAGGATTCCAGAAAAGTCCCGGACAACGGCGTCTACGATGCAAGCACTGGTCTCTTTTACCTGGGTGACCGCGCGGACTCTACTCCCAACGCCGGTCCCAAAGGATCCATCGAAATCGTGGATGTACACAACGGTTCGTTTGTCGCCAGCATTGACGTCGAAGGCAAAAATCCCGCCGGTCTCGTGCTTGATCCTTCCTCTCCTAAACTGTATGTCGTTATGGGAGACACTAGCCAGGTAGTTGTGATCGACCGCGAAAAACGCGCGGCGATCGCCTCGTGGCCAATCACCGGAGGGCCCGAGCCTCATGCAGTCGCGCTGGACGCTCCCAATCGCCGCCTGTTTATCGGCAGTCGTGTGAAGCGCAGCCACGTTTATAAGCCTGGCAAACTGGTGGTGATGGACGCGGACAGCGGTAAAGTAATCGACGCGCTCGACACCGAAGGCGGCGTCGACGAAGTTGAATGGGAACCTAAAAGCCGGCGCATTTACTACACCGGCACGACTGGCTTCATCGAGGTATTCAAGCAACTTGACGCCGACCATTATCAGAGTCTTGGAAAAGTCGCCACCGGGGTGATTGCCAAGACTTCTCTGTTGGTCCCGGAGCTCAGCCGCTTTTACTCGGCCGTTCCTAAGCATGTCATCTTGACACCACCCATTCCGCAGGCGAAAGAAGCCATCATCGAAGACGCAAGGATAAATGTATACGAGGTTTTGCCGTAATTCGCCGATCGTTCGGTCAAATTTTACGCTTTCTTGGACCACCGGCATGTTATGCCGACGGCATCCCCTTCAATCCGCCTGTTTCAACGTTTCCAGATAAGCGTTGTACGCCGCCCTCACGATAGCCCGTCTCGGGGGCTGAGGTCGGATGCCCTACTAAGGGACCAATAAAGCGGTCCATCGCTTTGTCAATTTCGTCGAACAATACATGGTTAGTTTTTGAAGCGCTGTTTCGCCGCCATAGTCCTCCGCTTTATTCCAGCTTCGTCCCAGGATCCGTGGCAGCGAGCGCAATTTCCCAATTTGGATACGCACATTTTTACTGCTCATCGATTACTAATTTAGTCTTAATTTTCATTTATATTCGCTGTCTTTTGTAGGCAGAACGAGAATCACCTGCTAGCCTCTTCCCCGCAAGATTCACGGGTACGCTGTCAAATCACGTCGATTAGGGCACGAAGTTGCGCTGACCGGCCTAAAACGAGGAAAAGAAAAATGCATCGCCTACTACGCAATTCATCCCTGTTCCTTTCCACCGCGGCACTCGTGCTGACTTCGAACGCGCTCGGCGCCGAAGGCGAGGGCAGCAAGTATAAAATTGTTAAAAAATTGCCCCTTGAAGGTTCCGGACGATGGGACTACGTCACCGTCGATCCTGACTCACATCGCGTCTACATCGCACGCGCCACCCATGTCTCCGTTCTGGATTCCGAAACTGGCGTCGTGGTTGGCGACATACCTGACACTCCCGGAGTCCACGGCGTGGCCGTGGCTCCCGATCTGGGCATCGGTTTCATCAGTGAAGGTGGCGCGGCCAAGGTTGCAGTGTTCGACTTGAAAACTCTCAAGGTTGAATCCACGATTGCCACCGGCGAAAACCCGGACTCGATCTTGTATCATCCCGCCACTCACCTAGTCTTCGTCCAGAACGGCAAAAGCAAATCGACATCAGTGATCGATGCGAAGACTAAACAGGTTGTGGCTACCATTCCGCTGAACGCCAAACCTGAATATTTCGCCTACGACCAGAACGGAAATATTTTTATCAACCTGGAAGATTCCCATTCGATCGCAGTGATTGACGCTGCCAGCAAAAAACTGAAAGCCACTTGGCCCATGGCCGGCTGCGAAGGACCGTCCGGACTCGCGCTAGACCGTAAGACAGATACGCTGTTTTCCAGCTGCGACGGCAAACTAATGGTCGTGGATAGCAAAACCGGGAAGGTCCGCCAGAGTGTGCCCATAGGTGATGATTGTGACGGGGCATTTTTCGATCCGGGAACCGGTGATGTATTTGCGTCCGCCGGGGCAGGTAAGCTCTCTATCATTCACGCGGATAAATCGGGCAAGTACGCTGTAGTACAAGAAATCGACACTCCTCCGGGATCGAAGACCATGGGCCTGGATACAGTTGCGCACAAGGCTTATCTTCCTTCCGCCAAATTTACCGGTGATCCGACCGCACACCCTCGCCCGTCGGTCGTAGACGGCTCCATACAGGTGTTGGTGGTTGGCGAATAGCTTTGTCGCCGAGCCGAAGGTGCCGAGCAAGGCCTGGTAAGCGCCGAATACGTATCTATTTCCGGCCCAAGGCGTCGCTTACGGCTGAAGCTAAATGGAAAGTAATGTTCCCTTAATTCAATGTCGGCCCACAAACACTACACTCAAAGAACCTCCACTAATAGGCCCGTGCATGAATTCGCGACACTCATTGATGGCGACCATCTTATTCTTTCCTTTCGTGTGCGGGGCTCAGGAGCAAAGCGTCATACCCCTCAAATCAGAACCTCATCATCATCTGGCTCTTCGTAATGACTACGTGAACGTGTACTCCGTGTACGTCCCGCCTCAGGATTCCGTCCTGTTGCACAAACACGACGTTGATGCCATTGGCATCGTGATGAGCGATTCGGAGATTACCGTTCGTTCTCCCGGTAAGCCTGATTCGCAACAAAAAGTTGTGAAGCTTCAATTGCGGCTTCAGTCCTCCGGTTATGTGCGTTCCACTTCCATCGACGGAGACACTCCTTACCCAAACGTTACCGTCGAACTTCTTGCGCCACAACAATCTCCGCGCAACCTCTGCACTGCTGTCATCCCCGGACAGCCAATAAATTGCACAGAGTCATCCCCACAACGTGACGCTCACGACCGCTCTGAACAATCCCAATTCCAGACCGACCAGACTAATGTCACACTAAATCGTATTTTGCCGCCGCAAAGCGCTACCTTAGATACTCAAGGCCTGTCGCAGTTGATCGTGCTGAACGATGCTGGCATCCCATGTAAAATCAATCCGGGCAAGATTTTGCGTAGTGGGGATTTTCTGTGGCGCGATCCCCGCAGCGCAGCGGAGATTTTCATCAACAATAGTGCAAACGAGGTGCGTCTGGTTTCCTTCGCTTTTCAAAAAGAGAGGTCTGCTGAGTAATTGTTGGTTGGCTCTCGCGAAAAAATATCAAATGCAAGTATCAACATCTATGATCACTAAATATCAGCTTAATTCTCTTTAGGAGGCGATTTGGACTATTCGGCCCTCCTCCGCTCCGCCCTCGTGGCGTTGCTAAGAAACAAAATGCGCAGTCTGCTTACCGTCATGGGTATCACCATCGGCATCGCTGCGGTGATCTGTGTAGTGGCTATCGGTAAAGCCGGCCAGTCGCGAGTAGAACAGCAGATGAACAATCTCGGCGACAATTTCGTGTGGATCGAAGCGGGCGGCCGCGCCGTCAACGGTGTGCGCACCGGCACCCACGGTTCGCCGTCACTTTCTATGGCCGATGCCGCGGCCATCAAAAACCAGATCGCGCTGATCAAAACTGTTTCTCCAAATGTCGATGATCATGTTCAGGTCATCTATGGCAATCAAAACTGGTTTACCGCCTATCGTGGCGTGTCACCCGAATTCTTCGACATCAAGCGCTGGGGCGCGGATGAAGGCACAATTTTTACCCATGACGACGTGGAACGCGCCGCGGATGTCTGTGACATTGGCCGTACTGTGCGCGATCAACTCTTTGGCCCCGAAGATCCCATCGGAAAAGTTATTCGTGTAAAGGATCTTCCATGCAAAGTAATCGGAGTTCTTCATCCCAAAGGTCTTTCCATGTCCGGCCAGGATCAGGATGACAACATCATCCTGCCCTATACCACAGCTCAGAAAAAAATTAAGGGCAATGCCTGGCTCGACGATATTTTGTGCTCCGCGGTATCGCAAAGCTCGGTGAAGATCGCCGGTCAGGAAGCCGCCGCAATCCTTCGGGATCGTCACCACTTGCGCCCCGAGGAAGATGACGACTTCAATATCCGTAATCCAGAAGACATCATTCAGGCCCAGTTGGAAGCCAGCAAAACGCTCACCGTGCTCCTGATTGCGATTGCTTCCATTTCCCTGATCGTGGGCGGAATCGGGATCATGAACGTCATGCTCGTTTCCGTCACCGAGCGTACCCGTGAAATCGGCGTTCGCGTGGCAGTGGGAGCGACTGAAGAGGCCATCCAGTTTCAATTTCTGGCGGAATCCATCATGCTGAGTCTGGTCGGTGGAGGGGCTGGCGTGCTGTTTGGGGTTCTCGGCTCCTACCTGGTCGGCCAGACCTTGCAGTGGCCGATGGAAACTTCCCTTCAGGGTATCGTGGTCGCCGCCATGTTTTCCGTCGCTGTCGGCGTGTTTTTCGGATATTACCCTGCTCGCAAAGCCTCTCTGCTCGATCCCATTGAAGCTTTGCGATACGAATAGCTGGCAGGACTGCGCTGCAACGGAACAGAGAACGTGCTCGTGCTTAACCTTTGGGGCCACGCATGAAGAAGAAGCTGAAATGGTTGATTTTGGCTGTCGTACTGGCTGTGATAGGCATATTTACCACTTTGGGTTTCAATGCCAAATCTCAAGACCAGCACTTTACCGCCAAGGTCGAGCGTGGCGATATTCACGATGTCGTGGAAGCCACCGGCACCATCAACGCAGTGATCACCGTGCAAGTCGGCTCGCAAGTCTCAGGAGTTATCACCAAGTTGAACGTGGATTTCAATTCTCGCGTCCATAAAGGTGACATCGTTGCTCTTATCGACCCCGCTTTATTCGAGGGCGCCGTGCTCCAGGCGTCCGCCGATCTCGACAGCGCCAAAGCCAACGTGGCAGCTGCGCGCGCCAATCTAGAAAAAGCAAAAGCTTCATTGTTCCAGACCAAGGCCGACTTTGATCGCGCCAATCAGCTCACTGCCCAAAACATCATCAGCAAGCAGCAACTTGACCTCGCCAAAGCCAACTATGATTCCATGGCGGCCAGCGTGGGTGCAGCCATGGCCACAGTCACTCAAACCGAGGCGCAGATGAACCAAAAAGCCGCGGCACTGCGCGTGGCCCAAACGAACCTGAACTACACGGTCATTCGTTCACCCATAGACGGAACTGTCGTCGCTCGTAACGTGGACGTTGGACAAACCGTGGCTGCTTCACTGCAAGCGCCAACCATATTCACAATCGCGCAGGATTTGTCCAAAATGCTGGTCTATACCAAAACCGATGAGTCCGACGTCGGGAACATTAAACCGGGCAAGCAGGTCACCTTCAAAGTCGACGCGTTTCCCAAGGAAACCTTTCACGGTACCGTTACCCAGGTACGCATGAATCCCACTATCGTGCAAAATGTCGTCACCTACGACACCATGATTGAGTTCGGAAATCCGGAGTTTAAACTCTTCCCCGGCATGACCGCGTACGTGACCATTCCGGTCGCCAGCGTGCAAAACGCGCTGAAGTTGCCAAATACCGCACTCCGCTATAAACCTCTCATGAGTCCTGAGGAGATTGTACGTTTGTATCAACAATATGGCATCGACGAAAAAGAATCTGCAGGCACGACAGAATCCTCTCAGCCCGCCGGCACGGTGGGGTCGAATATCGCCCGCGTTCCACGCGCCACTCGTGCGGTAGTCTGGAAGTTGTACGCCAATAACGCCATGGAACCAGTCGAAGTCTCTCTTGGTATTACCGACCACGCCTTCACGGAAGTCAGAGCGGTCCTCAAAGGCACTTTGAAGGAAAGCGACAATGTCGTGGTGCGCTCGATCAGCTCCAAACCTTCCGCTCCGGGTACTGTAAGGCGTTAAATGCAAAAGCACCGCAATTGTGCTTTGTTCAAATAATCCAATGTCCGCCGCGATTCCAACTGAGCTGCGAACTTCCGCCACTGGTGAAGCGGTTATTTGCGTCGAAGACGTTCACAAATACTACGATCTGGGTGAGACCCGCGTTCACGCTCTCCGTGGCGTCAGCCTGCAGATCAAACGCGGCGAATTTGTCGCCATTATGGGCGCCAGCGGCAGTGGTAAGTCTACGTTCATGAATATGCTCGGATGCCTCGACCGTCCTACCTCCGGAAGATATCTTCTCGAAGGTATCGATGTTTCCAAGCACGATAAAAGGGCCCTGGCATTGATCCGCAATCAGAAATTAGGATTTGTGTTTCAGGGCTTTAATTTATTGGCGCGCACCACCGCTCTTGAGAACACCGAGTTGCCGACGCTGTACACAAAAATTCAAAAGTCCGAGCGCAGCAAACGCGCTAATGAAGCGCTGGCCATGGTAGGCCTTGCCGACCGTGCTGAGCACTTCCCTTCTCAAATGTCTGGCGGGCAGCAGCAGAGAGTGGCTATTGCCAGAGCCTTGGTTAATCGTCCATCCATTCTCCTGGCCGACGAACCCACTGGAAATCTCGACACCCGTACATCGGTGGAGATCATGGACATTTTTCAGAACCTCAACGACAAGGGTCTGACGATTGTCATGGTCACTCACGAACAAGACGTGGCGCGCTTCGCGAAGCGCATGCTGGTATTTCGTGACGGTAAAATCCGCAAGGACGAATTGGTCGCCAACCGGCCGATCGCCACCGACGTTTTGGAGACCTTGCCTACCCTCGAAGATTAATGCGCCACCTGCTTACACCGGTCAGGTGAATATTCACTTGCCGGTTTCGAACAGTTTACTTTTTGAGGGTATTTGCTGAGCGAGTTCTTCGCCGATCTCTTTGCCCAGCCTGGCTGCCTGTGATTCATGACCGTCAGTGAAATCAAAGCCCACAACATTGAGTCCCACGGTATGTCCGGAACTGTCAAGAAGGCGCTCCGATACCGTTCGACACGGTAGACATTGCGGTCTTCCGACTTCATGTTTACTTGGTCTTCGTCACCAAGTATCGATGTCGGGTATTTGACAGAGATGCCATCAACCGACTTCGTGACGCCCACACGGATAAATATTATGGCTGCAAATGTAGCCCTGGCTAGCCTCACAAATATATGATGAACCTTTCGCGGCGCATTCGCGGTGTTCACCGCGTGAGAAGCTCCTTGGGATGAATGGCAAGACTCGAGGAGCCCAACGCCCAAATCAGCTTCGCTCGGCGATGGGAAATCAGGGCTGGCAGGGCCACGCCAGCAGTTTAGAGGCGTGCGTCACGGAACAGCTTAAATTATCATTACGTTTCATTCAGGTACGGCGATGTATCCGGCATCTGTGCCGGAGATTTTATATCATTGCAGTTCGCAAAACGAAGCCCACAAACGGAACGATGATGCCCACAGATGGGCTTCAGCAGTTAGCGAAATTCGAGGCTATTTTTCTTGGCGCCGTCGGCGATCCTGGCGTACCGGATCATGTTTCTCTTTGGGGGCTTTTGATTCCCATACGCCGCAGTTTCCAGCAATACGTCAATCTCCGCCCAGTGCGTCTTTTCGCCGGGATCGAAAGCCCGTTGAAAAATTGGCAGCCCGGCCAGATTGACTTCAGGATTGTGCGCGAAAACAACGAAGGCGAATATTCAAATATCGGCGGCCGCCTTTATGAAGGCACTCCCCACGAAATGGCCGTGCAGCAAACGATTTTTACGCGTCGTGGGGTTGAGCGGATTTTGCGCTTTGCGTTTGATCTCGCTCGTAAGAGTAAAAAGCACGTGACTTCCGCGACGAAATCAAACGGTATCATTTACACCATGCCGTTTTGGGATGAATGCTTCCAAAAAGTGTCGGCCGAATATCCCGACGTTCGAGCCGATCAATACCACATCGACATTCTCACTGCTCACTTTGTAAAGCATCCAGACTGGTTCGACGTAGTCGTCGGCTCAAACCTGTTCGGAGACATACTCTCGGATCTGGGTCCCGCCGTAGTTGGCTCGATAGGAATAGCCCCCTCTGCAAATTTAAACCCGGAAAAAAGCTTTCCCTCCATGTTTGAGCCCGTGCATGGTTCTGCGCCCGACATTGCCGGTAAAGGAATTGCGAATCCCATCGGCCAAATCTGGTCCGGAGCGATGATGCTTCGTCATCTCGGCCAACCTGAGGCGGCCCACGCGATCGAAGCAGCAATCACGAGCATTTTGGCTAAACAAGATGTGCGCACACCAGACATCGGCGGCAAAGCAACAACCAAACAAATGGGAGAAGTGATCGCAACTCTGGTTTCAGAATGAATGGTGACCCGAATGACCGTCCACGGACAGCCGCCCGACGCCAGCATCACGTTCATGAGGTAGCGCGCCATCCGCGCGACTCTTTGGGGAATGCGGGGTGTCGGATATGCCGGCCGTTACGCGGCTTTCATCATGCTGCTCGCCTCTAGCAACCGCGTCCAGAATGTCGCGTAGGAACGCGCCTTGCCGGGTAAGGCGGGGGGGCCAATGCAGGCCCGGTATGAACCACGCGTCAGGCAGCCAGCCGCTGTGTGAACCGTGCGGCCTCTGCGTCAACGAGCAGCCGCGCCGTCGTTCCACCAGCCTCTGAGTATTCAGGTAGGTCTAGCCCCAAACTGAGTGCCTTGTCCCACACCGCCAACCACAAGCAACGCTGCGCCGCCGTCTGAACGGCTTTGCGAATCACGGACTCTTCAACGCCTACCGCGCCTTTCAACTCAGCGACTAGAAACTCAGTCACGTATTCAAGATCGTTCGACGTGTCGTTAATCGTCTGCTTCAACACTTCGATCTGCGCGGCGGTTGGCTCCTTCATGGTTTTGTCCTTGGAGCTGTCTCTCAACGTAAAGACAGTTTCCCAGCGAAGCGAGGCTTGAGGAATAGAGCGGAGGAGCCATGAGTACTAGACAAATTAGTGTTACACAACTAGTTAAATGTAAACTGAGTTTGTGTGCGGTTTTCGATTGGCCGACGCGGGCGACGAATCGCCGGTACTTCTTATCGTCTAGGAACTAAGGAATCGTGATCGGCCGCCGAGAGGGCGGGCCGATCCAGACACCAGAGCAAGGCCCGGACTTCAGCAGACGGACATTAGATGAGTTGTTGCTACTCGAAGCGATGGACCAGAAAGCTCATGGCATCGCGAACTGGGACGAGAGCCTTTGCCGGGAGGAAGAATTCCGGCGATTGTGTTACCCCGGCATCAAGCAGCCCGAGAGTTGGACTTAAGGACTAAATAAAGTAGGGATTCCCGTAACGGCGCTCGAGACGGCACCAGCCCAAACATGAAACTGCACGGCGTCCGAGGAAACAGTCGTCGGTCCGTGTTGGACTTTCATCATTCGGCTTCTATACGCCGCGACTGTGGATCGCATAGCCGAATAGCGCCAATTGACAACCGGAGTCGACGTGCTTACGATTCGACCGCGTTCCGTTTCCGAAACGGACAGATTCCCAATTCCCACTTTGCGAGTAATGTCGCTGTCGTTCGGCACCAACCGAGGTGAACATCATGACCAAGACAGCCTTGTATCCGCTCATCGCTACAGGCGTGATCGTACTAACTTGGTTAGGCAGAGTGAACGCGCAGCAGTCCCGTGGGGAAGCGATCTCGATCGGGACCGACGACATCGGAGGCGTGGTCACGGGCACCAATGGGCCGGAAGCGGCCGTATGGGTGATCGCGGAAACGGCCGACCTGCCGACCAAATTCGTCAAAATCGTAGTTACAGATGATAAAGGGCGCTACGTGCTGCCACAGCTTCCGAAGGCGAACTACAGAGTATGGGTACGCGGGTACGGGCTATTGGATTCCTCGCCAGTTCAGGCTACTCCCGGGAAGATCGTCAACTTAAGTGCCGTCGTAGCGCCGAACCCGCGTGCAGCGGCGGAATACTATCCAGCCATCTTTTGGTTTTCTCTGTTGCAGGTGCCGGACAAGAGCGAGTTTCCTGGCACAGGGCCCAAAGGGAACGGCATCCCGGAAAATATGAAGAGCCAGGGACAGTGGCTGCACTTGTTGAAAACGGACAGCTGCTGGTCGTGCCACCAATTGGGCGAAAAAGCCACGCGAGAGATTCCAAAAAGCTTGGGCCATTTTGACTCTTCAAGCGCAGCCTGGGCCCGACGCATACTCTCCGGACAAGCCGGCAACAACATGGCCAACGGCCTCGCCCAGCTCGGGCCAGAGCGCACTTTGCCGATGTTCGCGGATTGGACCGAAAGGATTGCGGCCGGCGAATTGCCGCCCATCCCTCCGCGACCGCAAGGCGTCGAGCGAAACGTCGTCATTACCGAGTGGGACTGGGCCGATCCCAAGGCGTATCTGCATGATGAGATCGCCACGGACAAGCGCAATCCCACTCTCAATGCCAACGGCCAGATCTTCGGAGCCACGGAACTCAGCACGGATTATCTACCAGTCCTCGACCCGGTGAGCGCAGCGGCCAGCAAGGTGAACCTGCACGTGCGTGATCCGAAAACGCCATCGAGCGCAGGCGATAAAGTTGTTGCACCTTCGCCGTATTGGGGCGACGAAGCGATCTGGCACAGCCAATCCAATGTCCACAATCCGATGTTCGATGGGCAAGGGCGCGTGTGGATTACCTCCAGAATCCGCGGCAGCGAAAATCCGGCGTTTTGCAAAGGAGCCTCAAGCCATCCTTCGGCAGTCTTGTTCCCCCTCAAAACCAGTGGCCGGCAACTCGCGATGTATGACCCCACGACGAAACAAGTCACGCCCATCAACACCTGTTTTGGCACACATCATCTGGTCTTTGCCGAGGACGCCAACAATACGCTATGGACGAGCAGCGGAGGTGGCGGAGGAGCAGTCGGCTGGCTGAACACGAAGATGTTCGACGAAACCCACGATGAAGAGAAGTCACAGGGCTGGACGGCGCTCATCCTCGACATCAACGGCAACGGAAAGCGAGATGAATATGTGGAGCCTGATCAGCCCGTTGATCCTGCCAAAGACAAGCGGATCGATGCTGCTTTCTATGGCGTGACCGTCAGCCCAGCGGATGGATCGATCTGGGGAACCGTGTTGGGTTTCCCGGGCGCCGTTGTCCGGTTGAACCCAGGACCGAATCCCCCGACAACTGCTCTTGCAGAAATGTACGAACTGCCATGGAACAATCCAAACGTGCCTGTTAACGGGTTCTCGCCGCGCGGCCTCGACATCGATCGCAATGGGGTTGTGTGGACGGTGATTGCCAGCGGGCATCTGGCGAGCTTCGACCGGCGCAAATGCAAAGGACAGCTCAGCGGGCCAACTGCAACGGGGCGGCATTGCTCTGAAGGCTGGACGCTGTATCAACTCCCGGGGCCGCAGTTGAAGGGAGTTACTGATCCAGGAAGCGCCGAGGCCAGTTACTACGATTGGGTCGATCAGTTCGATACTTTCGGCCTGGGGAAGAACGTACCGATTGCCACCGGCAACGGAAATGACGCACTCCTTGCGCTGTTACCCGACAGCGGGAAGTTCGTTGTGCTTCGCGTCCCGTATCCGATGGGATTTTACGCCAAAGGGATGGACGGTCGGATCGACGATCCCAAGGCTGGCTGGAAGGGAAAGGGACTCTGGGCGACCTACGGGACGCGAACACCTTTTCACGCGGAAGGTGGCAAAGGAACAACAAGCAAGGTCTTGCATTTCCAGCTTCGCCCCGACCCGCTCGCGCACTAGGTGTTTATTTGAAGCGCTATCTGCGTCGCCGAGAGGACGGTATGTGGTGATCCGTGTTTTGCTGGTGAGAATTTCTCCCTGAGCGACTGGTCCGAATACTTGCGTCTTGCTCCGGTCCTTACTGCAAATTGAGTCGGCTTCGATGAGATGGGCACCCCAGCGGATGGGGTCGTCGCTCCAGGCGAGGTAGGCGTGACTCCACTAACTGGGGTGCCCGCGGTGAGAATAGTTGTGCTGCAGGACTCCAACCTGGATCGAGTTATGTTGTTGGGCGGGCGGCAGCAGCCTGCTCAAAAACCTTCACTGCCTTACCCACTTCCGCAACTCCGAAGATCACGAACGTTGCATTGGTTCCGGGCTCGGTTCCACTGTAGCAGTAGTTGATGTTGATTCCGGCTTCGCCGAGCCGCGATGCGGCGCGCGCTAGTTCTCCAGCACGATTGGAAAGTTTGATCTGTGCGACTTCAGCCTCGGTGTAATCAACGCGCTGACCGTCCAGAGTCGTCTTGGCGGCGGCCGGGTTGTCCAATACGAGACGGACGCCGCCCTTGCCCTTCTCGAGAGGCAACTGTTGAAATGCAAGAATGTTGACATTTTGATCGGCTTGTGAACTCCCTGTTGACTGGCATGACGTGAACCTCACTTTCGATTTGCTCGGGGATGAGCCGGGGAGTCCTGCGAGGCAGAACAACCAAGAATCCTACGCCGGTGTGCGGTTGATCACAAGGTTTCGCGTTGCATCATGTCAAGCGTTGCATCACTTTCAGCGGGACATCCGTCCGCAACACATAGGAACACCAAAAGCAACGAAGTGAAGGTAATCCAGCGAGATGACGCCGCGCAGTTTTTCAATGACCGTTTCTTGCGCGCTGTCGCAGTCAGCGATCGCCTTAGTCGCCTACAACAATGATTTGTAACTCTGTGCGGCGGAGCTTCGCTTCGTTCCCGGCGCGATACTCACGGGTTTATTTCCAGTTGTCAGCAAACTGCTTCCCAATGCAGATCTATGCGAGTTTTCCCGGGCCGAGATCAACCCGCGAAACACCTCTCCCGACGTCCGGTTTGATGTGTGCCATAAGGAGTCTGGTACCTGCCTCGACCGATAGATGGTCGCCGGAATCTATCTTCCAACCGGCAATGACTGGTCGATGACAAATTTGGAAAAGTTAAGAACCTCGGTGCTTGAGGCAAAGGGCAACCGGCCAGTAATGGCAAGTTTGGCGATGCCGTGGACCATGGTCCAGGCGAGCAGCGCCATTTGATGCGAATCTCCGGATGGCAATCGGCCCGCGTCCTGAGAGCCCTTGACGAAACCCAGGAGGGTGCCAAAGGCTTGTTCCGCCGCCGCTGCCGAATCAGGATGCCTGCGCTGCGATATCGGCGCGTCAAACATGACTGTGAAGTGTTCGGGTCTACGCAAGGCAAACGTCACGTAACCCAACCCGGCACGCTTGAGCCGATCGAGAGCGTCCGGTCGCTGCCCGGCCGCCTCAACCATTGCTTGCGTTAATTCTCGAAAACCCTGGGCTGCGACGGCCGCCATCAGATCGTCGCGATCCCGGAAATGCCGATAGGGCGCGTTATGCGAGACGCCGGCGCGCCGTGCCACTTCCCGCAAGGTGAAGGCAGTCGGCCCGACCTCGGCGATCAATCGAATCGCGGCCTCCAGCAATGCTTCCCTCAAGTTTCCGTGGTGATAAGGCTTTGGGCGGCGCATCTTCCTCCTTCCCATTATATCGAGAGTGTTGACATCGGCAACATCAAGGTAGGCGGGCCCCGGAAACGTGGCTCTGAACCGTGTCTCCAAAAATAAGATGTAATCATGTTGACGCGAGCAACATCGCAAGTGTAGCATGTTGGCAGTGCCTACATTGACGGGTCGCGGGGCGTGAGTAACCGACCGGCCAAGGCACACTTTGAGAGAGGAGAACGTAATGAACGCGAAGTCTTTGGTTCTGAGTTTAGCTGTTCTGCTTTTCCCGATTCATTCCTGGGCCCAGAACGCCGCTGGCACAACACAGTCTTTCAGCGGCAATGCCCAATCATTGGGCGCAGAGGATAAGTTTCGTTACTACATCACCGAGACCTATCTGAATCCGAGCGTCTTAACGGCCCCGGCATTTCGTGCAGGCATTCGCATGGCGAATCCTCCGGGCAAAGGTGCCACGCAGTATCCCCCGGAGTGGCGACAGGGCGCTGAGGCTTTCGGGCGAAACTACGGCGATGCCTTCGCACAGCGTGTAACGTTCGAGACGGCACGCTTTGCGACCGGAGTTGTGACTCACGAAGACCCTCGCTATACCCCATCCTCCAGCCACAACGTACTGGCGAGAAGTCTTCACGCGCTGACCTTCACCTTTGTCGACCGATCCGATTCCGGGCATGCCATGCCGGCCATATCCAACTTCGTGGGTGCGACAGCCGCGGGCTTCATCGGTAACGCCTACCTTCCGTCCGGTTTCAACAACGCTACGCATGCAGGTCAACGGGCGACCCTCCAGTTCGGGTTCACGGCGGCGGGAAACCTCTTCCGCGAGTTCGCGCCGCAAATGCCCAGACCCGTGCGCACGGTGTTCCAGCTGATTGCCAGGTGACGAAATGTTTTGCGTCTTACGGAGGCGAAGGTGACTGTGCTCGTCAGATTAAGCAGCTTGCTGGTCTTGCCATTCTGGGGCCTGATAATTCTCCTGCCGCGGCGTCGCTGGACCGCGCGCATCATGCGTTCACCATTTGTGAGTGCTGCGCCCGCGCTTCTTTATGTTGCGCTGGTGCTCCCGCGACTGGGGACGATCTGGCCGGCAATCGCGAGACCGACGCTCACTGGGATTGCGACGCTGCTCGGTTCGCCCGAGGGGGCCACGATCGCCTGGGTTCACTTCCTGGCGTTTGACCTGTTCATTGGCCAGTGGATTTATCTGGATAGCCAGGAGCGGCGGTTGAGCGCGCTGCTGATGGCGCCGGTGCTGTCTCTCACGCTCATGCTCGGCCCGTTGGGATTCCTTCTCTACCTTGTAATTCGCGCGGTTGCGACTTCGCGCCAAGCTGGCCGAGGCAGCGCTCAGCTTTCCGTCGCAAGATTGAACAGCAGCGAGCCCTCGATCAACGGGACGCAACTTGGACTACGAACGGGAAATCCAAGCAAGACGCTTCTGCAGCGCGCCTGGAGCAGCAACCGGCCATTGACGATCCTCGGCGTGGCAATGACTCTCGTTTTTCTCGCAGCTCTTGCGGGAGTCCT
>WNFP01000370.1_pt1 | contig 52515 bp, 53 predicted proteins | sample 5400201 | NCBI WGS metagenome assembly WNFP01 (sample SAMN13153355, study PRJNA577476) | soil metagenome | isolation source: 115 cm saprolite under Madrone tree | place: USA:California | collected 2016-06-14 | reverse complement strand
ACGGACACGCCGCCGCGGCCAAAACGGGCGTTGGCGGAAGTGAGACCAGTGATCTGAACGGTCGACAACATCGGCTTGATGTCCAGCCCCTTCATGACCGTGATCTCGGGACTGCCGATGAGGGCCCAGTTGTCATTGCGCGTCTGCGCCTGGCAGTTCGCCGTCAAGCCCGGGGCCGTCGAGACTCCACCAATGACCGTGCCGGTCGACGTGATGCACTTGTTCTGCACCGTGCCGCTCTGGGCCACGACCGGGCCGAACGCGCCCTTGCCCAGCAGGTTCTCGTCGAGCGCGACGTAGGTGAACTGCGTCTTGAAGGTCGGGCTGATCGTCGCGTACAGGTTGATGCCCGCGAAGTCGCCGTTGGCATACGTGGCCAGCTTGTAGTTGGCCGCCGTCGCGAACGGCTGGGCGCCGAGCCGGGCAATGATCGGGATCGGCACCAGCGGCAGCGGGAACTCCGTGTAGAGCCACTTGACCTGGATCGATCCCTGCGTGTCCGTGTTCAGGTCGAACGAGGACTCGGCGCCGGCACCGCCAGTGCCGCACGTGATGGCGTTGCTGGTGCCGGTGGTGAAGCAGGGCTCGCCTTTGCCGATGCTGGTGGTGTCGCTGAAGCCAGTCTGGCCCCAATAGGCATCGATCTCGAATCCGAATACCGCCTTGGCCTGGCCGACTTCGCCCACGATGTCGAACCGGCCGCGGGTGCGACCATACATCTGCTGGTCACGGTTCCGGCCAAAGTTAAGGTCCGACGAACTGAGGTTCTGCGTGAACGTACCGACGTTGTCGATGAAGCCCGTGATGGTGGCTTTCGGTGTCGGGGCCGCGGCCTGAGCGAACACATCAGGGGGCGCCACGAAGCCGAGGAGTGCCATCAGGGCGAGAGATAGGACAAGCATCCTTCTCATTTACCGCCTCCTCAATTGAAGGTGAACGACTTGGAGCACACAGTGCGAGCTACCCGTGACCCCTCACGCGCGACAACGGTGCATCAAATGCAGACTTCTTACGACGCGACACTTTTACCTTGAAGTCCCTTGCCCGGTCAAGGAATTAAAGGATTCTGACACTCGTCACTTGTTTGGCGGATTCTCCTTGACGTCGGCGCCATCACCCAATTGCTTGAGAGCGTTCTTGGCGAGCTCCGAAAATGGAGAGGCGGGATCGATGTCTCGCGCCCGCCTGAAGGCGGCCTTGGCGTCATCGCGCTGGCCGGTCTGGGTAAGCGCCAATCCGAGCCCGTAATAGCTCGCAACCATGATGGGCTCGAGCTGTATGGCCGCCCTGAACGACTCCACAGCCTCCTGCGACTTGCGCAGTCTGATGTAGGCTTCGCCCATGTTGTAGTAGGCGACCTCTGGGGTGGTGTAGGTCGGAAAACTCAGCGCCTTCTTGTAGGCGACGATCGCGTCGTCGAACTTGCCCTGCTGGGCGAAGGCGATCCCGAGATTGTGATGGTAGTCGGGGTTGTTTTTGTCGAGGTCGATGGCCGTCTGAATTTCCGCCTGGCCATCGATGGGGCGACCGAGGTTCAGGTAGACGAGTCCGAGGGTGTTGTGGAACTGCGCATTTTCGGGGTCGAGCTGTATCGCTTCCTTGAGGGAGGCCATGCCCAGGGCCAGACGATTGTCTGACAGGTTGCGCACGGCATTGTCGAAGCTGTTCCTGGCCTGAAGCTTACGCACCTCTTCGTCCTGCGCGCTCGTGCAGCCCGCCCCCAGCGCCAGCGCCACCACCGCGAAGAGAAGTACGCGGAGGGCGCCGCCGCGCCTTGACAGGGTCGCGATCTCCCTGTTACCGTTCATGTTTGTGCCAACCTACGAGTACGAATGCCTCAAGTGCCCCCGTGTTTTCGAAGTGCGACAACGCATCACTGAGTCCGCCCTCACCACGTGCGACCGCTGTGGCGGGCCCATTCATCGCCTGTTGTCTGCCGCCCCGTTCATCCTCAAGGGCGGCGGCTGGTATGTCACAGACTATCCTTCGGAGGCCCGCAAGCAGGCGTCGAAGACCGAATCCTCATCGAGCGAATCGCCTGCGCCTTCCTCCACCCCGGCCGCGGAGAAGTCTAGCACGTCAACCGCCGCGCCTTCAGAGAAGACCAAGCCGGCGAAGGCAGACAAGCCCCCGTCAAGCACGAAATCGGACAAGTCCACGAAATCGGACAGGTCGAAGCCGGCCAGCTCTGACTCCTAAGACCGCTTCACCACCACGGGCGCGCCGCGGCCGAGCCCGAGCGCCGCCTGGGCGCTGCCGTCGCGAACAAAGACCTCGAGGCGTCCCGTCGAGCCCACGACGGCGCCTATTTCCCCCGGCCGCGCATCGGAGTACGCGGATACGAGAACCCCCACTGGGACGCCGCCTGTCTCCACGATCAGAGCCTGCGGTCTCTCGAAGGCCGCCAGGTCCCTCTCCGTCACGGACGTCAGAAGATTGCCGAAGCGATCAGCACCAATGACCTCACCGAGGACGAGCCCATTGTCGTGTCGGGCCGAAGGGACGACCAGCCTCACGGGATCGGTCACCGCGGGGCCGAGTCGCTCCAGGGGCACCCGGGAGGCCAAGTGCGCGGCCGCGGGGGCGAAGATGTCCCGACCGTGAAAAGTCCGGCTCGTCGCGGACAGCCTATACTCTCGCCTGGTCAGCTCGACGGCCTCGATGTGCTGATCGTCGGCGTCAAGGACCAGGCTCAAGAGGCCGTTGTCAGGACCCACGTAGCACTGCCCGCCGGCCCGGAGCGCTAGAGGTCGTCTCGAGCTTCCGACGCCTGGGTCGACCACGGCAAGATGGATGGTGCCCATGGGAAAGAAGCCCGCGGCGGCTTCGAGGCAGAGCGCTCCTTCAAGCACGTCCTGAGGGGCGATGTCGTGACTTATATCCACGAGGCGCGCCTCGGGACAGATGCCGAGCATGACCCCCTTCATGATGCCCACCCAGGGATCTCGCGTCCCGAAATCCGTCGTGAGCGTGATGATTGGCGCGCTCATGACTTCACCTTTTGAAGCTATGTGTCGCGCTCCACCACGTAATCGGCGACGAGGAGGAGGGTATCCTTGTCGGGGCCGTCAGGGAAGGCGTCGAGGGCTTGCTTGGCGCTCCTCGCATAGTCCTGGGCACGGCCCAGCGCGTATTCGACCCCACCATAGCGCTCGACGAGAAGGCGGATCTCCTCGATCTCGCCCGGCTCCGCGGCGTGGCGCTTGAGCACGGACTGGACGTGATCCCACTCCGCCGGCGTCGCGCGCTCGAGGGCCGCGATGAGAGGCAGCGTGCGCTTTCCCTCCTTGAGGTCGGCGCCGACCGCCTTGCCGAGGCGACCCTGGTCGGCCACGAAATCGAGCGAGTCGTCGCTGATCTGGAAGGCGATGCCGATGGATTCGCCGTAGCGGGTCAGGGCGTCGACCTGCGCGTCGTTTGCCTCGGCGAGGAGAGCCCCGATGCGGCAGCATGCGGAGATGAACGACGCCGTCTTCTGCGTGATGATCCGCAGATAGTCGGCCTCGCTAGCCGTGCCGTCGCGTTTGCACTGGAGCTGCAGCACCTCGGCTTCCGTCATGGAGACGGTGGCGAGGGCCAGGGTGGCGAGCACGGCGGGATCGCCGTCGGCCACCATGAGAGCAAAGGACTTCGAGTAGAGATGATCGCCGACGAGAATGGACGCATCGTCGCCCCAGCGCGCATTCGCCGACGGGCGGCCGCGCCGGAGCGGCGCCTGATCCACCACGTCGTCGTGGATGAGGGTCGCCGTGTGCAGGAGCTCGACCACACAGCCCATGCGAACCGCGCGGGGGCCATGGTAGCCCGCCACTCGTCCCGCCATGAGAAGGAGGATGGGGCGGAGGCGCTTGCCGCCGGCGCCGGCGATGAACTCGCCCATCTCGTGAATCAGGTGCACGGGCGAGGCGATCTCGGCGGCAATCGCCTCTTCAATGGCTCGCATCTCGGGGCCTACGGCTTGAGCAACCCGCTCCTTGAGGAGCGCTTCCAGGGGGGTGGGCGCCTTCACGGGAGGGGGTGGATCAGCGGACGACCACCCGGTCCTTGATTTTGACCTGGTTGCCGTTGGTGACGCTGGAGAGCTCGACCACGGAGAATTTGTCTTTGACCTCGGTCACCCTCCCCGTTGCCACCTCCTCGTCCAACTCGCCCAGGAGCTCGCCGGTCACCGGGTGAACGATGGCGATCTTGTCGCGGCGCACGCTGACCTGAGCCCCCGGCTTGATACCGTCCTTGCTGTTGAGATCGATGACGACACGGCTCGTATCCACGAAAACGACGAAGCCGCGGTCGAGAGGCTGGCTCGGGGTGGTGGCGGCGGCCTGGGTCCCGGGCTTGCCGGGCGCGCCTGGCTTGGGGGGAGGAGGCGTCGGATCCACCGACACCGCCATCTTCTGTCGCGGACTGATGCGGCCGCCTCCGGGAGGCGAGCCGTACTTGGCCACGATTTCCGGCGGGGCGATGAGGCTGCTCTTGCCGAAGACGAGCGTGCCCATGGTGGTGGGGATCTTGTCCTCCTCGACCCAGATGTACTCCGGCTCACTCGCCACGTCGCCGAAACGGGGATTCTTGATGAGCAGCCACTTGGGCTCCGCCGCCCTGATCTCGACCGACGGGTCAGAATCCTTCGGCAATCCCGCCAGCTCCTTAAGGCTCGGCAGCTCCGCGCCGCAGGCTGAGAGTGAGAGGGAGACCAGAGCGAGGGAGACCAGTAAACGGAGCGCCGTACCGTTCATCGCGGCCCAAGCATAGCAGATTCGCCGGGTCAATCCTCAGGGCGCGGCTCCCATGGGAAGCGCTGATCGCCCGCACCCTCCGCGCGCGCCAGTGACTGCCGCCGCGAAAAGAGCGGCGCGCCGGTCACGGCCGAGATCCAGGTTACGTCGAGGTAGGTGACACCCCGGCGCTCGAGGATCACGGGAATGAGCCAGGCCATCACGTCGAGCGACTTGCCGAGGGACACCGCGCGGTCTGGCCGCACGAGTAGCTCCTCGCCTTTTGTCTTGCTATTGAGGAGAACCTCGTTCACCTGCCCGGGGTCCACACTCTGGAAGCGCTTGGTCTGGTCCATGGCGAGGGAGAGCATGAAGGGCACCCGCCGAAGATCGGCAGCGCCCTTGGTCAAGTCGGTCGGCGGCACGACCGCGACCCGAACGCGGCCGCGCGTGATCCTCACGCCATCCTCCGGTCGGGGCTGCGGCTTGCCTTCGATCGGCACGAAGGCGGCCTCGGAAAAGGTCGGCTCTACTCGCCGCACCTGGGCATAGCCGAGAGCTTCCTCGTAGCGGCCGAGGGGCTTGCCCGAGGTGGGATGCCGGAAGACTTCGCCCTTCCGAAAGATCGTGTACTCCTGGCCGAGCAGCACGCCGTCCTTCTTGGAGAGGTCCATGTAGACCCGATCGCCATCCACCTGCACCACCAGGCCTTCGATCGGCGGAAAGGCCGACACGACCTCATCGAGCATGAGGCCGAAGGTGGCCCCCACCTGGTCGGCCAAGCCGGCATACGCCGGCCCAGCGAGGGCCGCGGCCAAGGCGAGGCCGGCGGCGACGCTAGAAAACCACGGACGGCTGATGAACACCGAAGACCTTGCGCAGCGTATCGGAGATCTCACCGAGAGTCAGACGGGCACGGACCCCGTCGAGGATGAGCGGGATGAGGTTGTCGCGGCCACCCGCCGCCCGTTCGATAGCTTCGAGGGCCTGCGCCGCGGTCGCCGAGTGGCGCGACTGTCGGAGCCGGCCGAGACGATCGGCGAGGGCCCGGGCGACCGTGGGGTCGCCCTGGAAAAGGTTCGCGGGCGGCGGCTCGTCCATTACGAACTCGTTGACGCCCACGACAATGCGCGCCTTGGCCTCGATCTCCTGCTGATAGCGGTAGGCCGACTCCTGGATCTCGCTCTGCATGAAGGCGATGGCGCTCACGGAACCGCCCAGGCTGTCGATCTTGGCGATAGAGGATTCGGCCTCTTCCTCGATCCGCCGCGTGAGAGCCTCCACGGCATACGCGCCTCCGAGGGGGTCGGCGGTGTCGACGACGCCGGACTCGTAGGCGAGCACCTGCTGGGTCCGGAGCGCGATGCGCACGGCCGTCTCGGTGGGCAGGGCGAGGGCCTCGTCCATGGAGTTGGTGTGAAGAGACTGGCAGCCGCCGAGGATCGCGGCGAGAGCCTGCACGGCCACCCGCACGATGTTGTTCTCCGGCTGCTGGGCCGTGAGCATGCTCCCCGCGGTCTGGGCGTGGAAGCGCAGCATGCACGAGCGCGGGTCGCGCGCCCCGAAGCGCTCGCGCATGATCCGTCCCCACAGGCGCCGTGCCGCGCGGAACTTCGCCACCTCCTCGAGGAGATGGTTGTGGGCATTGAAGAAGAAGGACAGCTGCGGCGCGAAGTCGTCTACTTCGAGGCCGGCGGTACGGGCGGCCGTCACGTAGGCAATGGCGTTGGCGAGGGTGAAGCCCACCTCCTGCGCCGCCGTGCAACCCGCCTCGCGGACGTGATAGCCGGAAATGGAGATCGTGTTCCAGCGCGGCACGCGATCCCGGCAGAAGGCGAACAGATCCGTGATGAGCCGCATGGAAGGCGCGGGCGGGTAGATATAGGTGCCGCGCGCGATGTACTCCTTGAGGATGTCGTTCTGGGTGGTACCGGACAGCTTGTCCGCGGGGACGCCCTGCTTCTCCGCCACCGCGATGTAGAAGCAGAGGAGGATGGCCGCGGTGGCGTTGATGGTCATCGACGTGGACACCCGGTCGAGCGGTATGCCCCCGAAGAGCTCCTCCATATCGTCGATGCTCGAGATGGCTACTCCAACCTTGCCCACGTCGCTCGCCACCATCGGATTGTCGGCGTCATAGCCCATCTGGGTGGGGAGGTCGAAGGCGACGGAGAGTCCCGTCTGCCCCTGCGCGAGGAGATAGCGGTAGCGCTGGTTCGTCTCCGCGGCCGAGCCGAAGCCCGCGTACTGGCGCATGGTCCAGAACCGGCCGCGGTACATCGTGGGCTGCACGCCGCGCGTGTACGGGGGTTCGCCCGGGAATCCGGAATCACGAACGTAGTCGAGGGCCGCCGTATGCTCGGGCGTGTAGACGCGCTCGAGAGGAACGCCGTCCGAGGCGGCGAAGAGCCCCTGCCGGTCTGGCGCCTTATCGAGCGCGGGCTTGAGGGTCTGCGCTTCCCAGGCGCGGCGGGCCTCCTCCAGACGCTGCTTCTCGGCCGGGGTCATGATGGCGCCATCACAGGGGCATGTTCCCGTGCTTGCGCGGCGGGTTGGCGTCGCGCTTGGTGTGGAGCACCTCGAGGGCCTGGATGAGCCGGCGCCGGGTGTCGCGGGGCTCGATGACCTCGTCGATGTACCCGCGCTCGGCCGCCACGTAGGGGTTGGCGAACTTCTCGCGATACTCGCGCGTCTTCTCTTCCTTGAGCCCGGCCGGGTTCTCCGCGGCTTCCATCTCGCGCTTGTACAGGATGTTCACGGCTCCCTCGGGTCCCATGACCGCGATCTCCGCCGTGGGGTAGGCGAAGTTGGCGTCGCCGCGGATGTGCTTCGAGGACATGACGCAGTAGGCGCCTCCGTACGCCTTCCGCGTGATGACGGTCAGCTTGGGCACGGTGGCCTCGCAGTAGGCGTACAGAAGCTTGGCTCCATGCTTGATGATGCCGCCGAACTCCTGGGCCGTGCCGGGCAGGAAGCCGGGCACGTCTTCGAACGTGACGAGGGGGATATTGAAACAGTCACAGAAGCGGACGAAGCGCGCGGCCTTGACCGACGCGCTGATGTCGAGGCAGCCGGCGAGGTGCGCGGGCTGGTTCGCGACGATGCCGACGGGACGGCCCCCCAACCGCCCGAAGCCGATCACGATATTGGGCGCGTAGTCCGCCTGCACCTCGAAGAAGTACCGGTCGTCCAGCACGGGTCGCACGATGTCCTTGATGTCGTACGGCTTGTTCGGCTGGTCGGGGACGACCTTCTGCAGATCGGGGTCCGCGCGGTCGGCGGGGTCCGTGGTCGGGCGGACCGGCGGATCCTCCGCATTGTTCTGGGGCAGGAAGGTCATGAGCTCCCGGATGAGAGCGAGACACTCGTCCTCGCTGTCCGCGGCGAAATGAGCAACTCCGGAGGTCGTCCCATGGGTGGCGGCGCCTCCCAGCTCCTCGAAAGACACTTCCTCGTGGGTCACCGCCTTGATCACGTCGGGGCCCGTCACGAACATGTAGGAGGAGCCCTTGACCATGAACACGAAGTCGGTGATGGCGGGAGAGTACACGGCGCCCCCCGCGCACGGCCCCATCACCGCGGAGATCTGCGGCACCACGCCGGAGGCAAGCGTATTGCGCAGGAAGATGTCGGCGTAACCCGCGAGGGAGACCACGCCTTCCTGGATGCGCGCGCCGCCCGAATCGTTGAGGCCGATGAGGGGCACGCCCGTCTTCATGGCGAGATCCATGATCTTGCAGATCTTGCGCGCGTACGATTCCGAGAGCGAGCCCCCGAACACCGTGAAGTCCTGGGCAAAGGCGAAGACGGGCCGACCGTGGATGCGCCCCGAGCCCGTCACCACGCCGTCCCCCGGGATGCGCTGGGCGTCCATGCCGAAGTCATTGCTCTGATGAAGCACGAACCGGTCGAGCTCGGCGAACGAGCCCTTGTCGAGGAGCACTTCGAGCCGCTCGCGCGCCGTCTTTTTTCCAGCTTTGTGCTGCCGCTCGATGCGCTCCGGCCCGCCTCCCGCCTCGGCGGCGTGGTTGCGGCGATGGAGTTCTTCGAAGCGGTCTTGGAGAGGCATGAGGACGGCTCCTTGGAGCGCCGGACGGTGCGCCTGCGTCTGGTGGAGTATAGAGGTCGCTCAACGGGAAAGTCAATGAATGCGGGACTTTTCCCCTCCCTCGATTGACTTCATCGTGTGGGGTCTGTCATACTTCCCGCCCATGACCCCGGTGACCCAGGTCGTGCTCGTCTTGTGCGCCGTCGTGTTCACGGTGGCGACGGTGGTCACTTTCGCATCGATCAGACGTGCCGCCACCCGAGCCGAGACGGTGCTGCAGCTCGTCGAGCGCGAGATCCGGCCGCTGGCCAGTCAGGTCGAAGGACTGGCCTCGGAAGTACGGACCCTCTCGCAGACGGCCAACCAGGAGCTCCAGCGGGTCAGCGGACTGGTGCGACGCGTGGAGGACATCTCGCTCAAGATCGCGCGGGTAGTCGGGGTGGCGAACAGCCTGGCGTCGTTCCGCGGCGTCACGAGCGTCGGCTCGGGCGTGAAAAGAGCGCTGGGCGTTTTCGTTTCCAGACTCAAGGCATCGTGAAAGAGGGAGGACGATATGACGGACGAGCATGGTGGAGATGCGGCGGGCTATCTGGGCTGGTTCTTTCTCGGGGCCATTGCCGGCGCGGCCGCCGCGCTGCTCCTGACGCCCAAGACGGGCTCGGAGACGCGCGATCTCCTGACGGAGCAGAGTCAGGAGCTGTTCAAGAAGGCCCAGGAAAAGGCGAGTGAAGCACAAAACATGGCCGGCGATCTCCTCGGGAAGGGCCGCGAGTATCTCGAGGAGCAGCGCAATCGGCTCGTCGGCGCCTTCGAGGCCGGCCGTTCGGCCATGAAGGACGAAATGACCAAGCTTCGCTCCGACGCCAGCTAGGGGCCTCGGTCCGATTTGGCGGACAGCGGGGCCAATCCGGTCCCGCCTGTCCCCCAGCGACCGCTGAGCTTGGACTTCTGCTCACCCTCCCCCCGCTCTCGTCCGATCCGGCAATTTTCCCTCCTGCCCCTCACGCGCAGGGAAATCCAGGCCAGAGCGGCAGATTCCCGGTGACCGGACGTCGAGCGAAATGAGGAAGAAGCCGCGGAGCCCCCGACCCCCTGCGTCGAAGGGCAAGGTGCCGGCATCACCGCGGAGCCGTATCCTCCAATGGATCGTGCCCGTCGTGCTAGTGCTCGCAACGGCCGGGGCGTTCCTTCCCACCCTCGACAACGGCTTCGTGAATTTCGACGACATCGAGAACTTCCTCAACAACAAGTCGTACCGGGGCCTCGGCCTCACCCAGCTTCGGTGGATGTTCACCACGGTGAATCTGGGCGGCCTCATCCCGCTGACGTGGATGACTCTTGGGTTCGACTACGTGATCTGGGGAATGGATCCGGCCGGCTACCACCTCACCAGTCTCGTTCTGCACGCGGTGGGCGCTCTCGTCTTCTACTTCGTCCTCCTCCGCCTCCTGAGAGAGGCCGGCGACTCGAACCATCCCGACCCGACCGCCTTGCGCCTGGGAGCCCTCTTCGGGGCCTTGATCTTCTCGGTGCATCCTCTCCGTGTCGAGTCCGTGGCCTGGGTCACCGAGCGGAGAGACGTCCTGTCGGGACTCTTTTGCCTCCTCACTGTGCTCGCCTACCTTCGCGTCTGGGATACGAGAGACGGCGAGAGGCTGGGAACGAAGTGGTATCTCGTGTCGCTTGGTGTCTTCGCCTGCGCCCTTCTCTCCAAGTCCATGGCCATCACCCTCCCCGTCGTGCTCGTGCTCCTCGACATCTATCCGTTGCGGCGGCTACGCCTGTCTTCCCCGGGCCGGCTGCGGGCGATCGCCCGCAATCTGCTCATCGAGAAAACTCCTTTCGCCGTCCTGAGTCTCGCCTGCGTCGGGCTCACGCTGGCCGCGGCGAGAGACAACGACGCTCTGTCCTCGCTCAGCGATGTGAGCCTGCTCGATCGCGTCTCGCTATCCGTCCACTCCGTCGCTTTCTATCTCTGGAAGACGGTGGCTCCGGTCAACCTCGCCGTCATGTACGAACTGCCGGAGCGGCTGGACGGGACCACGTGGCCTTTCGTGGCGGCGTGGGTGTTCGTGCTCGCGATCACCGCCGCCTGTCTCGTCTTCGGGCATCGCCTGATCGCCCTCGCCGTGGTGTGGCTCGCGTACCTCGTCATGCTCGCTCCCGTTTCAGGCCTGGTGCAGGCGGGCCGGCAGATGGCCGCCGATCGGTATACCTACCTGCCCTGTCTCAGTTGGGCTGTGCTCTGCGGCGCCGGCTTCTCTTGGGCCTGGCGGAAAACAGCGGGCCCCCATGGTGAGTCGACACGGGGCCGGTCGCTGCTCATGGGGGCGGGCGCGCTCATCGTGCTCGGGCTCGCCGCGCTCACCTGGAAACAGGCCGAGGTGTGGCATGACACGGAAACGCTGTGGACCCATGCCGCGGCCGCCTCGCCCTCGGGCCGGGCGCACGAGAACCTCGGCGAGGTGTTCCAGGATCGAGGGCAACTGGCCGAAGCCGGCGCGCATTTCGAGAGGCTGGTGCGAATCAGACCGCGATACGGCCCAGGCCATCTCTACCTGGGCGCCGTGCGCGCCCAGCAGGGGCGCCCGGACGAGGCAATGAGAGAGTACGAAGAGGCGGCGCGGCTCATGCCGATATCCGCGGTGCCTCACTACAATATGGGCCTGGCCCTCATCGCACAGCATCGGACCGCGGAGGCCATCGAGCGCTACCGGGAAGCGGTGAAGCTCGTCCCGGGCTACGCGAATGCCCACAACAACCTCGGCATGGCCCTCGCCGAGCTGGGTCGGTTGGACGAAGGGGTGCAGCACCTTCGGGAGGCCTTGACGCTGGACCCGGAGTCCCCGGGGATTCACAGCAACCTCGGCCTTCTTCTCGCCCGGCAGGGTCGGGCGGCGGAGGCGCTCCGGCAACTCGGCAAGGCCGTCGAGCTCGATCCCGGAAACGCGGGAATCCGCAACAACCTGGGGGTCATGCTCGTCCGGGTTGGAAGCTACGACGACGCCGTGGTTCAGTTCCGAGAGGCCCTGACCATAGACCCCAGGCTCCGGGAGGCCCAGGTGAATCTCGACGATGCGATCGCTCGATCCAGGCCGGGCACGCCCAAGCCGCGATAGCAAAACGCAGCCGAAGAAAACCTGCCGGCCGAACCGCCTTCGCGGTGCAGGGCACGAGGAGAATGGGCAGGTCGTACGTCAAGGGCCGCGGAGGCGGCTCGCCCCAAGGGCGAGCCGAGACGCAAACCGGGGGGAGTGCGGGGGCCATTTCGAGGCCCCCGCAGTTAAATATGTATGGCCTGCCCCAGCGCGGCGAGGGTAGCTTCGAGCGATGCCTCCGACAGAGTCGGATGCGCATGTATCGTGTGGATGATCTCTTCGAGCGTCGCCTCGAGCGTGCGCCCCACCGCGAATTCGTGAATCAGTTCCGTCGCCTCGGGGCCCACGATGTGGACGCCGAGGATCTCTCCCGTGCGCTTGTCGGCTACGACCTTGAGAAACCCTTCCGTCTCCCCCAACGCCACCGCCTTGCCATTGGCCGTGAAGGGGAATCGCCCGACGCTGACCTCTCGTCCGTCGGTCTTGGCCGCCGCTTCCGACAGCCCGATCGAGGCGACCTGGGGACGGCAGTAGGTGCACGAAGGAACATTGCCGTAGTCCACCGGATGCGGTGAGCGTCCCGCGATCGCCTCCGCCGCCACCACCCCCTCGGCCATGGCCTTGTGCGCGAGCATCTGCCGCCCCGCCATGTCGCCCACCGCGAAGACGCCCTTCACACTGGTCTCCATAGTCGGTCCCACCGTCACGAGCCCACGCTCCGTCGCGACACCGAGGGCTTCGAGGCCCAGGCCCTTGGTGCGCGCCGCCCGCCCCACGGCCATCAGGACCTGGGCGGCGACCAGCGTTTCGCGCTTGCCCTCGGCCTCGATCTCCACCGCGACCTGCCCCTTGCCCGGCGTGACCTTGACAACTTTCACGCCGGTGCGAATGGTCACGCCCCGTCTCGTGAAGAGCCGCGCGATCTGCGCAGAGGCTTCCTCGTCCTCCACCGGGAGGACGCGCGGTAGCGCCTCCACCACCGTCACCTCGACGCCGTAGGCGCGGTAGATGTCGGCGAATTCCATGCCCACGGCGCCCGCGCCGATAACGATGAGCGACGCCGGCCGCGACTCCGCCCTCACCGCGCCGTTCGAGGAGATCACCTGGGTCTCGTCGATGGTGGTGCCCGGCAACGACTTGGGCTCGGAGCCCGTGGCGAGGATCACGGCCCGATGCGCCTCGAGGGTCTGTGTGCCGTCTTTCCCCTTCACCTCGACCAGGCTCTTCGCCTTGAGGGTGCCCGAGCCGGCCACGAGGATGATCTTGTTCTTGCGAAAGAGAAATTCCACCCCCTTGGCCATGCGGTCGGCGACCCGGCGCGATCGCTGAATGGCCTGGGCGTAGTCGGCCTTCCACTCTCCCACCGTGATGCCGAACTCCTCGGCGCGGTGGAACAGCCCCACGACCTCGGCATTGCGCAGAAGCGCCTTGGTCGGGATGCAGCCCCAGTTGAGGCACACTCCGCCGGGCCGGTCGTCCTCGACCGCGGCCACGGAGAGGCCGAGCTGCGCGCACCGGATGGCCGCGACATAGCCGCCCGGTCCGGTGCCGACCACCACCACGTCGAAAGCCTGGTTCGCCACGGGACTAGACGAGCAGGCGCAGGGGTTCTTCCAGGAGACGCTTGACGTCCTGCAGGAAGCGGGCACCCATGGCGCCGTCCATCACGCGGTGGTCGCAGGAGATGGTCATCTTCATGCGGCGCCCCACGCGGATCTGGCCTCCCTCGGCCACGGGCTTCTCGAGCACGGAGCCCACGGCGAGAATGGCGCCCTCCGGCGGGTTGATGATGGCCGAGAACTCCTCGACGTCGTACATGCCGAGATTGGACACGGAGAAGGTGGCCCCGGAGAATTCCTGGACGCGGAGCTTGCCCCCCCGGGCGCGCTCGGCCAAGTCACGGGCCTCCACCGCGATCTGGGCGAGCGGCTTGATGTCGCAGTCGCGCAGAACGGGCGTGATCAATCCCTCGTCGAGCGCGACGGCGATGCCGATGTGCGCGCGATTGAAGACGCGGAGGTTCTGCCCCTGGAGCTGCGCGTTCACGCCTGGGTTCTTGAGAAGGGCGAGCGCACAGGCCTTGATGACCATGTCGGTCACTGAGACCTTGGGCTGCCCTTCGAGCCCGTTGAGCTCGGCGCGGAGCGCCCACGCTCGGTCCATGGACACTTCCGACGTGACGTAGAAGTGGGGCACGGGAGCCTTGGACAGGGGCATGCGCTTGGCGATGGCCGCGCGCATCGCGGAAAGCGGCTTGTCCTCGAACTCGGCTTCGCTTCTCTGAGGGACGACGAACTGTGGCTTGGACGCGGCGGGAGCGGGGGCGGCCGCGGGCACCGTCGCCGGACGCGGCGCCGCCGCCGCGGTCTCGACATCGCGCCTCACGATGCGCCCTCCGGGGCCGGTCCCCTGAAGCAACCGGAGGTCGACGCCGGACTGGGCGGCGACCTTGCGGGCGAGGGGCGAGGCCTTGACTCTGCCGTCCCGTCCCGGGGCCTGGGTGGGCGCCACGGGCATGGGGACGACCATGTTCGTCGCCGGTGCGGACTTGTACGATTCCATGGCCGGCAGCGGATCAGGCTTGGCAGCCTTTGACGGAGCCGCGCTCTGGGCCGGAGCAGGCGCCGCCGGGGCAGATCGAGGGGGAGCGGCCGTGGCCACGGAGCCGATGTCGTCGGCGGGATCGGCGATGACGCCGATCATGTCGCCCACCGGCACCTGCCCGCCTTCGCCGACCACGATCTTGCGCAAGACCCCTCCGCCGAAGGCCTCGATCTCCACATTGGCCTTGTCGGTCTCTATCTCCGCGATGACATCCCCGCCCTTGACGGCATCGCCTTCCTTCTTGAGCCACTTGATGACCTTCCCCGTCTCCATCGCATCACTGAGCTTGGGCATCAGGACCTTGGTGATCATGCGCAGACCTTTCGGATCGCCGCGGCGATCTTGGCCTTTGACGGGGTCTTGAGCAGCTCGAGATTGCGCGCATAGGGCATGGGGGCGTTTTCGCCGGTGATGCGGGCCACCGGCGCGTCGAGATCGTCGAAGGCCTCCTCCTGCACCTCCGCCGCGATCTCCGAGCCCATGCCGGCAAAGCCCGCGCCCGCCTCTATCACCACACAGCGGTGGGTCTTGCGCACCGAGCCCACGATCGTGTCCGTGTCCATGGGCCGGAGGGTCCGCGGGTCGACGATCTCCATGGAGATGCCCTCCTGGGCGAGCTCCTCGGCAATCTCGAGGGCACGATAGAGCATGCCCATGTACGCGATGACAGTAACGTCGGTGCCTTCCCGGCGGATGGCGGCCTGGCCGAGGGGAATCAGGTACTCGGGATCCTCCGGCACCTCGCCCTTGATCGCGTAGAGCGTCTCCGACTCGATGAAGATGACCGGGTTCTCGTCACGGATGGACGATTTGAGGAGTCCCTTGGCATCCGCGGGGGTGGACGGGCGCACGACCTTGAGGCCGGGGACGTGGTAGAAGTACGTCTCCATGCTCTGAGAATGCTGGGCGGCCAGCTGCGAGGCGGGCCCGCCCGGTCCCCTCACCACGAGGGGGATGTTGTACTGGCCGCCCGACATGTAGCAGAGCTTGGCCGCGGAGTTGACGATCTGGTCGAGGGCGAGGATGGAGAAGTTGAAGGTCATCATCTCGACCACGGGACGGAGCCCCAGCATGGCCGCGCCGACCCCGATGCCCGTGAAGCCCGACTCGCAGATGGGCGTGTCGATGATGCGCTTCTCTCCGAACTCCTTGAGGAGCCCCTGCGTCACCTTGTAGGCGCCCTCGTAGAGCCCGACCTCCTCGCCCATGACGAAGACGCGCGGATCGCGGTGCATCTCTTCCCGCAGGGCCAGATTGAGCGCTTCCCGATAGGTCATGACCGCCACGGCATCAGTCCTTGTACACGTCGGTGAACAGTTCCTCGGGCGCGGGCTCGGGCGAGGCCTCGGCGAAGGCCACCGCCTCGTCCACCTGGTCGTACACCGCCTTCTCGATCAGCTTGAGATCGGCTTCGGTGAGGGCACCGTCCTTCACGCAGCGCTCTCCGAACATGACGATGGGGTCGCGCAGCTTCTCGCGCTCGACCTCTTCTTTCGTCCGGTACACCGCGCCCGCCGGGTCGCGCATCGAGTGCCCGCGGAACCGGTAGGTGCGGGCCTCGATGAGGGCGGGCACCTTGTCACGACGCGCGCGCTCCACCGCCCGCCCCACGCACTCGCGTATGGCCAGCACGTCCATGCCGTCCACCGCCTCGCCGTGAATGCCGTAGGTCTCGGCGAAGCGCCAGATTTCAGTCTGGGCCAAGGCCCGGTGGATGGCCGTACCCATGGCGTAGCGGTTGTTCTCGCAGATGAAGATGACGGGCAGCTTCCACAGGGCGGCCAGGTTCAGCGACTCGTGGAACTCCCCCTCGGGCACGGCGCCGTCGCCGAAGTAGCACAGCACGACCTGGTCGCCACCCTGGTACTTGATCCCGAAGCCCGCTCCGGCCGCCAGGGGCAGGTGGGCGCCCACGATGCCGTGGCCGCCCAGGAAGTTGACGCTCTTGTCGAAGAGATGCATCGAGCCACCCTTCCCCTTCGAAAGCCCGTCGATGCGACCGAACAGCTCGGCCATGATCCGCTTGGGGTCCGAGCCCTTGGCGAGACAGTGGCCGTGCTCGCGGTAGGACGACACCGCATAGTCGTCGAGCCGGGTCACCGAGGTGGCGCCGACCGCCACCGCCTCCTGGCCGATATAGAGATGCAGGAAGCCGCCGATCTTGCCCATGGCATACATCTCGGCGGCCTTCTCTTCGAAGCGTCGGATCAACTGCATCTGGGTGAGAAGGCGACGGGCCAGCTCCGTGTCGAGCCGGGCGCTGGGAAGCGCGACTTTCGTTTGCGCCATGACGCTACCCCCGCATGAGAGACAGCTCGTCCACCGAGAGGCGGCGGCGGAGCCGGAATATAGCCACGATGATGGCGAGGCCGACGGCGACCTCGGCCGCCGCCACGCACAGGACGAAGAAGACGAGCGCCTGCCCGTCGATGGAGCCGTGGCGCTCGCCGAAAGCCACGAAGGCCAGGTTGGCGGCGTTGAGCATGATCTCGATGGACATGAAGATGACGAGCGGATTGCGCCGGACGAGCACCCCGAGGGCCCCGATCACGAACAGCACCGCCGACACCCCGACGTAGTACGAGGTGGGCACCATGTCAGGCCACCCGGCGCTTGGCGAGCGCGATCACGCCCACGAGGGCGACGAGGAGGAGGACCGACGTCACCTCGAAGGGGTAGAGGTAATCCGTGAAGAGGGCGCGCCCAATGGTGGCCACCCCGCCCGCCACGGAAGTCTTTGGCCCGGCGCCCGCGAACAGCGTCGAGCGCAGCATCACCGCGAGCAGGACGAGGAGGAGACCGGCCACGGGAACGGCGAGCAGGCGCTGCCCTCGCAGCGAGTCGGGGCCCGTCTCCTCCCGGCCCGGAATGAGCACCATGATGGCGAAGACGAAGAGAATGGCGATGGCCCCCGCATAGACGATGACCTGGGCGGTGGCGAGGAACTCCGCGCGCATCTTGAGAAAGAAGGCGGCGAGAGTGGCGAGGTGCACGACAAGGAAGAGGGCGCTGTGGATGGGGTTTCGCTTGAGGACCACGCCGGCGGCGGAGGCCACCGCCAGCGCCGCGAGAATCCAGAAGGTGACGAGCCCGGCCGTCACGACGGCGTGCTCCGGATCACCGGCATGGGCCGGTCGGCGGGGATGGGCACGGGCGAGGTAGGCACGCCGTTGGGCCCCGCCGGCTCGAGAGCGAGCAGGGTCTCCTTGGTGTAGATCATCCCCCCGCGGCTGAAGGACGAGAACTCCAGTATCCCCGTGTCCATGCGGATGGCGTCCTCGGGACAGGCCTCTACGCAGTAGCCGCAGAACACGCACTTCCCCAGGTCGATGTCGAAGCGCTCGGGCACCTTCTCGATCTCGGGATTCGGGTGCTCGGTGGCCACGATGTAGATGCAGTGGGCGGGGCAGACCGTCTCGCACATCATGCACGCGACACAGCGCGGAGAGCCGTCGTCCCGTCGCACGAGCCGGTGCAGGCTGCGGAGCCGTGGCGAATAGGGACGCCGCTCGTCTGGGTACTGAATGGTCACCGCGCCGTGGGCGCTCTTGACGCGGAACACGGTGTGGAGCGTGTGCCGCGCCATATTGGCGAAGAAGCGAAGGCCCGTGAGCTTGAGCCCGGACAACACCTCGAGGAGATAGAAGCGCTGGGCCAGGCCCAGCCGGCTCGAGTGCCGCGGATCCGCCGGAGTATTGCTGCTCTGGTAGGGGGAAGTCATGGTCAGGCCTTCCCGAGCAGGAGCAGTACGAGCCCGGTGATCACGATATTGAGGATGGAGAGGGGAAAGAGACCGAGCCAGCCCAGGCGCATGGCCTGATCGTAGCGAAAGCGCGGCAGGGTCCAGCGAATGAGCATGAGGAACCAGATCAGCACCACGACCTTGGTTAGGAAGGCGACCACCTGCATCCCCGTGACGAGCAGGTGCGGCAGCGGCACCTCCATCCCCCACGGGAAGGAGAATCCGGTGGAGGCGAGGTACGGTATCTGCCAGCCGCCGAGGAAGAGCGCGGTGGTCATGCCCGCGATCACCACCGTCTCGAGAAAGTCCGCCATGGCGAACATGCCGAACTTCATTCCGCTGTATTCCACGAAGTAGCCGATGATCTCCGACTCGCCTTCGGGCATGTCGAACGGAATGCGCTTGGTGGCCGCGATGCCCGCGGTCAGGAACAGAACGAAGGCCAGGGGCTGGGTGAGGATGCCCCAAGCGGGAATCCACGAGCCGAAGTACTGGGGGAGGAGGGGCAGCCCCTGGGCGCGCGCGATGTCCTGCATGTTGAGCGAGCCGTACACCATGACCACGCCCATGATCGAGGCGCCGATGGCCACCTCCGCCGAGATCATGAGGGCGGCCGCCCGCTGACCGCCGAGGAGCGCGTAGTTATTCGCGGAAGCCCAGCCCGCCATCATGAGGCCGTACACGCCGAGGGAGAGCATGGCGAGCACGTACAGGATGCCCACGTTGAGGGTCACCGCCTGGAGCTGGATCTCCCGTCCCGCGATCTTGAGGGTGTCGCCAAAGGGAATGGAGGCGAAGGCGGCGAGGGCGAAGAAGACGGAGACGAAGGGGGCGAGCTTGAACATGAGCCGGTCCGCCCGGGCCGGCATGAAGTCTTCCTTGGTCAGCATCTTGATGGCGTCGGCCAGGGGATGGAGGAGACCGAGGACGCGAATCCCGAAGATGCTCGCCCGGTTGGCCCCCAGCCGGTCCTGCATGATGGCGGACTGCTTGCGCTCGACCCAGGTCAAGAGCCCGCCGAAGTTCAGCACCACGAACATGGTGAAGGCCACGGGAATGGCCTGGAGCAGGAGATCGAGGGCCAAATTGCTCATGCCTTCACCATAGCGCCCGTATCGCCAATCGCGCGGTACGTCATGCCGGCGAACGGCGGCGCCGCGGCCGCGAGCGCGGCGAAGATCTGCTCGGAGCGCTCGGCGGTGAATACCGGATCGGGGAAGCCCAGTGCCTTGCCCACGAAGGACAAAATCATCCAGTCGGGCCAGGCGGAGCCGAGAGGCGGGACGGCGGTGCGGAAGCGCTGGACGCGCCCCTGGAAATTGGTGAAGGTGCCCTCGCGCTCGACGTAGGCGGCGCTGGGCAGGACGAGGTGGGCCCGCGTCGACGCGTCGTTGGCGTTGGTCCCCTGGAAGATCGCGGTTTCCACGCCCTCGAGGGCGGCCAGCACCTCGGATTCGGGCCACGCGGAGGCGGCCAGATCGTGATGGAAAATCCACAGGAGCTTGATTCGCTTCTCGCGCGCGGCGCGAAGCATGCCCGCCGCATCGAGACCACCCGGCCCCGGCGCGATGCCGCAGAGCACGGCCCCGCGGGTATTCGGATTCTTGTCGGCCCGGATGAGGAAGTCGTCTTCGTCGCCGGGGACGGCGGGGGCCACCTGGAAGTCCAGATTCTTCACGCCGAGCTGGTCGGCGAGCCGACCGAGCGTCCACAGGTCTTCGTTGGACATCTGCGGGGAGGCGAGGAACCCGATCTCCTCGGGCCGATAGCGTCCGAGCGACGCCACCACTTCCTGGAGAGCGCGATCCCATGAGACGTCGGTTCCCTGCGAGCCCACCCGATGGAGAGGCTGGAGGAGCCGGCTCTTGTCGTCGATCCATCGGAAGCCGTAGCGGCCGGCGTCACACACCCACCACTTGTTGACGTCCGCGTTGAAGCGGGGCTTGAGCCGCGCCACTCGCCGGCCCTCGTTGTGGTGGTGGCGATGCTTGTTGGTATGGACCTCGATGTTGCAGCCGCGGGCACAGCCGTTGCAGACGCTCTTGGCCGTGTCGAGATACCAGACGCGCACCTTGAAGCGGAAGTCTCGATCCGTGAGCGCGCCCACCGGGCAGATGTCGATCACGTTGCCCGAGTACTTGTTCTCGAGCGCCTTGCCCGGGAAGAGACCGATCTCGGAGTAGTCGCCGCGCTGGAAGATGCCAAGCTCTCCCGTATGCGTCACCTCGTCGCAGTAGCGGACACAGCGGGAACAGAGGATGCAGCGCTCGGCGTCCAGGATGACGTACGGGCCGAGGGGTACCGCCTTGGGCTTGTGGACCTTCTCGTCGGTCATGCGCGGGTCGTAGAGGCCGTGCTTCATGTAGTAGATCTGCAGGAAGCACTCGCCTGCCTGGTCACACACCGGGCAGTCCAGCGGATGGTTGATCAGGTGAAATTCCATCATGGAGCGCCGCGTGTCCTTCACGCGGTCCGTCTCCGTATTCACCACCATGCCCTCGGCCGCCTCCGTGTTGCAGGCGATCTGCGGGCGCGGCACCTTCTCGATGTCCACCATGCACAGACGGCACTGGCCGGCGATGGACAGTGACGGGTGATAGCAGTAGTGAGGCACTTCGACCCCGATGGCCTTGGCCGCCTCGATGAGGTTGGTCCCCTCGGGCACCTCGACCACCTGACCATTGATGGTGAGCTTAGGCATGGACCGTTCGCTCCTTTTTCAGGAGCCTGCTAGGCATGGGCTTCGCTCCGAATCAGGTCCTCGAACTCCGAGCGGAATTTCTCGATGTAGCTGATGTAAGGACCGACCGCGCCGTCGTAGAAGGCGCAAATGGTCGTCCCCGCTCCCCGCTTTGCCACGTCGAGAATGGTATCGAGATCTTCCTTGCGCCCTCTGCCCTCGACGAGGCGGTGGGTCATCTTGTAGATCCAGCCCGTCGACTCGCGGCACGGTGTGCACTGGCCACAGCTTTCGTGGGCGTAGAAGCGCGCCACCACCATGAGCGCCTCGGGGATGGACACCGTCTCGTCCATCACGATGACACCGGCGGAGCCGATCATGGAGCCTTTGCTCTTGGGCCCATCCGCGTCCATGGGGATATCGATCTCGTCGGGGGTGAGGATGGCCGCGGAGGAGCCGCCCGGCACCACCCCCTTGAGCCGGCGGCCGCCGCGAATCCCGCCGCTGTGATCGTAGATCAGTTGGCGGAGGGTGACCGTCACCGGCGCTTCGACGATACCGGGTTTCTCGACGTGGCCGGACACGGAGTAGAGGCGCGTGCCGCCCTGCCCCTTGGTGCCGAGGCCCGCGAACCACTCCGCGCTCCGGTTGATGATATGCGGCACCGCCATGATGGTCTCGACATTGTTGACGATGGTGGGGTTGCCGAAGGCGCCCTTGACCGCGGGGAAAGGCGGCTTGATCTTGGGCCACCCCTTCTTCCCCTCGAGAGAGGACAGGAGACCCGTCTCCTCACCGCAGATATAGGCGCCGGCGCCGCGGTGGAGCACCACGTCGAAGTCGTTTCCGGAGCCCTGGATGTTCTTCCCGAGGAGCCCCGCCGCGTAGGCCTCGCGGACGGCGCCGTCGAGCACCCGCCACGGCTGCACGTATTCGCCGCGGATGTAGACGAAGCCCAGCTGCGAGCCGATGGCGCGGGCCGCGATCACCATGCCCTCGATGAGAGCGTGGGGATCGCGCTCCATCAGATAGCGGTCCTTGAAGGTCCCCGGCTCGCCCTCGTCGGCATTGATGACGAGGTACCGGGGAGCCGTCGACGCCTTGGGAATGAAGCCCCACTTGACGCCCGTGGGGAAGGCCGCGCCACCGAGACCGCGGAGGTTGGCCTTCTTGACCTCTTCCGTGATGGCGGCCGGCTCCATGCCGAAGGCCTTGGCGAGCGCGGTGTAGCCGCCCGTCTCCTTGTAGCGCGCGAGCGTATGCGAATCCGCGAGGTGGAAGTTGCGGGTGAAGATCTTCTCGGCCATCAGGGGAGCCCGTCCAGGATGCGGTCGACCTTCTCGTTGGTCAGATTGCCCTCGTAGCGGTCGTCCACCTGCATCATGGGGGCCTGCTCGCAGGCGCACAGGCACTCCACGGTGAGGAACGTCACGCGCCCGTCCGGGGTGGTCTCCCCCGGCTCGATGCCCAGCCGCTCTTCCACATGCTGGATGATGCCCTTCGAGTTCATCAAGTAGCAGGAGATGTTGTGGCAGACGGAGACGACATGCCGGCCCTTGGGCTTCTGAAAGAAAAGCGTGTAGAACGTGACCACCTCGTGGACGTGGGCGGGGTAGAGCTCGAACAGTCCCGCCACGTACTCCTCGATCTCGAGCGAGATGTACCCGAAGGTGTCCTGGGCCAGATGGAGCACGGGAAGAAGTGCGCCACGCTTGTCCGGGTAGAGTCCCTGGAGCCGCCGCACCTCGGCCAGCTGCTCCGGCGTGAACTCCGGATTCCGCGCATCGCTCATGCGAAGCCCCTCTGCCCGGCACCGATGCGCGTCATCTATCGAGCTCTCCCCCGATCATGTTGACGGAGCCGAAGGTCGGAATGATGTCGGCGATCATCTGCCCCTCGATCATCCGCGGCAGCGCGGCCACGGGGGGCAGGCAGGGCGGACGGCAGCGCACGCGGTAGGGCCGGTCGCTCCCGTCCGAAACGACGTAGAAGCCGAGCTCACCATTGGCGCCCTCGGCCGAGAAATAGGCCTCGCCGGCGGGGGGCCGGATGCCGTACCCGTCCATGACGAGCATGAAGTGGTTCATCAAGCCTTCGATGGAGCCGTAGGCCGTTTCCTTCGGGGGAAGCACCACCGTCTTGTCGTGGACATTGACCCGCGACTGGGCGTCGCGCCCCTGACCCTGGAGGTTGGGGGAGAGCGCGATGGGCAGGAGGAGGAGCCCCTCGGTCTTGCCCTGCTTCCCCCGATCCACGTAGGCATCCACCGGGATCTCGCGCCCCTCGTAGTCCACGTTGATGGCACCGCCGGGCATGCCCTCGAGCGCCTGCTCGACCATGCGCATGGACTGCTCCATCTCGGCCATGCGAACCAGGTAGCGGTCGAAGTTGTCGCCATTCTTGCCGAGCGGCACCTCGAACTCGACGCGGTCGTACGCCCAGTAGGGCTGCACGCGGCGAAGATCGAAGGGGACTCCGGTGGCACGCAGCAGGGGGCCGGTGATCCCCCACGCGATGCTCTCCTGGGCGGAGAGGGCCCCCACCCCGACCATGCGATCCATGAAGATGCGGTTGCCGGTCACGAGGGTGTGTACCTCGTTCAAGACCTCCCGCGTCTCCGCGAAGGCCTTGCGCACCTTGATGCCGAAGGCGTCGGGAAGATCGGCCTTGACCCCGCCCACGCGGCCGTAGGAGATGGTCAGGCGCGCGCCCGTGACGTCTTCCACGAGCTCCCACAGGAATTCGCGCGCCTTGATCATGTAGAGGAACACGGTGAAGGCGCCCAGCTCCATGGCGGAGGCACCGACGCACGTGAGATGATCGCAGATCCGCGAGATCTCGCTCATGACCACGCGGATGTACTTGCAGCGGTCGGTGATCTCGATACCGAGGAGCTTCTCCACCGCCGAGGCGTAGGCGAAGTTGTTGATGAGGGGCGAGACGTAGTTCAGCCGGTCCGTATAGGGAATGGCATTGTTGTAGGGGCCGGCTTCGCAATCCTTCTCGAAGGCCCGGTGGAGATAGCCGATCTCCATGTCGGCCTTGACGACCATTTCGCCGTCCAGCTCGGCGAAGATGCGGATGATGCCGTGCATGGCCGGATGCGCCGGACCCATGTTGACGTAGAGATTCTGGCTGCCCGCCCCTGCCCCGGGTCCCTGTCCCAAAAACAGCTCGCGCGCAGTTCGCTCTGGCACGGCTAGACGTTCGGCCCAATGAGGGGCTGGCGACGCTCCATGGGGTAGTCCTTGCGCAGGGGATGGCCGACGAACTCTTCGTACAGGAGGAGACGTCGGAGGTCCGGGTGGCCGTCGAAGCGAATACCGTACATGTCCCACACTTCCCGCTCGAGCCAATTGGCGATGGGCCAGAGCCCGGTGGCCGTCGGCACGGAGGGCGCGTCTTGCTCGACGGGGACCTTGAGCCGCACCCGGTGATTGTAGGTCACGGAGTACAGATGATAGACGACGTCGAAGCGCGGCCCGTCCTCGCGCCCCGGATACTTGAGATAGTCCACCGCCGTGAGGTCCATGAGCATGTCGAAGCGCAGCTCCGCCTCGTCGCGGCAGAAGCGGAGGGCGTCGACGATGCCCTCGGAAGCGATCACGGCCGTGTGGTCCCCGTGACGCTCGTGCGTGTCGAGCACCCGCGCACCGAGGCGCCCGCGCAGCCGCGCGAGGATGGCCGGTCCGTCCATGGCTGGCCCTAGTAGCGCTGCGCGCCCGCGGCGATCTTGTCCTGGAGCTTCATCAGGCCGTCGATAACGCTCTCCGGACGAGGCGGGCAGCCGGGAATGTAGACGTCCACGGGGATGATGGTGTCGATCCCCTGAACGGTCGCATAGTTATCGTAAAAGCCGCCGGTGCAGGTGCAGACACCGAAGGCGACCACCCACTTGGGCTCGCACATCTGGTCGTAGATCCGCTTGAGCACGGGCGCCATCTTGTGGCTGATCGTGCCCACCACGAAGAGGACGTCGGCCTGGCGGGGGGAAAAGCGAGGCAGGCCGGCGCCGAACCGGTCGACATCGTAGTGGGAGCAGGCGGTGGCCATGTACTCCATGCCGCAGCACGCCGTCACGAACGGGTACTGGAAGATGGAGAATTTCCGCGCCCACCCGATGGCCTCGTCGAGCCTGGAGGTGAAGAAGCTTCCTACTCCCATTCGAGCCCCCGTTTCTGCCATATGTAGAGAAACCCGAGCATGAGCACGCCCAGGAAAACGAGCATGATCGAGTAGCCGAACCAGCCGAGGCTCTTGAATACCGTGGCCCACGGCCAGACGAAGAGCAGCTCGATGTCGAAGATGATGAAGAAGATGGCGACGGTCGAGAACTTGATGGCGAAACGTCCCTCGGGCAGGGCGACCGGATCCTTGCCGCACTCGAAAGGCTCCATCTTGATCCGCGAGTAATGCCGCGGGGCGATCAAGGCGGGGATGCCGAGGAGGGCGCCCGCCACGAGGGCGGACACCGCGAACACCATCAGGATGGGGATGTATTCCATTAGGTTCTGGGGGGGAGCGAGCGCCGCTCCTCCCCCAGACCCCCCCACCGACGCGCACCATCCACGAGTCGCTTCATGATCCGTTGCGGCCGGTCGGAGCGCCGCTCCTCCCCCAGACCCCCCCACCGACGCGCACCATCCACGAGTCGCTTCATGATCCGTTGGCTGCGGCGACGCCGTCGAGGTGGCGCTTGGCGTGATAGGAGGAGCGCACCAGTGGCCCCGACTCGACGTGGGCGAAGCCCATGGCGCGGCCGGCCGCCCCGAGCTCTACGAACTCCTCCGGCGTGTAGTAGCGTACGACCGGGAGGTGCTGAGGAGAGGGGCGGAGATACTGGCCGAGGGTCAGGATATTGACGTCGGCGGCCCGGAGATCGCGCATGGTCTCGAGCAGCTCCGTCCGCTCCTCACCCAGGCCAAGAATGATCCCGGACTTCGTGAGGAGGCGTGGCGCAGCCCGGTGCGCGCGCCGGAAGAGCTCGAGGGTGCGCTGGTAGCGCCCGCCGTGACGGGCCAGCTTGTAGAGGCGTGGCACCGTCTCGGTATTGTGGTTGAGGACATCGGGGGCCGCCTCGATCACCGTCTGGAGTGCCTCCGCCTTGCCCTGGAAATCCGGGATCAGCAGCTCGACGCGGCAACCCGTCGCGGAGCGCCGGATGGCGCGCACGGTCGCCGCGAACACGCCCGCACCGCCGTCGGCCAGATCGTCGCGATTGACGGAGGTGATGACCACGTGCTCGAGCCCGAGCTCCCCCACGGCGCGGCCCACACGCTCCGGCTCCTCGCGATCCTCCCACACGGGCTTGCCGTGCGACACGGCGCAATAACCGCAGTTCCTCGTGCACGTATCACCGAGGATCATGAAGGTGGCCGTCGAGTCTTCCCAGCATTCGCCGATATTCGGGCAGTGCGCTTCTTCGCACACGGAGTGCAGGTTCCACTCCCGCATGAGGCCCTTGAGCCGCATGTAGTTAGGGCCGCCGGGCGCGCGCACTTTGAGCCATGCCGGCTTCGGCGCGGTCGCGGGCCTCGTCGACTCGAGGAGGGGAAGCGGAAATCCCATGGAGACTTGTCCTTTTTCCCGTTGGGCTGTGATCATTATGGCACAGCTTTCACAAGCGCAACAGGGCTCGGGGAACGATTCGATGCCCGGTGTCTGAGCAGGCTGGATTTCGTCCGGAAGGAATGGTGCCGAAGGGGGGACTCGAACCCCCACGGGTTGCCCCACACGCCCCTCAAACGTGCGCGTCTGCCAATTCCGCCACTTCGGCCCAGCGACGGCAGAGTATGCCGTGGCCGCGAGCGGCTGTCAATCAGCGGCCGAGCCGAAGCACGCGTCCGACCGCGGATTGGCGCAGCCGCGGGTCGAGCGCGTCGCGTATCCCCTCGCCGAGAAGGTTGTAGGAGAGCACGGTGACCAGGATGGCCAGCCCGGGATAGAGCGTCAACCACCACGCATACGTGATGAGATCCTTGCCGTCGTTCAGGATATTGCCCCAGGTCGCATAGGGTGGCTGGACACCCAGGCCCAGGAAGGACAGGCCGGACTCGGTGAGGATGGCCGCGGGAATGCCCAGCGTCATGGCCACGAGCACGGGGGCCAGCGCATTGGGCAGGATGTGCTTGAAGATGACCCGGAGAGCGCCCGCCCCGATGGACTCCGACCAGATGACGAATTCGCGCTCACGAAGGGCGAGGAACTCGGCGCGCACGAGGCGGGTGACGCCCATCCAGCCCGTCATGCCGATCACGGTCATGATGGTCCAGATGGAGGGCTTCAGGAAGGCCAGCACGGCCAAGAGCAGGAAGAAGCGCGGAAACACCAGCATGAGATCCACGAGCCGCATGATGGCGGCGTCGACGATGCCGCCGTGATAGCCCGCGGAGGCCCCCAGGAGGACACCGATGAGCGTCGCGATGCCCACGGAGACGAAGCCGACGGCCAGCGAGATGCGCGAGCCGTAGAGCAGCCTCGAGAACACATCGCGACCGATCTGATCGGTACCGAACCAATGCTTGCCGGACGGTGCCTCCAGGATTCTCTTCATGTCAGGCTTGTTCGGGTCCCACGGCGCCAGAGCCGGGGCGAGAATGGCGACGGCGACGAGAACGCCGACCACGACCGCCCCCACGCAGGCGAGCTGATTGCGCTTGAACGTCCGCCAGAACTGACTCAGCTCCCCTCGCCGCGCTCCCGCTGTCGGCGGCATCCTAGCGCCGCCGCCGCCCTCGCCGTCCCGCGAAGCGGATGCGCGGATCCACCATCCCATAGGCGAGATCGGCGAAGAGGTTGGCGAGGAGGGTCAGGGTCGCCACGATGACGAGATTGCCCATGATGACCGGATAGTCGCGCGAGAAGACGGACTGGACCATGAGCTGGCCCATGCCGGGGATGGCGAAGATGCTCTCGATGATGACGCTACCCCCGATGAGACCGGGCAGCGAGAGACCGAGGATGGTCACCACGGGGAGCAGGGCATTCCGGAGAGCATGCTTGCCGATGACCACGGGCTCGGGCAATCCCTTGGCGCGGGCGGTCTGCACGTAGTCCTGGCGAACGACTTCCAGCATGCTCTGCCTCATGTAGCGAGAGAGCCCGGCCAATCCTCCGAACGCCACCACGGTCACGGGCAGGATCAGGTGGGACAGGAAGTCGAACTGCTGCCGCCAAAAGCTCATGTACTCGTAGTTCAGGGAGCGCAGCCCGGAGATGGGCAGCCAGTCGAGCTGCACTCCGAAGAGGATCATGAGGAGAAGAGCCAGCCAGAAGTCGGGGGTAGCGAAGCCGATGAAGACGAACACCGTGGTGACTTTGTCGAAGATCGAGTACTGGCGCGTGGCCGAGGCGACGCCGATGGGAATGGCGAGGGCCACGATGATGATCATCTGGATGAGGTTGAGGAAGAGGGTGATGGGAAGCCGCTCGCCGATCTTGGTCAGCACGGGCTTGGCGTCGGGCTGGAAGGAACGGCCGAAATCGAGCCGGCCGATACGGATGAGCCAGCGCCAGTACTGGACGTAGATCGGCTGGTCGAGTCCGTATTCCTTGTTCAGCCGCTCGATGAGCTTGGAGTCTTGCCCCGACTCCTCCCCGCGGATGTAGTCGAACGGCCCGCCCGGAGCCAGCTGAATGACCAGAAAAGAGATGAAGGTGATCCCGATGAGGAGCGGGATCGCCAGCACCAGCCGGCGCAGGGCGAAAAGCGCCATCTAGCCGGACGTATAGCGCTGCAGAGCCTTCGGCACGAACCAGTCGATGAAATTGTAACTGATGCCCGACGGCTCCGGCTTGATCCCTCGCACGCGCGAGGACACCGCGGGGAGCGCGTCGTTGAAGTACAGGAAGATGAGCGGCTGGTCCTCGGCGAGAATCTCCTGGATCCGGTGGTAGGTCGCCACGCGATCTTTCTGATTGCAGGAGGTGCGACCCTTTTCGAGGAGCGCGTCCACCTCGGGGTTCGCGTAGGAGATCTGGTTGAGCTGATCGGGACCCATCTGGGACGAATGCCAGATCGCGTACTGATCCGGATCGATGCCCGTGCCCCAGCCGAGGATGATCACCTCGAAGCGCTTCTGCTTGATGTATTCCTTGAGAAACGCGGCCCACTCGATGGTCTGGATATCCGTCTGGACCCCGATCTCCTTGAGCCGCTGCTGGATCAGCTCCGCGAGCTTCTTGCGCTCCTCGTTGCCCTGATTCGTCCGGATGGTGAAGCTGAAAGGCTGGCCGTCCTTGTTGCGAAGGATCCCGTCGCCGTTTTTGTCTGTCCAGCCGGCGGCGGCGAGAAGCTGCCTGGCCTTGGCCGGATCGTACGGGTAGCGCTTCACCTTGTCCGTGTAGGCCCAGGTGCCCGGCCGGTACGGCCCCGTCGCCTCGCGGGCCAGCCCCATGACCACACCTTCGATCAGCTCGGGCTTGTTGATGGCGTACGCGAACGCCTGTCTCACCCGCTTGTCGGCGAAGCGCGGATCCTTCAGGTTGAAGCCGAAATACGTGTAGCGATTGGCGGAGTAGCGGTACTTGTTGTAGTCCTGCTTGAACGCCGCGTAGTCGGTCTGGCGCGCGTACTGGATGGCCGTGAGATCCGCCATGTCCACGCCCTTGGCCTTGAGCTCGAGAAAGATGGTGGCCTGGCTCGGGATGACCCGGTACACGACGCGGCCGACATACGGCCGTCCCTGGACGTAGTACTCCTTGTTGGCCACGAGCACGACCTTTTCGCCGCTCTTCCACTCCTGGAACTTGTACGGTCCCGTGCCGATGGGGGCCGTCGTGTTCTGGGGCGCTTCCCGGAGCTTGCCCTCCTCCGCGTTCTTGGCGAGCAGGTGCTTCGGCAGCATGGCCGTTCCCCAGCTGCCGAGAGCCTTGGCATAGGGCTGCGAGTAGATGACACGCACCGTGTACGGATCGAGCACCTGCACGTCCCGCACGAGCTCGAAGTCGTCCCGGTACGCGGTGGGAGTCTTCGGGTTCATCATGGTCTTGTACGTGAAGTGAACGTCCTCGGCGGTGAACGGCTTGCCGTCGTGCCACTTCACGTCTTTCCGCAGCTTGAAGGTCAGGGAGAGGCAATCCTTGCTGAACTGCCAGGACTCGGCCATCGAGGGGACCCAGTTCAAGTCCTTGTCGGTCTGAACCAGCCCGTCGTAGATCAGGCTGGACACCGCGTGCGAGGGCGCGTCCGAAGTGATGTTCGGGATGAGGCCGGTGATATCGCCGATGGAGGCCTGCACGAACGTGTCGCCGTAGGCGGGCTTTTCGTTTGCCGCGGGCTCGTCGGCGGCCACGGCGATCCTGCGTCCGCCACCCCCGACCGCGAGGAAACTCGCCAAGGTGAGCAGGGCGAGCGCGAGCAGAGACGCGAGCAGAGAGACGACGCGAACGGGCCGCATGCTACTTCTTCTCCGGCGCGGGCGCAGGGGTCATGGGTGCGGGCGCAGGCTTGGCGGGCGCCGCGCCGCTCGAAGCGGGAGCCGCGGCCGGCGCGGAGGCCGGCATGATGGTTTCGGCGCGTCTGTGGGAGAGCACAGCGAGGGAGAAGGAGGTGATCAGGAAGGCGGTCGCAGCCACCGTGGTGATTTTCCCCAATACCGTGGGTGTGCCCATCGAGCCGAACACCGCCTGGCTGCCTGCGCCGCCGAAGGCGGAGCCGATATCGGCGCCCTTACCTGACTGGAGGAGCACGAGGCCGATGATGACGAGGCTCACGAGGACGTGGATGATGACGATCAGGATGAACATGCGGGGATCACTCCTTTGACGAGCCGCCCTTCGAGGCGGACTTCTTCGCAATGGTGATGAAGCTCTGAGGCTGGAGCGAGGCGCCGCCAACGAGCGATCCGTCGATGTCTGGTTCCTGCGTCAGCTCGGCGGCATTGTCTGGCTTGACACTGCCGCCGTAGAGGATGCGCAGCGACTGGGCGACCTCCTTCGAGGCAAGCTCGGAGACGAGTCCGCGAAGGTAACCGTGTACCTCCGCGGCCTGGGCCGGGGTGGCATTCACGCCCGTCCCGATCGCCCACACCGGCTCGTAGGCGAGGATGCCGCGGGCAATGTCATCAGCCCCCAGTCCTGCCCATCCCGCGCGGAGCTGTCCCTCCACCACCGTGAAGGTGAGCCCATGGCGGCGCTCTTCTTCCGTCTCGCCCACGCAAAGAAGGGGCACGAGCTGATGTCGAAGCGCCGCCACTACCTTGCGGTTGATCTCTTCGTCGGTCTCGCGGAAGGTGTGGCGGCGCTCAGAGTGCCCGAGCAGTACGTAGCGACAGCCCAGTTCGGCGAGCATGCCCGGAGCGATTTCTCCGGTGAAGGCGCCCTTGTCCTCCCAGTGGCAATTCTGGCCGCCCCACGCGATCGGCGAGCCGGAGAGCGCTTCCGCGACCGCGGGGAGCGACGTGTACGGCGGGCACACCGCCACCTCGACGCCGCGCGGACGCTTGAGCCCCTCACGTATCGCGGTGGCGAGGGCGCGGGCTTCCGCGATCCCCCCGTGCATCTTCCAGTTGCCGACGACGAGGGGCGTGCGCATCACGGCGCCTCGTCGAGAGCGGCGACCCCCGGCAGCACGCGCCCCTCGAGGAACTCGAGGAAGGCGCCTCCCGCCGTCGAGATGTAGCCGATGCGTTCGGTCACGCCCGCGTGATGGACGGCGGCGATGGTGTCCCCGCCGCCGATCACCGAGAAGGCCCCGGAAGCGGCCACGGCGCGCGCCACCCCCACCGTGCCCGCGGCGAAGGGCGGCTTCTCGAAAACACCCATGGGCCCGTTCCACAGGATGGTCTTGGCGCCTTTGAGCGCCGAGCTGAACTGCTCCACCGTCAATGGACCAAGATCGAGCCCCATGAGGTCGCCCGGGATCTCCCTCACCCCCACCGTGCGGATACCCTCCACGCTGTCGAGACCCGGCGCCGCCGCCACGTCCACGGGCAGCCGCACCGTCACCCCGAGGCTCCTCGCCCGAGAGAGAATGGCGCGGGCCGCCTCGAGGCGCCCGGACTCGAGGAGCGAGCGGCCGACGCCGTAGCCCAGCGCGGACAGGAACGTGAAGGCCATGCCACCGCCGATCAGCAGCACTTCGACTCGGGCAAGCAGATGCTCGAGGAGAGCCAGCTTATCGGAGACCTTGGCCCCGCCGAGCACCGCGGCCACGGGGCGCTCCGGCCGCTCGAAGATGCGCCCCAAGGCCTCGAGCTCGCGCTGCATGAGCAGGCCAGCCGCCGCGGGCTTCAAGTAGCGCGTGATGCCTTCGATCGAGGCGTGGGCGCGATGGGCGGCGGCAAAGGCGTCGTCGACGTAGACGTCGGCCAGCGCCGCGAGGGCGCGGGCGAACTCGGGGTCGTTCGCTTCCTCTCCGGGATGGAAGCGAAGATTCTCGAGAAGCATGACCTCGCCCGGCTTGAGCGCAGCCGCCGCGGCTTCGACCTCGGGGCCGACACAGTCCGGGAGGAGGGGGACGGGTCGGCTGAGTAGCTCTTCAAGGCGGGCGGCCACGGGCTTGAGCGAATAGCGCGGATCGGGCTTGCCCTTCGGTCGCCCCAGGTGCGAGGCGAGAAGAACGCCCGCGCCCCCTTTGAGGCACCGATCGATGGTGGGAAGGACGGCCCGGATGCGCGTGTCCTCGGTGACCCGCCCGTCTTCGAGGGGGACATTGAGGTCCACCCGGAGGAAAACACGCTTCCCCGAAAGGTCCAGCTGCTCGATAGTCAGCGTGGCCAAAGCTACAGACTTTTGGCCATGTACTTGATCAGGTCCTTCACCCGGTTCGAGTATCCCCACTCATTGTCGTACCAGGCAAGGACCTTGACCATGGCGCCGTCGATGACCGCGGTGGACCCGAGGTCCACGATGGACGAGTGCGCATTGCCGTTGAAGTCCACCGAAACCAGCTCCTCGTCCGTGGTGTCGAGAATGCCGCGGAGCGCGCCGGCACCCGCCGCTCTGAAAGCGTCGTTGACCGACGCCGCCGTCGCGGGCTTTTCCAACTCGGCGGTCAGGTCCACCACCGAGACGTTCGCGGTGGGGACGCGGATGGCGAGACCGTCCAGCTTGCCCTTGAGCTCGGGAAGCACCAATCCCACCGCGGTGGCGGCGCCGGTCGTAGTCGGGATCATGCTCACGGCACCCGCCCGGGCCCGCCGCAGATCCTTGTGCGGGAAGTCGTGGATGGGCTGGTCGTTGGTGTAGGAGTGCACGGTCGAGGCAAAGCCCCGCTTGATGCCGAAATTATCGAGGAGGACCTTGGCGACCGTGGCGAGGCAATTCGTGGTGCAGGAGGCATTCGAAACCAGCTCGTGCTTCGCCGAGTCGTATTTGTGCTCGTTGACTCCCAACACCACCGTGATGTCGGGGTCCTTGGCGGGGGCGGTGATGATGACCTTCTTCGCGCCCGCCTGCAGGTGCTTGGTGGTCGTGGCCTTGTCGCGGAAGACTCCCGTGGACTCGACCACGATGTCCACGCCCATCTCGCCCCAGGGCAGCGTCGCTTCAGCAGATGCGCCAGCGTCTTGGCATCCGCCAAGTCGTTGACCGCGACGACTTCGATCTCAGGCTCCTGGAGCGCCGCCCGGAAGAACACCCGCCCGATTCGTCCGAACCCGTTGACGCCTACTCGCACGCCCATGACGCGCTCCTTGAGGGATGACGATTATTGAGGATTGGCGGCGACTTCCGCCACACAAGAATCTTGATTATAGGCGGCGCGGGGCGGTGCTGCAAGCATGGCCGGAGGCGGCTCAGACGGTGCGGGCGATGGTTAGGACCCCCACCACGGACGCCCCGGCACGGGTGAGGCAGCGCGCACACTCCCCGGCGGTGGCGCCCGTGGTGAGCACGTCGTCCACGAGGACGACGTGGCGACCGGCAATGGCCTCAGGTTTGGTCACGGCGAACGCCCCGCGAACGTTCCGCCTTCTCGCCGGCGCGTCGAGATCGGCCTGGGGGACGGTGGCCCCGCGACGCATCAGCACGTCGGCCTTCACCGGAACGCCCCAGGCTCGCTCGAGATGCCGCGACAGGAGTAGGGCCTGGTTATAGCCGCGCTCGCGCTCGCGGCGGCGATGGAGGGGCACGGGGACGAGGAGATCGGGGGCCGCGCCGGGCAACGCGGAGAGGCCGATCCCGGCCACCAGTTCGCCCAGTGGCTCGGCCAGCCCGCGCCGACCGCCGAACTTGAAGGCGTGGATGGCTTCGCGCACCAGGCCGCCGTATCGCGCTGCCGCGCGGGCATAGGCGAAGCGAGGGCGTCGCCGCCGACAGACCCCACAGAGCCCTTCGATCCCAATGGGGATGCCGCAGCAACGGCACCAAGGGGGCCTGATGCGTTCCAGGCCTTCCCAGCACGCTCCGCACAACGGGTCACGCCGGCCTGTGCCCAGCATCGCGCGACACACGGGACAGAGGGGCGGAAAGACGAGGTCGAGCGCCGCGGTGACCCAGGGCCGCCAGCGCGGAGGGATGACTTCGGGAAGCGCTAGGGGCGAGAGATGTTCCAGTTGCGGCACGATGGACACCGGACGGACACGACGGGCGTGCTATCCGGGGGACGCTACCCCGCGGCGGTGCGCTCTTCTTCTTCGATCGCCCGCTGGCACTCGATGCAGTAGCGGGCAAAGGGAAGCGCCTCGAGGCGCTTTTCCGCTATCGCCTCCCCGCACCGTTCGCAATCGCCGAAATTGCCCTCTTCGAGCTTCTGGAGCGCGGAGCCGACTTCCTTGAGGAGACGCCGGTCGCTGTTGCTGAGCTCGAAGAGGAATTCACGGTTGTACGACGTCGCAGCCTGATCGCCCAGGTCCTTGGTGGAGTCGTCTTCGGGACCCTTGGCGTAAAGGACGGTTTTGCCCACGCCTTCGACAAGCTGGCGATGCTTCTCTTCCAGCTTCTTCTTGAACTGGGCCAGACGCTCCTTCCTCATCGCTGTCTCCTCCGCGACACGGCCGGTTCGGGGCCGGAGTCAGTGGCGAAGGCTACCACGCCCCCCAAGGGAAATCAATCGCGCTCGGACTCTCATCGCTCCACGGAGAGGAGCGGCGCGTCGCCCCACAGTCGCTCGAGGGCGTAGAAGTGCCGGGTGTCGCCGATGAACACGTGGACCACGACGTCGACGTAGTCGAGGAGAATCCACCCGCTCTCCGCGCTACCTTCCTGATGCCGCGGCCGCGGGCCCGCCGCCTTCAAGGCCGCGCGCACCGCCTCGATGATGGTGTCGGCCTGCGTGGTGGAGCGCGCGCTCGCGACGAGGAAGAAATCCGCGACGCTCGACAGCCCCTGCAGGTTCAGGATGACGAGATCCTCGGCGTTCTTCTCGAGGGCAGCCCGGGCCGCGAGCCGCGCGGTGGCTTCAGCAGAGAGGCCAGCCATCAGGAGCCCGCCCGGTAGAGACGGTGCTCGCGGATATAGGCGGCGACGGCTTCAGGCATGCGATAGACCAGGCTTCGGCCCTCCCGCGCGCGCAGGCGAAGGTCCGACCCCGAGATCGGCAAGGAGGCGGCGCGATACAGCACGGGACCATCCGCGGCGCCGAAGGCGGACAGCCCGAGCTCATGCAGCACCTTCTGGGCCGCCGGCCCGTCCGGATCGAACTCGCCGCCCGTGCGCGGCACGACGATCAGCTGGGCGAGCCGCGCGACCTCTCGCGGGTCGCGCCAGCTCAAGAGGTCGAGAAAGGTATCCGATCCGATGAGAAGCCTGAGCGTCCCCTCGCCCTGGAGGGCGGCCAGCGTGTCCACCGTGTAGGACGGTCCCTCGCGGCGAAGCTCTATGTCGGAGACGGCGAAGCGCGGATGGGCGCGGACGGCCAGCGCCGTCATGCGGTAGCGGTGCTCGGCGGAGGCCAGCTCGGCCGCCGGCTTGTGGGGCGGCACGGCCGCGGGCACGAAGAGCACGCGGTCGAGCCGGAGGGCCTCACAAATCTCGTCAGCGAGCAGGAGATGACCGAAATGAATCGGATTGAACGATCCGCCGAAGACACCGACCGTGGGCACCGGGCCGGCTACTCCCGCACCTGACCATCGCCCATCACGATGAACTTGGTCGTGGTCAGCTCGCGCACCCCGACCGGCCCGCGCGCGTGGAGGCGCGAGGTCGAGATCCCCATCTCGGCGCCCATGCCGAACTGCGAGCCGTCGACGAAGCGCGTCGAGGCATTGACGAGGACGGCCGCGGCATCCACTTCGCGCGTGAAGCGGCGCGCGTTGCGGAGATCAGACGTCACGATGGCCTCGGCCAGCCCCGAGCCGTGCCGGCGAATGTGGTCGATGGCGGCATCGAGCCCGTCCACCACGCGGACGGCCACGATGTAGTCGAGGTATTCGGTATCCCAGTCGGCCTCGGTGGCCGGAATTGCCCCGGGCACGAGGGCCCGCGTGCGCTCGTCGCCCCGGACCTCCACCCCCGCCTCCCGCAACCGCGCGGCGACCTTGGGCAGGACCCGGGAGGCCGCCGCCGCGTCCACGAGCAAGGTCTCCATGGTATTGCACACGCTCACCCGCTGCGCCTTGGCATTGACGGCGATGGCTACCGCCATGTCGAGATCCGCGCTCGCGTCCACGTAGACGTGGCAGAGTCCCTTGTCATGTTTGAGAACCGGCACGGTCGACCGCTCGGTCACCAGTCGTACGAACTCCTCACCCCCGCGCGGAATGATGAGGTCGATGAAGCGGTCGAGGGTGAGCATGGTCAGGACGGCGGCGCGGTCGGCGGTGTCCACGACCTGCACCGAGTCGGCGGGGAGTCCGGTCTTCTCGACAGCCTTGGCGAGCACCTGGGCGATGGCGGTGTTGGACTCGAGCGCCTCGCTACCCCCGCGCAGTAGCACTGCATTGCCCGACTTGAGGCAGAGCCCGGCGGCATCGGCCGTGACATTGGGGCGCGACTCGTAGATGAAGCCCACCACGCCAAGGGGCACGCGGACCCGTGAGATCTCGATCCCGTTGGGGCGCCGCCACGCCTCCACGGTCTCCCCGACGGGATCCGGCAGCGCGGCGACCTGGCGAAGACCCGCCGCCATCTCCTCGAGACGACTCTCGGAGAGCGTGAGCCGCTCCATGAAGGCGCTCGCCAGCCCCGCCGACCTCGCGCGGGCGAGATCGGAACGATTGGCGTCGAGCACGAGGCCCGTCTTTTCCTCGAGCCCTCGGGCCATCTGCTGAAGGGCATCGTTCTTCGCCCGCGCGGAAGCCAGAGCGAGCGCGCGGGCCGCCTCCTTCGCCGCCCGTGCCTTGCCCGTTACCTGCGCCGTCACGTCCATGATCAGCTTCCTCCCGGGCCGGAGAGCACCACCAGGTTGTCCCGGTGAATGACCTCGGCGAGCCCCTTGTACCCCAAGGCCCTCTCGATCTCTGCCGTCTTCGCTCCGCGTATCTTGCGAAGATCTCCCGCGTCGTAGTTCACGAGTCCCCGCGCGAAATCGTCACCTTCGGGCTCGGCCAGCGCCACCACCTCACCGGCGCGGAACTCTCCCGTGACCTCCACGAGCCCCGAGGGGAGGAGGCTCTTTCCCTTCTCGGTCAGCGCCTTTCGCGCGCCCGCGTCAACCATGAGCCGACCCTGCGGCGGCACCGCGAAGGCTATCCAGCGCTTGCGCGCGGCCAGCCTGTCGTCGCGCGGGAGAAAATACGTCCCCAGGGGCTCACCTTTGAGCAGCCGCCCCAGGGTGCCGTGCTCTCGCCCATTGGCGATCACCATGGGAATGCCGGAAGCGCCGGCCTTCTGCGCCGCCTCGAGCTTCGTGGCCATGCCGCCGACGGAGACGCGGCCGACTTCGTCGAAGCAGAGCCTGCGGATCTCCTCCGTCACCGCCTCCACCGTCTCGATCCGGATCGCCGCAGGATCGCGCTTCGGGTCGCCGGTATAGAGTCCGTCGACGTCGGTCAGGAGCACGAGGAGATCGGCATCGATGAGATGGGCGACGAGCGCGGCGAGATTGTCGTTGTCGCCGACCTTGATCTCCTCCACCGCCACCGTGTCGTTCTCGTTCACCACAGGCAGCACGCCGAAGTCGAGGAGGGCGAGCAACGTATTGCGCGCGTTCAGGTATCGGCCGCGATCACTGATGTCCTGGGCGGTGAGCAGGACCTGTCCGACCTTGATGCCGTGGCGCTTGAAGGCCTGCTCGTAATGCCACATGAGCGACGACTGTCCGACGGCCGCCGCGGCCTGCGTCTCCGGAATGGACCGCCGACGGGAGGACAGGCCCAGGCGGGCCGTTCCGGCGACGATGGCGCCGGAGGAGACGAGGACGACCTCGCGACGCTCGCCCACGAGCCCGGCGATGTCGGCGGCGAGCGCCGAGATGCGCTTGGCGTCGAGGCCTTCGCTCGGGCTCGCGATCTGGCCGCTGCCGACCTTGACCACGAGCCGCCGCACGCGCGTCAACCCGCGGCGGGTGCCCATGAATGATTGGCCAGGATGGCGGTGATGTCGCGCACGAGGCCGTCGAGACCCAGACCCGTGACCGACGAGATGGCGTGAAAGGGGAGCCCTTGCCCCGCGCAGAAGCCTTCCAGCTGGAGACGGCGCTCCTCGGTGCCGGGCAGCTCCGCCTTGCTGCCCGCCACGACCTGCGGGTGAGCCGCCAGCTCGCTCGAGTACGCGGCGAGCTCACCCTGGATCACGCGCCAGTCCTCGACGGGGTCACGGCCGCCACTCGGATCGAGATCGACGAGATGCACGAGAACGCGCGTCCGCTCCGTGTGGCGCAGGAAACGGTGCCCGAGTCCCTTGCCTTCGGCGGCACCTTCGATCAGCCCCGGCAGATCGGCGATGACGAAGGATCGATGGTCGTCGACCCGCACGATGCCGAGGGTCGGCTGGAGCGTGGTGAAGGGATAGTCCGCGATCTTGGGCTTGGCCGCAGACAACCTCGAGACCAGCGTGGACTTGCCGGCATTGGGAAATCCGACCACACCGACGTCGGCGAGGAGCTTGAGCTCGAGATGCATCCAGCGCTCGGCGCCGGCACGCCCGAGATCGGCGCGGCGCGGCGCCCGATTGGTGGAGCTCACGAAGCGCGCATTGCCTCTCCCCCCGCGCGCCCCGCGGGCCACGAGCACGCGCTCGCCCGACGTGGTCAGGTCGCCCAGCCGCTCGCCCGTGTCGCGGTCCGACACCACGGTGCCGAGCGGCACTCGCAGCATCGTGTCGTCGCCGGAGGCGCCGTGCTTGTTCGAGCCTTTGCCGTGCTGGCCGCGCTCGGCGGTGTAGTGGCGCTGATAATGGAAATCGAGGAGGGTGGTGATGCTGGAATCCGCTTCGAGGATGATACTGCCCCCGTCACCCCCATCGCCCCCGTCGGGCCCGCCGCGGGGCACGAACTTCTCACGCCGGAAGCTGATACAACCCGCACCCCCGTCACCGCCCTTGACGAAGACGTCGATCTCGTCGACGAACATCAGAGGCCCCGGGAGCGCCGGGCGCGATCAGGCGGGCTGCTGGGCGATGCTGACGTACTTGTCGTCGCCCTTGCGCTCGAAGCGAACGTAACCGTCGGAGGTCGCGAACAGCGTATGGTCGACGCCCAAGCCCACGTTGACGCCCGGCTTGAAGCGGGTGCCCCGCTGGCGCACGATGATGCTGCCCGCCGTGACGAATTGCCCGCCGAAGCGCTTGACGCCCAGCCGCTGGGAATTCGAATCGCGCCCGTTGCGGGAGCTGCCGACGCCCTTCTTGTGTGCCATTGCGCTATGCCTCGATCTTGGTGATGCGGACGGTACTCATCGTCTGCCGGTGTCCGCGATGTCGGCGGTAGTTCTTCCGGCGCTTGAACTTGACCACGAGGACCTTGTGGCCCTTCTTCTCGGCCACCACTTCCCCCGTCACCTTGGCGGAGGCGAGCGCCTTGGGCTCTACCGTCACCTGCCCGTCATTACTGACGAGGAGGACCTGCTTGAACTCCACGGGCGAGCCGGCCGGCGTGTCGAGCCGCTCGACCTTGATCACCTGACCAGGAGCCACCCGATACTGCTTTCCGCCCGTCGCAATAACCGCTTCCATGACTGTTCCTCTGGTTAGTGAATGTAGCGGAGTCTGGCTCGTCCGATCCGATCGCTCCAAGTCTGAGAGGACAAGCCCCGGAGCGAGCGCCTATCTGACCACACGAGCGGCATGAAAGTCAAGCAGGACGCGGCGTTAGCCTCGCTATCAGGCCGCCTCCATGTACCGGGAGAGACGTTCGCGCAGAAAGAGGCGCGAGCGGTGCACCCGGGACTTCACCGCGGGCAGGCTCAGATGCAGCGACTCGGCGATCTCGGGATTCGACAGTCCCTCGACATCGTGCATGAGAAAGGCCGTTCGGTAGTCGGCGGGAAGGTCGTTGATGGCGGTGGTCAGCACGGTGCGGAGCTCCGCCTGAAGCGCCGGCTCCTCCACCTTCCCCGACCAGTCCGCGATCGGCTCGGCATGATGCCGCTCATCGTCGAAGGCCGGGCGAAGATCCGTCCAGGGTACTTCGTGCTTGCGGCTCTGCCGCCCGCGGAGCTTCTGGTAGGCGGTGTTGGCGGTGATCCGGTATACCCAGCTCCCGAAGGCCGACTCGCCCTTGAACATGCCGATCTTCCGCGCGGCCGTCCACAGCGCGTCCTGCACCACTTCCTCGGCATCCTGCTCGTTGCCGGTGATGCGAATGGCGAGGCGATAGACGCGGTCGCCGTACGTATCGAGCAGAAGCTCGGTTGCCGTCGGATCCCCCTTCCGCAGTCCCTCCACGAGGGCGGCGTCACGATCGACGCGCGCAGCCCCGGCCGGAATGCGGCCAGCAGACCCGGTCGTCGCTTCAGCCTGTGGCACGCTCATCGTAGCTCTCCTCTGCCCCGAGGAGCGGGACATGCGAGAAGTCGTTGGCTCGCGATCTCGCATACAGGGTCAGGTGCTGCTTCAGCTCGCGCACGCACTGCTCCAGCACCTGGATCTCCTTCGTCACCTTGCTCATGAGGATGGCGCCTTCGAGAGCGGCCACGATGAACGAGGCCGCGCCGTCCGGATCGCAGTCGGCCCTCAGCCGGCCCGTCGCCTGCCCCCTGCGGAGGGCCTGCATGGTGGTCACGCGCCACGCCACGAAGACATCGGCGAGCCGCTTTCTGAAGCCCTCATGAACGTCGGACAACTCGGAGGCGAGATTGCCCATGGGACATCCACCGATGCAGTTACGCAGCCGCTGACTGTCGAGCACACGGTCGAGCAGGTCGTGGATCTGTCCCACCGGATCAGCGTCCGGGTCGGCAAAGGCTGGTCCGAGGGTGCGCTCGACGAAGCCACGCACCAGCCGGTCGATGATGGCGTACCCCAGCTCTTCCTTGCTCTTGAAGTAGTAGTAGAAGTTGCCCTTGCCCACGCCGCTCTCGCGGAGGACATCGTCGAGCGAGGTGCAGTGATAGCCCTGGAGATGAATCAGGCGACCGGCCGCGTCGAGGATCTGATCTCTCGTCGCCGCGCCCTTGGCGCTCCTTGTCTCCATCGATATGGAATCCCGAATGGCCGCCATAGGCTAGATTTGTACCAAACAGTCAGTACAAATTCAACTTGGAAGAGCCCTTCACGGGCGCCATCTTGTCATTACTTTTTAATTCAGATACTTAGACAACCAAGAGAGCGTCATGTCCCAGGAGTTCTGGGCGGCGGACGCATCATAGGATGGCCGGTCATCGCAGAAGAATCCGTGACCCGCTCCTCTGTAGACCTTGACCTCGGCGGTCTTTTTGAGCCGCTTGAGGGTCTCGTCGACCCGCCGGACCTGATCCATCGGGATCATCTTGTCGGTCTCGCCGAAGAAGCAGAGGATGGGGCACTGGAGGCGGTCCGCGAGATGGATGGGTGCTGCCGGGGTGTCGGCACCGATGCCACCGCCATAGAAGGAGACGGCCACCTTGATGGCCGAAGCATGGCGGCAGGCGGTAAGGAAGGCGATCGTGCCGCCGACACAGAACCCGATCGCCCCTAGACGTTCGCCCCGCACGTCGGCTCTGTTCTTCAGGTGATGGATGACCACGCCCATTTCGGCCATGAGCGCCGACCAGTCGAATCTCTGAATGTAGCCGATGGCGCGCGGCACGTCTTCATACGGAACGATGGGGCTTCCGAAGCGGTAGAAGAAGTCGGGAGCGATCGCCACGTACCCCTCACGGGCGACGCGCTCGGCGACGTTCTTGATATGCGCATTGAGACCGAATGCCTCCATGACGACGATGACGGCGGGATGGGGCCCCTTGCCCACGGGCGTGCAGAGATAGGCAGGCATGAGACCGTCGGCGGTGGGCAGCGACTCCATCTCGGTGCGGATGTCCATGGGTTCCCCCGCGCTAGAGGCTCAACAGCTTCAGAAGGTCCGCGGTCAGGTCGTAGAGCTGGGCACAACCCTGTTCCCCACCGAGCAGGCTCTGAATGCGCTTGCGCAGTCCCGCATCGACCGGCTGGCCCACGAGAGTATCGATCCGCCCCTGGGGCTCTGTACAGATCCCCTGGTACGGCAGCCGTGAGGTGATGGAGTCGGCCGCCACTATAGTGCCGCGCTCGAGGTCGATCTCATAGTGGATGTCGAAGCCGTGGACATTGTCGTGCATCGAATGGAAGAGGTGGAGGCGCGGCTGGGTGCGAACCAGCCGCATGAGCTTCTTGCGCACGAAGAGCCGGCGCGCGGCTGCCGGCGGGCTGTAGAGCTCCACCGCCATCGGCGTGCTCACCTCGCGCGTGTCGAGGAACGCGCGGCCATTGGCGCTATAAGTAAAGCAGGATCCGGGGAGATCGATCCAGCTTGCGCAGTCGAGCTCCCACCAGGCACGGGCGCCTCCCGACGTCAGGTGCGCCGTGGCTTCGCGCGGAAGCTTGACCGCCTGTCGCGCGAGGCGCGCCACCTCTATTCCCGCGTCCACGAGGAGGCGTGACTCCGGTCCGGAACCGGCCACCTCGGTCAGCCGTCGGGTGAAGCCGGCGACCATCCGGGCGCCCGCCAGGTCTTCGAAGCGCCCCACCGCAGTCGACTCTCCCTCGCCCGCGAGCACCCGGGCTCTTGCCGCGCGCACCTCGTAGCCGGGGGACGGCGTGCAGTCAGCGCTGAGCTCCACGCGAAGACGGTCGTCGCCGATCTGGACCGTGTGGGTGAAGACGTCATCGTACGTGTTGTCGATCCAGCCTTCCATGGTCCGCTCGTAGCGGTCGCGGCCGCCGAGACACGGTGAGTCGATCACCGCGTCCTCGACCCGGACCGCGCCTCGAAGCGGCGCAGACGGAGGCTGTTCGCTACCACCGACACGGAAGACAAGGCCATGGCCATTCCCGCCAGAATAGGTGACAAGGTGATTCCCCACAGCGGGTACAGCACCCCGGCCGCCACCGGCACCAGGAGCAGATTGTAGCCGAAGGCCCAGGCGAGGTTCTCGCGGATGATCTGCATGGTTCGCCGCGAGAGCAGCACAGCCGCCACCACGCTGCCGAGATCGCTACGCATGAGCGTCACATCCGCCGCTTCGATGGCGACGTCCGTTCCCGAACCCATGGCGATGCCCACGGAGGCCTGGGCGAGGGCCGGCGCATCGTTGATCCCGTCTCCGATCATGGCCACGACGCGCCCATTGACCTGGAGCCGCTTGATCTCCTCGGCCTTCCGGTCGGGAAGCACCTCGGCGAGTACGCTTTGGATGCCCGCTTCGCGGGCAATGGCTTCCGCGGTGAGCCGGTTGTCGCCAGTCAGCATGACAACCTCAAGACCGAGCGCACGGAGCGCGGCCACCGCCCCGGGTGCTTCCGGCTTGAGCGTATCGGCCACGGCCACGAGACCCTGGAGGCGGCCGGAGAATGCCACGAACACGCTGCTCTTGCCGGCCGAGGCGAGCTCGCGCGCCTCGTCGCCGAGGGCACTCATATCGACGCCGCGCCCCGACATGAGGCGCCCGCTGCCGACCAGGATGATGCCGTCCGGAGCCCGCGCCTCTACGCCGTGGCCTGGCACCGCACTGAATCCGCTGACCACGGGCATGGCCAGCCCCCGCGACTTCGCATGGGCAACGATGGCCTCGCCCAGAGGATGCTCCGAGGCTTGCTCGGCGGCGGCGGCCAGGGCGAGGACTTCGTCGGCGGCGATGCCGAACGCCGCGATCACGTCGGTGACGACGGGCTGTCCCATGGTCAGTGTCCCCGTCTTGTCGAAGACCACGAACGAAGCCTTGTGCAGGAGCTCGAGGGCCGCCGCATTGCGCACGAGAACGCCCAGCTCGGCGCCGCGGCCCGTGCCGACCATGACGGCGGTGGGCGTGGCCAAACCCATCGCGCAGGGACAAGCGATCACGAGCACTCCGACGGCACTGGTCAGCGCGTATACGAGCGACGGCGAAGGCCCGAGCCAGAGCCAGACAATGAAGGTGAGGGCGGCGATGGCGAGCACGATGGGAACGAAGACGCTGGCCACGCGATCGGCCAGGCGCTGGATCGGCGCCTTGGAGCCCTGCGCCTCCTCGACCAGCCGGATGATCTGTGCGAGGACCGTCGAGGCACCCACGCGTGTGGCCCGGACGGTAAAGCTGCCCGTGCGGTTGACCGAGCCCCCGACCACGCTCGATCCGGGCTCCTTCGTCAGGGGCAGGCTCTCACCGGTGAGCATGGACTCGTCGACGCTCGAGCTGCCCTCGATCACTTCGCCGTCCACGGCCACGCGCTCACCCGGCCTCACCCGGACGAGATCCCCGACCACGACGTCCGCAATCGATATATCGTCCTCGCGCCCGGCACGTACCACGCGCGCCGTGCGCGGCGCCAGAGCCACCAGTCGGCGAATGGCCTCGGAGGTGCCACCGCGGGCCCGCGCCTCGAGCCAGCGTCCCGTCACGAGGAAGGTCATGAGGAGCGCCGAAGCCTCGAAGTAGTGCATCGCCCCCGCCGCCATGAACGCGTGCGGCCACAGGGTCACGGCGACGCTGAAGAAGTAGGCGGCATTGGTACCGAGGGAAACCAGGGTGTCCATGCTGGCCGATCGGTGGCGCAGCTCGCGGATGAAGCCCGCATGGAACTGTCCGCCGACCCAGAATTGCACGGGCGTGGTCAATGCCCAGAGGAGCCAGGGATTCGCGAGCCACGCCGGAGCCCACCAGAAGATTTCGTGCATGCTGCCGAGGAGCACGGGCACCGACAGCGCCGCGCCCACGCATACCTTGAGCCGCAGCCGCCGGTCCTCGGCGGCCCGGGCCTTCCGGTCGCTCTCGTCCGACTCCTCCGTGCCGGCCGCTTCCGCCTGGACGGTATACCCGACGCCTTCGACGGCCTGCCTCATGGCGGGAAGGCCGGGCGAGTCCGGACCCAGCCAGACGGTGGCCCGCTCGGTAGCAAGGTTGACACTGGCCTCCGCCACGCCCTCCACGCCGCGCAGCGCGCGCTCGACCTTGGCCACGCAGCCGGCGCAGTGCATGCCCTTGACGGGAAAGTCGAGGCGGGTTCGCTCGATGGCAGTGGCCATGACTCAGCGACCTCCGAAGCGCGAGAAAACCTCGAGCAGCTCGTCCATCTTCTTCTGGCGGTCGCGGGTGCTTCCCGAGCGAACGGCGTCGGCGACGCAGGACTCGATATGGCGCCCGAGGAGGAGCCGCTGCACCTGCTCGACGGCTCCCTGCACCGCGGTCAGCTGGAGGAGGATGTCCACGCAGTACTTGTCTTCCTCGACCATGCGCTGTATTCCCTGCACCTGCCCCTCGATGCGCCGCAGCCGGCCGAGGGCCTTGCCCCGAGTCTCATCGTCGATCACGTGTGTTCCTCCGCGGCCGACGCCCGCCTGGTGTCGAGCGCCTTCAACACCCACCAGGCGGCGAGAGCCACCGTCAGATGCTTGAGCGTGTGGCCGCTCAGCAGAAAGCCCAGAGAGAAGATCGGCCCATCCAGGGCTTCGAAGACCTTGGCCGCGCCATAGACGGCGAGCACGCCCAGGAGAAAGCCGCTGCCAGTGTAGCGCGGCGGAAACCACCACAGCATGAGCAGTATCAGGAGTGCGGGAAGGAATTGAACGAGGGCATAGGGACGAAGATCACCGAGGCCCTCGAGCTCCCCGGCGCGCCAGTAGACAATGCTGCCCACCCCGGCGGCGATCAGGGGACCGAGCACGACGAGGCCGGCGGTGACGCTCACGCGCTCGGCGATGATGACAGCCAGAAGCGCCATGAAGCCGACCGTCATGGGCAATCGATCCCAGAAGAGCCGCGGGGTGTCGGGCCCCCAGTGATAGTAGGCCGAACCCACGCCGGTCAAGGCTACGCCGGCAAAGAACAGGGCGTAGGGCCATCGTTCGCGGGCATCGACGAAGGCCGTACGCGCACCGGCGGGCGCCATCCAGACACGCCGCAACCCGTAGAGACCGACCACGAGGAAGGGCAGGTTGGAGAGCACATTCCAACCGTTCGCCACACCCCAGAGCGGCCGGACATCGGCGAAACGATGGTAGGCGGGATCCTGGGGAATGGGGGGAAGGAAGCCGATGGCCGCCACCGCCGCCACGGCGACGCTCAGCAAGACCGTGATCCGCGCGCCCCTCCTCATGCTGTATACCCTACGGGGGTACTCTACCACGATCCCGCCGCCCGCGCCGGGCGAGACGGGGGGCCACGGGACGTCAGGAGGGCAGGTCGGGAAAGAGGGAGCCCTGCGTCGTTGGAGGCGTCGAGCGCTTGCGCCGGGCCCGCTCCCTTCCCTTGGCGCCTTTCGCTTTCGCCTTGGCCGGCGAGCGCTCTCGCTTGGGGCGAGTCCAGCCCTTCTGATGGGCGATCTTGTCTCCCTGCTTGATCACCATGAGATCGACGAGGCGGGCGAGCGGACTGCTGAGGAGCTCGAGGTACTTGTCCCAGTAGCGGGGCGAATAGGCCAAGGTCTTCATCTGGTCGGTGGCGAGCATCAGCGCGCCGCGGTCACCCTTCCGAGCGGCCAGCCTCAGCTGCTCCAGGATGCGCGCGCGGCTGATGCGCGACGGGCTGGTCACGTGACGCCCAGCTCTCTGCGGATGAGGCGGGCCGCTTCGACCATGGAGCGGAGCTTGGCCACACCCACCCCGCGCGGCGTCTCCCAGAGCCCACAGTCCGGGACGAGCCAGAGGCGCTGGGCGGGAATGTGCTGGAGGGCGAGACGTACGCGCGCGGCGATCTCCTCGGGCGTCTCCACGTGGAAGGCCTTGACGTCGACCACGCCGACCGCGATCTCCTTGTCCGTCGGGAACTCGCTCCAGATGACGTAGTTTGGCTCGTCCACCTGGATGAAGTCGCAGCCCGCCGCCTCCAGAGCCTTGATCTCGGCCTTGACGAGCGCGATGAGATCCGCGATCAGGCTGTCCTCGGAGGCATAGGGGCCACTGCGGCGAAGAGGAATGAGCAGCGTCAAGGGCCCTGGCACGGCCACGCGCATGGGCCGGTCGGCGTGGGGACGGGCAAAGCGGAACTCTTCCACGATGCCGAGACCCCTGGGCGCCGCGACACGGTCCACGACCTCATACGGGCAGTGGCTGTCGTAGTTGGGCGCTCCCAGACGCCGGGGTATCGGGAGCGGCCGGATGCCTTCCAGCCGGTCGTAGAAGCCACGGATGAAGGTCACGCGGCGCATCTCGCCATCTGAGATGACGTCGACGCCCGCCTCCACCTGGTCCCGGATGGCCAAGCGAACGGCGTCCTCGTACGCTTCCTGCAGATCGATCGGCCCGAGGCGATCCGCAACGGCCGCCTCCCGGACCAGATGAAGCCACGACGGCAAACCGTGACTCCCGCACACCGTGGTCGGGATCAGCGGCATTGGGGCCGGTCATGGATACCCTCCGGCGCGTACCACCCTAGCGGAACGTGAAGTCGTACTGCTCTCGCTGGTAAGAAGGCACCCCCTGGACGACGACCTTGCCCCCGATGAGGTCCTGCAGTCGCTCGACGCCCTCGCGCTCCTCGGCTTCGAGGTGATGCGCCATCTCCGGATTCACGCGAACGAGCACCTCACGCCCCGTCGCCTCGCGCGCGCCCGCCTGCACCTTGCGGAAGATCTCCGCGGTGAGGGTCAGATCGGATTTCACGGTGCCGCTGCCCTTGCACGTGGGACAGGCCGACGTGAGCAGAGACTGGAAACCCTGACGGACGCGCTTTCGCGTCATCTCCACCAGCCCCAGCTCGGAGATCTCGAGCACATTGGTCCGGGCCTTGTCGTCGGCGAGCGCGTTCATGAGCGCCTTGAAGACCTGGTCGCGGTGCTCCGCCCGCTCCATGTCGATGAAATCGATGATGATGATCCCGCCGAGATCGCGGAGCCGGATTTGCCGGATGACCTCGGTGGCGGCTTCGAGGTTGATCTTGAGCACGGTCTCCTCAAAGTCCCGCTTGCCCACGTACTTGCCCGTGTTCACGTCGATGGCCACGAGGGCTTCCGTGTGGTCGATGACGATGTAGCCGCCGGACTTGAGCCAGACGCGGCGGCGGAGCGCTTTCTCGATCTCTTTCTCGATCCCCGTGGCCTCGAAGATCGGCTGGGCTCCGTCGTAGAGCTTCACTCGGGAAGCGAGCTGGGGCACCAGCGACTCCGCGAAGTGCAGGCACTTCTCGTACGCGGCGGGGGTGTCGACCTGGAACTCGTCGATGTCCGGCGAGAATAGGTCGCGTACGACCCGGAACGTCAGGTCCATTTCCTCGTGGAGGAGGGACGGGGCGCGGGCCGCCTCGAAACGGCTCTGCACCTGGTTCCACAGGCGCGTGAGGAACTGCATGTCCGCCTGGAGCTCCTCGGCCGCTTTGCCTTCGGCCACCGTGCGGACGATGAATCCGCCCGAGGGCGGCTGGAGCTCCTTCACGATACCGCGGAGGCGGTCGCGCTCGGCGTCGTCCCGGATGCGGCGCGACACGCCGACGTGACGGCTCTGGGGCATGTAGACGATGTAGCGCCCCGGGATGGACACGAAGGCGGTGATGCGCGCGCCCTTGGTCCCCAACGACTCCTTGGAGACCTGGACAAGGACTTCCTGGCCCTTGTGCAGCATGTCCTCGATGGCCACCACGGGCTCGCGCCGGTGCGGCGGCTCGGCCCCGGAGTCCGCATCGCGCTCATTGTCGCCGTCGTCGATGTCCGCCGCGTCCTCGTCCCCGTCTGGCGTGGCCGCGGCACCATCGTCGCCGCGGTCCGCCGTGTAGTCTCCGCCGTAGAGGAAGGCATCCTTCTGGAGCCCGATGTCGACGAAGGCCGCCTGCATGCCCGGGAGGACATTGGTGACCACGCCTTTGTAGATGTTGCCGACGATGGAGCGGCGGCCCGTCCGCTCCACGTAGAGCTCCACGAGCTGCGAGCCATCCTGCACGGCGAGACGAGTTTCCGTCACGCCGGCGTTGACAACGATGCGCTTTCCCACGGCAGCAGTCCCCAGTTCGGGGGCATACGCCCCCGGTGCACAACTCGTGGTCCGCTCGGAGGCGGACCCGGTTACTGGAACTGCCGCATTCGGACCGAGAGGAGGAGCCCCAGCGCCATGAACGACACCACCATGGACGAACCGCCGTAGCTCATCAGCGGAAGCGGGATGCCCACCACAGGCAAGAGGCCTGTCACCATGCCCAGGTTGATGAGCGTCTGGGCGGCGAACAGGGCCGTGACGCCCAAGGCAATGATGCGCCCTCGGGCTTCCCGGGTGACGACCGCGATCTCGAAGCCCCGCAACACCAGGACTCCGTAGGCCACGATCAGCACCGAACAGCCGACGAATCCCCACATCTCGGCGAATACGGCAAAAATGAAATCAGTGTGGCGCTCCGGAAGAAAAGCCAGGCGGCTCTGCGTCGCGCCGCTGATGCCTTTCCCCAGGAGCTGCCCCGAACCAATGGCGATCTTCGCCTGAATCACATTGTACGCCGTTCCGAGAGGGTCTCGAAACGGATCGAGGTAGACGAGGAGCCGATCCCGCTGATACGGCTTCAGGAGGAACCATGCGATGGGCATGAAGGCGATGCCCGCCCCCGCCAGCCCGCCGAGGACGCGCATGCGCACGCCCACGCCGACCAGAATGGCTCCGAGAACGGGCAGGAGCACCAGCGCGGTTCCGAGATCGGGCTGGCGCACCACGAGCACGAAGGGCACGGCCACCAGGGCGAAGATCCACCCGAGGGTGCCGCGGGAGCTCGGGGTGGTCTCGCGACGCCACGTGAGCGCCCAGGCCAGAGTCAGGATGAAGATCAGCTTGAAGAGCTCGGAGGGCTGGAAGGTGAGCGGCCCCACGTGGATCCAGCGGCGCGCTCCTGACACCATGCGCCCGAGCACGAAGACGGTGGTGAGCAAACCCAGGCCCACCAGATAGAGCGCGGGCGCCGCCCGCACGAAGCTACGATAGTCGAACGTCACCACCACGAGCAGTGCGACCGTCCCCACGCCCACCCACATGAGCTGACGCAAGGCGAGCCCGGAGCCGCCGCGGCCGAGCCCCAGGCTCGACAGGCAGACGACGCTCAAGAGCACGATGGCAAAGGCAGCCCCGAGCAGCGGCCAATCCACGTTGCCGAGGAGGCGGCGGTCGAGTCTGAGCATCAGCCGTCTTCGCCGATCTGAATCATGGCGACCTTCTCGAGGAAGATCGCCTGGTAGATCTGCCGAGCGATGGGTGCCGCGACCTGTCCTCCCTTGCCACCCCGCTCGACGAGGACGACCACGACCACTTCGGGGTCTTGGGCCGGCGCGAACGATGCAAACCAGGCGTGATCCTGGCCCTTGGCGCTGTCGCTCTTGCTCACGCTCTGGGCGGTGCCCGTCTTTCCCGCCACCTCGACGCCAGGGATGCGCGCGGCCCCCCCGGTGCCGCCTTCGTTCACGACGCCCGACAGCGCCTGACGCAGGAAGGCCCACACGATGGGCGAGAGATCGACGCGACCCGTCATTTTGCTGGACGACGAGTACGCGAGCGAGCCGTCCACACGCTCCACCCGTTGAACGAGGCGGGGCCGCCAGAGGACGCCGCCATTGGCCACGGCCGACATCATGCGCGCGACCTGCATCGGCGTCACCAGCACCTGGCCCTGGCCGATGGACATGTTGACCGTGTCGCCCGCCTGCCACTTGCGGCCGTCTATGCGCCGGCGGCCGTCCAGGAAGGGAACCAGCCCCGCCTTCTCGCCGCCCAGATCGATACCGCTCGGCGAGCCGAGCCCGAAGGCTTCGGCATAGCGCGCGATGGCCGCCGGCCCGACCTTGAGACCCGCCTGATAGAAGAAGATATTGCAGGAGTGGATGAGGGCCGTGCGCGTGTCCACGTGGCCGTGACCGCCTTCCTTCCAGTCCTTGAAGGTCCAATTCCCCAGGTGGAACTCGCCATTGCAATAGGTCCGGTCCATGGGCGTGAGGGTGCCTTCCTGCAACCCCGCTGCCGCCACCACGACCTTGAATACGGAGCCGGGCGCGTACTGACTCTGCAATGCCCGGTTCATCAGCGGAGTGAGCGGATCCCGAATGACCTTGAGCCACTCTTCCTTGTCGAGATTGCCGGTCAGGCGGTCGAGCTCGAAGGCGGGGCTCGACGTCATGGCGAGGACGTCCCCGTTGCGCGGATCCATGACGATCACCGCGCCCGAGCGGCCGACCATGGCGCGCTCCGCCGCTTCCTGAATGCGCCGGTCCACCGTGGTGATGACCTGCGCTCCCGGATCGGGCTCCTCTCGCCGCATGACCTGCACGGGCCGCCCCAAGGCGTCCACCTCGATGCGCTCGCCACCGTCGCGGCCGCGCAGGTACTCGTCGAGCAGCCGTTCGAGGCCGCTCTGGCCGATCATATCTCCGCGCCGGTAGCGACCCTGCTTCATCTGATCGTCGCTGACCTCGCGAACATAGCCGAGCAGATGCGCGGCGAAGGTGCTGGTCGGATACACGCGCTCGGGCTCGACCTCGACCACGACACCCGGCAGCTCGAGCTTGCGCTCCTCGACCTTGGTCACCTCCTCGAGGGTGAGGCCCCGGCGCACGCGAACCGGGCGGAAAGAATCGGGGGGGACCCGCTCGAGCGCGTCCTCCAGCTCGCGCAGGGGAATCTTGAGGAGCACGGAGAGCCGCGCCATCACCGTATCGCGGTCGTCGATCTCGCGTGGGATCAGCGAGAGGGTGAAGGCGGGGCGATTGTCCACGAGGGCGAGGCCGTTCCGGTCGAACAGGATGCCGCGAGGCGCCGCCACGGGACGGACCCGGATGCGGTTCCGCTCGGACATCTCCTGGAGCTTACCCCCTTCGAGGACCTGCAGATACCAGAGCTGGCCGAGCAGCCCCACGAAGGCGATGGCGGCTACGCCGGCGAGGAAGAGAACGCGACGTCGCCACGCCTCCCGTCGCGCGGTGGATTCGTGGTCTAGATCCACGTATGCCGCCTGCGCAGCGCCTGCGCCGTTTCGAAGGCCACCACGCACGCCGAGCCGACGAGGCCGTTGTAGAGAGCCTGCGGGAGGATGACATGCACGAACAGCTCGCTCAGCCGGGCCGGATAGTGGAAGAGCTGGAGGAGGCCGAAACGCACGAGTCCTTCCGCCACGGTGAGGAGGAGCAGTCCTGGAATCTGCACGAGGGGATGGCCGACCCAGAGCCGCCCCGGCAGGAGCCCCATGGCAAAGCCGGCCAGCCCGCGCGACAGGGCCTGTACGCCGAGCAGGCTGCCGCTCGCCGCGTCCTGGAGGAGACCCGAC
>WNFP01000417.1_pt1 | contig 52931 bp, 34 predicted proteins | sample 5400201 | NCBI WGS metagenome assembly WNFP01 (sample SAMN13153355, study PRJNA577476) | soil metagenome | isolation source: 115 cm saprolite under Madrone tree | place: USA:California | collected 2016-06-14 | reverse complement strand
CAGTTGGGCCGCCCACAGGCACGTTTCCGTTCCACGAAGGAGCCCGGCAGCATCTCGCGAAGCTGCCCGAGGCTGCGCAGGAGTCGACCACGCAAACGGAGGTCGGGGTCAGAATCAGTGGGCATATCGATAGGATACTACTCCTATTGACTGACACTATTATACAGTGTCAGATATGAGGAAGTCAACGGTCTTTTGAGATTTGCAATAATGACAGGGGAAGTTGCCGGATCCCGAAAACCATGCAGTTAAAGGGCTTGGGATCGCCTCACAGCTGGGCTTTGCGAAATCGCTGCCCAGGCACGCCTGCGTTCGTCCGGGTTCTTAACCACGAGACCGTCCGCCGGAGCCGTTGGAGATGAACGGCTTCTCGCCGGCAATGCTCTCGGACGGTATCGGCGGATCCTAGCCCGCCGTGCTGGGAGCACCCGCCAGAACCCGCTTACCTGATCGGTAGCGCGGCTCGGATTGCCCCTAGCCATTGCAGCTCGGTGACGATCGACTCCTTGAAGCGTCAATAGAACAGCACCAGGCGGAATGGGGCGACGTTCACGAGTCTGCTGGATTTGGGAACCTGCCGGGGCTGAACTGCGTAGGGTATGAAGAGGTGTTCAATGCAAAACCTGCCAGGCAATTTTCGGTACGCCCTGCGACAGTTCTGGCTGTCGCCTGTTTTTACCGTTGCGGCGGTAGTGACCCTGGCATTGGGAATCGGCGGGACCACCGCAATATTTAGCTTGATCCATGCGGTGATGCTCCGCTCGTTGCCGGTTTCCGATCCCGGTAGGCTCTACCGAGTCGGCGAAGGCGACGAATGCTGCGTGGAAGGGGGTCCTCAGGACCGCTGGGGAATGTTTTCCTTTCCCTTGTACGAGCGGCTGAAGGCCGAAACTCCGGAGTTCGAGGAAGTGACCGCTTTCCAGGCGGGGCGCTGGCGACTGAGCGTGCGGCGTCAGGGCGTCGAATCGGCTGCCAGACCTCTGCGCGCGGAGTACGTCACCGGCAGTTATTTCTCAACCCTTGGAGTGCGGGCCTTCGGCGGACGCGTGTTTACGACGGATGACGACAAGCCTGCTGCCCCTCCAGTCGCGGTGCTCAGCCACCGTGTATGGCAAACCGCATATGCATCCGATACTTCAGTAGTGGGTTCAACATTCGTCGCCGAAGGCCACCCGTTGACCGTAATCGGTGTCGCACCTGCCGGGTTTTTCGGCGAAACGCTGGAAAGCGATCCTCCCGATATCTGGGTCCCCCTCCAACAAGAACCGCTGATGAATGCCGAAGGTAGTCTGCTGCGTCAGCCTGTGTCTGCCTGGCTGCGCATGATCGGTCGATTGCGCCCGGGAGCTTCGATTGACGGAATGGCTCCGCGCCTCACCGGTCTGCTACGCCAATGGCTGCAGAACGATTCCGGGTATCCTGCCAACTTCATGCCGGATGTCATCCGCATGCTTCCCAAGCAGGTTCTCGAGGTGATACCCGCAGGAGCAGGCGTGGCGGTGATGAAAGAGGAGTACGGCCGCAGCCTGCAGATCCTGCTCTCCGTGTGCGGTCTCGTGCTGCTGATCGCGTGTGCCAATGTAGCAAACCTGCTGCTGGCTCGCGGGGTAGCGCGCCGTGCGCAAACTGCAGTGCGATTGGCGGTGGGCGCAACACCCTGGCAAATCGTTGCGCAAGCGCTCACGGAAAGCGTGCTGCTCGCCGTCGGCGGTGGCATTGTAGGGCTTCTGGTGGCCATGGGAGCGGTGCGGCTGCTGCTTTCCCTGGCCTTTCACAGCTCGCATTTTCTTCCCATCAGCACCACACCGTCGCTCATGGTATTGGCGTTTGCCTTCGGATTGGCGCTGGTGACAGGAATCATTTTCGGAGCGGTTCCCGCGTGGATTGCCACGTGTACCGACCCCGCGGAAGCACTCCGCGGCGCGGGCCGCGGCACCACAGATCGTTCTTCCTTCGTCCGCAAAGCCCTGCTGGTTGTCCAGGCCACCTTGTCGGTTGTCCTCGTCGCCGGTGCGACCATGTTGGCGCGCAGCCTAAACAAGCTCGAACATCAGGATTTCGGGTATCAGGTCGAAGGGCGTGTTGTGGTGGATATGAATAATCCTCCAGCCAGCTACACGCAGCCCAAGCTGGCGGCGCTCTACCGCCAGTTTGAAGAAGAACTCAATGGTGTGCCCGGGGTGCAGGGCTCCGGGCTGGCGCTTTATAACCCGCTCACCGACAACTGGGGGGAACTCATCATGGTAGCCGGGCATCCTGCGGCCAAGCTCAACGAGGAAGCAGGCGCGTCGTGGGACCGCGTGAGCGTCAACTATCTTCAGAATTTTGGCATGCCGATTTTGCGCGGGCGAGTGTTTACCAAAGCGGACAACGAAACCACGGCGCCGGTGGCCATCGTCAATGAGGCTTTCGTAAAGCGTTTTTTCAAAAGCGGCGAAGATCCGCTGGATCAGCACTTCGGCCTCGATTTGCCCGAGTATGCCGGGACATTCCGGATCGTCGGCGTCGTGCGCGATGCCAAGTTTGCCGGCTGGGGCTTGAATCGGCCGGCGCGTCCGATGTTCTACGTCCCGCTGGCCCAAAACGTCGTCTACCCCGACGAGTTGATGAAGAAAATCGAGCTGCGCTCGCACTTTATCGGTGGAATTATGCTGGTAACCAAGATGTCTCCCGGCGCGCTCGAAGCGCTGCTCACCAGGATGCTGGCGGACTTGGATCCCAACTTGACGATCAACAGCATCAGGACCATGCAGCAGCAGATTGATCTTTCCTTCGATCAGGAGCGCGCCGTAGCCAGCCTGGCCGGCTTGTTCGGGATTGTGGCTCTCGTGCTGGCGGCTGTGGGGCTGTACGGTGTCACGGCCTATAGCGTTGCCCAGCGAACCAATGAAATCGGCGTTCGCATGGCTCTTGGGGCTGGCCGCCCGAAAGTGATTCAACTCGTGCTGCGCGGGGCCTTCAAGCGAGTGTTGCTTGGATTGATCCTGGGTTTACCCCTGGCAGTTGGCGCCGGGCGATTAATCTCCGCCCAGCTGTACGGCGTTTCCTCCTGGGACCCGCTCGCGCTGAGTGTGGCCGCGGGGGCGCTGGCGTTCTGCTCCTTTTTTGCGGCGATCATTCCCGCGAACCGCGCCGCTTCCATTTCGCCCATGAACGCACTGCGAATTGAGTAGCGCAGCGTCGTTCAGAAGAGCGGTAGGCCGTATCAGCCCGGCTGGCTCCCCGTTGGTCAGCCTACCCTACATCTCCGATTCGCGCGTTCTGGCACTAGCTCAAACTGCCCCGACCGAAGTAAACTCCCCGCTCGTAAAAGAAATCGGATTCGGAGGCTCTGTGCCGATTGTGAAGCGAATCACCCTAGCGCTGCGCCCAGTTATCCTTTTCTCGGCTGGTTCGTTGGTGGCTTTCCTGGCGATGACTGGCTCTCTCTCGGGAGCGCCCCAGGACCAAGAGCACGTCAAACCAATACCGCCGCCGGTCACACCGCTGCCGCCCGAGGCGCAATCTCGCGATGTCGCGCAATTTTCGTTCATCGCGTACGGCGACACTCGCGGTCGCCGCGATGGGGTCGCCATTCAGTACGAACACTCGCTCGTCGTGGATTCGATGATCGCCCAGGTCAAGAGGCTCCAAACCACAAAGTACCCCGTGCGTTTCGTTCTGCAGTCGGGCGATGCCGTGGTGAACGGCCAGGATACTAAACAGTGGAATATCAGCTTTGTGCCGGTGATCAGTCGCCTGACCACGGAAGGTGGCGTGCCGTACTTTCTTGTACCGGGAAATCATGAAGCGACCGACTCTCCGGCGGGCCTACGAAACTATCTGGATGCCATATCAGCACTAATACCTCCGGAAGGATCGCCGCGTCGCATGCCGGGGCATACCACATACTCGTTTGGGTATGGGAACACGTTCGTGGTAGGTCTGGATGCCAATACTGCAGGAGACGACAAACAGTACCAGTGGGTGGCGAGCCAGCTCGAAGGGCTTGATCGAGCTCGCTACGTCAACGTGATCGTCTTTTGTCACCAAGCCCCGTTCTCTTCAGGTCCGCATGGCGGGGCCAACCTGGAACAGCCCACTGTGGATCTGCGGGCGCGCTACATGCCGCTCTTCAACGCGCACCATGTCCGCGCGGTATTCTCCGGGCACGAGCATCTTTTCGAGCACTGGGTAGAACGCTATACCGATTCCAGCGGGCCCCACCGCATGGACCTGGTCGTTTCAGGCGGTGGCGGAGCGCCGATCTATGCCTATTCAGGGGAACCCAATCTTCACGACTACCTGAAAGCCAATGAGGCAAGTAAAGTCACGCTCCAACATCTAGTTAAGCCCAGTGTCGAACGCGGACTGAACCCCTATCATTTCGTCATTGTCCGGGTGGACGGCGAAAAGCTCGACATAGAAGTGTTCGGGGTGGACGTGGGCAGCGGCTTTCAGCCCTACCGGAGCAACAAGGTGGAGTTGCAGGATCCATAACGACGCTGTCGCGTTGTATGTCGCTGTCGGCAATGGGCTGACAGCTGTCCCGCCTGCCCTCCTCCACTTGTATCGTGCAAACCATTCCGTTCCCACTTTCACGAAACAAAAGTCAGACCGACCTCGTTTCTACTTCCAGAAGCCCTGCAGCCACGCTTGTGTACCTGAGAGGGGTGTCCAATGATGAGCTTCTGGCAAGACGTCCGTTATGGATTGCGTGTACTGGCGAAAAATCCCGGTTTCACCGCGATCGCCGTCCTGACGCTCGCTCTGGGAATCGGAGCCAACACCGCCTTGTTCTCTGTCGTCAACGGCGTGCTCCTCAATCCACTGCCGTTCCCGAGCCCTGACGAACTGGTCGCCGTCTACACCAAGTCTCCGACCTTCCAGGAAGGTTCCATCTCCTATCCCAACTTTCTCGACTGGCAAAAAGACAGCCACTCCTTCGCTTCCTTGTGTGCCTTCCGGTCCGACGATTTCAACATGACCGGCGCCGGCGAACCGGAGCGCGTTCACACGCACATGATTTCGGCGGAGTTTTTCACCGCCCTCGGCATGCAGCCGCTTCTCGGACGCGCATTTCGCCCCGAGGAAGACAAAGCTGGCGCCGGTCCCGTGGCCATCCTCAGCGACGGGCTTTGGAATCGCAAATTTGGCTCCGCGCACGACGTTTTGGGGAAGAACATCACGCTGAACGGCAAAGCCTACACGATTATTGGTGTCGCCCCCGGTCACATCACAGGGCTGAGCAACACGGATATTTTCGTGCCCATCGGTCAGTGGAACGATCCCACGTTTCGCGACCGGCGCATCAGCATGGGCATGAACTCGATCGGCAGGCTGAAAGTGGGCGTCAACCTCGATCAAGCCCGCGCCGAAATGAGCCGCATCGCCGAGAACTTGGCCATAGCTTATCCCGAAGCGAACAAAGGCTCGGGCATCTCCTTGATTCCTCTCAAGACCGACGTCGTCGGCAACGTGAAGGGAATTCTGCTCGTGCTGCTCGGCGCGGTCAGCTTTGTGCTCTTGATCGCGTGCGCCAACGTTGCCAATTTGCTTCTCGCGCGTTCGACGGGCCGGGCCCGCGAATTTGCGATTCGCGCCGCACTGGGAGCCAATCCCGCGCGAGTGATTCGCCAGTTGCTTACGGAGAGCATCCTGCTCGGCATTGCCGGCGGTTGTATCGGACTCGTCTTGGCCAAGTTGGGCGTGCGCGTGCTGGTTGCCGCTTTGGCAGGCAGCTTGCCGCGCTCGGAGGGGATCGCGCTCGACGGCCACGTGCTCTTCTATACGCTGGGCATCTCCGTCTTGACCGGCATTGTGTTTGGGTTGCTTCCTGCGCTCAAGACGCTGCGGCCCGATACTCACGAGACCTTGAAGGAAGGCGGCCGCGGGTCGAGCGGCGCGCGTCATCGCACCCAAAGCGTTTTCATCGTCGTCGAGATGGCTATGGCGGTGGTCCTTCTAATCGGCGCAGGACTGATGATTCGCACGGTCTCAGCGCTGGGCAACATCAATCCTGGCTTCGATCCGCGCAATGTCCTCACGTTCAGTATCTCGTCGACTTCCAACGCGGCTTTGACGCCCGACCAGCTGCGAACAATGTACCGCGAGACCTTGCGGCAATTGGAGAGCATTCACGGTGTAGAAACGGTCTCCCTGATGGGCGGGTCGCTGCCCATGACCGGAGATTCCGAAATTCCTTTCTGGCTCGAAGGCCAACCCAAGCCGGCAAATGATAACGACATGCCTTTCGCGCTCTTTTATCTTGTCAATTCGGGCTACCACCAGGCTATGCGCATTCCCGTCGAGCGCGGTCGCACATTTACGGGCCAGGACAACGAGCACGGACCCGCAGTGGCGCTAATTGATGCCAGTTTCGCGCACAAGTATTTTCCGAATCAGGATCCCATCGGAAAACATCTCAATCTCGGACTGTTCGATACTCAGCCGGAGATCGTCGGCGTTGTCGGTCACGTCGAACATTGGGGTTTGGGTTCGCGGGAACATCAGAATTTGCAGGCCCAACTCTATCTGCCGGTTTGGCAGGTGCCCGACAGATTCTGGCCGTTACTCGCGAACGGCGGACAATATGTCGCCCGCACCGCTAGCACTACCGGAGACATCGCTAGCGCCATTCGACAGGGCGCCGAGAAAGTGACGAGCAGCGCGGTTCTCTACGATGTCCGGCCGATGGAAGAAATCGTGGCCCGCTCAATCTCCACGCAACGGATGACCATGTTTCTGCTCGGCATATTTTCTGCACTCGCTCTCGTTCTTTCCGCGGTTGGCATTTATGGTGTGGTCGCCTATCTGACCGGCCAGCGCACCCACGAGATTGGAGTTCGTGTGGCGCTCGGCGCGTCCAACCGCGACGTCTTGCGAATGGTGTTGGGACAAGGATTAGAAATTACGCTGATGGGTGTGGCCATCGGACTTGCTGCTGCCTTTGGATTGACGCGGCTCATCACCACACTGATTTATGGAGTGCGGACAAGCGATCCAATCACATTCCTAAGCGTGGCCATTCTGCTTTCGGGTGTGGCTCTGTTTGCTTGTTATCTTCCGGCGCGCCGCGCGATGCGTGTAGATCCTATCGTCGCGCTTCGGTACGAATAAATCATGGTTCTTCGAACCCCCACGAACCATGAAAGAAATGTCAGAGGGTTGCTGAAGCTAAGGGTTTAGGAATGATGGCTGTCTCAAATCACCAGCCAACCACGAAAATAGCCGCAACGAAATCATTGAAGGAAAGGGTTGCGCCTATGTCCTGAGGAATAAAAGTGCGCGACCGGGTGGCTATTCAAAGCGCAGCGCGATGACCGGGCTGACGCGCGTGGCGCGCCTGGCCGGTATCCAGCAGGCCAGCAAGACCACCGCGAGCAGAAGCGCGGCGACGGCCGCGTAGGTCACCGGGTCGTTTGGGGTGACGCCGTAGAACAGATCCGCCAGAAGGCGTGTCCCCGCGAACGCGGCAGCCAAGCCGGCGAGCAAGCCGATGCCGACGGTGCCGAGACCCTGGCGCAGGACCATTTTTAGAATGTCGCCCGGCGTGGCTCCGATGGCCATGCGAATGCCAATCTCCCGAGTGCGCTGCACCGCGGCATAAGAAGCGACGCTGTAGACCCCCACGACGGCGAGGATGAGACCCAGCAGGCCCATCGTGCCGGTTAATTGCGCGCCGAGGCGGAAGAACAAGAATCCATTTAATCCTTGGAGCGCTTGATCCAGAGTTTGCATTTCAGAGATGGCCAAGCTGGGAGCGAGTTCGCGGACTTGCGACTGCACCTGCGTCGAGAGGCTTTCCGGGGGAACCGAAGTGCGGATGTGGAAAGTGCGGAGCGGTACGTAAGCCTGACTTAGAGGTAGATAGAAGTGCGGCTGCGGAACTTCGACGACCCCTTTGTACTTGCCGTCCTGAACAACGCCGACGACTTCGATGAAGGGTCCGGAAGGGCCTTTGGTGCTGAAGCGTTTACCGAGGGGTTCCTCATCGGGCCAGAATTTCTTGGCCATGGTTTGGTTGATGACCGCGACAGCGAGCGTCTTCTCCTCGTCGCTCTCGGTAAACGCTCGCCCGTGACGCACGGGAATGTGCAGGGTATCAAAATATCCGGCCGTAACCATGTTGCACTGCACGCTGGGAGGTTGCTGACCGGGTTCAACAGGATGACGTTCGATGTTTAAGGAGTCGAAGCTACTCATGACACCCATAGGAACGGAGAAGGCCTGGGCGACGGAGACGACGCCCGGGAGAGCACGGAGACGTGACTCCAGTTCGCGATAAAGGGCCCGGCCTTGAGATTCCTGATAACCGATTTGTTGAACGTCGAGGGAAAAATCGAGAACGTGGCTTGATTCGAAACCTAGATAAATATTTTGCGCCTTGCCGAGGCTTCGAATGAAAAGGCCGGCGACAATGAGCAGCACCAGCGAGCCTGCTACCTGGGCAACTACCAGCGAGCCGCGAAGGAATTGGCGGCGACGTCCGCCGGAAGAGCCACGGCCACCATCGTGCAGCACCGAACTGACGTCATGGCGCGCGACGCGCAGCGCAGGGAAAACACCGACGATCGCCCCAGCGATAAGCGCCGCCCCGAGCGCAAAGAAATAGACCCGCACGTCGGGCAGGAACTTCAACTGAAGGGGCAAGTCCGTGCCCAGGGGAATGGAGCTGAGGAAGCGCATGGCCCAATAGCCGAGTAGCATGCCGCCACCTGCGCCGAGAAAAGCAAGCAGCAAACTTTCCGTCAAATATTGGCGAGCGAGGCGCACCCGGCCCGCACCGAGGGCGGCGCGAATGGCCATCTCGCGCTGGCGCGCGGTGGCGCGCACCAGCAAAACGTTGGTGACGTTGAAGCAAGCCACGAGGAGAACGAGAGCGGCCAGAGCCATAAAGGCAACCGCGACGGAAGGGAGCGTATTGTCGGGATCGGGTTCGGGACGAGCAAGTTGTTCGGGAAAGGCACGGATGGCGATACCTTTATCGGTATCAGGATGCTGCTCGGCGAGGCGCTGGACGACAACATTGAGGGAAGTCTGAGCATTCTTTAAGTTCGTTCCAGGCTTGAGCCTGGCCATGAGCGAGAGCGAGCGTTCGGAGCGGTGCGTCCAGGTGTTCTCGACTTGCTTTTCGTCTTTCGTGCCAATGCTTGCACTGAGCGGGACGTATAGGTCGGAATCCACGATGGAATACGTGCCGTGAAATTCCTTGGGAGCCACGCCGACGATGGTCAGCGGATGGCCGTTGGCTTCAACCTGTTTCCCAATTACGTTTTTGTCGCCCGCGAATCTCTTCTGCCAATACGAATAGCCGAGGACCAGGATGGGATCGGCTCGGGGAGTTTGTCCTTCCGTGGGGAGGATCAGGCGGCCGAGCGCCGGCTGGACGCCGAGCACCGAAAAATAGTTACCGGTAACGCGAGTGGCGATGCAATGGTCGCCCCGATTATCTGCGGTGAGGCCGGCCAGCGTGAGGCGGTATGCAATGATGTCGCTGAAGGAAGTGGATTGGTCACGAAGATCCAAATAATCGGGGTAAGAAAAGCTTTGCAGTGATTTGTCGCCGGCTTGTTGCAAACTGAGGACGGTGAGCTGCTCCGGATGAGGCACTGCAATCGGTCGCATGAGGAAGCCGTTAATGATGCTGAAGATGGATGTGTTTACGGCGATGCCGAGCGCAAGAGTAACGACAGCGAGGGAGGCGAACCAGGGCGACTTGCCAAACCCGCGAAACGCATAGCGCAGATCTTGCCAGAAACTTGCCATCCGTTGACCTCCCTAAAGAAGCATCCTGAACGTTGTGGTGACTGGGACAGTTGAGCTTGCGGGCATCCTAGTTCAATGCTCTGAGCATGACAAATCTGGTTTAGCAGCCCCGCAATGCTCAGGTGCAAAGAAGGCTCCGGTCCGTCGGGGTTCGATATCTTACTGAAATCATATGAGTTACTTGTATTTTGCGGGCGTTGCGACGAAAATGAATGCGCGATTCCGGGACAATACTGTGGCGGAAGCGGACAGGTGGTGGGCCGTCGTCAAAACGTCCTGTGAGGCGGTGGCCCGGGAAAAAGCGGCGGTTGCCAGCTCCAGAGGTGTCATGGGTTTCCCTGCCTGCGATCAAATCTTGCCGCAACTCGTTGAAATCACTCGAAACGAAGGCAGGATGGTCTTTCCCCGTGGCGGCTCGACGCCGATGTGGAGTTGCTGAGAAGGCCGATCGCTGACTTGACGTGTCCGTGCCGCACGGTTAGGCTTTCGTTGTTGTAGTTGTGCCGAGAAGTCCGTCGCGGAAAGCCGACACGAACAGGTACTCGTGGCAGACACTCCTCTTCAGGTCACCGGCCGACAGGCAAAACAGGAAGAAGCCGCCTCCGTGGCTGAGGTATTGGGGGATGCGGCCAAACGAGCGGTGGCCGCCGTCCAGGACTACGCGTTGCTCTCCGGGCAAGCACTGGCCAACATCTTCACCAGTCCGCACTACGTTCAAGACACTCTCGAACAGATGGATTTTATCGGCGCCGGTTCGCTGCCCATCATCCTATTGTCGGGGTTCTTTATCGGCGCGGTGATGGTGCTGCAAACCGGATCGCAATTTATCCGCTTCGGGCAGACATCGCTGACCGGAGACGTCGTCGCGATCGCCCTGGTGCGCGAGCTAGGGCCGGCTTTTACGGGTTTGCTCGTAACCGGCCGCTGCGCGACCGGGATTGCATCGGAGCTGGGGTCGATGCTGGTGACGGAGCAGGTGGACGCCATGCGCGCGATGGGGACGGATCCGGGCCGCAAGCTAGTCGCGCCGCGCTTGCTGGCCGCACTGCTCATGCTGCCGTTATTGACGGCGCTAATGGATTTCATCGGTCTGCTGGGAGGATGCGCCGCGTCCGTTTTTTCATTGCGTCTGAGCGCGGTGGAATTCTGGCGGCGCGCGATTAATGCCTTGGATTTCGCGGACTTGATGCAAGGATTTACGAAGCCGGTGGTATTCGGTTTCATTATAGCCACGATCGGGTGTTACAAAGGACTTACGGTGCGCGGAGGCACGCAGGGCGTGGGGCGCGCCACCACGTCGGCGGCAGTCGTGGGCTCAGTGCTGATCATCGTGGCGGACGCGTTTTTGACGAAACTTTCACTGTATCTCTCCAACAAAATCTTCTGAGCCCAAGGCCCGGCCGTTCGAATCTCCGGGCACGTTTCCTTTCCGACAAGCAGCGGATTTGCCGCTATAATCACGAACTAGTTCTATGAGCACATCGGTAAGAGAGGGGTCAGCGTTCGAACCGGCCATAACGTTCGAGGACGTGTGGATAGGCTTCGACGAGGGCCCTGTCTTGCGCGGAGTGACGTTCCAGGTGCAGCAGCGGGAAACGTTAATTCTCTTGGGTGAAACGGGAACGGGAAAAACCCTGACATTGAAGATGGCCGCAGGGCTGCTGACTCCGAACGGGGGGAGCGTCATCGTACTCGGGAATGAAGTCTCCGAGATGAAAGAGAGAGAGTTGCTGGCGTTTCGCCATAAGATTGGATTTGTGTTTCAGGAAGGAGCGCTTTTTGATTCGATGTCGGTGGCAGACAATGTAGCCTACCGGCTTCGCGAAAACCGCGTTCCCCAGGAAGAAATCGACCAGCGTGTACGCGAAGTGCTGCAATTCGTAGAGCTGGAGCACACGCTTGAGCAGTTCCCATCGGAATTGTCCGGGGGCATGAGACGGCGCGTTTCGATTGCCAGGGCGCTGATCAACCACCCGCCCATCGTGCTGTACGATTCGCCGACGGCGGGACTGGACCCGATAACGTCACAGACCATCATTACGCTGATTCTGCGCCTTCGTGATGTGTACGGAGTAACGGCGCTACTCGCCACGCATCGTTTGCAGGACGGTTTTGCGCTGGCGAATTTTCATTTCGATCCGCAAGCCAAGCGGGTCGTTCCAAACGCGCATAATGGCAACGCGGCGGCCGCGAACTCGGCCAGAACGCGGTTCTTGGTCTACCGGGATGGTGGTATTTACTTCGAAGGCGAACCCGGAGAGATCGCAAACTCCGAAGACCCCTATCTCAAGCGTTTTCTGGTCTGATTTTGGAGTAGTCTGTTTCACGGTAGCGAGGGAGGGAAGCAGCGATGGCGAATCGAAAACAACTCACGTGGACGGAATTGCGAGTTGGCCTCTTCGTGCTGGTGGGTCTCTTCGTGCTGGCGGCGGGTATTTTTTATGTGACGGGCGGAGGGGGATTCCTGAGCCCGAAGTACCGGCTGAAGACCTATCTGCCGGAAGTAGCAGGCTTGTCGGATGGGGCGCCGGTGCGCGTGGACGGGGTGGAAGTCGGAAACGTGGAATCGATCCGGCTGTTGCCGCGGACACCAGGCAAAGGGCCACAGAAAAACAAGAACATCGAAGTGGTAATGCGCGTGGACAAGCGATATCAGGATGACATTTTGACGGACTCCGCCGCCAGCCTGGTGACGGAAGGGCTGCTGGGCAATCGCTACGTAAACATCACACGAGGTTTCACTGGAGCGCCATTGAAAGAAGACGGGGAGATCACCGGGGCAGAAGAGAAGGCCATGAAAGAGGTGGTGGAGAGGAGCGCGGAGGTACTGGGAAACCTCAATGCGCTCTCGGACGACGTGCGTCAACTGATCCAGGGCGTGAAGGAAGGGAAAGGCTCCCTGGGGAAATTATTGACCGACGAGCAAGCCTACCACCACTTGAACAGCATTCTCGCCAAAGGCGACGTGATGCTGACGAATATTCAGGCGGGCCAAGGCACGCTGGGGAAACTGGTGGCGTCGGACGAGATGTACACGAAAGTGGACCAGGGTTTGGACAATGTGAATGTGATTCTGGCGGACGTGCGGGCGCAGAAGGGGGCGCTTGGAAAACTGATGTATGACCCGACGCTCTACGACGAGGCCAAGCAAGCGATCACCAACGGCAATGCGATGATCGAAGACGTGCGCTCCGGAAAAGGCACGTTGGGGAAACTGGCCACGGACGACACTCTTTACAACAAATTGCGCGACACGAGTTCGAACCTGGCAACCGCGTCGGCGAAGTTGAATGACAACACGACGACGGCAGGGAAACTCTTCTCCGACCCCAAGTTGTACGACAACCTGGCGGGATTGACCGGGGATATGCGGCTGTTGATTGGAGATTTCCGGCAGAATCCGAAGAAATTCTTGCACATTAAGATCACTCTTTTCTGACTAGGCCCGGAAAAATCTTTCTAAGCGCCGTTCTCAGTGTCCTGCGTTCTTTAGACTCCGCCAACCTGGTGCGCTTTGCCGGAAGTGGCCCGGTGTGTTGTAATGCCCCTGTAACAATGCGGGATTAGTCTTTGTGAATTGAACAGCTTCTGCTAACGAGAATCATGGAAAATCTGGATGTAACGCAGAAAGCGCCGCGAACCGAGCCGGCGAAATCCACCCTTCCGCAACCGGGCCGGCCGATTCCCAGCCGCGCGTATCCGGGCGCCTTGGTTGTGGTTGAAGGAACGGACGGATCGGGCAAGAGCACGCAACTGTATTTGCTCAAGCGCTGGCTGGAAATTGGCGGATTCCGTTTACATTTCACGGAATGGAATTCATCGCCGCTGGTGAAATCCGCCACGCGGCGCGGAAAACAGCGGCGGTTGCTGACGCCGACGACATTTTCGTTGCTGCACGCGGCGGATTTTGCGGACCGTTGCGAGCGACAGATCATGCCGTTGCTTCAGGGCGACTATCTGGTCCTTGCCGATCGCTACATTTACACGGCGTTTGCGAGGGATGCGGCGCGGGGCTGCCCGGCGAGATGGCTGCGAAATTTGTACCGCTTTGCGCCGATTCCGGACATTACGTTTTATTTCCGCGCGCCGCTGGACGTGGCCGTGCATCGCATCCTGAGCGGGCGTCCGAGACTGAAATACTACGAAGCGGGTATGGATTTGGGGATGTCGTACGACCGCGCGGAGAGTTTCCGATTGTTTCAGGCGCGCATTCTGGAGGAGTACGACAAGATGGTGGACACCGACAATTTCGTCGTACTGGACGGCACGCTTCCCGTGAATAAGCTGCAAAAACAGATGCGCGACATCGTGGCGTCAAAAATCGATCTCAAGCGCTTCGCTCCACACCTTCAGGAGTCGGAGTGACCATGCCGGACCAGGAAAAAGAGAAAACGCCAGCGGCGGTTCCAGCAGCGGAAACGCCCCTGGCAACGCCTCCGGTGGCTGGGGCCAAAGCGGTTGCGGTAGCCGAAGAAGCGTCGTCCCAATATTTTTTTGGCGAGCCGCTGGTCGGATTCGATCCCAGCGAAATAACCGGCAGCCTGGTCGTAATTGAAGGCATGGACGGGTCGGGACGGTCAACGCAGATTGCCCTATTGCAGGAGTGGCTGGAATCGGAGGGGTTTGCGGTGCAGACGAGCGGGCTGCGCCGTTCGAATCTGGTGGGACGCGACATCGATGAACTTCTTGCCAAGAACGCCGCGACGCGGCTGACGCTGGCGCTGATGTACGCAACGGATTTCTTCGATCAGGTGGAGCACCGTATTCTGCCGGCGCTGCGATCCGGCACCATTGTGCTGGCGGATCGTTTCATCTTCACGCTCATCGCGCGGGGCGTGGTGCGGGGCATCAATCGCGATTACATGAGCGGGCTCTACGCCATGGCCTTGCGGCCGCACCTGACTTTCTGGCTGAACGTGCGGCCGGAGACGGCCTTCGGGCGGGAATTCAAGAAAGCGCAGGCCATCAGTTATTGGGAAGCGGGACGGGACATGTCGCTTTCCCACGATCTCTACTGGTCTTTCATCCGCTATCAGACGATGATCAAGCGCGAGTTCGAAGTCATGGCCAAGAAACATAGTTTCCTCGAGCTGGACGGTGAGGCCAGCGTTCCCGCTGTGAACAAGCTGCTGCGCCAGCGCATCGGCGAGCAATTGGGAATTCGCGCCACGAAGTACACTCCTTCCGCCGCGCTAGCCCACCTCTGGCGGTAGCTCCTGGAATGTCCGAGCCGGTTCATATCGCCGCCATCGATGCCGGTTCGAACGCCGTGCGCCTGTCCGTGGCGCGCGCCTATTCCGCGCTGGATATCGAACCCGTCCACGTAGAACGCTACCCGCTACGTCTTGGAGAAAGCGTTTTCGTGCGTCCCCGCTTTAGCGAAGAGATATTCAAGAAAGCCGCGAAGGCCTTCAGGCATTTCCGCGAACTGATGGATGAATTCGGGGTGACGCGATATCGCGCGGTAGCGACGAGCGCCACGCGTGAAGCGCGAAACCGCAAGGTGTTTGTGCGCCGCATCAAACAGAAATCGGGAATCACGCTGGAAGTGATCAATGCGGCTGAGGAGTCGCGTCTCGGCCGGGAAGCAGTATTGGCCGCACTGGGACCGGAGACGCCACCCCGCTGCATCGTGGATTTAGGTGGCGGAAGCCTGGAGATCAGCATCCTGCGGGATCGCACCGTGGAGCAAGGCGCGCAATTGCCGGTGGGCACGGTGCGGCTGATGACCACTCTGGAACTCCCCGGAGTGATGCGTCTGGCGGATGCGGAGCAGGTGCGGCGGTACGTACGCGCGCTGCTGGAGTCGAAACTAGTGCCGCGCCCGAATTTGGGGGAGAGCATCGCGGTGGCGCTGGGTGGGAACGCGGAAACGCTGGCGAATGTCGCACCGGGACCGCGTCAACACGGCCTGCCAACGATGGAATTGTCGCTCTTGCGGGTGCGCTTGCCGGACATTCTCAGGCGAGACGTGCGGGAACGCATGAAAGCCTATGCGGTGCGGCGTGACCGCGCCGACGTGATGGGCGTCGCTGCCATCACCTTTCTTACTCTGGGGCGTTACCTGAACTTGCGGACATTTGCGCTCCCCGGCGTCGGCGTGCGAGAAGGGCTGTTACAGGAGATTGCCCGGGAAGCCTTCTCGCGCAAGGAACCCCACCGCTACAACGCCGCGGCACGCCAGTTGCTCGTGGGCACGCGCAGTTTTGCGCGGCGGATTGGATTCGAGCAACAGCATGCGGAACACGTCCGGGAACTGAGTATCCAGCTATTTGATCAGTTGCAGGCGGTGCATCACTTGCCGGCGCATGCGCGGGTGCTGCTGGAGGCCGGGGCACTCCTGCACGATACCGGGCACATGATCAGCCACCGTGGGCATCACAAGCATGGGGAGTACCTGGCCCTGAATGGCGATATCGCGGGTCTAGAAGGCCGCGACCGAGCCGTGGCGGCGGCACTGGTGCGCTATCACAATCGAAAGTCGGAGCCTGCTGGGCATCACACCGCTTATTCCTCGCTGAACAACGCGGACCAACGCGTCACACGGAGACTTGCGGCGATCCTGCGGATCGCCGAGGCTCTGGATCATTCCCACCGGCAGCGCGTGTTGAAGATCCGCGCTTCCTTTCAGCGCGGCGCGGTGGGATTGCAGGTGCACGCTAGCGGCGATGCCACGGAAGACCTGCGAGACGCTCATCGCAGCGCGGAGTTGTTTGAGAAGCAATTCCACGTGAGGCTCTATTTCCGCCAGTCGTCGGCAGAGTGAAGTGCTGGGCCAGCACAAGTGCGGTTCGTCGAGGCCGCGTTGATTCGAAGGAGAAAAGGATGCAGCTTTACATTGTTCGCCATGGGATCGCCATTGACCGTGAAGACCCCAAATGCCCTCTCGACCCGGAACGGTATCTGACCGAGGCGGGCATCGAGAAGACCAAACAGGTGGCTAAAGGAGTGGCGGCGCTCGGTGTGACGGGTGATCTGTTCCTTTCAAGTCCGTACGTGCGCGCTACGCAGACCGCGCAAATTTTTGCCAGTGCGCTCGCGTACGCCAAACAGAGGATTCGACGGACGGACTTGCTGTTGCCGGGAGCAGAGCCGTCCCTTCTATTTCGCGAACTGGCGAAGGACAAGCAAGCGTCCATGGTCTTTCTCTTTGGCCATGCTCCGCAACTCGATGAGGTCATCGCCACGGCGCTCGGCTCTAGAAAGCCTCTGACGGCGATGAAAAAAGCGGGGGTGGCTTTCGTGGAGCTCAGGCGTATTTCTCCGCCGATTGGCGAACTCGTGTGGCTTGCCACACCTAAGTTGCTGCGGCGAACAGGGAAGTAAGCCAACAATTCAAATACCTAGCTTTATTTCTCCGGTGACACCGCGAGTGGCGCAAGCCCGGGACTTCAGGCCGGGGTAAGCCACGACTATAACGACACGCCTCAACAGCAGTGGCGGGGATCGACTGGGGGGTAGCTCAGTTCATCACGCCGACGGAAGGCCGACCCGTAGACCGGTTGTCTCCACTCAAGAATTTCTTGCCCAAGCTCAAGATGTGGCAGCGGCGGTTGGCACGCAAGCAAAAGTTTTCGAATAACTGGAAGAAAGCGAAAGCGAAAATCACCCAGCTGTACCAACGAATCGCCAACACCAGAAAGCATTTTCTACATAAGGTCTCGTCGGGCATCAGCCAAAACCACGCCGTTGTCATTGTCGAAGACCTGCAAGTAAAGAATATGTCGGCATCAGCCGCGAGCAGCCAGGGCCGGCGGCGTTCCCGCGCGCCCCGTAGGCTCCCTGGATCGCATCGCACACGCACCCACGCACACGCACCGCACGCACACGACGACGCAACGCACACGCATCGCTCAAGCATAGACAGGAATGTGGTTTCGCTGCACAGGTGGTCACCCGGCGCGGCTGGGGTGCTCAATCGGAAGCGATGACCGAGAACTCGGGAGCTTGCCGGGGCGATAGGGCAACGACCTTTTCCGGCTTCGCGGTGGCCTTTAGGATCAAGGGCATGCCAAGGCGATCTTCCAGAAGATGCTTGCCTGCAGCAAGGCGCGCGGCGGTTTCGAGATCATCCACTAGGCCGGGAACACGAAGCACGATCGCGTCGGTGGGCTTTTCGGCTTTGATTCCTGCTCCGCTCCCCACACCGCACTTGCGAAGCGCGCGCGCCAGCCGCAAAACGCCCGCCAGGGCGCGGACACTGTTCTGCTGCTCCACCGAAAGTTTGGAAAAGGGACCGTCCTTCGCTCTGGGTTCGGCCCCGCGATGGTAACGGACCGCAACCGCGAGCAACTCCCAATCTTCGTTGCTCCATCCGGGAGGAATCGTGAGACCAAGAAGGAACTTGCGCGCGGCTTTTTGAGGTGACTTGCCGGCGTCCGCATCGCCAACCCCATGCAAGCGAGCTGCAAAAAGCAAAACCCGGCGAAGAGCGGGGTAGCTGAACGCGGGAGCAGAGCCCGCGCGTTTCAAGGCGTCGAAAAGGGCGATGGCGATACGGGAGATTTGCGAGGTACGGCGCACATGGGGATCAACGGCGCGGGCCGTGGCGCGCAAGCGGGCCAGGGCGGCAGCTTCGATGCGGCCATTCGTGGGTAGCCCGGAACGCCAGACGTTCCAGAGGCTGGTCTTGCCGAGAGTGAGCCGGCGATAGGTTTCGATGCGATCGTTGCGTTCGCGTTTGATGCTTTCCTGCCAGAGTCTGAGACAGTCTTCGGTTTCAAGGAAGTCTGACTTCTTGACAACTTCTGCGAGGACGTCGAGGTCGTGAATCTCGCCGAGCATGTCCTGGAGACGCTTGAGATTGTCGCTCCAGGCGGCATAGTGTTCCGGGAGCAGGCTTTCGACCGTGTAGCGAAAGCGCTTCAGTCCAATGCGCAAAGCATGCCAGGGTTTGGGTCTTTCCGTGCGCAGGGCCTTGGCGTGAAGCTCCCTGGTGCTTTCGAATCGTTCAAGAGCAAGGCATTCGGCGGCGAGACTCCCAACCGGCACGAGGCGGGAACGCTGACTGAGAGTGCGGTCGAGGCGCTTCCAGGCCTTTTGATCGAATCTGTCGGCCACGCGGAGCGCGTTTTCTCGCAGCTTTGGTTCGTTCGATTCGAACGCGGTTTGCAGATACGTGCGCACGGGGTCGGTTTCGGGAGCGAGTTTCTTTACCCACGCGTCCATCACTTGAGCATCGCGAAGTGCGCCTAGCCCGCGGAAAAGTTTGCGGGCCAGCTTGCGCATGGCGGGCCAGGAGGGATCGGGGTCCACCTCTTCCATCACCGCCGCGACCGACCGGCAACGGCGGATGGCCACACGAAGATCATGGACGGCGTCTGCGTCGGGGGACGAGCGCACGCTTTCCAGCTCCTTGATGACGCGGTCCATCCAGAAGGAAAGGCCGTGGTGCTCCTGGTGGGAACCGGAGGGCATGGCAGTCACGGTAGCCATCTTGAGAATCCTGGTCGAGTGCCTTCGAATGTCCCTGGAAGGGACCCCTGTCGAAGGATGGGTAGAGTACCTTGTGGGGGGGGCGGAGTCCAGTCGGGGGGCTGTGGAAAATCCGTGGGCGGGCGAGCCAGCAGGATCCTCGGGAGGAGCACCATGGAGGAATCCAATCTAGCCGAGATCCCTGCTAATACTTTCCTACTATTGTAGGTGCCCATCTTGAAAGTTAGAGTCTCGGGCCACCGGGGCTGAATGTCGATCTCGTGCCGAACCGTTCGTTTCTTGTGCCCGGAAGGCTGTGTTTTGCGCAGCGCGAGGTTTTTCTGGAGACAAACCCTATGAGGCGATTCGGTGTACTTCTATTTCTCTTGGGGCTCGCGGTGCCCGGATTTGGCCAGAGCAACTACGCCGTTCTCACGGGTATCGTCACCGATTCGCAGCATCTGCCTGTTGTGGGGGCCGCAGTCAAGCTGACGGCCGCGAGCACCGGAGCAATCCGTCGGGTCGTCACGAACCAACACGGACTCTTCGAGGCCCCCGCACTCCTGCCTGATGATTATGAACTGAAAGTCGAAGCGTCCGGTTTGGCTACGGCAAAGCAGTCCTTGCGGCTGGAGGTGGGCCAGAAACTTGCTGTAGACATCACGCTGAGGGTTGGTTCCGTCACGGAAGGAGTAGAAGTCACGGCCGGGAGAGAAGTTTTGCAAACCACCGACGCCAGCGTGGGAGAAGTCGTCGAGCCCACATCCATTCGCGAGTTGCCGCTCAATGGGCGCATGTTGATTGACCTTGTGCTGACTGTGCCCGGCGCCCACGTCGGTTTTGGAGCACAGACGGGATCCACAAATCCTCTTTACTGGCGTCCGGGGCAGCGCTCCGCCGTAGTCATCGGTGGCAGCCGCCCGAACGCGAACTTTTTCTTGCTGGACGGCGCCACGAACACCGATCCGACATTCAACACGCAGAACCTGAGCCCTTCTCCCGATGCGGTCAAAGAGTTTCAAGCGGAAACGAGCAGCTACACCGCCGATATGGGAGGCGCGGGCGGTGGCCAGATCAATATCGTCACCCATTCCGGCTCCGGCCAATCCCACGGAACAATTTACGAATTTCTCCGCAACGGCGCAATGGATGCCAGCACCTTCGCGTCCATGGGCAACAATCACCTGGTGCAAAATAATTTCGGCGCCTCGTTCGGCGGCCCGCTGATCGGCAAGAAGACCTTTTTCTTCGTCAACTATGAGGGCTTGCGCCTTGCGCAGGCAGACGCCCAAATTCTCACTGTCCCCACGCAGAACGAAATCAAGGGTGATTTCAGCACCAACAATGTCAAAATCTACGACCCCACCGGCGTGGTGAGTAATCCAAATTACAACCCGAGTTTGCCGACCGGGCCCTCGAATTTCCCGTATACGCGCTCCCAGTTTCCCAACAATCAGATTCCGCCCGGCCGGATCAATCCTCTTCTCGAAAGCTTTTTACTGAAACACCTGCCTCAGCCGAACATGATGATGATGGGGGGCGATGCGGATTCGAACAATTACCTCGACGTGCGCACCGAAAGCCACATTCAGGACCAGGGAACGTTTCGCGTGGACCATAACTTCTCGAACGGCGACACCCTGCTGGCTCGCTACTCTGCCGGCGGTGAAAATGGCTTCTCCCCGAGTAGCGGTATGACCTCCACGACGGAGAATTTGCCCGGCTTTGGCGTGGACTTCAACAACCTGTCCCAGCAGGCCGTCGGGTCGTGGAATCACATTTTTGCGAGCAACAGAGTCAACACCGTGTCCCTCGCACTTTCGCGCCTTTCGATGGACCGCACTTCGCAGAATGACGGAGTCAACGATATCGTCAGCGCGCTGGGCATTCAGGGAATTGGGTTCGGAGGCAAGAACGCTTGGGGTTCCCCGTGGTTCGCCGTTCAGGGGTACACCGGAATCGGCGACACTTTTGCCGCTACACCCATGCATGCCTGGGACACGACGATCGAACTCCGGGACACCTATGCGTGGCAGCGCGGACGCCACGGCACGAAATTCGGCGCCGAATTCCACCGTTACATCTGGCCCATGTGGGGATTCTTCCAGAACCGCGGATACTACCAATACACCACCGGGTACACCACCGAATTTGGTTTCAATGACGGCAGCGGCTCCGGACTGGCCAGTATGCTGCTTGGCTTGCCCGCCGTGAAACAACGCCAGGCTGGTATACCGCAAATGGATTTGCGCGCCTGGGGAACGGCCGCGTTCGCCGAAGATAGTTGGCAGGTGACACCCACGACTACTCTCAACCTCGGACTCCGCTATGAATACACCAGCCCTCTCTACGACAAGCAGCACACCAACACCAACCTGATTTTCAACAACGGCGTTCCTTCCGTTTTCATCGGCGGGCAGTTGGGTTATCCGAGAGGGCTGATGTACGCCAATAAGCATAACTTTGCGCCGCGCTTGGGAATCGCCAAACACCTTCCAGGCGTCGGCCTCGTGCTCCATGCGGCCTATGGAATCTTTTTTACGCCTGTAGATTTGAACACCTGGTGCAACCAGCGGCACAACGTCCCATATGTTTTTCCGGAGACGCAGCAAGCCGATAACTTCACGCCGCCAGCGGCGCTTTTCAACACCGGCATGAATTTCGGCACACCGGTTCTTGGCACGGGGGCTCTGACGCCCACCACGGTCAGTTTCACGGCTTTTGATTCGCACGCTCCCGCGCAGTACGTGCAGCAATGGAACGGCTCGGCGCAAAAGAGCTTTGGGCAAAACACCTCGCTTGAAGTTGGCTACATCGGCTCACGCGGTTTCCACCTGCAAAGAGCGCACTTGATCAACAACACTCTTCCCGGGCCGGGTCCTCTTGGCCCACGGCGCCCCTTCAAGACGCTCACTTTCGTGCCGGGCACGGTGTTGACGCCGAGCAGTAGCAGCGCCGTGGTGCAAAGTGAAACGTTCCCGGTCAGCACCATCAATTTGTTGGAGAACACCGCCCTGAGTTGGTACGACGCGGGCTACTTGAATGTCCGTCGCCGCTATTCGCATGGGCTCAGCATTCTGGCCAACTACACCTTCGCCAAGAATCTGACCAACGCTCCGGACTTCCGGTCGCCGATGGACGAAGCATCGATACCACAAGACAACAGGAATCTCAGCGCCGAAAAAGGTCCAGGTTGCGACGTCCGGCACCGCTTCGCCTTGAGCAGCGTTTACAACATTCCCGCTTTCCGGCGGCAGGAATGGCTTCGCCTCATTTCCGAGGACTGGCATTTGTCGACCATCTACCAGGTCCAGTCGGGAATGCCCTTCACGATCTCCGCGTTCGGAGATACGGCGAACTCTGGGACCGTGTTAGGCGAGAATCCGATCCGGGCCAACGTTACCGGCCAGCCTATATTCGGCCCCGGCACGCGCACCGCCGGGGAGTGGTTTAACCCCTCCGCATTTGCTGCGCCCCCGGCGTTCACATACGGCCATGCAGGCCGGAACTCCATATATGGCCCGCCCATGCAAACCCTCGACTTCGCGCTGGCGCGAGCCTTCCGCCTCAGCGAGAGAACCAATTTCCAGTTTCGTGCCGAAGCCTTCAACGCGCTGAACAAGGTAAACCTGGGCACGCCGAACCGCTTCGTGAATACGCCGCAGTTCGGAACGATCACCATGGCGATGACGCCGGGACGCGAAATGCAGTTGAGCGCCAGGCTTTCGTTTTGAGAACCCGGAAATACGGGCAAGTACCAAGTGATGTGACGCCTTGAGCGCAGGCCGCGGGCGTGCTATTTTGAATTGTTGCCCCGGAGTGGCGGAACTGGCAGACGCGCTGGACTCAAAATCCAGTGGTACTTAGTACCGTGTGGGTTCGACCCCCTCCTCCGGGACCATTGATTTTCCTAGACTTACGCGGCATCTGACCTTTTGCTGCGGAACTCCATCCGCCCGTCCCATGTCGGTCGTGGTGCTGGTTGGCTGCGTTGTGATCTGCTGCTACTGAAGCCGGTAGGCGCAACGTGCGAATACCTCACCATTCTGGGAATTGCCTTGTGCCGCATGAGCTCCTGAACGGAAACCCTTCCCCACCGACTCAGAGCGGCTAGCCAGTTTCCTAAACTAGGGGCTTTGACAGGGGCGTCTGTGGGAGCATCCTGGCTCGAGATTTTTTCGAGAAAAGCGAAAAGCTCTTACTGGAAAGAAAAAGAACCAAGAACCAGAACACAAAAAGGGGACATTTTAAAAGAGCCTTGACAAGGGCGCCTGTGGGGGCTTGACAAGTTCCCGATGGGGCTGTACGTTCACCGTAAAATTCGGTGCCCGAGAGTCCTACTGTGCCAAGCCTAGAGAATACTTGAGTCGGGGGTGGAGGTACTCATGGATCGGATTCTGGTTTCCAGGCGGTCTAGCAATCCATACCGAAGGCTGCAACTCGCCACCTGCGCACTAGCATTAGTCGTTCTTCTAATCGCCGCCACAGCCTCCGCTTCGCCTACAGGAAGCATTGTGGGATCGGTGAGGGACCCGAGTGGCTCAGTGGTGGTGGGCGCTAAGTTGACTCTCACCAACGTCGCCACTAACGCCAAAATAGAAGGTGTGAGTGACCACAATGGCGGGTTCCAATTTTTGCAACTGGCGCCAGCTCTGTACTCTCTCGTTGTGGAATCCCAGGGATTCAAAAAGCTCACGGAGCAGAGCGTCTTGGTCCAGGTGGACCAGATAACGCACATGGATATCGCCCTGGAGATCGGAAGTGTTAACCAGATTGTAGAAGTTGCCTCCGCCGCGATTCCGTTGCTGGAGACGGACAGAAGTGCGCTTAGCAATGTGGTGGATAGCCAGGTTATATCCAACATGCCGCTAAACGCGCGCCAGTATCTGGACTTGGCTCTGCTAACCCCAGGCGTACTCCCGTCGTCGACGGGCACCCAGGGTGGCGGCTTCAATGTGGCGGGGGCGCGTTCTCAGTCCAACGTGTTCCTGCTCGACGGCGTCAGCATCATCGATACCCAAATCAACTCGGCCCTGGGTAACTTCCGCCTTACGGACGCGGTCCAGGAGTTCGCGGTGCAAACCAGCGTGGCCACGCCGGAATTCGGACGCGGCACGGGCGGGCAGGTCAGCATCGTTACCAAGAGCGGCAGCAACCAGGTTCATGGCTCGGCATTCGAATATTTGCGCAATTCTGTGCTGGATGCCGCCGACTTTTTCACCAACAAGAATCATGGCACGAAAAACCCCCTGCACCGCAATCAGTATGGTGCGACAGTCGGCGGACCCGTCCTCAAAGACAAGATGTTCTTCTTTGGGTCTTACGAGGGCTTTCGCCAGATAGCTCCCACTGTCAGCAGCACGCGCGTACCGACGGATGCCGACATTGCGCTCGTCCCGGTCAACCAGAGGGATCCCATCTCTGTGGCATTGCTTAAATTCTGGCCGGCGCCCACCAACACAACAGCGCCACTCGGGTCCAACAATTTCATCGCCAACGTAGGGTCCACGACATTCGACTGGACCGGACTCGCGAAGGTAGATTACAACTTCAGCGAAAAGGATCACCTTAGCGCGCGGTGGGCTGAATACAGCGGCACCACTTTTACGCCGGGCGCGCTGCCGATGCTGGGCGGGAATGGCAACCTGCCGGTAAGTCATTCGGACGTCATCGACTATACGCACACCTTTTCGCCGCGGTTGATGAATGAATTGCGTTTGGGCTTCTCCCGCAACCAGACCTTCATCACCGTGCAGGACTCCGGTTTCAACGCCTCGAAGATCTTCGTCGATTCCAGTGGAAATCCGCTTCCCGGCGTTGTCGATGCAAGCAAGAATCTGCTCGACTCCGGCTTGCCGACGATCAATGTCAGTGGAGGCTTTTCTCCCTTAGGAAGCACCAGCAACCTGCCACAAGGCCGCATAACCAACACATACGAGCTCTACGACAATATGTCGTTGATCGCGCCATTGGGTGCCTCCAAGCACTCCTGGCGCTGGGGCTACCATGTCCGCCGCGAAGACGCCCGCCGATTCCTGGATGGATCCGCCCGTGGCAACTTCAGCTTCGTCAACTTCACCGACTTTCTTAGCGGCCACGCCAACACCGCGACGCTGCTCTTTGGCTCGACACTTTGTTACTGGCAGCGCTATCCTTGGGATGCCTACTGGCAGGATACCTATAAGGTCAAAGACAATTTCACGCTGAACTATGGCGTGCGCTACGAATATCCTTCGGCAATCCATCAGGTGCGCAACCAGGCAACGAACTTCATCCCCGGCGTGGGACCGGTGCTGCTGGGCTCCAACAAAGTCCTGGCGATTGATACCACCAAGAGCGGCCCGGGTTCTCTCTTCTTTGCGCAGGCGCCCTTCACGCTTTCGGGTAGCGGTGTGAACTCCGATAAGAACAATTTCGCCCCCGTGCTTGGGTTTGCCTACACGCCACGGTTCGCGGGACGGTTGTTCGGTAAGGACGACACGGTAATTCGCGGCGGCTTCCGCATGGGTTACGACGAGATTTTCAACAACATACCGGCCAACATGGGGCTGAATGCGCCTTTCAATCTGACGACTACCCAGAACACCGGCACAAATGGCGGCAACAAATTCCCATGGGCCGTCGGTTTTAACCAAAACGTGCCTCTGGTCAAGAATATTGGCTTGCCCAACCAGGTTGGCTTGGTGGGTTTCAGCGCCGAAGATCAGAATATTCGCAGCTCTTATATCTATCAGTACAGCTTGGGAGTCCAGCGAAGATTGGGTACCGCCTTTTCATTGGAGGTGGACTATCAAGGATCGACCGGCCACAAGCTGGGTTTGTTCGTGGACCTCAACCAGCCACACGTGATCGTGAATGATCCCGCCAGGCGCGGCAACCAGACGCCAAACGTGCAGACCTACCCATACCCATTCTTCGGCTCGGTCGGAACTGGCGAGGACATTGGCAACTCGGACTATAACGGCGCGGTGGTGACGGCCAGGTACCAGGGGCGACACGGCATCTTTTTTGAAGGCTCCTACACCTACGGCAAGTCGCTCGATTACGGCTCGTCGTTTTTTGGCTCAACCGGCGAGCGGGCCGGCTTGGCCGATGCCAACAACCTGCGCGCCGAGCGTGGCCCGTCATCGTTTGACATTCGGCATCGAGCTGTGTTCGTGTACGTGATCGAGTTGCCGGTCGGGCCTGGCCATCGCCTGTTGGGCTGGAACAACGGTGTGAACCGGCAGATTTTCGGCAGTTGGGAGATCTCGGGCATCACCACGCTTCAAACTGGCACACCGTTCACGGTGTTTAACAGTTCGCAAGACTTCAGCGGCTTCAACCAGTTCAATGACCGGCCGGACATCGTCGGAACCGGATCACTGCATCAGGATAACCGGAATCCGGACGCGGCGTTCGATAAGACGTACTTCTCCAGCACTCCGCCGACCGGGCGAGATGGCACCTCGGGACGCAACCAATACCGCGGCCCAGGCTTGGCCAACTACAATTTTGCTGTTTCCAAGAGTTTCCCGCTGGGCACCGAAAGAGTCCATCTGCGATTCCGTGCGGACTTTTTCAATCTCTTCAACCACACGAACTTCGCCAACCCAATGGGGAGTCAGAGCAGCGGGAACTTCGGCAAGATCACGGCGACGGTGGGCAGCGCCACGGCTACTGCAGTTGGCACTACTGCAGGCGTAGTGGGTGGCGGACCGCGCGTTATCCAGGGGGCCTTGCGGGTGGAGTTTTAATTTTTTGTCAGGGGAATTTTTGCTTTGATCCGGCGGCGAGGCAGGAAAGCCAGCCTTGTGGGACGGCCCCAAAGATGCCGTCATTGCCCACCTAGGCAACGCCGGCCAGTATTTGGGGTTCCGTCTACTCTTCGATTCAAGATAGCGCTCGAGAATCCGCTACTTGAGATAGAAAAAAGAAAGAATGTGTTTCCAGCATTCAAACGGTTTAATATAGGCCCGCCCGGGCTTTGAGACGGGTTGCTTTCGATCACTATTTCAAAGTAGCGGAACCAAGAAGGAGCCTCATGCGACGCTTGCGTTCATTGTACCTCTTCGTTCTTGCGCTAGGGCTGGTCTTGGGCCGCGGCAGCTCTGCCGCCGATACGCCCAGCGCGCTTCCCGTGCGAGTGTATCTGCACAAGGATTGGCAGATTCAGTCGTCGTGTGAGGTTAAGGCCAGCGGAGAGCAAATTTCCTTGGCCGGCTTTGACGCCAAGGGCTGGCACACCGCCGGCGTTCCGGCCACCGTGGTGGGCGCGCTGGTCGCGGACAAGACCTATCCCGATGTGAACTATGCAACAAATCTGAAATCCCTTCCGGGGATGAATTATTCCGATAAACAACTTTTTGCCAATCAGGAAATGCCGGACGGGAGTCCGTTTCGGTGCTCGTGGTGGTATCGCACGGAGTTCACCCTGCCTGCAGGAGGGGCGAAGAAAACGGAGTGGCTAAATTTTCTGGGCATCAACTACCGGGCGAACATCTGGATCAACGGGCATAAGGTGGAAGATGCCAGCGATATAGCAGGCACCTACCGCACCTACGAATTCAATGTAAGCAAGTTCTTGAAGCCGGGGAAAGCGAATGCGCTGGCGGTCGAGGTGTTTGCTCCAGGGAAAGCTGATCTGGGGATCACCTGGGTGGATTGGAATCCTACGCCTCCCGACAAGGACATGGGGATTTGGAAGGAAGTATTTCTGACGTCGAGCGGGGATGTGACGGTGCGGAATCCGTTCGTGGCCTCCAAGCTAGATGCGGAATACAAGACCGCCGAGCTGACCATCAGCGGGGAAGTGCGCAATGTTTCGAATCAACCCGTGAAAGGCCTGCTGCGCGCGGAAGTGGAGGGGATCGAACTACAACAGGCCGTGGAATTGAGCGACAGTGAATCGAAGATCGTGAAATTTGCGCCGGAACAATTTGCAAAACTGAAATTGGCGCATCCACGGGTGTGGTGGCCCTATCAGATGGGCACGCCGAATCTTTATAGGGCGAAGCTGTCGTTCGAGATCGGCAAGCAGGTTTCGGACGCGACCAGCGTGACGTTTGGCATTCGCGAGGTTGTCTCGGAGCTGACGGACAAGAGATACCGGTTATTCCAGGTCAACGGGAGAAAAGTGCTGATCCGCGGGGCGGCTTGGGCGCCGGATCTTCTTTTCCGGTGGTCCTCGGAAAGGCTAGATTCGGATCTGGCATACGTGCGGGATATGGGTATGAACACCATCCGACTGGAAGGGCGGCTGGACCGCGACGAATTATTTGAGAAAACGGACCGGCTCGGGATTCTAGTCATGCCAGGATGGACGTGTTGCGATGCCTGGGAGCGATGGGACAACTGGACGGGCGATCAGAGCAGAGTTGCGGCCGCTTCGCTCCACGACCAAATCATCCGACTGCGAAATCATCCGAGCGTCTTTGTGTGGCTGAACGGCAGCGACAACCCACCACCGGCTAATGTCGAAAAAATGTATTTGGACATCGAGAAAGAATTGCAGTGGCCAAATCCGATCGTGTCGTCCGCTTCGGAACAAAAGGCCGCCATCAGCGGAGAATCGGGCGTAAAAATGACCGGTCCCTACGAGTATGTGCCCCCGGTGTACTGGCTGGCGGACACGGAAGCAGGTGGCGCCTACGGCTACAACACGGAGACAAGTCCGGGGCCGGCGATTCCGCCACGGGAATCGGTGGAGAAATTCATACCCAAGGATCATCTTTGGCCGATCGATGAAGTCTGGAATTATCACGCGGGCGGAGAGCGCTTCACGACGGTCAATGTATTTACAGAAGGTTTAAATCGCCGCTACGGGCAGGCCTCATCGCTCGATGATTACGAGCGCAAGGCGCAAGCAATGACCTACGACGGGCAGCGTGCCATGTTCGAAGCGTACGCGCGGAACAAATACACGGCCACGGGCGTGATTCAGTGGATGCTGAACAACGCGTGGCCTTCCCTGATCTGGCATCTCTACGATTACTACTTGGTGCCGGCGGGCGGATACTTCGGCACAAAGAAAGCCTGCGAACCGGTCCATGTGCAGTATTCCTATGATGACAACTCCGTTGCGGTGATCAACGGGAAGTATGAACCGCTCAAAAGAACCAAAGTCAGCGCGAAGATCTACAACATCGATGCGCAGGAAAAAGCTTCCCGCGAGGCAACACTTGATTTGGGGGCGGACAGCAGCACCAAGGCGTTCGATCTCCCCAAGCCGGATGGACTGACGTCAACCTATTTCCTGAAACTAGACCTCCATGACGCGGAGGGAAAGCCAATCAGCGAGAATTTTTATTGGTTGTCGACAAAACCAGACGTGCTCGACTGGGCCAAAAGAAGAGATACCGTTTACACACCGCATAAGGAATTCGGCGACCTCAGCGGATTGAACAATCTTCCCAAAGCAAGAGTAGCGATCACCAAGACAGTGCATGTGAGTGCAGGCAACTCCGCCTTCATGGTGGTCGCCGAAAACAAGAGCGACAGCGTGGCGTTCATGGTTCATCCGCGGCTCACACGCGGCCATGGGGGGGAAGACGTGACGCCGGTTTTCTGGAGCGATAACTACTTCTCTTTGTTGCCAGGCGAGAAAAAGTCTGTCACGGCGAGATTCGCTTCTGCCGCACTGCATGGTGCGAAACCCGAACTGGTGGTAGAGGGCTGGAACGTGGAGCCCACGGCGCACTAGTAGGGAGCAATTCGAATTCCAATGGCTTTCCGCCTTTTCACATAATAGAGATTCGCGCAACCATTCGACGCATCCCGATCATCCAATGCGATAGAATTGCCATATGGCTTTTGGGCGCAGGAACAAGGCGGTGTTCTAAGAGATTTGCGATTGTGAGGGAACAATGAACAGAGTGAATCGGTTCTTGTCGGCAGTTGCGCTGGGGCTGTTTTTCGTAGGTGCAGCCACGGCGGATACCTTGGAATTGAAAGATGGCCGGATTTTGAAAGGAAAATACCTGGGAGGCACGCAAGCCGTGCTGCGTTTCGAGCTAAACGGAGAAGTTCAGACTTTCAGCACTACGGAGATCGTGGCGCTGACGTTCACCGGCAATCCCGGGCATTCCGCTCCGGCGCCGACTCCGGCGGCCGCCCCGGCAGAAACTCCTGCGATGGCGCCGGCGGCCGGTGTGGCGAGCTCACTTTCCGGCGGGAACGTGACCATTCCCGCAGGGCAATCTCTGCTGGTGCGCATGATCGACGGTGTGGATTCCTCAAAAAACCACGTGGGTGACGTATTCCACGCCAGTCTGGAGACCGATTTGAACGTCAGCAACTCCATCGTGGCGCGGAAGGGCACCGACATTTATGGGCGGCTCGCCAACGCTCAAGAAGCGGGGCACCTGTCCGGCAGCGCGGAGTTGCAGCTGGAACTGACGCGCATGGTGATCGATGGGAAGGACTATCCGATCGTCAGCAGCGACTACAGCCTGAGAGGGAAGGGCCGCGGTTCAGACACCGCGAAGAAAGTTGGCGGTGGCGCGGTCGCCGGTGCCATCATCGGCGCGATTGCCGGTGGCGGCAAAGGGGCGGCCATCGGCGCGGGCGTGGGCTCGGCGGCCGGCGCGGGCGTCCAGGTGTTCACCCGGGGTCAGCAGGTAAAGGTGCCGAGCGAGACGCTGCTGGAATTCCGCCTGCAGCAGCCGGTAACCGTAGCGCCGACGCAAGAGTGAGATGATTCTCGCGGTTGCCTTTTTAAGTTCGGGAGAATATTAAGGAAAGGCGTGCTTCGGCTTGCCTTTTTCTTTTTTCATAAGGGCGCGCCCTTACCTCATTTTCCTGACCCGTTATCGGATTGGAACCATCCGCCAGCAGTTCCCCCTTGCCACTCCTGCTGTTAGTGAGTAAGCTACCCCCTCAAGTGGGGAGAACATGCCGAAAGAAAAACCTAGAGTAAACATCGGGGAAGTCATCAGGACCTATCGGAGCCAGCGTAGCTTGTCTCAGGGCGACATCGAGCGCCGCACCGGGCTGCTGCGTTGTTATCTGTCGCGCGTGGAAAACGGGCACACTGTCCCGTCTCTTGAAACGCTCGCCAAAATCGCGGAAGCCATGGACATCTCGCTGGCGGACTTTTTCCCCGGCACAGAAACGCCACGCGACCGTGAAACTCAAAAAGCTCTTGGCGAGCTCTCGCAAGACGAAATTCGCTTCCTGGCGGAGATCAAAAAGTACAGCACCACGCTTTCCGATGGTGACAAACGGCTGGTGCTGGCGATGATCCGCAAAATGGCTACTCTGATTCCACCCCCCGCCGCCAAGAAGATGATCGTACGCCGCCCGACAGCCTGACCGCTTCACAACTGAATTTGATGGCGGGAGCGCAGTTCTTCTGCCGCGCCTTCTCCGAACGGAGACTCCTCAGCTGCCCTGGCCGCGGATGAGGCGGATGGCGTCGGGCAGGGCAGGATCATTGCGGCTACTGGTGCCCGCCTGGATTTCCGCGCCCGCGGAGTCTTCCAGATCACCGCCTTCCCCGGGCGCCAGGAAGAGATTGGCTTCGACCGCGTGCTGCTTGGTATAGAGGTCGTAGTAACGGCGGCCGAGGGCGTACAGGCTTTCGTGAGTTCCGCGCTCGATCACGTGCCCCGCCTCCACGACTAGAATTTGGTCGGCGCGTCGAATGGTAGAGAGCCGGTGTCGAAACACGCTGCTTCTGGCCGCCGGAAAGTTTTACCCCTCGCTCGCCCACGACCGTGTCGTACTGGTTCTCGAAAGATTCCGCGAATTCGTCGACGCGCGCGATGTGGCAGACCGCTAAGATTTCTTGTTCCGTGGCTTTGGGCCTGGCAAAAGCCACATTTTCCCGGATCGTTCCATCGAAAAGAAAAGTTTCCTGCAATACGACGCCGAGCTGCGTGCGATAGGAATTCAATTTTACTGTAGAAAGATCCACTCCATCGACCAGAACACGCCCGCCCGAAGGCACGTAAAACGCCGCGATCAGCCCGATAACCGTGGATTTTCCTGCTCCCGAAGGACCAACGAGTGCCGTGACCGTTCCCGGTTCCGAGCGGAAACTTACATCGTGCAGAACTTCCTTCCGGGTATCGTAGGCAAAGTTCACATTTTCCATCTCTACCAGCCCGTTTACGCGATCGAGCTTAACGGTTCGACCAGGCTCATCATCTTCCAGCTTCTCATTTAGAATTTCGCGCGTGCGCTCAAGACCTGTGATGGCTTCGGTAATTTGCGTGCCGATGGCCACGATTTGAAAGACGGGCGCCACCAGTAGGCCTAAAAAAATGTTGAAGGCAAAAAAGGTTCCCAGGGTCATGGTGCTCGCCAGAATCTTGTGCGCCCCGAGTTCCATGATGATGGCGCTGACAATACCCATGAGCCCGGCGGCGGAAAGACTCATCAGCGAAGTGGCCGTAAGGGTCTTCAACACATTGTCGAGCAGACGCTGCACCCCGCCGGCGAAGACGCCCTCCTCACGCTCTTCGGCGTGATAACCCTTCACCACGCGAACGCCGCTAAGCGATTCGGTGAGGCGTCCGGTGACTTCCGCGTTGATTTTCGGCCGTTCGCGGAATATCGGGCGGATGGTCAGAAAGGCTTTGTTGATCCCGTATCCGAAAACGAGCAGGATGCCAAACGCGACGGCGGTCATGGTCACACTCGTATGAATCAAGTAGACCAGCGCGATGACCGCGGTCATGATCCCGCCGACAAACTCCACCAGGCCTGTCCCGATAAGATTGCGGACGCCTTCCACGTCGCTCATGATGCGTGAGACGAGCGCGCCCGTTTTGTTGGCATCGTAGAACGAAATCGGAAGCCGGCCGATGTGCGCCTGCACTTGGCGGCGCAGTTCGGCGATCATTTTTTGCGCGGACTTGGAGAGCAGTTGAGTCAGCGTGAACGACGTCAGTCCCTGAACCACAGTGGCCGTGAGAACGGCGAGTACGATTGGCGTGAGCAGCTGGATTTGCCGCTTGCTAATGACGTTGTCCACTAAATACTTTGTAGAGGCAGGCAGAACCAATCCCGCAAGCCGATTGATGGCCATGAGCACGAAGCCTAATGCCAGAAGCCCGCGCCGCGGTTTGATCAGCGCCCAGACATCAGGAAGATTCTTCCACGCGTTCTTGCGTTTTTCAGTTTTGGCGGGTGACTTGAATGGTGTCTCGGTGGTCATGATGGGAAGTACAAACTATACCCCGTTGGTTAGATTTCCGAGGCGAGCAAACGACCATACTCATATTCTTACCCAAAGCTGCGTCACGTTCAGAAAAGTCTACGCTGGCGTAAGGCTCGACAAGGTAGAAAGCGACCATTCCTATTTTCATGCGGTCATCAATAATATGGCAGTGGTGCATCGTTTTGTTGGCTGCGAAATCCCATGCCAGTCTTGGTTCGGCATCGGTTCGTCACCAAAGAGAAACTGGGTGTGCCGCTAACCAGGAGTGGAGCGATGCATAATCCGCATTCTGCTTCAGTCGCCGGCGGTTCCCGCGCGGGGCACGATGGCCTTGGCGGGTCGATCCAGATTCAAGACGCTGGAGATAAATTCGCTGACGGTGATCCCCAGGTGGCCCCAGAGTCTGCGCTTCAGGCTGGTGTAATCCTGCGTGCCGCTGAACAGATCGCACATCAATTGCCGGAACACCGGGCTGCGGCGCAGGAACTGAACCATGCGAGTGGTCACCGCGCTGCCCAGGAAAGATCCGCGATAGAAGCGCCGCACGATGCGCGCAGCGAATTCCAGTTCGGCGCAGAAAGTAGCCTTCACCCAAGCCGGGTACTTTTCCGGGCAGCCCTCGGCAAGCGAGCGGCCCAGCAATTCGCCGGAGCGAATGGCATAGAAAAGGCCTTCGCCTGTGAGGGGATCAACCCAGGCGGCCGCATCTCCGATGAGCGCCCAGTTCTTACCGATGACGTTTCGTTCGGAAAGCGTGCGTTCCTTTGGTGAAGGCAGGACGTGGCTGTAGAACTTTGCGCCCTCCGTTTGTATACCGTGCTTGTCCACAAAGGTCTGCAGATGGCTGCGCAACTCCGAGCTGGTATGCGACGACATGCTCCCGCAAATCCCGACCGAAAGATGATCGCACCTTGGGAACGACCAGATATAACCCTCAAAGTGCGGCAGGAATTTGATGGTAATGGAATCGCTGGTCTGCGGAACGAAGTAACCCTGGGTCATTTCCAGCTCATCACGTTCTAATGCCCGCGTTTCTGGCAGCAGTTGGTTGCGCGCACCGGCCGCGAGAACCAGAAAATCGGCTTCCTGCCAAGCGCCTTCCACGCAGTAGCGCGGCTTCGTCGAGGAGGTGTCCACACCCATCACGCGTGAACGCTGGACGTTGCAGCCTGCATCGCGCGCGCGATCCAGGAGCATGCCGTTGAGAACCGTCCGCGAATAAATAACAATCGGATGGGGCATGTCGAGCGTGGCGCGTTGCTCTTCGCTGCTGATCAGTTCAACGGAATTCACTAGCTTCTTGGGATAGGAATTATCGAGCAGGAATGGAAAGCATTGAATGGCTTTGTGGGTCAGGCCGCCGCCGCAAGGTTTTTCCCACGCCAAGTGCTCGTCAAAAAGATTGACTTCGTGGCCCGCGCGCGCGAGTTGTTCACCACACATCGCGCCGGACGGTCCGCCGCCGACGATCGCTATCTGAGCCATGGTCGTGTCTCGTTGAGCGCTTTCAATTCCGTCCCTGGGCGTGGAACCCCCGCCATGAGTTCGTTTGGTGACGGGTCTTAAGGTGATTAGGTGAGGGGAAAGATCACCAGGCAAAAGCCCGCCAGGAGTATAGCACCGAATAGCGCCGTCGCCGCTGCCGAACAGGTTTCATTACGCACCATGTCCATGGCGCTCCGCTGTAACAAATTGAACACTGCCATATACGCCGACAGGAGGCCGATCAGAATCTCTCCACTGTGCAGAAACAAAATGCCGCCCATTAGCACTCCCCAAGTGATGAGCCTTAAGGTCGAGGCGAGCGCCAGCCTGCGCCATTTCTTCCCACGTTCTGCGGGGCCCAGGAGTGTCTCTTCCGCTATATGGTACGGGAGTAGAACGATCACCAAGAAGGGAAAGCGCACCCACCTGGCGCCCGTCAGCCACGCTTCGTAGAACGTTAAATCGAACCATGACGTGGAGAGAAGTAGCAGCACGACTCCGGTAAATCCCGCCGCGAGCAGGTGGCGAGGGGAACTGGCGAGAGCTGGACGCAGGTAACTCCAGTGCACCACAACCACCAGCACCCCAAAGAGAAGCAAGAAGCTGACAAGATAGTCGCCCTGAAAGAGTCTGATAGCTTTCAACGGGATCCACAATCGCAAGAGGAGCACGGTCAGGGTCGCGCCCGCGGCAAATTCCAGAAAGAGTCGTGGCATTCCGATGACCGCGCCCCTCGCGACGTTTTCTTCGCTCTTGTTCCTCCCGCTCGCTTCCCGGAGGAATGGTCCGGCGAGCAGCAGGATCCCCGCGAAACCTCCCAGCGCGCCGATAAGCGGGCGGTGAGAGGGCAACGCAGCCGTGGGACGTAAGTTCAGGGTTTCGGCCGACCATTCCTGCAGGGCGCGAACCACGACACGGTTGAAAAGAACGCTGACGTGCGAGGCGCCAGCAATCTCCAGATATTTCACCGTCCCATCGTTTCGCGAGGCGGCCAGGTCGGCTGCATTTCGGCGCATCGACTCCAGTTCCAGCGAACCGACAATCACGAGAGAATGACTTGGCAGAATTGGGGGATCGCTGAAAAGGAGCTTTTCTGGCGTCACCCCATGTGCCGCCCGCATTGGCGCGGGTGAGACGGCGACCAAGCCGGCGACCGGAACGCGGGACGCAATGCGCTCGGCGATGGCGCCGCCCATCGAGTGCCCAGCGAGAATCGTGCGGTCAGCATCGACCGTGCCGCGCGCCAGCAGTGCGCGGAGAAGCGCCTCTGCGCACTGTTCCACACGCCCGGGAGAGAACGGGCCCGCCGTGCGTCCATGACCCGGTAAATCCGGAACGTAGACGCGAAGGCCCTGTTCGGCAAAACCCCGCGCCAGGTACGACATGATCTTCTTGTTCGCGGAGATTCCATGGAAAAGCAAAACCGATCCCTGTGAGCCTCTCTCTTGCTTCTCCACGATCGTCGTTTCAAGCCTACAGCCACCGGCGTCGATAAGAAAGGTCCGCTCGCGATAGGGAGTCGGGAGGGCCAGCCAGAGTCCGGTGGCGCACAACAAGACTCCTGCAATCGCGCGAATGGCATCGTGTGATTTCACCGTGAGTCGCCGGCCCGTGGGCGCCGGACCTCCTCCGCGTGATAAACTACTTTTTTAACCGCTGTCACTTTAGTCTTTTCCGGTCCGCATGGAGACCCTTTGAATCCGGCAGTCCTGACACTTGAGGAAGCGATTCTGCGGTTTGGCCGCGAGAAACGCAACGGCCGCCGCGTCGTCTTCACCAACGGCTGCTTTGACCTGCTTCATCCTGGCCACATCCGCAGCCTGGAACTGGCGCGCGCGTTGGGAGATAGGCTCATCGTTGGACTGAACAGCGATACGAGCGTCCGGCAATTAAAGGGGAAAGGACGGCCCGTTATCACTGAACGAGAGCGCGCGGAAATTCTCGCCGCTTTGGAATCTGTGGATGCCGTGGTGATCTTCGACGATCAAACGCCGCGAGAAATGATCACCGGCCTGCTCCCCGATGTCCTGGTGAAGGGTGGCGATTGGCCCGGCGACCAGATCGTAGGCCGCGAGGAAGTAGAAGCCGCGGGAGGACGCGTCGTCTCCGTTCCCGTAGTCCCGGGCTATTCGACATCGGCCATTCTCGAGAGAATACGCGAAGGGGCGCGCGCCTCTCGCGCGGAATCCTGATCAGCCACGCATGATACTTCCTGCCGTCCGCGAGAGATTGGAGGCCGTCCTTCGCCATGAGGCGATGGAGGGCGCGCTGGCCGCTTTGCGTTCTGGCTCGAGCCACATCTCGATCACCGGACTGCACGATGTCGCCAAAGCTCTCGTTGCGTCCTACTTGACGCGGGAATTGCGGCGTCCGGGATTTTTTGTTACGGATTCCAATCGTCGCGCCGAAACACTCGCGGAAACGCTGCGCTTTTTCAGCGGCATCTTCCCGGGGGCGGTGGGTGGCGTCGCGACGCTCCCGGCGTTCGACAGACTTCCCTGGGAATCGCAAAGCCCCCACGCGGATATTCTCGAACGCCGCGCGGCCACGCTCTTTCGCGTCGCGGATGGACAGGTTTCCCTGGTGATTGCTCCCATTGCCGCGGCACTTTGGCGTTATCAGGATCCCGCAGCCTATCTCTACCTCACCCGGTCGCTGGCAAAAGACACCGAGATTCCCCACCAAGAGTTGATTACGCACCTGGGTTCCGTGGGCTACACGCGAACCGAAATGGTGGAGCTGCCGGGGCAATTCGCCGTGCGCGGCGGCATCATTGATGTCTTCTCGCCGGAAGCCGCTCGCCCGGTGCGCATTGAACTGCTCGGTGACAGCGTGGAATCGGTGCGCGAATTCGACGCGCGCACGCAGCGGTCGATTGCACCGGTCGTGCGTACAACGCTTCTGCCCTTGGCGGAATGGTCTGTGCCGCCGCCGGAAAGAGCGGATTCGAACGACGCTGCCTGGGAAACGCCATCGTTCTTTGGACTCCCGGGCGAGCCGGGGCCCAGCACGCTGTTTGAGCTGTCAGAAAGTTCCTTGCGGCCGATCGTGTTCCTGGATGAGCCGCAAACTCTGCGTGAGGGTGCGGTGAAGCATCTCGCGGCCGCGACGGAAAATTACGAGCGTCACGGGCGCGCCAACTCTCCGGCTGCCGCTCACTTCTTCTGGTCCGAAAAGGAATTTGCGGCTGCGCTGGAGAAAACTTCACAAATTCACATCGAACAGCTCGCCCTGGGGATCGGTTCGACGCCGCAGTTTGAACTTTCCTCCCGACCCAGCGCGCGCTTTCACGGCGATGTCGTGGCCTGCATGGGAAACGTGAAGTCTCAACTCGCTTCCGGCGGAACGGTTTTTCTGACGGCGGCAAGCACCGGAGAAATCGAGCGCTTTGCGGACATCTGCCGCGACTATGAAGTGCCCTACGTGCTCGGCGAATCGGAAGACGCCGCCGCCGGCTTCACCGCAGAGGGCGCGCACGAATCCGCGGCGATGTTGCTGATCCGCGCGCCTTTCCCGGAAGGCGTGACGTTCCCCGATGCTCAACTTACGCTTTTTGGCCACGCTGATCTCTTCGACGTCACACCCACGGTTGAGCGGCCCAGTCGGAAGATTCGTACTTCCGGCTTCTTCGGCGATTTCGCGGAACTGAAGCCCGGCGACTACGTGGTCCATGTGGATCACGGCATCGGGCAGTTCGAGGGGCTTCGCCAGATTGCCTCCGGCGGACATACCGGCGAGTTCATGCTGTTGCGGTACGCCGACGATGCGCGCCTCTATGTTCCTCTGGAACGGATGGACCTGGTTCAGAGTTACCGAGTACTCGAAGGCACGCATCCGCCGTTGGACAAACTCGGCAGCACCGTTTGGAGCGCCCGCAAGACGCGCGCGCGCAAATCTGTCGAAGACTTGGCTGACCAGCTTCTCGCGCTTTACGCGCAACGAAAGACGACCGCGGGGGTTGCATTTTCACCGGATGGCAATTTCCAGCGCGAATTCGAGGACGCCTTCGAATTCGAGGAAACCACCGACCAGATCACCGCCATCCGCGACATCAAGCGCGACATGGAACACGCCGAGCCCATGGACCGTTTGCTTTGCGGGGACGTCGGCTACGGCAAGACAGAAGTCGCCATGCGCGCGGCCTTCAAGGCGGTCATTGACAACAAGCAGGTCGCGGTTCTCGCACCGACCACCGTGCTTACTTTCCAGCATTTCGAAACCTTCAAGAAGAGATTCGCCGCTTTCCCCGCGCGCATCGAAATGCTCAGCCGCTTCCGCAGCGCCGCGGAACAGAAGAAAATTCTCGCGGATTTGGAAGCGGGCAAGGTGGACGTGGTCATCGGCACCCATCGGCTGCTTTCGAAAGATGTCAAATTCGCCGACCTCGGCCTGCTGATCGTGGACGAGGAACAGCGTTTTGGGGTGGCCCACAAAGAGCGCCTCAAGGAAATGCGCAAAAACGTGGACGCGCTGGCGCTCTCCGCGACGCCCATTCCACGCACCTTGCACATGTCCCTGGTTGGCCTTCGCGACATGTCCGTCATCGAAACGCCTCCGCGCGACCGTCTGGCTATTCAAACCGTCGTCGCCCCTTTTCATGAAGAACTCGTGCAGAGCGCCATCGAAACCGAACTTGCTCGCGACGGCCAAGTCTTCTTCATTCACAATCGCGTCGAATCGATCTATTCGCTCGCAGCCATGGTGGCCAAGCTGGTGCCAAAGGCACGCGTGGTTGTGGCCCACGGCCAGATGGCCGAAAAAGAGCTCGAGAGTGTGATGTTGAAATTCATCCGTGATGAAGCTGACGTGCTGGTGGCCACAACCATCGTCGAGAACGGTTTGGACATCCCGCGCGCCAATACGATTTTGATCAACCGCGCCGACCGCCTGGGGCTCGCAGAACTCTATCAATTGCGCGGCCGCGTCGGTCGTTCCGCGCAGCGCGCCTACGCCTATCTGCTCGTCCCGCCCGACGCCTCGCTCTCCGACATCGCCCGCAAACGTCTTGCCGCCATGAAGGAGTTCAGCGAACTGGGTGCCGGATTCCGCATCGCCGCGCTCGACCTGGAGCTGCGCGGCGCCGGCAACATGCTCGGTCGCCAGCAGCACGGGCACATCGAAGCGATCGGATTCGATATGTATTGTCAGATGCTGGAGCGCGCCGTATCGAAGCTGAAGGGCGAAGAAGTCGCGCCCGACCTACGCACCACGCTCAGCCTGGGCTTTGACGTGCGCATCCCGCAGGACTACATTCCCAGCGAAAATCTCCGTCTGCGCACCTACAAACGCATCTCCTCGATCGCCTCGGAAGAAGACAAGCAGGACGTCCGCAAAGAGCTTGAAGACCGCTTCGGCACACCCCCGTCCTCGGTAGAGAACCTTTTGGAGTATGCCGCCCTCAAAGGCATGTGTGAGCGCCTGCGAATCTCGGCCGTGGAACGCCAGGGGACCCGCATCGCGGTAAGATTCCATCCCGAGACAATGCTGGACCCAGCCAAGCTGGTCACCGTGGTACGCTCTCGTACAGGCATCAAACTCGACCCCAGCGGGGTACTCTGGATGGAAATCAAACGGGGAGAATCGATCCCTGCTGCTTTGAGAAACGTATTGCTCGGTCTGCAGGGGCAGGGCTAAACTTTAGAGGTGAGGGAATTGATGCGAAAACTGGTTATCATCGCGGCGTTCTCGGCCGCCCTGCCGCTCGCGGCGCAGCAGCAGCCACAAGGTTCCCAGCCGAAACCATCGGGCGGGCCCACGCTCGAAAAGCCGGGGATGGCCGCCCCCGACGCAAAATCCGAAAAGCCGGCCAAGCCTGCCGCGCCGAAAACGGCTAATCCGGATAGCGGAAAGACCGTCGAAGAGATCATTGCCCGCGTGAACAATGAGATCATCACCCGCTCGGAGTATGAGAAAGCACGCTTGGCTTCCGAAGAAGACGCCAAATCCGAATGCCAGAATCGTTGCACGCCGGAGCAGTTGCAAATCAACATCGAGGATCGCCAGAAAAACACTCTGCGCGAGCTCGTCGACCAGTCCCTCCTGGTGCAACGCGCCAAGGACATGGGTGTGAGCGTCGAGCCTGAGCTCATCAAGAGGCTCGATGCCATCCGCACTCAGAACAATCTACCCAGCATGGAGGAGCTCGAAAAGGCGGTTTCCGGGCAAGGAACGAACTGGGAGGATTTCAAGAACAACATTCGCAATAATTTGCTGCAGCAGCGCGTGATGAGCAGCGAGGTCGGTTCGCACATCACCATCAGCGATGAAGAAGTGACCAAGTATTACGAAGCGCACAAAACCGAATTCGTGCGTCCGGAGCAGGTAGCGCTGCGGGAGATCGTGGTTAGCACCGAGGGAAAGAAGCCCGAAGACCTCCCCGAGCTGAAGAAAAAGGCGGAGACTGCGCTCAAGCGCGTCCAGGACGGCGAGGATTTCGCCGAAATCGCCAAGCGGCTTTCCGATGGCAGCACGAAAAATCAGGGTGGCTTTCTCGGTGTCTACAAGCGCGGAGAACTTTCCAAGGAGCTTGAGGACAAGGTCTTCAAGATGAAGCGCAACGAGCTGACCGAGGTCATGGAAACCAGGCAAGGCTTTTTGGTTCTGCAGGTTCTGGAGCACTACGACGAAGGCGAACAAGCACTCTCGAAAGTCAAAAATGAAATCATGGACAAGCTTTACGGCACACGCATGGAACCCGCGATGCGCGAATATCTCAAGACCCTACGCGAACAAAGCTACGTGGTGATCAAGCCCGGCTATTCCGACCTCGCCGGCGGCGGAGGCTCCGAGATTCAGGAGGTGAGCGCCACGCCAGAGGTGTCCAAGAGCAAGAAGAGCCACAAGAAATTCCTGCTCTTCGGCAAGCGCTCCGGCTCGGCATCCGCCACATGAAGACGCCCTTCGTTACCGACCTCAATTCCGAACAAACCATTACTACGTTTTTCCTCGTTCACGAAAAAGAGATTCGCAGCACCCGCGAAGGCAAGACTTATTTGCGCCTCGAGCTCGGCGATCGTAGCGGCACCATCGAAGCGCGAATGTGGGACCAATTCGATGCCGCGGTGAAGAACATCAATCGCGACGACTTCGTCAAGGTCAACGCGCGGGTTGAAATCTACCGCAATAAGCCGCAGCTCTCTCTTCAGCAGCTTCGGCTCGCGAAACCCGAAGAGGTCGACCTCGCCGACTTCCTTCCCCACACAAAAGAAGACGTCGGTAAGCTTTACGCCCAGCTTCTAGAACATGCGGCATCGATCACGAATCCTTGGCTCAAGAAGTTGGTGGCCCAAATCATTTCAGATCCTGGGATAGCAGCGAAGTTCAAACGCGCCCCCGCCGCAAAGGTCATGCACCATGCCTATCTCGGCGGTCTGCTTGAGCATGTCATCGGGTTGTGCGGCCTCGCGAAGCAAATCGCCGCGCACTATCCCGAGCTCGACGTTGATTTGCTGCTGACCGCCGCGATATTACACGACGTTGGGAAGCTCGACGAACTTTGCTACGAGCGCGCCATCGGCTACACCGTCGAAGGCCAGCTCCTCGGCCACATCGCGATGGAGCTGGAAACGGTCTCCAGGGCGGTGGATGCCATCGAGGGTTTTCCAGCGAATTTGAAGACCGTGGTCCAACATCTTCTCATCAGCCATCACGGCCAATACGAGTTCGGCTCGCCAAAGCTCCCGATGATCCGCGAAGCCATGGCCTTCCACTACATGGATGATCTGGATTCAAAGCTGGCAGCCGTGCGCGCCGCACTGGCCGTCGATTCCGGCGACCCCGAGTGGTCCGCCTATTCCGGTGCCCTTGGCCGTAAATTCCTCCGTCTCGATGAATTCTTGAATGCCAAGGAGGCGGCCGCAAAGAAGACGGCGTAGCTTGATGACTCCTGCATTCTTCCAAATTCGCGACTTGACGATCCGCCCCTCTGCGGTCCTGGCGCCCATGGCCGGCGTGACGGACACGCTTTTCCGCCGCGTCATTCGCGGCCTCGGCGGCTGCGGCCTGCTTATGACGGAGTTCACCAGCTCCGAAGGCATTACCCGCAGCGCAAAGAAAACTTTACGCTATCTCTACTTCCAGGAAGACGAGCATCCCATCACGGCGCAGCTTTTTGGCGCGAATCCTGCCGTCATGGCCGAAGCGGCGAAGATGGTCGAGGACCTTGGTTACGACGCCGTGGACATCAACCTCGGCTGCCCCGCAAAGAAAGTCGTGAAGTGCGGCGGCTCCGGCCTGCTCCGCGAGTTGCCCTTGCTAGAAGATATTTTTCGCTCCGTCCGTGCGGCGGTAAAGATCCCGCTGACCATCAAGCTCCGCGCTGGTTGGGACGAAAATTCCATCGTCGCTGTGGAGGTTGCGAAAATGGCGGAGAGCCTGGGCGTGGAAGGCGTCGCGGTGCATCCGCGCACGCGCACGCAGGGCTACACCGGCGCCGCGGACTGGACCATCATCGCCGCCGTCAAACAGGCCGTGAAAATCCCCGTCATTGGCAACGGCGACATTAACAAGCCCGAAGACGCCGCGCGCATGGTCAGCGAAACCGGCTGCGACGCCGTCATGATCGGCCGCGCCGCCGCCACGAACCCGTGGATTTTTTCTCAGATGCGGCAATACGCGCAAACCGGCAGCTACGATACCCCCACCGACGCTGTCCGCTACCGTTTACTAATGGACTACTATAGACAAATTAATGCCGCCAAGCTTCCCGATGGTGTAGGCAAAATGAAGCAGTTCGCCTGCTGGTTTACTCACGGCGTGGGGAACGGCACAGCGCTGCGTAGAATTGTACATGCGGCACGCACCCCCGCGGAGATCCTCGAGAACGTCGAATGCTTCTTCGAGGACCGAGCCATGGCGTAGCCAAGAAGCTGATCGCTCCGGAATCGAGGACCCAGCCCATGGTCGCCCTCAGCACCACTGTATCGAGGCAACGCTCGGAACGTAGAATCGCCGTCCGCCTGCCGCTCCAAGTGCGTGGCCATGATGCCCACGGCTACGCCTTCGAAGAAGATACTGCCAGCGAAAATCTTGGCCGCAATGGAGCCGCCTTCGTGACTCGTTTCGACATCGCCATCGGCTCCGACCTCGAAATCCGCATCCCGTTTTCGCAATCCGCTGCACGGCGTGCCGGCCGCCTTGCGGTCGCCAGAAACAACGATGCGGACTTCGCCACCCGCGGTCGCGTTGTGCACATCGCTGACTCCCAGTCCGAAGGCGAAAAGCTCGTCGGCGTGCAGTTCACCGGCCCACGCTTCCAGCGCGTTTTCCGCTCCGAATCCGCCGCTTAACCTCTTCTCTTCGAGGGTCGGTTTTCAGACCGCTCTGTTCTGTTCCGTTGCTAGCGCTCCAGATGCGTGGCAATAAACCAGCTGTTGCCCCATGCGTCTTTGACTCCTGCGGCCCGGTCCCCGTACGGCTTGTCCTGCGGCGCCTCAACTGATGTCGCTCCTACCCTCAGCGCCTGCGCGTACACCGCATCGGTGTCCGGCACGTACACATGCAGGTGGCATGGCATCGGCTGGAATTCCCCGTGTGCCTCGTCAATCTCCAAGGTTGCGTTCCCGATGCGCATCGTGCCGTGCAACACGATGCCCTCCGCCGACTTGGCCACCCCCAGCGCCTCCGCCCCGAACGCCGCTTCCAGGAACGGTACCATCTTGTGCGCCTCGCGAAGATGCAGAAACGGCTGAACCGAGCGCAATCCCTCCGGTCCCGGCGTCCACGCTATGGGCTTCGCGATGTACCAGTGATTGCCGAATTGGTCTTTCACCGCCCCTTGGCGGTCGCCCCACGGCTGATCCTTCACTGAGTAGACGGATGTCGCCCCCGCTTGCACCGCGCGCGCATACGTGGCGTCGGCGTCATCCACGTAAAGATGGATTGCGCAGGGCGCGGCCGGATAGGCCTCGCTCCCATCGCTCAGCTCGATGGTGCCGTTGCCGATCGCCACTTCCGCGTGCATGATCGATCCGTCCGGCGTCGGCATGCGCAGCCGTTCGGTGCCCTCGAATGCAGCCTTCAAGAACGCAATGAACTGCGCCCCGCCGCGGACCACCACGTACGGCGTGATCGACGTCAATCCCGGGCGCAAGTAATGAACGGTTCTGGCCTGTGCCTGCCCCGGCCCTGTTGCTGATGCTGCTGTGCCTTCGCTCATGGACGCTCTCCTTTGGAAATCGCATTTCAACGCTCGGCAGAACTCCTCGGACATGTGCGTCAGTGGAAGAGAGGTCGCGGTCCGGGACCTCCTCCTCCTCGCGGTGGCAGCGACACTAGCACTGCCTGCACGGGCTCATCAAGGTGCACGGGGAGGGGTGCACGGCGAGGGGTGCACGGCGAGGGAGCGTCTGGCCACGGCCGCCTTCGGTCCCAACTCTGGGTCGCACTTGTAACTATCTTGTGAATCAACACTATATGAACAACACGGCCCTGTTGGTGGTGTCATTTGTCAACCAGCATTCCAGCTCGGAGCAGCGCGGTTTGCCAAGGTGACTTACTCGTCGCTATTCACCTCGCCCTCGTGCCCGCTCACCATCTCGTGGTATGCCGCACGCCGCGTCAGCCCGCGTTCCTTGGCGGCGAGCTTCAAGGCTTCTTTGCGGTCGAGCTTGGCTTGGCGGATGAGCTCCTCGACGCGGTCGGCGAGGCTTTGAGCCGAATTTGCCTGCGTGCGTGCGTCGGCGGGAGCCTCGGGCCCGATCAAGAGCGTGATTTCGCCGCGTGCGGGGCGTTGCTCGAGTGATGTGGAGAGTTCGGAGAGTTTGCCGCGGCGGAACTCTTCGTGCAGCTTGGTAACTTCGCGCGCGATGCAGGCGCTGCGATTGCCGAGAACCTCCCGGGCGTCCGCAACACAGTCCGAGACACGGTGCGGAGCTTCGTAAAGGATGATCGTGCGGTCCTCGATGCGCAGGCGTTCGAGGGCGCGGCGCCGTTCACCGCTCCGCGCGGGCAAAAAGCCGACGAAGAGAAATTCTTCGTTAGGTAGGCCCGAAGCAGAAAGAGAAGCGAGCAGCGCAGACGGCCCGGGAATGGGAACGACGGGAACGTGATGCCGCAGGCAGAGCGTGACGAGACGGTGGCCGGGGTCGGACACGAGCGGCGTCCCCGCGTCGCTAACCAGCGCAATCTTCGCGCCTTGCTCCAGAGCGACGACCAGCTCGGGCGCGCGGGTCAACTCATTGTGTTCGTGGTAGCTGACCAGCGGTTTGTGAATGTCGTAGTGCGTAAGGAGCTTCAGAGTATGGCGCGTGTCTTCGCAGGCGATTTGATCGACCTCCTTCAGGATGCGCAGCGCCCGAAGCGTGATGTCTTCGAGATTTCCGATCGGCGTGCCGACAAGATAGAGGCAGCCGCCGGCTGCCGAATTCGCCGCATCTGCCGGCTTGGGGGGAGCAGTCCTCGCGCTCATGACCAAGAGTCTAGCACGCGTTCCGACGGCGTCAGCCACGCGTGCTATACTTTGAGTTTTGAGCAGTACCTCAGAGGAGCGTCAGTGCCCCTGTACGAGTACAAATGCTTGAAGTGCGGCCGCAACACGGAAAAAATCGAGAACGTTTCCGGCCCGCACCTAAAAAAGTGCCCGCACTGCGGCGGAAAAGTGGAGTCGGTGATCACCGCGCCCGCGATCCAGTTCAAAGGCGCAGGTTGGTATGTGAATGACTATGGTGGGAAAAAAGCCACTAGCGGCGATGGCGAGAAAGCGGACAAGCCCGTCACTGAAGCAACAGAAGCAGGGACTAAAGATAAAGAATCGGCGAGCAGGGAAGCGGCATCCAAAGATTCCAAAGAGAGCAAAGAAAAGAAGCCCGCAAAGAAAAAATAGTTCTCTTGGAACGAGATGCTGCGCTCACAGTTTGAGAGTTTTCAAGTAGCTGCGAAACGCGGCGCCGAATTCAGGATTCTGCAGCGCGATCTCGACAGTGGCCTTTAGGAAGCCAAGTTTATCGCCTGCGTCGTAAGAAACGCCGTCGTAGATGTAAGCCCAGAGCCCTTGCTCCCTGGCGAGAATGCGCAGCGCATCCGTAAGCTGAATTTCATTTCCAGCGCCGGGCTTGGTGCGCTCAAGGCAATCGAAAATCGCTGACGGCAAGACGTAGCGTCCAGTGATGGCCAGATTGGATGGAGCGCTTTCCGGTTTCGGTTTCTCGACCAGTTCTCGGATGCGCAGCAATCGTTCGCCGAAAGGCGGCTGCGCAGCAGGTTCGCCATCCACGATGCCGTAAAGATGGGTCTTGTCTTTTGGGACTTCTTCGACGGCAATGGCGCCGACGCCGGTAGTCTCATAGACCTTGATGAGTTGTTTGGTGGCGGGATTCGGACCGGGGATTAACACGTCGCCAAGCAGGACTGCGAAGGGTTCGTCGCCTACAAGGTCGCGCGCGACGAGCACGGCGTGGCCCAGGCCCAGCGGTACCTTCTGACGCGTGTAGCTCACCTGCACCATGTTGCTGATCTTGCGTACCATTTCCGCTTGGTCTTTCTTGCCTCTTTCTTCCAGAAAACGTTCGAGCGCAGGAGCCGAATCGAAGTGGTCTTCGATGGAATTCTTGCCTTTGCCGGTGACGATTATGATGTGTTCGATCCCGGAAGCGACGCACTCTTCGGCGACGTATTGAATCTGCGGCTTGTCGACGACGGTGAGCATTTCTTTCGGCTGCGCCTTGGTGGCGGGCAGGAAGCGCGTGCCGAGTCCTGCGGCAGGGAGCACCGCCTTGCGAACTTTGTTGTGGCTTCTCGTGGGACATTCAGGTTGCGCGGCGTGGGGTGTGGCGGAGGGGGTGTTGGTCATGGTCTCAGTTTTTCACACACTCTAAGGGGATCCATTCTTCGATTGTGGTTGGATGCAGTCAACCGAATTGCACAATAGCGGTGGCTCTTGGATTAGTCAAGCAGCGCCAGCCTGCAGTCCAGCCGCACAATGAAGGTGCCCAACGCGTAGCCTGATGCCCAGAGCAGGCGTGTGCTAGCATAATGAAAGTTGAACGGATTTTCCCGGCGGACGAGAGGAGGAGCGTGAGAATCCTGGGAATTGAATCTTCGTGCGATGAAACCGCGGCTGCCGTGGTGGCCGACGGGCGAGAGATTTTGTCCAGCGTCGTCGCTTCTCAAGTCAATGTGCACCAGAAGTACGGTGGCGTGGTGCCAGAGCTGGCTTCACGCGAGCATTTGCGGCAGATCGTACCAGTGGTGCGCGAGGCGATCGCGCAAGCGGGAATGAAGCTTGCGGATGTGGACGCGATCGGTGTGACGCAGGGTCCCGGGCTGGTGGGGGCGCTGCTGGTTGGAATTACGTATGGAAAAACGCTCGCACAAGCACTGGGAAAGCCGCTTGTGCCCGTGAATCATCTTGAGGGGCACGTTCACGCGGTTTTTCTGGAAGCGCACAAGACGGGGCGAGCAGCGAAATTGCCAGCAGTGTGCTTGATTGTTTCCGGTGGGCACACTGTTTTGTATGAAGTGAAGACAGAAGATTCGACTGTGCAGGATGCGAGTGCACTCTTGCGTTATCGCAAGATCGGACAGACGCGGGACGATGCCGCCGGGGAAGCGTACGACAAAGTCGCGAAGCTGCTGCGGCTGGGCTATCCGGGAGGACCGATTTTGGATCGGCTGGCCGCGGCTTCGAATGGTGCGGCTGCTCCGGTGAAATTCGGTCCGACGAAAATGAAGGGAAATGCGCTGGACTTCAGCTTTAGCGGACTGAAGACGGCGGTGCTCTACCACGTGCGGGAGCATCAGGAATATTCAGAGGAGATCCGCATGCGGGAAGAGATGCTGCAGCGCGGCGAGAGAGAGTTCGAGCAGTTGCTGCTACTCTGCTCGCCAAGAACGCTGGCGCTGGTGCGCGAGTTTCAGAATGCAGTGGTGCGTGAGCTGGTCGAACGGACCATGACCGCGGCGGAAGGGCTGGCAGTGGAAAGCATCCTGGTGTCAGGCGGCGTGGCGGCCAACAGCCAGTTGCGCGTGACATTTGAAGAACGAGCCAAAGCTGCCGGCGTTGACGTTTTTTTCCCCAGCCGCGCACTTTCCACCGACAACGCCGCGATGATCGCCGCCGCTGCGTATTCACGGTTTCGAAACGGCATCCTCGCGGATGTCACTTTGAACGCCGACCCCAGCCTTCGACTGGCCTAGGAATTCAAGAAGCTGCTGAAAACGGAAGAGGATGTCTGCCCACTCCGTTGGAGGGAGGAATGGCACGAGCCCGGTTTCGCCTTCTGAGCCATTTCATTCAGTGCATTCTTCACGGCGCGCCTGGCCGCGCCGGTGGGGCTTCATTGGCGGGCTTTGTGGTACGATTCTTCCAGCGTTAGGGACGCATCCGGTCCGCGGAAAGGGTAGAAGCCCACCTGTTTGCAATCGATCTTCCTGAACCTTCTTTCAGCCCGATGTGCGGATGACGGGCGCTTTGTTGAAAGGAGGTCGCTGTGCCGACCCATTCTCAGGACACACCGCGTCCGCTTCCTGACCGTCCCGATCTCCGGCATTTGAAAAATCAAGCCAAGGATCTGGTCAAGGCGGGTGACGCTAGGTCGCTCACTGATGCGCAATTCAAGATTGCCCGTCTCTATGGATTTGCCAGCTGGCCGAAGCTGAAGGCTCACGTCGATTCGCTCGAAGCGATCGGACAACTCAAGCACGCCATCGATACCAACAACTTCGAGCGCGTGAAAACCCTTATGAGCCGCAATCCGGCTCTGCATCGCGCTCCGCTTGGCTATAACAAAAACGGCCCGCTTACCTGGGTCGCGGAATGCCGCGTTCCTTGGGAACCGCCGAGTGTGGAGCGACTGGCCATTGCGAAGTGGATGATCGATAACGGATCGGACGTGCATCAGGGCGGCGACGGGCCGTTGATGCGCGCTGCGCTTTTCGGCCATCGCATCCCTATGATGGAAATGCTTGTTTCCCACGGAGCGGACGTGAACGCCGAGTGGAACGGGTATTTCCCGATCCTCTTTGCACCTTGCGAGACCGTGGAACCAACGCCAATCAAATGGCTCCTGGAGCACGGTGCCAATCCGAACTGCGCCAAACCGCAGCGAAAGTATCCGGGCACGGCGCTGGACTACGTCATCGCCACTTACGGACGTTCGCTGCAGCTCGGTACTTGCATCCAACTCCTTCTTGATGCCGGTGGCGTTACCAAACACGACGTGCCTCCGGTGCTGGACTTGCTCCGCGGCCGGCTCGACCATCTGGCGGAACTGCTTGATGCCGACGCTGCGCTGGTCGATCGGCAATTCCCGGAACTAGACTTCGGTGTTACCGGGGCGCGACGCCTGTCACTTCGCGGGGCGACCCTGCTGCACGTGGCGGCGGAGTACGGCAACGTGGAAGCAGCCGAGTTATTTCTGGACCGCGGTGCGGACGTCAATGCGCGCGCGACGGTGGATGAGTCCGGTGTCGGTGGGCAGACGGCAATCTTCCACGCGGTGACACAGTTCGGCGACTGCGGTTTACTGGCGGCGCAGTTGTTAATGGACCGCGGTGCGAACCTATCGGTTCGGGTGAAACTACCAGGACACTATGAGCGGCCGCGTGAAATTGTTGAGTGCACGCCCCTGGGATACGCGCTGCGGTTTCCAGGCGGTGAAAACAAGACGGTGGCAAAGCTGCGAGAGCGCGGGGCTGCGGAATAACCCAGGATCGTTTCTGAGGGGTGCGTTGAAGACGGGCGGCTGAACTGCACCAGCAGGAATTCCTGTCCCACTGGAGCTACTGCCGCGTGCGGTATACTTTCGCGAACATGGACATAGAGGCGGGCGAAGGCGCGCGATTCGAACTGGCGAGCGATCAATCGCTGCTGGTTTATTTCGATCGACAGAATAGAAAAGGCCGAGCTGAAGCTCGGCCTCTACAGACTCAGATCACGCTCCAAGCGAATGAAAGGGTCAGGAAGCTGCTGCGGCTGCTGCAGTTGGAACCCATTGAAGGCTTTCGGAATCTTCATCCGGCGTATTGCTCTTTGCTGGTCAAGTTTGATGCATTTCGGTTGCGGCACGAGGAAGTGGAAGCGATTCTGCGGCGATGCCTCGAGCGGCTTGATGAGGTAATCCTCCCGGAGCCGCATCAAGTGGAAATTCCAGTGTGCTATGGCGGAGAGTACGGTCCGGACCTGGCTGAGGTGTGCGCGATGCACGGAATGACGGCCGCGAAGGCCATCGAGATGCATGCCGCCCCCGAGTACCTGGTCTATTTTCTAGGGTTCGTACCGGGATTCGCTTATCTGGGTGGGTTGCCTGAAGCGCTGGTGACGCCACGGCTGGCAACACCGCGTCGGAGGGTGCTAGCGGGCAGCGTGGGGATCGCGGGCCATCAGACCGGTGTGTATCCGTTCGCCACGCCCGGTGGATGGAGATTGCTTGGACGCACTCCTGTGGCGATGTTTCGAACGGACCGGGACGGGTTAAGCCTTTTGAGCATCGGAGACCGCGTGCGATTTACGCCGATCTCCGCCGAACGATTTGCGGCGCTGGAGAAGGAATGGGAGTGATTTGGGTGCGCGAGTCCGGCCTTTTCACCACCGTGCAAGATCTGGGGCGAGAAGGTTTTGCTTTTCTTGGCGTTTCAGCTTCCGGGGCGGCTGACGCGATTTCACTTCGGCTGGGAAATCGATTGCTTGGCAATGCTGAGGGCGCGGCTGGTTTGGAGATGACGCTGCTCGGCGGCGCGTTTATTTTTCCGGAGGGTGCCACCGGCGCCCTCACTGGTTCCGATTTCGGGGCGACACTCGACGGAGAGCGGGTCGATTTGTGGACGACGTTTGCAGTAAAACCGGGGCAGACGCTGCGGCTGGGGCCGACGTGTTCAGGGGCGCGGTGTTATTTGTGCGTGCGGGGTGGCATCGTGGTGGAACCTTTTCTGGGAAGCGCATCAACGCATATTTTGAGTGGGCTTGGCGGGTTTGAAGGGCGCGCGTTACGAAAAGGAGATGTGCTACACATCGGGGCCCCGAACGGGTTAGCTCGCGAGCGAAGGCTGTCGGCGCGAGCGCTGAAGATGGCGGAGCCTCGCAGGGTCTTGCGGGTTACGCCAGGCCCGCAGAGTGATTGGTTTGACGAGGCCTCGGAGCCCTTGTTCTACGGGAGTACTTATCGCGTTGCGGAGGATGCCAATCGCATGGGGCTGCGCTTAGAAGGTGCGGCCATTCCGATCACCTCCGATGATACGTGTCCGGAGGAGACAGGCGGGAATGCCGGTTCCACTAGGGGCACGGGAGGGATGGTTTCCGAGGGTGTTACAGTCGGCGCCGTTCAGGTGCCCGAGGGTGGCATGCCCATTATCCTTTTTGTGGAGCAGCAAACCACGGGCGGATATCCGAAGATCGCCAATCTGATTTCCGCGGATTTCCATAGTCTCGGCCAGCTTCGGCCGCGCGATGAGATTCGATTCGAACGGGTGGCGTGGGAAACGGCGCGATCCCTGTTGAGTGAGCAGGAGGAACTGATGGCCTCGGAGGAACTGATTTTCGAATGAAGCACGTTCACCGAAATATTGATCTGAATTGCGATATGGGTGAGCTGGCGGAGGCGATTGCGGATGGCACGCAAGAATCGCTGATGCCTTCGCTTACGTCGGTCAACGTGGCCTGCGGGGGGCATGCGGGCGATGTACAAACCATGAAGACAACCGTCGAACAGGCGATTCGCTGGAAGCTGGCGGTCGGGGCGCATCCCGGGTACCCGGATCGTGAGAATTTTGGGCGGCTGGAGTTGAAACTGCCGCCGAACGAGATTGCGGCTTCTGTATTCGATCAGGTCCGGGTACTTGCCGGGATTGCCGGCGGTTACGGCGTGTGCTTGACGCACGTCAAACCGCATGGCGCGCTTTACAATCAGGCGGTGCGAGATCACGGCATTGCGGAGGCGATTGCGGAGGGCGTCGCACGATGGAACCGCGACGTCGTGCTTGTGGGTCTGGCGGGGTCGTCGATGTTGGATATCTTCCGAAAAGCGGGGTTCCGAGCGGCTGCTGAAGCCTTCGCCGACCGGCGGTACGAGCCGGATGGAACGTTGCGCTCACGTAAATTTGAGGACGCGCTGATCCGTGATCCCGCGCAGGCAGGCCTGCAGGCGTTGCGTATAGTTGAACGAGGGATGGTAATTGCATGCGATGGGACAGAAGTCTCCGTTGATGCGCA
>WNFP01000133.1_pt1 | contig 53133 bp, 40 predicted proteins | sample 5400201 | NCBI WGS metagenome assembly WNFP01 (sample SAMN13153355, study PRJNA577476) | soil metagenome | isolation source: 115 cm saprolite under Madrone tree | place: USA:California | collected 2016-06-14 | reverse complement strand
CACCGTCATCGGCGTGATGCCACCACAGGTAACGTCACCGCAGGACACGGATGTCTGGTTGTCGATGATGCGAAGGAGCAATAACCCGGTCTGGATGCAGCGGTTCATCCACCCGATGATCTACGTCTGGGGAAAGCTCAAACCCGGCGAGACGCTTGAGCAAGCGCGAACGGAAATGAAAGGGATCGCCGCGCGTTTGGAAAAAACCTATCCCGACACGAACGGAAACGAGACGGCCAAGGTCACGCCGTTGCTGGAAAATCTCGTGGGCAAATATCGGACCAATCTCGGATTGCTTGTCGGCGCAGTCGCACTGGTGTTGCTGATCGCGTGCGCGAATCTGGCCAATTTGTTTGCTGCGCGAGGCGCTGCGCGTACGAGAGAATTCGCCATTCACGCGGCAGTCGGCGCGACTCGCGGGGAAATTATCAAAAAACTGCTGATCGAAAGTTTCTTGATTGCGGTCGTCGGTGGAGCAGTCGGTTTCTTATTTGCGGTTTGGGTCCGCAACGGCTTGATCGCGCTGAGTCCCGGCGACGTTTCCCGATTCCAGCAAATTTCGTTCGATCTGCCGGTTCTCGGTTTCACGTTTTTAATTGCTTCGCTTACAACCGTGCTCTTCGGTTTGTGGCCGGCGTGGCAGGCTTCGCACACTGACGTTCAGCTCGCATTGAAAACCGGCTCCGCTGGAAGCGGCGATCCGCCATCGGCCAAACGCGCGCGGGATTGGCTGGTGATCAGCGAAATTGCGCTGACACTGACTTTATTGGTCGCGGCCGGATTGGTTTTGAAAAGTTTTTCGAGGCTGCAATCGCTCTCGCTAGGTTACGAACCGGGTGCGCTCTTCACTGCGCGTTTCGAATTGCCGTGGCAAAAATACAACGACCGCGACAAGATTAATACTTTTGCTAAGGCCCTGCTCGACAATGTGCGTGGTCTGCCCGGCGTGCAAAACGCGGCCGTCAGCTCGAACGGGCCGCTGATGGGCGGGTGGCAAACGGGTTTCTGGCGTGAAGAAAACCCGCGTCCGCAGCCTTCCGATATGTTGAACAGCGATCTCGAAGTCGTCGTCGGCGATTATTTTTCAACCCTGAAGGTGCCGCTTTTGCGGGGTCGCGCGTTTAATGAGCGCGACACCAAAGATTCGCCGCGTGTGATCATCATCGATCAGGCGATGGCCGAACAATATTTTCCCGGCGAAAATCCAATCGGCAAACGTCTCGGCGTTGATCCCGGCAATGACAACGAAAACTACGTGATGTCAGAAATTGTCGGTGTCGTCGCGCGCATGCGATTTCACGCAATCGATGAAATGGCGCCGTTGCCGGTGATTTACTGTTCGTTGGGCCAGGCCCAGCGAACCAGTCTCACCCTCTTCGTAAGATCGACGATGGCGTCTGCGGCGCTCGAGCGCGCGGTTCGTGATGCTGTCACTTCGATCGATTCCTCGATGGCGGTTTTCGATTCCCGGCCGATGAGCGATCGTGTCCGGGAGACCTGGGGCGTGCAACGTCTATTAAGTTTTCTGTTTTCTGTTTTTGCCGGGCTCGCGCTGCTGCTCGCGACGATCGGTCTTTACGGACTGCTCGCCTACACCACACTCAAACGCGTCCGTGAAATCGGGATTCGTCTCGCGCTCGGCGCGCGCCCGGAACAAATTCGCAGGCTGATTCTTTCCCACGGCCTGCAGTTGGTTTTTATTGGGTCGGCAATCGGATTGGCCACTGCCCTTGCTCTGTCGCGAGCTCTGCAAAGCGTGCTTTTCGAAGTGAATGGCATCGATCCGCGAATTTATCTCGGGGTCGGCCTTCTTCTCTTTGGCGCAACACTTCTCGCTTCCTGGATCCCCGCGCGCCGCGCCTCGCGGGTCGATCCAATCATCGCTCTTCGCTCGGAATAGGTATGCAAAATCTCCGATATGCTCTTCGAGTTCTTGGCAAGAAGCCGCTCTTTACCGCCATTGTCGTTTTGACTTTTGCACTCGGAATTGGCGCCAATACCGCGGTCTTTAGTGTCCTGAACGCGGTGCTGTTGCGACCACTTCCGTTCCACGAGCCGCAGAATCTCGTCGCGCTCGGCGAATACGATATTCGAGAGAAAGCAGATCCCGGAACGGAGATCGAGTCAATCTCCTATCTCGATCACGTCGACTTCCGTGACCAAAGCCAGGTTTTTGAGCGGGTAGCCGTTTATACGAATCAGAGCGTCAGCACTCTCACCGACGGGAATGAAGCGACGCATGTTCAAGGCGAGTCAGTCTCAGCGGATTTGTTTCAGCTGCTTGGAGTTCAACCGATGCTCGGGCGCACGTTTTTGCCTAACGAAGACGAACCGGGAAATCAGGTGGTCATTTTGAGCCACGAATTGTGGCAGCGACGATTTGGAGCTGACCGCGGTATCATCGGGAGGACGGTCACTCTCGACGGCAGGCAGTTCCAGGTGATCGGCGTCATGCCGCCGCGGTTTACATTCCCGATCAGCGCGGTTTCGCCCGAACTGTGGATTCCGATGTCGATCTTGCGCGCAACGAGCGACGGCTCGCAACCGATGACGGAGCAGCGCGACAACGATTTCTTTCAGTGCATCGCGCGATTGAAACCAAAAGTTTCTATTCAGCAGGCGCAGGCCAACATCGATACCATCGTAGCGAATTGGCGGCGGCAATATCCGGACACGAAGCTGCACGTCGGCGCGAAGGTCGTCCCGGAAATGAGCGCGATGATTGGCAGCACGCGTTCCGCGCTGCTCATGCTGTGCGCCATGGCCGGCTGCGTTCTTCTCGTCGCGTGTGTGAATGTCGCGAACTTGTTGCTGGCGCGGTCGATCTCGCGAAATCGTGAAATCAGTATTCGCGCCGCCTTAGGCGCCGGTCGCCGTCACATCATTAAGCAACTGCTCGTAGAAAGTATTTTGCTCGGATCAGCCGGCGGTTTGGCCGGCTTGCTTCTCGCAATCTGGGGCATCGATTCACTGAAAGCGTTTCTGCCCAGCATTCCGCGCATCGACGAGATTTCGCCGGATCCGCGCGTGCTGGCGTTCACCGCGCTGGTGAGCGTTGGAGTTGGAATCGTTGCTGGCCTACTTCCGGCGTGGCGAGCTTCGCATCCGAATCTGGCGACTTCTTTTAACGAGGCCGCGCGCGGTTCGAGCGAAGGCGCTGCCGGTCGGCGCACGCGTGCGGCGCTTGTGATTGTCGAAATTGTGCTCGCCCTCGTACTCCTCGCGAGCGCGGGATTGCTGGTGGAAAGTTTCCTTCGGCTGCAAAAGGTCCCGAGCGGCTTCGATCCAAGCAATGTCACGACCGCGCGAGTCGCGCTCCCCGAGACAACTTATGGCAAGCCGGAACAAGCCGGTGCGTTTTACAAAAAGTTGCTTGATCATGTCTCCACCTTTCCGGGAATGCAATCGGTCGGAGCAGCCTGGTGGATTCCATTGAGCGGCAGCGAAATCAGTTTCAATTTCAATGTGGAAGAGCACCCGGTGGCGCCGGGCCAGCAACCGGTCGCACAGGTAAACGTCGTCACGCCCAATTATTTCCAGACGCTGCGCGTTCCGATTCGGCGCGGTCGCGCGTTCACCGAGCGGGACGATCGAACCGCGCCGCCGGTCGCGATCGTTTCCGAAGGTTTCGCGAAACAATATTTCCCGGGCGAAGATCCGATTGGCAAACGCATCACTCCAAACGGGTCGGTCGATCCGGGCAAGCCGCCGGTGCGCGAAATCATTGGTGTCGTCGCGGACATGCATCTGATCAGTCTGCGACTTCCGCCGAAACCGCAGATCTATATTCCGCATCAGCAATTCGCCACTCAAACGATGTCGATCTTTGTCCGCAGCCAAATGGGCGAGGCGGCGTTAATGAGCACGCTCCGCCAAGCCGTTAACGAAATCGACAAGGATGTTCCGGTCTATCGCGTTCGCACGCTGCCCGATTATCTTTCTCAATCGATTGCTCAGCCACGATTGAACGCGATGCTGGTCGGATTGTTCGCGCTCATCGCGCTGCTTCTTGCCGCTGCAGGAATTTTCGGAGTGATGAGTTACTCAGTCACACAACGGACTCAGGAAATCGGAATCCGCCTCGCCCTCGGTGCGCAACGTTACGACGTGCTTCGCCTTGTCGTTTTGCAGGGGATGCGTTTTGTTTGCGCCGGTGTCGTCCTTGGTCTGATCGGCGTGTTTGCCTGCAGCCGTTTGTTGCAAAGCCTGCTTTTCGGAATCGGCGCGACCGATCTCCGAACAATGTTCGCCGTCACACTGATTTTAATCGCGGTCGCGTTCATCGCCTGCTTGTTGCCGGCGCGCCGCGCCACGCTGGTTGATCCCGTTAAAGCACTCCGCGCCGAATGAATTTCTCGAAACCAATCAACCCCACATTCTTATGAACGATATTCGTTTCGCGTTTCGTAAACTCCGACAATCACCCGCATTTACCTCGATCGCGGTGATCACGCTCGCGCTCGGGATCGGACTCAACACCGCCATCTTCAGTTTAGTGAACGATCTCTTTCTGCGCGGTCTGCCCTTCAAGGAACCTGCGCGCGTCGTGCACTTTTTCGGCGGAGACAAATCGCGCGACCTCGTAGATTTGCCGGTTTCGGCGCCGCGCTTCGAACATCTTCGCGATGGCCAAACCATTTGCGAGAGTCTGGCCGGGGAGAATTTCTTCGCCTTCACATTGACTGGTCTCGGTGATCCCGTGCAGGTCTTCGGTGGAAGATTGACTTCCAACTACTTTGACGTGCTTGGCGTACGTCCAATTCTTGGCCGGAATTTTCTTCCCGAGGAACAGGAGGGCGCAGATGTCGCACTCATCACGAAGAATTTTTGGCAGAAACGGATGGGTGGCGATCCGAACGTAATTGGTCGCAGCATCACGCTCGATGGAATGGCGCATACTATTGTCGGCGTTCTTCCTCATATGCCGGCCAGCTGGTTCGGGGCGAACCCCACTGCCGAGGTTTGGACGACAAAACCGTTTCAGATCCCTGGGTTCACTTATGAGCGGATGATGCGCGGCACCAGTTTTCTCCGCGTGATTGGACGATTGAAACCGGGCGTTAGCGTGAAACAAGCCAAGGCGGCGCTGCCGTCGTTCGATCAAAGTTATCACACGCAATTCCCGAACAAGATCGACAGTACGTTAACGACGACGCTCAAGACTTTGCCCCAGGACGTGACCGAGAATTTGCAAGCGGGGTTTGCGACGCTTTTCGCCGCGGTCAGTTTTGTTTTGCTCATTGCGTGCAGCAATGTCGCTAATCTGTTGCTGGTCCGTTTCAGCGGCCGTCGCCGCGAGATCGCGTTGCGAATGGCCATCGGTGCTTCACGCACAAGCATTGTGCGGCTGTTTGTCTTTGAAAGCTTGCTCGTCAGCGCGATTGCCGGCGTTGTTGGAGCTTTCGTGGCATGGCGGTTAGTGCCGCTCGTTCCGAGAATGGCTTCCAATTTTCTGCCGCTGGAAGCGAACACCGCAACTAGTTTGTCTCTTCCGGTTCTTGCATTCACGATCGCGTTATCGCTCTTGACCGGGTTGTTGATGGGAATTTATCCGGCGCTGCAGGGCTCACACGCCGATTTGGTTGATGGTCTTAAAGAAGGCGGGCGCGGGACCAGCGGGAGCGTGCGCCAGCAACGTTTCCGCAAAATTCTCGTCGGCGCGCAGGTGGCCCTCTCAGTCACTCTCCTCGCCGGCGCGGCTCTGCTCATCACCAGTTTCATTCGTTTGAGTCAGCAGAACATCGGGTTTCGCTCTCAAAATCTCTGGACCGGCGCGGTCACATTGCCAGTGGCACAATATCCGGACGCTGCGTCACGTCAGCGTTTCGTCGAACAAACGCTTAACGCCTTGCGCGACGTTCCCGGTCTCCAGAGCGCGACAATCAGCGGTGATATTCCGTTGGCCGGAGGCAATCGAACGCTCTATGCGCGGGCCGATCGTGACGTCCCGCCAATCGAAAAACGTGCGAACGGACCGTCCCACGACATCGCGCCGGGATATTTTCGGACCTGGGGAGTTTCGCTGCTGGCGGGACGCGATTTCAACGAACATGATTCCGCCAATGCCCAAAACGTGTGTCTGATTAGCCAGGCCGGCGCGAAGAAAGTTTTCTCGAACGAAAATCCGATCGGCAAGACTCTGCTCGTAACAAGTCTTGGTGTGCCGGTCGAAATCGTTGGCATCGTCGGCGACGTGCGGTCGATCCGAGTTGCCGAAGCGCCGGGCATGGAATTTTATCGGCCGTCGGCTCAGGAAAATTTTCCGTTCCTCAACGTTACCGTCCGCAGCAATTTCAAAGTGGACGCGGTTACGAAGCTAGTGCAATCCGCCCTGAACACGGTCAATCCGGGTCTCGCCATTGCGGTGCCGCAAACGATGGACGCCGTTGTCGCCCAGGCGCTGGGTCAGGCGCGGTTGATGATGTGGCTCCTGGGAATTTTCGCCGGCGTCGCTTTGCTCTTGGCGAGCATTGGAATTTATGGCGCAGTCGCTTACACCGTTGAACAGCGGACCGGCGAGATCGGCGTGCGAATGGCGCTCGGCGCGCAAACACGCGACGTGCTGCGCCTGGTCGTGAATCAGGGAATGAAGCCGGTCGTCATCGGACTGGCGATCGGGATCGCCTCAGCATTCGCGCTCGGTCGATTGATTGCGTCGCAACTCTACGAAGTCTCAGCGCACAATCCGGCGCTGCTCGGTGGAGCGACGGTGTTACTCGCCGCCATTGCTTTACTCGCGTGCCTGTTGCCGGCACGACGCGCTGCCATGGTCGATCCGGTCCAGGCGTTGCGGACAGAATAAGTCAGAGGCCGCCATTGTGCTGACTGATTTTCGTTTCGCGCTCAGGCAATTAATCAAGTCGCCGGGATTTACTTTTCTCGCCTTGCTCACGCTCGCGCTCGGGATCGGCTTGAACACAGTGATCTTCAGTCTGATTAACGATCTCTTTTTGCGCGGTCTTCCATTCAAAGAACCGGAACGCGTTGTGCATATGTATTCCAATGCCAGAGAGCGCAATTTACTGGAGCTTGCGGTCTCGATACCGCGCTTTCAGCATTATCGCGACGCCCAGAAAATTTTCGACGGGTTCGAAGGCGAAAACATCCTTCCCTACACTTTGACTGGCCTCGGCGATCCGGTTCAGCTTTTCGGCGGCAAAGTGACGTCGAACTATTTCGAGGTCCTTGGCGTGCAACCAATTCGCGGCCGCAATTTTTTGCCGGAAGAAGAAGAGAACGCCGACGTGGCGATGGTGACGGCAAATTTCTGGCAAAAGCGCATGGGTGGCGACCCGAATGTAATTGGCCGCAGCATTATGCTTGACGGCGTGCCGCACACAATCGTAGGCATTTTGCCGAATCTGCCTTTCTCGTGGATTGGACCGAACGCCGAGGTGTGGACGACGAAACCGTTCGTGGTTCCCGGATTGTCACACGAACGAGTGATGCGCGGGAGCGGTTTTCTGCGGGTGATCGGGCGATTGAAACCGGGGATGACAATCGAACGGGCGCGGGCCGCGTTGCCACCGCTCGAGCAAAGTTATCGCGCGCAATATCCGGACAAGATCGACAGCTCATCAGTCAATACTCTCAAGACGTTGCCCGAGGATGTGACGGGAAATCTGCGGCCGGCGTTCGCGACTTTGCTCGCGGCGGTCGCGTGCGTCCTGTTGATCGCGTGTAGTAACGTGGCGAATCTTTTGCTCGTTCGTTTCAGCGGGCGATCCCGCGAGATCGCGTTGCGAATGGCGCTGGGTGCATCGCGCGCGAGCGTGCTGCGCTTGTTTCTTTGCGAAAGTCTGCTCGTGAGTCTGCTTGCCGGAGTGGCCGGCGCGGTGCTGGCAGGGCAACTGGTGCCGCTCGTGCCACAAATGGCGGCGAACTTTCTTCCGTTCGATCCGGCGATTGGCGTCAGCGTTTCGCTTCCCATCCTTGGCTTCACCATTGCCCTGTCGATTTTAACAGGCGTCGCGATGGGAATTTATCCGGCCTTGCAAACTTCGCGCGCCGATCTGGTGAACGCTTTGAAAGAGGGCGGGCGGGGGACGAGCGGCAGCGCGCGGCAACATCGCTTCCGTAAAGTCTTAGTCGGCGCGCAAGTCGCGTTGTCTGTCACTCTGCTCGCGGGCGCCGCGCTGCTTATCACCAGTTTTGTGAAGTTGAGTCGGCAGAGCATTGGGTTCCACCCCGAAAATCTCTGGATCGGACTCGTGACCTTGCCGCAGGCGCCGTATCCCGATCAACCAACGCGCCAACGTTTCGTCGAACAAACTCTCGCCGCATTGCGCGCGGTCCCGGGTTTCCAAAGTGCGACCATCAGCGGTGATATCCCGCTCATCGCCGCCGCTGCCAGCAATACACTTTATTCGCGCACCGACGGCGAGATTTTGCCGATCGACAAGCGGGCCGCAGCTGCCAATCACGACATCGCTTCGGATTATTTCAGGACTTTTGGCATTCCGATTTTGGCTGGACGCGATTTTGATCAATACGACGTTGCCGATCACCAGAATGTGATTCTGATCAGTCAGGCCGGCGCGAAGAAAGTTTTTGGCAACGAGAATCCGATCGGTAAAACCCTGCTTGTCACGAGTGCGAGCTTACCGGTGGAAATCATCGGCGTGGTAGGCGACGTGCGGTCGCGACAAGTAGCCAAACCGGACGAGGTAGAAATCTACCGGCCATGGGCGCAGGAGAATTTTCCTTTCGCGGTGGTGGCGGTGCGAAGCAATTTGAAAGAAGATGCGGTAACTAAGTTGGTGCAATCGGCGCTGAGCACTGTCGATCCTGGCTTGGCGGTCGCAATTCCGCAATCGATGGGCGCAGTTGTCGCGCAGGCGCTCGGTCAGGCGCGACTGATGATGTGGTTGCTCGGAATTTTCGCTGGTGTGGCGTTGCTTCTGGCCACCGTCGGAATTTATGGCGCAGTCGCTTACACGGTCGAGCAGCGGACGGGTGAAATCGGAATTCGAATGGCGCTCGGCGCCCAAACCAGAGATGTATTGCAGCTGATCGTGAATCAGGGAATGCGTCCGGTGATTTTTGGATTAGTGGCGGGATTAGCGGCGGCGCTGACGCTCGGCCGCTTGATCGCCTCGCAGCTTTACCAAACCTCCGCCTATAATCCGTTGCTGCTGGCGGCGACGACGTCGATCCTCGGACTGGCCGCCTTGGTCGCCTGTGTCTTTCCCGCACGTCGAGCCGCGATGGTCGATCCAGTGCAGGCATTGCGTGCCGAGTAACTAATCAAGGATCTGGAATCCTTCGGTTGCGGCCCGCTTCGTGTAGAGTTCGCTCAAGCGTTTCGTCATCGGACCGGGTTTTCCGTCACCGACGTCGCGATTGTCGATCTTCACCACGCCGGCGAGCTCGCCCATGGTGCCGGTGCAAAACATTTCGTCCGCACTGTAAACGTCTACCGGTGATAAATCGGCTTCCACGCAGCGAATTTTTTCAGCAGCGGCGATCTCGATCACGGTCGCCCGCGTGATTCCTTCCGGACAGGCCACCACTTTGCTCGTGGCGAGATCGCCTTTGCGCACGATGAAGACATTGGTGGCATTCGTTTCGGCAATGAATCCGTTCATGTCGAGCATAAGCGCGTCGTCCGCGCCGGCATTGTTCGCTTCAATCTTGGCCAGAATCGAGTTGAGCAAATTCGCGTGGTGAATGCGCGCATCCAGGACTTCGGGTGGAGGACGGCGCACCGATGCGGTGATTAATCTGAGACCATCTTTCGAATAAACCGGCGCCTTGTGCTCGGCGAGAATGATCAAAGTCGCTCCGCTCTGGTTCAGCCGTGGATCCATTCCGGACGTAATTTTCACACCGCGCGTGAGCGTCAGACGAATGTGAACGCCGTCGCGCATTTTGTTCGCCGCGAGTGTGCGTTTGAGCTCTTCGATGATTTTTTCGCGCGGCGGAAGATCGACAATCGCTAAGGCGTGCGCTGAGCGCTCCAGTCGATCGAGATGTTCGTGCAATTTAAAAATGCGGCCGTTGTAAAGCCGAAGCCCTTCCCAAACCGCGTCGCCGCCTTGAACAGCCGAATCGAACGGACTGATCCCCGCCTTGTCGCGGTGGACGAGCTGACCGTTGATGTTGACGATCAGATCGCGGTTCTTGCGATTAAATTTCTGAAGCATCTCTATTGATCCACAGATTACACAGATTTTCGCAGATTATTCAGAAAGGATCGGAACGCATCTTTTTGAATCCCAAATTTGTGTAAATCTGCGAAATCCACGGATGATCCTTTAATGCAGCCGTAATTCGTAAAGCTGCTCATAACATTCACGACACTGCTCATGAATCTCGCGGAGACGATCCGGGACATCCCCTTCTCGCGGTGTGTAGGGCTGAAACGATGTCGATCTTGCCACCTCGTCGTACCAATGGTTTGCCCAGATGCCGTCGGTCTCGCGTAATCCTGGCGGCCACGAGAGCATCGCCTTGTCGAATTCCACGCCAACTGTGTCGCAGAGAAGCCGCAAGATGCGCTCCGGATTTTCCAGAACATCTTTTGCATCGACAACTGGTGGCACCGAGCCGGTGTGGTGGTAGGACGCGGTTCGTTCGCGCACAAAATCGAAGATTTTCTGCTGCTGAACGTAACCGAGATCTTCCAGTTTCGGTTCCGGATTCTTTTTGATGTAGGAAAGAATCACTTCGCGCGGGTCGCGGATGAGAAAACAATTCGTAAGATCGACAAGCCATTCCCGATCGATCTCAGGCAGCAAATGATGCGTCATCTGTTTTTGAAAAAAGACACGCTTGTCGGACGGCACCGGGCCGGTCAGCTGTTTAACAATCTTCCGCCAATCGATTTCGCCGTGTGCGATGACTTCTTCGGCACCAGGGTGTTCTTTGCCGGTCCTCGCTAAATAGTAGGCGTAAAACGGCTCATCGATTATGGCGGTGTCGGCGCGATTGCCCCACGCGCGCATCATGGCCGTGGAGATGTTCCGCGGACCTGACCACATCGCGATGCGAACCGAGGAGGAAGTCACGGCTAGCCGAAGATGAGAAGCTGAATCGAGTCGGGCAGATGTTGAGCGACGTTTGTCACCACACTGCCGCGGAGAAGATTGGCCAGCGCGGTTCGCTGAGTCGCGCCGATGACGAGATAATCGACGCCCATGGTCGCGGAAAGATCGACAATCGTCGTTGCGGCATCCTGGCTCACGGCATAAACCGGGATGACGCAAACGTCTCGCTCGGCCCCGAGCTTCATCATTAAAGACATGATCGCGTTCGCTTCCGGATCATCGTGCCATTTCGCCCGGCCAAGCGAAGCCGGTCCACCCGAATAGTAGACAGCAACCTCTTTGACGTAGAGCACGCAAAGAGTCGCTTTGCGCAATTGTGCTTCATCAAGAGCAAACCCGAGCACGGGCGTAATGCCACGCGCCGCAACCATGATCTTTTGACCTTCCTGCAAGCGAGGTTGCACGCGAGCTTCCAGATCGGGCGCGACCATTTCCGCGACTTTGCGGGTGACGGTGAGCGTGGTCAGACCCTGTCGCTTCTGCGTGTAAGCGCGAAGTGCTAATCCGGCGACCAGAATGGCGACCACGAACTGGAGCGCGTCGAGTTTCGTGTGGGCGAGCGTTAGTTCGACAAAGAACAGAACGCAAAACGTGACGCCGAAGAGAATGCGATCGTACCAGGTGAAGCCGACCGTTCGGTTAAACGTGCACGAGCCGACATTGACCGTGATCGCGCCGACAACGCCGATCGCGTAAAGACCGGCGAGGGAGGTGAAGTTCGCAGCGAAGAGCAGCACGACAGTCGGCAAGCCGAGCGCGATGAGAAGCGGATAAATCGGTACGCCGTGGCGGTTCAATCTTCTGAATTGCCACGGCATCTCGCGATCGCGCGACATCATGTAAAGCAACCCAATCATTGCGACGATGGCGGTGTTGGCGGCGCTGAGGAGCAGAAGGAAGAAAACGATTCCAACGATCCAGCCAAAGAGATTGCCAATCGCCGGTGAAAATGTTGCGGTCGCGAATTGTTCACCGATGAAGCGGAGCATGTCTTCGCTCCGGAGTTGCAGCACCGAAGCGATCGATGATGGATCGGACAAATGCAGAGTCTTTCCGAGCACCGATGGCAATGAAAGCATCGCCCAGCCAAGCAGCGCCGTGCCGGCAACAACTTCGACCGCTACCGGGATGATCGCTTTGAGCGATTCGCGCGCGACGCTTGGCCGATCGATGGTCGATCCAGGGTCGAGTTTCATCACTCCTGTAACGTTGGCGATCGTTTCGGCGCCGGAGAGCGCGAGGATGACGCCAACAAATTGGACCCAAAGTGCCCCCAGACTTTCATGGCGCGGTTGAAGGAAATGCGTGGTCAGATGCGGCGTGCTAATCGCGATCAGGACAACAACGACAATCACGGTTGGCACTGCTAACGCGACAGCAAGGCTGCCGGAATGTTTCGGTCCGAAATAATTGATCATGCCCATGATCAAAAGAACCGCGATGGTGGTGAGCGCGATGTGATCGCGAAGAAATTTGATCCAGGCAATGTGCTCCGCGCCAGAAGTGATGTAGGTCAATGCCGACCAGCCGCTGAGTGCGGCAGTCACGGTTAAATCAGCCAACAAAAGAAGTGCGCCAATGACAGCGAGCAATCGCCCTTGCGAACGCGCCGCCGAGTAAACACCGCCGCCGTCGGGGAAATGGCGGCAGATCACGATATAGTTGATCCCGACCAAACCGGTCAGCGTGCAGACCGCGAGAATAATCGGCAGCGACGAAAATCCGGCCGCCAAGAACGCAAGACCGATCACATAGGCCTTGCTCGTGCCCCAGTCCCCATAAAGAAGCGCGGCGGCGCGTTTCCAGTCGACGTTGCGCGGGCGATGGACGGCGCCGCTCTCGGTAATGATCAAGTCAGCCATTTGGCGTGGGGTGACTGTTCATAGGCGGTCGCGCCTGACAAGCGCTTTGTTCAGGAACCCAGCGCACGCTCCGAAATAGTTCATCGTTTTGGAGCTCCCCATAAAATGCTCAGGAGGATAATGTAGTATTCCGTCCGACTTTGTCCGATTTGACGCAACCCGCTACCGATTTCAAATTTCCGCCAGTTCTTTGTTTCGCTTAATGATTCGACTGGATCGAGTCAGCGGGGGAACCAATTCCGAAAGGATCGGGGCGAACGGTGCGCGGCATCGAGAGCATTTAATGGCTCCAGCCCGACAGCTAACCTCGTCAGCATCATTAAAGTGCAAGGGATGTCGTAAATCCGACTCCGCTTGAAGTGAGGCGCCTCGTCGCGCGAGTCCGCCTTGTTTGAGTCAGGAGAATAATTGAGCCTAACGAGAGTTGGGATTGTGATCGGGATTGTAATCTCGAATGCCAGCGCTGCCGATAACGCGGACTGGTTTGGACAACGTTTGTTTGACGCGTTCGCGAAGGATCTGGTGTCACCGGCCTACGAAGCCCCGGCGGCAGATGCTTCGCCACCGCCGCGCCGAATTCCGCCCGCGCCATTCGATTCGCCGCCGTTTCCATCCGGCGATTGGCAAATCGGCGGCACACCAATCATCGGTGATCCGGGCAACGTTGGGCCGTGGCCGTTGATGGAAGCGATCTATGCCGGACCGAACGGTGACGCTTGGAAGAGAAGCCGGATTCAAATCTACGGTTGGGAAGATTTTTCGTGGAACGTGAGCACGTCCACCAACACGTCCCGCGGAGCGAACGCCAATTTCCCGCTCATTTACGATTTGCGCCCGAATCGTTTCGAGCAAAACCAGTTCGTTCTCTACATCGAGCGCGTTCCTGACGAGTTTCAAACCGATCATGTCGATTGGGGGTTTCGAATTTCGAATGTCTACGGGCTTGATTATCGGTTCATGATTTCGCGCGGGCTTTTCAGCGATCAATTGCTGGAGGACAACAACTACTACGGCTTCGACATGCCGATGGTCTACCTCGACATCTACTTCCCACAGATTTTTCAGGGAATGAATGTCCGGATTGGCCGCATCATTTCCGAGCCCGACATCGAAGCGCAATTGGCGCCGAACAATCTCATGTCCAGCCACTCGATTGTTTATGGGTTCGACAATTACACCCAGACCGGAATCTTCACGACCACTAAGATCGACAATCAGTGGACGATCCAAGCCGGCATCTCGAACGGCACCGACGTCGCTCTTTGGCAAAAAGATCCAGGCAATCAACCGACTGGCACGGTGATGATCCAGTGGACGGCGCCGAACCAAATGGATTCGATTTACGCTGGTGACAACGCGTTTAACAATGGCGAATTCGGCTACAACAATTTACAGCAGATCGTTGGAACATGGACGCACAAGTTTAACGACAAGATCTACACCGCGACGGAAGCGCTCTACATGTACATGAATGACGCGACGACGCATCCGACCAAAGAGGTGCCGTTTCAAAACGGTTCATTTCCAGTGAAACCGGGTTATGCGTCGGAGTGGGGGATTCTCAATTACACTATGTTTCGCATCGCTCCGACGGCGTTCTTCACGGCGCGCAACGAGTTCTACAACGACATCGTCGGAAGCCGGACCGGTCACGCGACTTCGTATTCCGAGCACTCAATTGGCGTGACGTGGTGGCCGGACAAGATCGTTACCCTTCGCCCTGAGCTTCGCTTCGATCATTCTTATGACACGGCCGCCTTCGATAACGGCACGCGACGAAATCAGTTCGTCGCGTCGATGGACTTCATCATCCACTACTAATGATACCAACCAACGTTAAGCGACCGCGCAATGTCGATTGGAAGCGCGCGGCGGCGATTTTGTACGGCGACTGGGGCACGAGCAAGGCCTACGTAATCGGTCTGGCCTTCGCCGTTGCTGGTTACGCTTCGTTCTGGCTGATCGCCGCGATGTGCGTGCTGACCGCGTTGGTCGGCCTGAATTACATGGTGATCTGCCGCCTGTACCCGGACGGCGGTGGTGTCTACGCCAGCGTGCGTCATCGCAGCGAGGTCATTTCCATCGTCGGTGCATTCCTCCTTATCGCCGATTATTTGGTAACGGCGGCGATTAGCGCTTTGTCGGCATTTCAATATCTCGGCGTGCCACACCCCGAAAAATTTGCGGCCGCCGCAATCCTCATCATTGGATTGCTCAATATTCTCGGACCGCGACATACTGGCGGCCTCGCCTTTTTAGTCTCAGTTCCAACAGCGATCGTCGTTGTCGTGCTGGGACTTTTCAGTCTGCCGCACATGGGCGACGCGATTGGTCATTTGCAGCCGTTGCACGGTGGTTTCTGGCAAAGTTGGGCCGGATTCGTTGGAATTGTGCTCGCCCTGTCCGGCGTCGAGGCGATCGCCAACGCCACCGGCGTGATGAAACTCGATCCCGGCAGCACGGAGGAGAATCCATCGGTGGTTAAGACTTCTACGCCCGCAATTTTGTGGGTGATGCTTGAGGTCTGCATCTTTACCGCGTTGCTCGGTCTCGCGATGCATGCACTCGGCGGATTGCAAATCGTCAATGGCGATGTCAACGCGCCTCATGCCGAAGGTGTTCGGGATTACATGCTGCGCTACATGGGAGAAGTGTTCGTGGGCGGCGCATTTGGGCCGGCACTCGGTCATCTCTTTGGGTTCGTTGTCAGTATCGTCTTCGGCCTGCTGCTGCTCTCAGCCGTGAACACGGCGATTGTCGATCTAATCATGATCCAATTTCTTATGTCGCGTGATCGTGAGATGCCGGCGATTTTCCAAAGGCTGAACAAATGGGGCGTGCCCAGTCTCGGCCTCGCGCTTGCCACAATCGTCCCGATGCTGCTTGTGATTCTGGTCAAAGACATGGCCGGTCTGGCCGATCTTTACGCAGTGGGCGTCGTCGGCGCGATCGCCACTAATCTCGGCGCGACCGCGACCGATCGTAAATTGTCGATTAAAGCCTGGGAGCGCACGCTCATGTTCAGCACCTTCATCGTGATGGCGTCTATCGAAATGTCGCTGCTCATCGATAAACCAAACGCGCGCTATTTCGCGGTCACCATTCTCGCAGTCGGCTTGGTTCTACGCGGCCTGGTGCAGGAACGGCGTATGAAAAAGGAAGTCAGACCCCCACTCGTGCCGGAACGGATGGATGTCGATCTTGCTGCGCCAGCGCGCGAATCTGCGGTGGGACCAGCAATTGGCGGCGAAGCGATCTTGTGTGCGATCCGCGGCACCGGGCGCACACTCGACTTCGCCTTACGCGAAGCCCGCAAAACCGGGTCGCGTCTGTATCTGCTCTTTGTCCGTGAGCAGGCGTTCATGACTGAGCAGGATGCGAAACGTAAATGGCAGGATGACGAAGAAGCGAGCCGCGTTTTCAATGAGGCGAAACAAAAGGCGGGCGATCAGCCGCCGCTATTCGCTTACGCAGTCAGTCCGTCTGCCGCCGAGACGATTGTCGATATTGCCGCGACGCTTGGAGCGTCCCGGCTCATTCTCGGCGCGCCGCAGCGCAACGCGTTGATCAATCTTCTTCGCGGCAACGTGATCCGCGAAGTCTCGCATTCGCTTCCGGAGGAAATTGATTTGCTCGTCTATGCTTAGGTCGCTGTCTCTCGCGCTTGAGACAACATTGCTGTGATCGAGCTGATCTGCTCAGTCAAAGTTTCCCCGATCGGATCGAGATAGCCTTCGAGTTCTTCAGGAACTGTTCCGTATCCGTTCAATCCGCGACTGTTTAGCTCAGTCAGCATTTCCCAAAGCAGTGACGCGTGCCCGGCAATGGATCGCGAAGTTGCGACGTCCCTCAGTTGAAGATCGAGATCGTCGCGTAGGCGAATGATTAATTGACGAGTCGCTCCAATTTTGCTTCGCAGCTCGCTCTTTTGATTCGGTGAAAGAGTGTCCAATTCCCGATACATCACGCCGGATTTTACTCTGCCCTCACTCCAGTCGGTCCACTCGCACAAAGCTTCGTCAAGCAACTGCAAGGTGATCGAAATACTTCGGCGGTGGTTCTCGCTTAGTTCAATCGATGCCATTGTTTGTTTCAGTTTCCGCATCCTCAACCGACAAAACGCCAAGGCCATAACTGTAGCGTCGTCCCCAGGCACGCATTGCGTCCTTCGTCGGTTGAAAGAATTTCTGGGCGACCAGCGTCGGCACGAATGCACTCAATATCACCACCGTCACCAAAATCGTATACTGGCGTTGATCGATGATGTGGTTCTGAAAACCGAAGAGCGCGGAAATGGTCCCGAAGGTCAGGCCGGTGGCCATTAACAAAGTCGTGTAGGAAGCCTCCCGTCGATTCATGAAATGTGTGCGCGCTAGCGGCCAAACTCCGACGGTCTTGGTGAGCATTTTCAGAAAGAGCAGACCGACAATTACCGCGAGCGCCGGCCAGAGTGCGGGCAAGGAAACGTAAAGGCCGGCTTTGATGAAATAGAACGGTGTGAACACTGCAAACGCGATGCTGCGCATGCGGTGCACCAATGTTTTATCCCGGAGGAAAACGCCCGCGACCACCAGACCGACCAGATAGGCCGGCAACACCGCTTCGCTTTTTGCGGTTGTCGCCAGTCCGCCGAGAAAAAATAGCACAAAAAAAATGAATTTTACCTCCGGCTCGCTGACTCGGGTCGCGCCAAATTTGTTGATGATCCCTCTCGTCCACGTAGGCATGAAGAAAAGCGCGACCGTCATGGTGACGACAAACACGAGGAGCCAAAGATTGTAATTCGCAAAGAGCCCACCCAGAGCGAGCACGGTTCCAAAGTCGGTGATGAAACACGCCGCCAGAATCATTTTGCCCATCGCCGTGTCGCTGAATCCACCTTCGATCATCACTGCATAAACCACCGCGACCGACGTAGTGGAAAGCGCGATCCCGGCGATTTGCGCCTGATGAAGCGGCCAACCGAGAACGAATTGCGCAAACAACCAAATTACCCCGAACGGCACGGCGAAGGACAGGACGCCAATGAGAACACTCGCGCGCAGATTCGCTTTCAACGAGCGGGGATCGATTTCCGCGCCAGCCAGAAATGTGAGCACGCCGCTTCCAAGCAACGCCAGGAAATTGATCCATTCATTGCTAGCGGTGAGATGGAGAAAATTCCCGGCAATTACGCCAATGAATATCTCGATAAGGGCCACCGAGATTCCGATCCGAATCGACACCAAACTCGCAACCAGCGCGAGCGCCATCCAAATTGCAGCGACGAACCAAACGTTTCCAAAAACGATGTTTGCCCCGCTAAAACTGAGCCAAATGTGATTGAGCATAACAAAACTCCTGCTGGCGCATCAGCTGCGCCGAACAGGAGTCATTAGCTCTGAAAAACGGTCAGCGCGGTTCTCCCGAAATTGGGAAGGCAAACTCCATTACCCAGGCAAAGCTTGGCCGTGCGAATGGTTCGCGCAACTCGGCCGCCCTAGACCCGCGAAGGCTTTTTAGGATCCGAATTTCCCGCAAACGGCGATCAGCGGATAAAAGCAGCGATACTTGCTGTGATAATCGCTCACACATCCATCCTCGGTTCGGATCTCAACGTGACATAGCTGCGCATCAGCTCGATGCCGGCTTCTCCCGATTGAACAGTAAATAGTTCACAAAAAAATTTGCGCCCAAGTGGGAACCAGTTTAGGGATCTGCTCCGAATCTTAATAAAAAACCCTGTCTGTTCTGCAGGGTTTATGTCGAATGCTCGTTAGGGCGAATTCGTTAAAAAAAATGGATACGAAATTTTTACTAACAGCGCTTGGCTTCGCTTTTTTGTTCGCGGCTTCGGCTTTTGCGCGCGAAGAATCGTTGCTCGCGCGAATCACCGTCTACTGGCCGGGCGAAGGTCTACTCCGTGCATGTTCCAACGGTGCGCGTTTACGCGCGGGACATTGTGCTGTCGATCCAAAACGAATTCCGTACGGAAGTCACGTGGTATTTCCGGATGCGACTTGCACAGCCGTTGATAGTGGACCGGCGGTGGTCAGTCGCAAGGCCGCCCGTATGACCGGCCGCACGATTTCGCAACGAAACGCCATTGTGATCGATCGATTTTTTGAGTCGAAAGAAGCCGCGCTTTCCTGGGAAAGCAGGCATCCACATTTCATAACCGTGCGAGTGGTCCCGCCGGGATCTCGCAACGAATCAAGCGAGACGGTTGCTAGGTTAAATGGCGTCGAAGAAGTTTCTGCATTCAGACCGACCAACGCGATTCCGAAACAAGCCACGCCCGCTTCGCCGCTGCCAAAATTTGATTCAGCCAAGGTTGAGCTTCATCTGCCACTTGATTCCTTCCTGCGACCAGCGCGACGCAAAACGTGAGCACCCTCGTGAAGCGACTGATCCTCATACTTTTGGTTGGGCTTGGATGGCTCCCGCAGGGGTTCGCCCGGGACAATTCGCTGCTCGCGCGGGTCACGGTTTACTGGGCCGGCGGCGGACACGGTGCAGATCATTACACGCGACAACACAAATCCGCTACCGGGCTGCGATTGCGGCAAGGCCATTGCGCCGTCGACCCGAGAAGAATTCCTTACGGCAGCCGGGTCGTTCTTCCTGACGGAACCGCTTTGTCAGCGGTCGACACCGGGAGCGCTGTCCGGAACGGCAAAGCGGCGCGGCGATCGGGTCGCACCAATTACGAACGCAACGCGATCGTTATCGACAAATTTTTTGAAACCAAAGGCCAGGCTCTCGCGTGGGCGAACTCCAATCCGCCATTCATCAACGTGAAGGTGGTTCAGTCAAATGTTGCAACGGTGGCAAAGCCGAACATTACGAACTCCCAACCGATCGCTTTGAATCCAGCGACGGCGGCGACCAATGTGGCGGGTCGTAGCTCTACCGGAGCCATTGCCGCGTCGGCGACGACCAAAGCAGCGGCCGCCAGCCCTACCGGGGGCATTATCAGAAATCCGCTTGGCCGACTCGGCCGCTAACGTCTTTGTTGATCTTACGCGAAGATCGACATCAGCGGGCTACAACTTCGAATAAACGCCGATCAGCGGACGCGGCGAAGGAGTCTTGGAGCGAAAGTCGCTCGCGAAACCGCTCTTGGTCCTTATCTCCACGTGACCTGCGCCTTTGTTCGCATTGTAAACCAGCACCGATCCGACCGGGGCATTGTAGGGATCACGCACCGACAGCTTCTTGAAACCGTAATTGTTGACCAGCTCTTTCGCGGCGTCCTTGGCGTAAACGCTTGTCGGATATGAACTGACCGCGCCCGAAGCGAGCAATGCTCCTTTTACGTAATGCCAGCATTGCTCGCGCGAATGAGCATGGGCGCGTTCCTCGGCGATGGTCGCCGCCCGTCTCAATTTGGAGTCGACGGAACTGTCCGTTTTTGCGAACGGATGGACGATTTTCTTCGGGGCATACTTGGTGACGACCTCGGCCGAGTCGGTTTTTCCATCGGCGTCTTTGAAAATGAACGGCGATTTGCCCGATTCAACAAGCTGGCCGTGGGCCGCAGTCGCAAAGAGCAAACCGCCAGCAGAGATCGCAATCAAATAGGGGGCGAGTGGACTGGTTTTCGGCATAAGGTGCGCGTTCTATCGAGCAGGATCGCTGCCTCCGCAACCGGTTTTTTCGAAAAAACCGAAATTTTTTGAGGGGCAAAACCGAGACCTTTTTGAGGTCCAAGCTAGACGCCGGAGACGAACTCTATCATGCGCTGGCGCATTCGGGCGCCTGGTAAGCGCCCCGCTCCAGCCTGCATGTTATCCTCCAAATGACGCGGATTGTTCGTGGCCGGAATCGCGCAGGTCACCCCCGGATGAGCGACAATCCACTTTAGAAAAAACTGCGCCCACGACGAGCAATCGAATTCAGACGCCCAATCGGGCAGCGGTTTCGCACGTACGCGCGAAAACAAATCGCCCCCGCCGAACGGCCGGTTGATGATAACGCCAACCCGCTGATCTTGCGCGAGCGGAAGAATCCGTTCTTCGGCTTTGCGTTCCATGATCGAATAATTGATCTGAAGAAAATCCAGTTTTTCGCTGCGCAAAACCTTTTCGACTTCGCTGAACGCATTTGCGTTGTAATGAGTGATTCCGATGTAGCGAAACCGGCCTAGTCCCTTCCAATCGCGCATTATCGCCAATTGCGTGTCGACATCGACCAGATTATGCACCTGCATCAGATCAAGCCGCTTGGTGTGCATGAGCGCGAGCGAACGCTCCATCGATTTAGCGCCCGCTTCCTTACCACGTGTCCAAACCTTTGTCGCAAGGAAGAGCTTTGGTTGAAGGCCGAGCTTTGTTGTCAATTCACCAATTACTTCCTCCGCTCGCCCGTACATGGGCGAGGAATCGATCAGCCGTCCGCCAAGGTCGCTGAATCGACGCAGCACCTCGGCGAGTTGCGCAGCTTGCTGCTGGTCGGCGGTTCGTAAGTCAACATCGAACGTGTTCCAGGTGCCGAGCCCGATAACCGGCAACTGTTCGCCGGAAGATGGAATTGCGCGTGTCAGCATCGATAATGATTCGGTTGCGCCGAACAAGCGCGATGCACTCATCGGGAAAAGCAGTGCGCCGGAACTCGCGCCGATTAATTTAGCGGCCTTGCGTCGTGTTACTTTTGTCATGTCGAGCGGAGTCGAGACATCTCTTAATTATTTCCGAAACTGAATGAAACAGTAAGAGATTCCTCGACTTGGCTCGGAATGACAAGAAGGTTGGCCCGTGAATTCGACCCGCCGCCACTTTATTACGGTTTCGGCGGCCAGCGCACTTGCCGTCAGCGCGAGATCGACATCATTGTTCGCAGAAAAAACTGTGAAGCCTTCGCGCATCTTGATTCTTGGCGGCACTGGTTTTACCGGCCCCCATCAAGTCCGCTATGCGTTGAGCCGCGGACATAAGGTGACCACGTTTAATCGGGGGAAAACCCATCCCGGCGAGCTGCCGCCGGAAGTGGAACAGCTGGTTGGCGACCGTAACGGCACGCTCGACGCGTTGAAAAATCGACAATGGGACGTCGTGATCGACAACCCGACGACGTTACCGGCCTGGGTGCGCGACGCTGCGCAACTTCTCAAGGGGAACGTCGATCGCTACATTTTCATTTCTACGATTTCTGTTTATGGCGAGGTGAAGCAAGGCGTCGATGAGTCGGCGCCGGTCGAGAAATACGAAGGCCTGGATCCGTACAAGGAGACACTCGAAGCGATGAAGGCGTCCGGTTACAAAACCTACGGACCACTGAAGGCGCTTTCGGAAAAAGAGGCCGAGAAATGGTTTCCCGGAAAGGCGCTGATTATTCGTCCGGGCCTGATTGTCGGTCCACGCGATGAGACCGATCGCTTTACCTATTGGCCGGTCCGAATCGATCGAGGCGGCGAAGTGCTCGCCCCGGGAAATCCGAATGATCCGGTCCAGTTCATCGACGCTCGCGATCTGGCTGAGTGGACGATTCGAATGGCTGAAAACCATGAGACCGGAATTTATAACGCAACCGGCCCGGCGAAGCCGCTCGGCATCGGCGCAACGCTCGATGGAATTAAAGACGCAGAGAAATCGAATGCGAACCTCATCTGGGTGAGCGAGGAATTTCTTACGCAGCAAAAAGTCGAGGCGTGGTCGGATATGCCGGTGTGGACTGGAAAAGAGAGCGGCCTCGCCAGAGCGAGCATCAGTCGCGGGCTGAGCAAAGGTTTGACGTTTCGTCCGCTGTCCGACACGACGCGTGACACGCTCGTCTGGTTTAAATCGCTCCCGCAAGATCGACAATCGAAGTTGCGCGCCGGCCTCACACCTGAACGCGAAGTGGAGGTCCTCGCTGCATGGAAGAAAGAAAAACGTTCTTGAACCGTCTGTTCGAAAAAGCGGTCGACGTAAAGCTGAACGAACTCCGCGCGCTTTGGCTCGGCTTCGCCTTCCATTTCATCATCCTTACCGCGTATTACATTGTGAAACCCATTCGCGACAGCATTGCCGCCAGCAACAGACTTGAAACGTTGCCGTGGATGTTCACGGCCACACTGGTCGTGATGCTTATCGCAAACGCAATTTTCGCTGCCATTGTCGCGAGACTGGAGCGGCGAAAGTTTATCCCGTTCGCTTACGCATTCTTTATTTTGGTTCTGGCGCTTTTTTTCGTGCTGATGCGGACGGGTTCGCCTGCGCAGCAGGTGTGGACGGGCCGTGCGTTTTACGTGTGGGTCAGCGTTTTCAATTTATTTAACACTGCGATCTTCTGGGCGTTCATGACCGATCTGTTCACGGTCGAGCAAGGCAAACGGCTCTACGGTTTCATCGCTGTCGGCGGATCGCTCGGCGCCATCGCCGGCGCGTACATCACGAAACATCTCATTCGCGACCTCGGACCAGCCAATCTCGTCGCAATCTCGGCAACCATGTTTGCGATTGTCTGCTTTCTAGTGAGATTTTTCCCAAATAATTTTACCCGCGGGAGCGAATCGGTGCCCGCGCGAGAGGAGCCAATCGGTGGAACAGCTTGGTCGGGCATCACGCACATCGCGCGCTCGCCTTATTTGTTCGGCTTGGCCGCGGCGATTATGCTTTATACTGCCACCTCTACATGGGCCTATTTCCAGCAGACCACTCTTGCTGGTCAAGCGCTCAAGACTAGCGCAGATCGAACAGTGTTCCTCTCGAATCTCGAAATTTGGGTGAACACGATCACAGTCTTCGTCCAGATTTTTTTCACCGGCCGTCTTCTGAAATGGTTCGGCGTTGCCTTCACGCTGACTGCGCTGCCGTTTCTAAGCATGCTCGGTTTCGCGGCAATGGCCATTGCGCCGAGTCTGGCGATGTTGGCGCTCTTCCAAGTGATACGTCGCGCCGGGGCTTACGCATTGATGCGGCCATCCCGGGAAATTCTTTTCACCGTTTTGCGGCGCGAAGATAAATACAAGGTGAAGAGTGTGACCGACACACTTGGTTATCGCGTCGGCGACCAATTAGGCGCCTGGTCGTACGGTGGGCTCGGAGCCAACGGACTTGGGCTGAGCCTCAATGCGATAAGTTGGATCGCAGTGCCTGTCACTGCTGGGTGGTGCGTACTCAGTCTCTGGCTTGCCCGCAAACAGCGCATGCTGGCAGATGCGCAAGACAAGAGAGACCGAAGCGCAGGCCTAACCGACGTCGCGGCCACGGAGGCGGCGTGACTTGCGCCCGCCCTCAGGCCGCGCGAAGTAGATCAGCAAATAATTAAAGGACAAAATATGGCAACACGAACTGGATCGGCTATTTGGGACGGCACACTGAAGCAGGGCAAAGGAACGATGAAACTCGGGAGCGGCGCATTTGAGGGCCCGTATTCCTTTTCGTCGCGATTTGAGGAAGGAAAGGGAACGAATCCGGAGGAACTGATCGGCGCGGCCGAGGCTGGATGTTATTCAATGGCTCTTTCGGCCAACCTCGAGAAAGCTGGCCATCCGGCCAAACGCATCAGCACGACCGCGACCGTGAAGCTCGAGATGGTCGGCGGCGGACCGAAGATCGCGACGATCGATTTGAAAACCGAGGCTGAAGTTCCCGGCATCGTCGAAGCAAAATTTCGCGAGCAAGCCGAGCAAACGAAAAAGACCTGTCCGGTTTCGGTTGCGTTGGCCGGCACCCAGATCAATCTCGACGCCAGGTTGGTTTAGAGCTTTAGAGTCTCCTGCTCAGGCGCTGGGATTATTGAACCAAACTTTTTCACCAAGTCGTCGAGCTTGGCGACATAGTAATCAACGTTCTCATCGCGGTTTTGCGGATCGAAGTCGGTGGCGAGCCTGGCCGCTTCGTATGCCGGGACCTTCTTTGGGGTACTCTTAATATAGTAGCTAACCTGATCGCCCGGTTTGTAGGCGCGGCCGCTGGCCAGGGCGAGCTCGTAAGCGGCGGCACGGTTGCGCGCGGAGTCGGCGATTTTTGCTCGATATTTGTCGAGCGAATCCTGAAGCGTGTCGGTCTTCATCAACATGTCGATCTTCCACTCGCGGTTGCGGATTTTTTTCTCGAACTCATTCTGAAGATCGACAATCGCCTCCGGTTTTCCTTTCATGATGAGTTTGATCATCTCTTCCAGAAACACGCGCTGGAACTTTTCGAGCCCGCGCGACTTCAATGCCCCGCCTTTAATGATCACGTCGCCATCTTTTGTCAGAAGCGCGTAATTCTTCGCCTTGTAGCTGAACATTGCCGCGAACTGCTCATCAAATTCGACTTCGATTCCCGGCGGCAATTCTTTCGCCAAACCCTTTTGCAAATCGCCGATGTCGATCTTGTTCGGCGGCACGAAATAAATTCCGTCGGTGTCGACTTCAATGACCTTTGCGCCGTGCGCGTTCAGCCAATCGATCATCTTCTTCAAGAGATCACGCCCGATCTGCGTGACGCGCGCGGCAGCGTCGAAGTCGGCGAAATGCCCCTGCCCAAATCCGAGATAGCCGTAGAAGCTGTTAATCAGAATCTTAAAGGTGTTCTGCAGCGCCTGGAGATGATGCTGGCGCGCCGGCTCCTTTTCAGCGCGCATCGCCGCTTTGGTTTCTAATCGGAACGTGCGCAGGTCGGTCAACAAATGTCGGAAGATTTCGAGCCGATCGCTCTGCGGAAAGCAATCAAACTGGAGCATGATCGACGGATAAAGCGAGGCGACGTCACAATGCCAGACGTTGCGCGCGACGCCGGTGAAAAAGATGTCGGTGTAACCGCCTTCGAACGTTTGCGGCAGCGGCAACTCGGGAATGCCGTGTCTCTGTCGAAAGTATTCGCGGAGAAACAAACCGTTGATCCGCGTCGCGTTCCCGCGCACGATCACGTCCTGATAATTGTAGGGAAAGATCTGCGCCTGAATGAAGTAGCTCGGACTGAGTAACTCCGAGACCGCTCGCGTTTCCCGAACGCCGCAGAGCGCGCGTCGGCGGAATTTCTCGTTGTTTTCGGTGTAAGCGCGTTCTAACTCCTTTCCGGTAAGCGCGGAGATTTCCTCGTCGCACAATCCAAAATGTCGCGCGACGTCGGTCCGCTCAAAACCAGTCAGCGAGCGCATTCCGACGTCATAAAATTGCGCGAGCAAGAAAGTATCCACGAAATGGCGGCCATCGATTGTGAACTTGGGATAATCGATCGTCTTCTCGGCAATTTGCAGCCGGGACGGTCGCGAGCGCAAAAATCCGCCGCCGCGTCCCCAATCGAGTTTGGTTTTCAATTTCTTCGCGCGCGCGACCAGGTACGGCAGATCGAACCGAAACAAATTGTGGCCTTCGATCACATCGGGGTCGCGTGCCTTGATCAGACTGGTCACGCGCTTGATCGCGCTTCTTTCCGATTCCTCCGTCTTTTTTAGATCGACAATAATGAGTTCTTCCCAACCGCTGTTGTCCGAGAGCGCGATGCTCATGATGTGATCGTTATCGCCTTCGGAAAAGGACAGGACTTCGATCTGCATTCGTTTCAATTCTTCGAACGGAAGATCTTTGAAAAGCGTGCGGCCGGTAGCGGTGAGATAATGCTGAACTGGATCGGTGAATGCAAAAAAATCGCGTCCGGCGTTTTTCAAACCATTGCGCAGCGCGATCAGTTCCTTCCAACTGTCGACCGTGATCAACCAGCCAAATTTCAAATCGCCTTTGAGCTTTTCCGCTTCGATCCCAAGATCGACAACGTCCGAGTCTGCCCAAACGAACGGGTGGAACGGCTCGACGTCGGTCGTTGTCGATCCATCTTTCTCGCGACGGTGCACTTTGACTGTGCCGGTCTCGGCCAGCTCGATCGCAACGATCCGCGGTGTCGGATCAGCGCCGAAAAGCATCGTGTTCTTTTCAAATTCCACAGCGAGAGATTCCGCGAGTTCGTGCGGAATGACAAATTGTAGGCAGGCGCATCGCCTGCCGTTTTTAAAACGGGAACCGAAAACAGGACACAACCGTCACCTGTCGCTTCGCGCCTTCCTCTCCCTGGCCAGGGAGAGGATTGAGGTGAGGGTCGAATCCCGCGTTCAAGTTTAACCGGAGCGGTTGCTCTACAATGCTGCGCGCTGTTATAAATGCGCCATGAACATTCGTTCCTTGTCGATCCTGATCTTGTCGATCTTCGCTTCGCGTTTCGCTTTGGCGCAGGAGATGACGGTTGAGAAAACTGCGGTCAGCGAGCTCCCGTCGTTGCTCGCGACTTATAAAGACCTTCACAGTCATCCCGAACTTTCCTGGCACGAAGAGAAAACGTCGGCGTTCGTTGCGAAAGAATTGCGCGCGACCGGCTGCGAAGTGACAGAAAATTTCGGCAAATACGATAATCCGAACCTAAAAAGCTACGGCGTGATCGGCATTATGAAGAACGGCACTGGGCCAACGGTGCTGGTCCGGACGGACATGGACGCATTGCCCGTGCACGAAGAAACCGGGCTGCCATATGCGAGCAACGTGGTGACGAAAAATGACGAGGGCAAGGATGTGCCGGTGGGTCACATGTGTGGACATGACGCGCACATGTCGGCGTTCATCGGAACGGCGCGGGCGTTGCAGCGTCTAAAAGACCAATGGGCGGGAACGATCATGTTCGTGGCGCAACCGGCGGAAGAAACTGGCAACGGCGCGCGCGCTTTGCTCAAGGGCGGCCTTTACAATCGATTTGGAAAACCCGATTTCGCGCTTGGTTTCCACGACAAAGCCGATTTGCAAACCGGGCACATTGGAATAACTCCGGGCTACACTTCTGCGAATGTCGATTCGGTCGACGTGACCGTTCGCGGCGTCGGCGGCCACGGCGGATATCCGCACAAAACCAAAGATCCGGTCGTGCTGGCGGCTGAAATGATCAATGCCTGGCAAACGATCGCGAGCCGCGAAAACAATCCGCTCGATCCGATCGTGGTCACGGTTGGATCAATTCATGGCGGCACCAAACACAACATCATCCCGGATGAAGTGAAGATGCAGCTGACCGTCCGAACTTATAAGTCCGACGTGCGCGATCGAGTGCTCAAGGCGATCGATGAGATTGCAAAAGGAATCGCGAACGCTGGCGGAGTTCCGGTCGACCGGGCGCCAATCGTCAATGCGTTGAACAATCAGTTCACGCCCGCGACCTATAACAATCCGGATTTAACCAAGCGACTCGTCGCAGTTTGGAAAAATGTGCTCGGCGCCGACAATGTCGAGATTGTCGATCCAACCATGGGCGGCGAGGATTTTTCGGAATACAGTTTGCCCGATCACTCGATTCCGGCCGTAGATTTTCACATCGGAGCCGTCGATCCGGAAAAAATCGTGCAATTCAAAAAGGAAGGGAAAGAATTGCCCAGCTTGCATTCGAGCAAGTTCGCGCCCGTGCCGGAGCCAACCATTCGCGTTGGCATCATCGGTATGACCAGCGCCGTGTTGGAGTTGATGAAGAAGTAGTCCTGCCAGCGTGTCATCCCGAGGCGCGAAGACGCTGAGGGATCTCACGGTGGGTGATGGATCACACTTCGGGCTACTCGCGTGATCGAGATGATTTTGCGAGATCCCTCAATTCGTTCGGGATGACTTCGCCCGAAGCGATGTCACTTCACGCGAATGTTTTTCCGGAGAAAGGTCGGAATGTCCAAGTCCTGGCCTTCGACGATGGTCGGTTCGCTTTTCTCGAAACGTCCGCGCGTGGCCGGCTCGAACTGCATAACTTCCTGCTTCGCCTGGACGCATTTTTCCTTTGGCGCCTTCGCCTCTTTTTCTACAACCGCTTTTTTCTTTGGTGGAATCAAACGCGGGGCGGGCTTTTTAATTGAAGGCGCCGGCGCTGGGGGAGGCGCTTCCGCCGTCGCCGGTTGTTCAGATGAAATCAAATCGCTGGGAGCGGGCTGCGCAGGCACAGCGATTTCGGGTTCAGCCACGGTGTCGATGTTCGGCGGTGGTTCTTCAACTTGTTCCAAAATCGCCGGCGGCGGCGCGAGAAACGGTTCCGGCGCCGGAGGCGCAGCTTGCGTGGCGATCGAATCTTCCGAAGCGAGCGAGCTGATGATCGTGACGCTGAGGCGATTACCCATTTTCCCGTCAACAGCCGTCCCGAAAACAATTTGAGTGTGATCGCGAACGTGGCGACCGAGCTCGCGCATCAGAATTTCAACTTCGGACAAGGTCATGCCTGGTCCGCCGGCGATCTGGACGAGAACATGCGCCGATTCGGAGAGCATTCTGCCTTTGTCCATCAATGGATTTTTCAGCGCCTGAGTGAGCGCATCGTGCGCGCGATTATCGGTATCAGATTCACCAAAACCGAACAGGCAACGGCCGTTTTGGCTACGCAAAGCCGCGAATAAATCATCGAACCCGATGCGAATAAGGCCCGGCCGCTGGATTAAATTCACAATCGAGCGGACGCTTTGACTGATCGTCATATCAGCGACGCCGAAAGCCTGATGAATTCCGGCTTTGGGCGCGACCATGTCGCCCATCCGATCGTTCTCGAAGCAGATCACCGCGTTCGCAATGTCGTTCAGGCGCGAAAGCGCATCTTGCGCCTGTGCTGCTCGGCGTTTGCCCTCGAATGAGAACGGCAGCGTGGCAAATGCGATGACGAGAGAACCGGCTTCGCGAGCCAGTTGCGCGACAATCGGCGCGGCACCTGAGCCGGTGCCGCCGCCGAGACCGGCACAAATGAAAATCATCCGCGCGTCGGCGATTGCTTGGCGAATTTCGTCCGCCGATTCAATCGCGGCTTGATAACCGAGCTCGGGATCCCCGCCGGTGCCGAGCCCGTGGGTACTTGAGCGACCGAGCTGGACTTTGCGCGCGGCGACCGAGCTGGCCAGCGACTGCACATCGGTGTTGACCGCGATGAGATCGTCTTTGTCCATGCCGTCGAGCAACACGCGATCGAGTGCATTCGATCCGGCGCTGCCGACTCCTACGACCTTGATTGGAATCGGTTCCTCTTGCCGTTCCGGCAAACTGTAATTCTTGCTGAGCTGGATCATATCGATCTTTCTGTTGTTATCGCATTCCGCTAAAAAACCTCCCGAAAATTCGAGTAATGCCGCGCCGCGGCCGATCCACTTGCACGGCCTGCGCGTATTTCAGCAAACCGATCGCGGTGGAAAATTGCGGGTTCTCAACGGCCGATGTCAGCCCGGACATGGTTTGGGCATGTGTTACGTGCGCGGGCATTTCAAAGATTTCCCCAGCCAAATAATCGATCCCGTTCACCAGGCTGCATCCGCCGGTAATGAAAATTCCGGCACCGACATAATTGATGAACGGTTCTTCCTCGACTGTGCGCTTGAGCAGTTCAAAAATCTCGCGCAAACGCAAATGAATGATGGTGTTAAGCGTCTCGCGTTCGATTTCCTTTCCGGCAAACCCGGAATCGTCTTTCAACAGAATTGTTTCGCCGGGCAGGCAATTGCCCAGAACGCAGCTGCCTTCTTCGGTTTTTAGTTTTTCGGCGCGCGCCATCGGAATGCGCAAACCCATCGAGATGTCGTTTGTGATGTGATCGCCGCCGACTGCGAGCGCGCCGCTTTGTTTCACCGCGCCATCGACGTACAGAATGTAATCGGCCGTGCCGCCACCGATATCGACCACCAGCGCGCCGAGATTCTTTTGATGCTGCGTCAGGACGACCTGCGCGGCCGCGAGCGCGCTAAAGACAACGTCCTCGACTTCGAGCGGCAACTCTTTCACACAGCGAATCGTGTTTTGGACGCGCGTCCGAACGCCGTGGATGATGTGGAAATCCGCTTCCAGTTTTTCCCCCAGCATGCCGACCGGGTTGAGCACGCAATCCTGTCCGTCCACGTGATAGTGCTGAATGATCGAGTGGAGGAACGCGTTCTGCGCCGGAATGCTGACTTCACGGGCGTTGATTTTTACATCTTCGACATCCTGCTCATCGATTTCGTCGCGCTCTTCCGGCAGCATGACGCAGCCGCGATTGTTGAAACTTTGGATGTGCCCGCCCGCGACTGCGACGTAAACGCTCCGAATCATCACATCGCTTTTTTGTTCGGCGTCGACCACCGCTTCATGCACGCATTTCATCACCGTTTCAAAATCGACAATCTCGCCCTTGCGCACACCGCGCGATGGCGCCTGGCCGACGCCCAGAATCTTCAGTGTTCCGTCCGGACGTGTTTCGCCGACCACGACGCAAATCTTCGACGTCCCAATTTCCAAACCAACGATCAAATCACCATTCGCCATGTTCTTTAATTTTTCCTGAAAGGTTCCAACGGGAGTGCGCGTTTCACGGCGGGCGTCTCGGTCGGCGATGAACTTGAACGCGATTTCGCGGCTGATGTTCTGGCCGATGGTTTCGGCGCCGCGTGTACCGGAATCGCTTTCATCAGCCGCGGCGATTCTTCCGGCTTAATTGTTTCGTTGATCACTTCCGTCGCGGGTTTCGCAAACGTGACCGGAATGTTTCGTTGCACGAGCAGATTCACGGTCGCGAGTTCGCGATGAGCGTCGTCGGAATAAATCAGGAATTGCTCCAGGCGCTGCAGTTGGGTGTCGAGATTATCGAAACTAAACGTGACCCGGCTGTGATTTTTATCGGTCACGACCAGACAGTACCCCTTCGAGACATCGATCTCGCGAATTTGGAAACGCGTTTGCATGAAGCTGCGCGTGCTCAGCCGCAACAACTCCAGCGCGGCTTTGGTTTCGGGCGATGCGACGATTTTTCCGGCTGCGAGCGATTCGCTCGCGCAACCCAGGATCAACGGCAGTCCCAAATATTCCGGCAACAATTTCTTCTCCTTCATCAAAACGCCGCGCGCGTCCACCAGAAAAGCAGCGTCGGACGCAAAAGGATCCGCGATTTGTTTCTCGCTTGTGATCCAGCCGATCGGCTTGCGTTCGACGATTCGGATGTCGATTTCGGACGGAAGCTTTCGGGTAATCTCAACTTCATCGACCTGCGGCAACTCCTGCAATCGCGCCTGTACGCGCCCCAGGTTCACCCGGAAAATGTTTTCGCTTTCACGCAAATCGGCCACGCTCAAAATCTGCTCGCGCTGTAAAGTTCCGTCGGTCTGCACTTCAATCGCGCTGAGCTTGTAGTCCGGATTGTCGATGAAGAACCGTTTCGCTGCGACGCGAGCGCCGACATAAATCGCGGCGATCAACGCAATCACGAGCGCGATTTTTGAGAACAGGACGAGGAATTTGCGATTGCGATACTGGACCGCTTTCCGCGAGCGCACTTTGACATCGAGCAAATGTTGCTGCCGCCGTTGGCGGAAGCTGGAGACACGCTGATTGCGCGCGCGGGGACGTTGCTGCCGCCTCATTGTTGAGCGCGCTCCCTTCTCGCGCGCGACAACTCGATAATACGCTGGCAAAGATTGACATACTTGATTCCGGCCGCAGCCGCCGCTTCCGGAAGCAGACTCGCCTCGGTCATTCCCGGAATCGTGTTCACTTCGAGCACGAACGGATCGCCCGTCCCAGACAGAATTATATCGACGCGTCCGTAAACGACCAGGCCCAGAGCGCGAAATGCCTGCAGCGCCAGCTCCTGAATCTTTTTCGTTTTGCCGGGATCGATCTTCGCCGGACAAACATGCTCCGCGCTCGCGCCAGCCTGCGGATTCAGGAACGGGTACTTGGTATTGAAGTCGTAAAAACCGCCCTTCGGAATTATTTCAAGAATCGGCAGGGCTTGATCACCGAGAATACCTATCGTCAATTCGCGGCCAGATACAAATTTTTCCACCAACAATTTGCGATCGTACTTGCCCGCTTCTTTCATCGCCGACTCGAGCTCGCTCTGATTTTTTACGATCACGACGCCAACGGTGGAACCCTGACGCGACGGCTTCACCACCAGCGGCACCGGAATTTCTGGGCGCTGACCGACTTCAACCACTTCCCACTCGGGCGTGACCACGCTGTGCCTCTGAAATTTTTCTTTCGACAAAATTTTGTCGAATGCGGTCCGGCTTTCTTCGACTCCGTCACCAGTGTAGGGAATGCCGCGGTCTTCCAAGATTTTCTGCAACTGCCCGTCTTCGCCGAACGTTCCGTGAATGGTGATGAAGGCAAGATCGACATCTTTCGGTAACGGAAAATTCTCGTCGCGAACATCGACGTCAACGACATCCGCGCCTAACGAACGGAGCGCTTTCGAAACTCCGCGGCCAGTCGCCAGCGATACGTCGCGCTCCGATCCAGGGCCGCCCATCAACACCGCAATCTTCTTTGGCAAAGCAGTCGATTTCATCAAACCGGTTCTCCCACAATTTGCACTTCTGTTTCCAATTCGATTCCGCGCTTGGTCCGCGCGGCTTGTTTGATTCGGTCGATCAGCTCGAGCATATCCGTCGCGGTCGCGCCGCCATCGTTCACGATGAAATTGCCGTGAACCTCCGAAACGCGGGCTTTTCCGACCGCCGAATTTTTTAGACCCAGTTCATCGACCAGTTTTCCGGCCGGGCACTTCTCCGGGTTTTTGAAAATGCAGCCGGCGCTTTTCGCGATCGGCTGAGTGGTGCGCCGTTTTTCTTGAGACTCATGGAGACGCGACTCGATCTGCTCGCGTGCGGCCGGCGAGCCGCGGAACGTGGCCGAAACGGCAAAGTTTTGTTCGAGCAAAGGGAAATGCCGGTAATGCACTTCCAGTTCAGATCGATCTTTATCGTGCCCGTTTCCCTCTGAGTCCAAATACCGAACGCGGACGACGTTTTCGAAAGTTTGAGCGCCCATCGCGCCCGCGTTCATGCGCAGCGCGCCACCGACCGCGCCGGGAATTCCTTCCATCCATTCCAATCCGCCTAAATCCGCGCCGCGCGCAGCATAGGCGATCTCTTTCAGTTTCGCCCCAACGCCGGCGGTGATTTCATTTCTGTAGATGTCGATCTTATCGAAGTCGCCGCCGCAAGGATGAACAACCACGCCGCGAATTCCGCCGTCGCGCACAAGCAAGTTCGAGCCGCGTCCGATGACGAAGAGCGGAAGATTCTCGCGCCGGCAAAACCGGATCAGTTCGCTCAATGCCGCTTCGGTGCGCGGCTCGACCCAAAATTGCGCCGGACCGCCGACGCGCAATGTGGTGTGTTTCGAAAGCGGCTCGTAAAGTCGGACGTCGCCATCCTCGCCCACGATCTCTTTTAATTTCTCAGCAATGACGAGGTCGGCGGCCAGGGTCGACAATTGCTCGTGAATGTTGCCCGCGCCGAGGCTGAGAACGAGATCGCCGGATTCGAGCATGTTCCCGACATCGCGGTGCACCCATTCCAAACGCGGTTGGTAACTGACGCCACGATGACCGTGCGCCGAGATTTCGTCCGCGATGATTTGACCGGTGACACCCGGCATTGGGGATTCATTTGATCCGTAAACATCAGTGATGACGACGCGATCTGCTTGATCGAACGCGCGCCCGAATTCCTTACGCAGAGCTTTAGTTCGCGAGTAGCGATGCGGTTGAAACATCGTTAACACGCGTTTGTGTTCAATGGACTTCGCCGTTTTCAACGTCGCTTTGACTTCAGTCGGATGATGTCCGTAATCATCGACCAACAGAAAACGCGGACTGTCGTACTTAATTTCAAAGCGCCGCCGCGCGTGTTGGAACTTCGTCAGCGACTTCGCGATTTTTTCAAACGGAACGCCGAGCTCACTTGCAAGTGCGATGACACCGAGTGCGTTGCGAACGTTGTGCTCGCCCGGAACATTCAACACCGCTTTGCCAAGTTTTTCTCCGCGCCGATAAACGCAAAAGACTGACGTGAAATCGCGCAGTTCGATATCGGTCCCGCGATAGTCAGCGTTATCGGTCAAGCCGTAGGAAATTGCACGATCGCGAGATCGACATATGCGCGCTGCGTTCGAGTCATCGGCACAATAAAAGATTTGGCCGGTCGTTTGTCCGATCAGCTGGACAAAGACTTTCTCGATCGCGGCGAGATCGGTGTAAAAGTCGAGATGTTCCTCCTCTATATTTAGGACCAGGGCGTGCTCGGGATGAAACAAGGCGATCGTGCCGTCGCTTTCATCGCCTTCGGCCACGAAAAATTCGCCGCGCGCGTCCCAGTGCGCGTTCGTCCCGAGAATCGGGATCTCGGCGCCGACGTAATGCGACGGATGCAACCCGCCTTCGCGCAAAACGTGCGCGGTCATCGCGGACGTCGTGGTTTTACCGTGCATTCCGGCGACGAGGATTCCGCGTTTTGCCGATATGATCGCGGCTAGCGCTTCAGCGCGACGCACAGTTCTCCTTCCGCTTTCTTGGGCGCTCTTCAGGATCGGATTGTCCTTTTTGATAGCCGAAGAATAAATGACGAGCTCGGCGTCGCGTGCGTCAGCGGCGCGATGTTGCTGATAAAACTTTAACCCGAGCCGCTGCAGCCGATCGGTTTCCAGCGAATCTGATTTGTCCGAGCCGCTGACTTCGTGCCCGAGTTGTAGAAGAAGGCCGGCAATTCCACTCATGCCGCTGCCGGCAACACCGATGAGATGAACGGCGTGCCGTTCCTGCGTCAGGAATTTTGCAAGATCGAGATCCTTCGTCATGACTGCGTGTACTTCTCCATTGTTGCAGCAACGCGATCAGCGGCGTCTCGCGGCGCGAGCCGCGCAGAGTTTTCGGACATGCGTCGAAGCCGCTCCGGCCGATCGATCAGCTCTTTGACCTTCTGAGTAATTAGTTCGGGAGTTAACTTCGATTCCTTCAAAACAAATGCTGCGCCCGCGCGCGCGAAGATTTCGGCGTTGCGAGTCTGGTGATCGTCCGCGGCGTAGGGAAACGGAATCAGAATGCTGGGCAACTCGAAGGACGCGATTTCGGCCAGACTGGCGGCGCCCGCGCGTGCGACCGCGAAATCGGCGGCGCTGTAAATTTCTTCCATATGATGATGAAACGCAGCGACGTAAGCGGAGATTCGTTCGCGTCGATAATTGTCCGCCACCAGCCGTTCATCGCGCGCTCCGGAAAGATGAATCACTTGCAATGCAGTGTGGCGCAGGAATGGCAACGATTTGATGATCGCTTGATTAATTCCGCTCGCGCCCTGACTTCCACCCATCACCAGCATCGTCGTGACATCCGTTTGCAATCCGAGTTTTTGCCGTGCCGATCGTCGATCCAAGCGTTTGAGCTCTGTGCGAATCGGCGTGCCGGTCAGCTCCGTTCGCACCTTAGGAAAGAAGGCGGCGCATTCTTTAAAGCCAAGTAAAACCGCGCGAACCATTTTCGCCGCGAGCCGATTCGCTTTTCCCGGGACCGCATTCGATTCATGAATGAGCGTGGAAATGCCGCGCATGCGGCCGGCCAAAATCGGCGCCGTCGAAGTGAATCCACCCATGCCCAGAATGACCTGCGGTTTGAACTTCTGATAAATCGATCGGCAGCGGGAAAGACTTTCGGTGAACCGGCGAATGAAACCAAAGATGGCCGGCGAATAAACGGACGGAAATCCGACAGTTGGCAATTTTTCGAACCGAAATTGGGAGCGGGTGGAGAGCGCGAGGCTGTCGATCTCTTTTTCGGAAACAAACAGAAGCACTTCGTGCCCGCGCTCGCGCAGTACTTCAGCGACCGCAATTCCGGGAAAGAGATGTCCACCCGTGCCTCCACATGCGATGACCGCGTTCATTCCGTGATTGTAGATCTTGTCCGTTAAATTCGCGGCGTCATTCGCACCTGGAGTGAAGTGCGTTTTTTATTGGCCGGTTCCAAAACGGCCTGGCGATAAATGTTAAGTAACAGTCCGACACCGAAGAGGCAGGCGACCACGTTCGAGCCGCCGTAGCTGATGAACGGCAGCGGCAGACCTTTGTTCGGCAAAAGCGAGGTGGTGACTCCAATGTTTACGGCGGCCTGGAGCGCGAGCAATGAGACGACACCGGACGCAGCCAGCAAACCGAACCGGTCTTTGGCGTGGAGCGCGATGACGATTCCGCAAACAATTACGACCACGAAAAGGAAAACAACGAGCAGACTGATTCGCAATCCAAGCTCCTCGCCGATCATCGGGAAAATGAAATCGGTGTGCGCGTAGGGCAGGTAGAGCATTTTTTGGCGACCGTTGCCGAGCCCGAGTCCTTCCATGCCGCCGCTGCCCCACGCAATCAACGCCTGCATTTGCTGGAGTCCGGCGTCTTCTTTGTAGCGCTGGAGATCGGTGAATGCGACCAAGCGCTCCATACGCGAGTGCGTCGCGGCGACAAAGATCACGCTGCTCCCGATCACTGCGAGCAGACCGAGAAGAATTGGATTCGTTCCAGCGACGAACATCACCGTGAATGCAGTCGCCCCGATCAACGCGGTCGTTCCGAGATCAACTTCAAAGAGAATCAACGCGAGCAGAGCAGTGATGATCGCCAACGGAATAGCAAAGCCGAACAGCGGATGACTGGCTGCCTTCTCATAACGCGCGAACCACCAGGCGAGAAAAAATACCGCGGCGAGTTTCGCGATCTCGGATGGTTGAAAACCAATCGGCCCGAATCCAATCCAGCGACGCGAGCCGTTGATCCGCATTCCGATGTGCGGAATGAAACAAAATACCAGCGTGATCGTTGCGACGCCGAGCCAAATCCACCACGTGCGCTGCCAGAAATGGTAATCGATCAGCGCCGCCGCGATGCAAACAGCGAGGCCCACTCCAAGCCAGAGCGATTGGTGCTTGAGAAAAAAGTAGGGGTCGCCATGGCTATCCTTGGCAAAAGCGCTGGTGCTGAAAAGCATCACGATGCCGATGACGAGCAGCCCAAGCACCGCAACGAACAGGAAGTAAGCGCTTCTCCGATACATGACATTACTGGTTCTTTTTCGATGTTTTCCCGGGAATCAAAAGCTTTTGTCCGATCTTCAATTTGCGCGGGTCGTCGATGCGATTGAGCGCAAGTAAGTCGTCGTAAGAGACTTTGAACTTCTTCGCGATCGTCACCGGATTATCGCCTTTCGCGACAACATAAACTTTTCCGGAGTCGCTAACCTTTGGCTGCGCCTTCGCAATCGCTTTCTGCGCGGTCGGTGAATTGAGAGCCGGCGCCTGCAGTTTTGTATCGGCCGAAGCGATTCCGATAGTGGTTGGCGTTGGCGGAGAAGGCAGCGACGCCTGCCGCGTCTTGATCGCGTTGAACGCAATGATCCCGGCCACTGCGACGACGTGCAGCAGCAGCACGATCAGTAACGCCCGGGATAGCTTCATGCTCGGTTCGGCGACGTCACCGTAATCCGCCGCAGTCGCACCAATGCGAAGCGGCCGGCGCACGGCTGTGGCGCGGAGTTTTTTTCTTCTAAATTTGAGCAGCTTTGGCATTTTGAACTTCCTTTTCATTGAGGGAGGGCTTGGACGAGGGCGCGGAACTGATCGCCGCGATCGGCGTAACTCTTGAACATGTCGAAGGAAGACGTGCCCGGCGAAAAAAGGACGACTTCGCCGGATTTGGCGGTGGCGTAAGCGCGCTCGACGGCGTCGGCCAGCGAGGTAGCGAGCTCCGTTTTGACTGCGCCGTCCCAATCATGCGCGATCCGCTTCGCCATTTCGCCAATCAGAATTGTCGATCGAACTTTTTCTTTCACCAATTTGCGAAGGGGCTCAAAGGTGAAGCCTTTGTCTTTTCCGCCGGCGATGAGAACGACCGGTTTGCTTTGCGCGAGCAAAGCTTTCTCGATTGCGTCGAGATTTGTCGCCTTGGAATCGTTGATGTAATCCACGCCGCCGATTTGCCGAACGAACTCGCAGCGGTGCGGCCTCGGCTCGTAGGCGCAAAGGGGCGGGACCATTTTCTCAAATGCCAATCCGCGGGCGTGGCCGGCGGCGAGAGTCGCCATCAGATTCTCGATGTTGTGCGAGCCGCGCAGCTTTGTCTGATTCAATCGCAAGACCGGCTTGTTTTCAAAAACGATGGCGCCCTCAGCCAAACGAAAGTCGGCCCGATTGGTATAGGCGCTGAAGGTGACTTTACGCGCACGAAGCTCAGGCAAACTTTCAACCGCGTTCACGATCGCGACGTCATCGGCTGTCTGGTTTTCAAAGAGTCGCAGCTTGGCGGCGCGATATTCGGCCACGGAGCGGTAACGATCGAGATGGTCCGGCGCGAAATTCAGCCAGAGCGCGATCGACGGATGAAAGGTCTGGATCGTTTCTAATTGGAACGAACTCACTTCAACGGTGAGCACGTCGTATTTCGTCTTCTCGCGCGCGACCTCGGAAAGCGGTTTGCCGATGTTACCGCAGGCAATTGTTTCCTGCCCGCAATCATTCAACATCTGCGCGAGCAGTTCCGTGGTCGTGGTCTTGCCGTTTGTGCCGGTGACTGCGATCACCGGCGTTTCGCAGGAACGCCAGCCGAGCTCGAGCTCGCCGATGATGTCGATCTTGGCCGCCGATCGGATGGACTCGTCCCGTGGCGAGCGCGCCGAAAAATTGCGCGCCAGGGCCGAGGCCGGATCGATTCCCGGGCTCGAGACAACGAAATCGTATTTGCCTGAATCCTGGTCGGCCGCTTGCCCGCAAATCACGCGAATGTTTTGCGCGCGCAAATTGTCGATGGTGGACTTGAGCAATTTGTTCTCGTCGGCGCTGTCCAGGACGGTGACGTTTGCGCCTTCTGCTTTGAGTAGAAGGGCCGCAGCCGCTCCACTCAAGCCGGCCCCCAGAACTGCGACGCTTTGATTCGAGTAACGCAATTTCTACCTCAACTTCAAAGTCGCGAGCCCGAGCAGCGCGAAAATTCCAGACAAAATCCAAAACCGCACGATCACGGTGTTTTCTTTCCAACCCACGAGTTCGAAATGGTGATGGAGCGGCGACATCGCAAAAATGCGTTTGCCGGTCAGTTTGAAACTCAGAACCTGGATAATGACCGAGACGGCTTCAATGACGAAGACGCCGCCGACAACGACGAGTAATAATTCTTGTTTACAGCAGATCGCCACGACGCCGATCAAGCCGCCGATCGCGAGTGAACCGGTGTCGCCCATGAAAACTCTCGCCGGGTGGCAGTTAAACCAAAGAAATCCGAAACCGGCGCCGCTGAGCGCCGCGCAAACAACGGTCAGCTCGCCTGTGTAAGGATAGAATGGGACCTGCAAATATTCCGCGATCCGAAAATTTCCGGCCGCGTAGGAAAGAAACGCATAAGCAAAAGCCACCGTGACGGTGCAGCCGATGGCGAGACCGTCCAAGCCGTCGGTCAGGTTCACGGCATTCGATGACCCGACAATCACGAGCACGAAAAACAGGATCGTGAACCAGCCCATGTTCGTGACCACGGGCGATTTGAAAAATGGGACATAAAGGGAGCGCGCCTGCACTTCCAAAAGCGGGCTCGTCAAAAAGACTGCCGTGATAATTAGAGCGAGGGCGATTTGGAAAAGAAGTTTGATCCGGCCGCTTACGCCGTCGGATTTTTTCTTTGTTACCTTGAGATAATCATCAACGAAGCCAAGCACGCCGAGATAGACCATGGCGAAGAGAGCGAGCCAGACGAAACGATTGTCCGGACGCGCCCAGAGAAGACTGGAAATGAGGACAGCGCCGATTACCAGGACACCGCCCATCGTCGGCGTTCCTTGTTTGCCACCGTGCAATTCTGCAAGCCGGTGAACCTCAGCGGCCTGGCGAATCGGCTGGCCGAGTTTGAGCGCCGTTAAGATTCGAATGATGAAATTTCCGAACAGGAGCGACACTACGAACGCTGTGATTGCGGCAGCGACCGCGCGAAACGTAACGTAAAAGAAAACGTTGAATCCGCCGACGTGATCGCTTAGCCGATGAAGAAAATACATCATACGCGCGCGCTTTCTGGCGAACTCTGCTTCGCGAATGCCTCAATCACATTTTCGGTGCGAGCGAGCCGACTGCCTTTGATCAACACGAGGTCGCCCGGCACGGCGATGTTCCGCAGCAACTCTGCGGCTTCCGATGTCGATCCGACGGCGGCGCTCTTTTCTAGCCCGGCGTCTTCTGCCGCTCGCGAGATGACTGCACCCATTTCGCCAATACCGATCAATTGATCGATACCGAACGCCGCTGCTTCTTCTCCGACTTCTTCATGGCCCCGCTGCGTTTCTTCTCCCAACTCTCGCATTTCACCGAGGACCGCGATTCTTTTTCCATCCGTGTCCAACTCGACCAGCGTCTGCAGCGCCGCTTTCATCGAATCCGGATTCGCGTTGTAGCTGTCGTCGAGAAATTGCACGCCATTGATCTCTTTGATTTGTAAACGTGCTTTGGTGAGCGGAGCGCTAGCCAGACCGGCTGTCGCTTCTTCGAGCGAAAGACCGAACGCGCGCCCGGCCGCGACGGCGAGGAGCCCATTTTGCACCATGTGCAGTCCAGGAACAGGCAATTGCGCGCGACATTGGTGCCCTCCTTCCAAAATCGTGAATTCCGATCCATCAGCGCTTTGTTGAATATCGATCGCGCGAATAGTTCCGTCTTTTGTGCCGGCGAAAATCACGCGGGCGCGGCTACGCCCGGCAATGCCTTTGCTGAAAGGATCGTCTGCATTCAAAATCACTGTTCCTTCCGCACCGACAGCTTCGGCCAGCGCGCCTTTTTCTTTCGCGATCGCTTCCCGCGTTCCCATGAACTCAATGTGGGCAATGCCAATGTTGGTGATGATGGCGGCGTCAGGCGCCGCAATCTTTGCGAGTGCCGCGACTTCGCCCGGATGGTTCATCCCAATTTCCCAGACCGCGACTTCATCCCGCGCTGTCGCTTCCAGAATTGTGCGCGGCAATCCGACGTGATTGTTGAAGTTGCCTTGCGTTTTCGTGACGCGAAATTTTCGACCTAGCACCGACGCACCAAAATCTTTCGTGCTCGTTTTTCCATTGCTGCCGGTGATGGCTAGAACTTTGATCGGCAGCGATTTCCGATAATTCGCGGCGAGATTTTGATAGGCGAGCAAACTGTCCTGGGCCCGAATGATGGCGAACTTCTTTGGAACTTTTCCTTTCCATTTAAGATCGACAATCGCGCCGGCGGCCCCGCCCTTTGCCGTCGCCCCGACAAATTTGTGGCCATCGAAATTTTCGCCGCGGAGCGCTACGAAAAGCTCGCCCTTTTTAATGGTTCGTGAATCGGTGCTGATTCTTTCGACCGTTCTTTTTCCGTCGCCCTGTTCGAGCTTCGCGCCGGAAAGATCGACCATCTGTAAGATCGACACCGGATTCATTTAAATTCTACCGGATGATTTTCGAGCGCCCGACGCGCCACTTGAATGTCTTCAAACGGCACGGTGTGATCGGAGAACTGCTGGTAATTTTCGTGACCTTTGCCCGCGATCAAGACGATGTCACGCGGTTGCGCGATTTCGATTGCGCGTGAAATCGCGGATGCGCGGTCGGTGATTTTTTCAAAATGATTACCGCGAAATCCCTTTTCGATTTCGGCGATGATTTTGTCCGGATCTTCTTTGCGCGGATTATCAGAGGTGATGACGGCGTAATCAGCATTGTGATCGACAACCTGACCCATGAGCGGCCGTTTCTCACGGTCGCGATTGCCGCCGCAACCAAAGACGACAATCAAGCGCCGCGGGCCAAGTTCGCGCAAAGTTTTTAGAACATTAAGCAACGCGTCGGGCGTGTGCGCGTAATCAACGAAAACTTGGAACTGTCGTTTCGCCGGAACCATCTCGAGACGACCGGGAACTTGCGGCGATTTAGCGAGACTGAGCACGGCCTCGCGCAAGCCGACTCCGAGCGCCTTGGCGGCGGCGAGCGCAGCCAACGAGTTCGCAACGTTGAACCGGCCGATCAATGGCACGCGGATGAGATAACTTTTGCCGCGCGCATCGAGCTGATACGAGGTTCCTCCAAATTCCATTCGATAATTGGATGCCCGGAAATCGGCGAGCGCTCCCATTCCGAAAGTTACCACCGAAACTTTTTTGTCGATCTTCTCGAGCAACCGCCGTCCATAACGATCGTCGATGTTGATGATCGCGACCGGTTTCTTTTTTTTCCCCTGCAACGGGAGTTGTTTGAACAACTTCGCTTTCGCTTCGAAATAATTTTCCATCGTCCCGTGATAATCGAGATGGTCCTGCGTCAGATTGGTGAAGACCGCGACGTCCCATTCGATGCCGCGCGTGCGCTCTTGAGCGAGCGCATGCGAGGAAACTTCCATGGCGGCGGCGCGGCAACCAGCGTTCGCGATTTGGGCAAGCAATTCCTGAAGATCGAGCGATTCGGGTGTCGTACGGGCCGCGGGCAAAACGCGCTCACCGATTTCATAGCGCACCGTGCCAAGCAAACCACAGCGCATTCCCGCTTTCTCGCAAATGTGCTTGATCAGGAAAGTGGTCGTCGTTTTGCCGTTGGTGCCCGTAACGGCGGCGAGCTTCAATTTTCGCGCGGGAAAATTGTAAAATCGCGTGGAGAGATCCGCGAGCGCACCGCGCGTATTTTCGACAACGACGCAGGTGGCGCGTGGATGTTTCTCAGCGCGCTCGGCAACGATCACCGTGGCGCCTTTTTCAACGGCCTGGCCGATGAAGTCGTGGCCATCGCTTTTTTCACCGCGCAATGCCACGAATAGCCCATCCCTCTGCACACGGCGCGAGTCATACGCGATGCTTTCCACCGCGCGACCAACTGGGCCGATGATTTCGCGAACGGGAATCGCGGCGAGAAGAGTTTTGAGCTGCATGAGGATTGACCATTCTTATGCCAGGGACTCAATGGCGCGGGGCATTGGTTAAGGCAACTCGCTCGACTGGGATGGCTTTGCGAATTTCCTCATGCGGCTCAAGATCGAGATAACGGGCGGCCTTTTCGGCGATGCGGGAAAAAATTGGGCCGGCAACAAGGCCACCGTAATTCAGCTCAGGTTTTGTCTGTGCGTCGTCCAAGACAACGAGTCCGACAAATTCCGGATGGTCAGCCGGCAAATAACCGCAGAACGAAACGACATACTGTCCTTTTTCGTAGCCGCCGTGTGGATCGACTTTTTGAGCGGTGCCGGTCTTTCCGGCGATGATGAAACCCGGAACAGCGGCGGCCGCGGCGGTGCCACGATCACTGACTACACCGCGGAGTGCGCTCCCAATCTGGCTGGCGGTCTGCTGCGATATAACCTCACGTAAGACAATCGGCGAAAGCGTGCTGATTGTCTTCCCATCACTGGTGGTGATCGATTTTACGATGCGCGGCGTCATTAATTTGCCGCCGTTGGCAATCGCGGCCATGGCCGCAGTCATTTGGAGCGCAGTAACTCCAATCTCATGGCCCATCGGAATGTGAGTGATCGAAATTTTGCTCCACGATTGCGGCGGACGGATTAGTCCTGGAATTTCGCCCGGAAGCTCCACGCCGGTCCGCTCGCCGAAACCAAAGCGCCGGATGTATTCGTAAAATTTCTGGTCGCCGACACTGACAGCCAATTTGGCTGCACCGATGTTGCTCGATTTAACGAGAATGTCTTTGACGCTCAGGTCGGTAAAAGCGGCGTGATCGTGCAGCGCGGTGCCGCCATAGTTCCAAATTCCGTTTTCGCAAAAGATGTAGGAATCAAGGCGGAACTTGTGCTCGTTGAGCGCGGCCGCAGCGGTGACAATCTTAAACGTGGAGCCAGGCTCCATCATGTCGCTGATGGCACGATTTTTCATTTGCTCCGGTTTCGCCTCGGAGCGGTGATTGAGATCGAACGCGGGCCGATTGGCCATCGCCAGAATTTCGCCGGTCTGCGGCCGCATCAAAATGATGGTCGCTTTTTTCGGCGAATACTCGCGCATGGCGGCGTCGAGTTCGTTCTCCACGATGTTCTGTAAATTTAGATCGACGGTCAGGTGGACCTGATAGCCGTTGCGCGGCGCGCGCTCCTGGCCGCGGTAAAGCACGAGCTCCTGGCCGGCGCGGTTATGCTCAATGTAACGATAGCCATCCTGTCCGCGCAGATATTCATCGAGCGAACCTTCCACGCCTTGGATGCCGTGATGCTCGAAGTCGGTGAATCCGATCACGTGGCAAAGCATCAAGCCGTTGGGATAAATACGGGTCGCGTCTCGTTCGAAATAAATGCCGCGTAAATTTTGGGCGCGCAGTTTTTGGCGGAGCGAATCGCTGATTGCTTTCGGCACTTCGCGTTTCAGCACGATGTAACGGCGGTCGCCGTGAAGCTTCTCCGAAACTTCTTCGCGCGGAAGCTTCAGCTCGTTGCTTACAAGATCGACAGTCGCGTCGGTGTCGGTCAGATGAGTCGCGTCAGCGACCACGGTTTCGACCGGAACATTGTGCGCCAGGACTTCGTTATTAGCGTCGAGAATCGTGCCGCGCTCGGCAAAAATGGGTTGCTTGTAAACGTGTTTCTCAGCCGCGAGCCCGGCGTACTGGTCGTGCTTGATCATCTGGAGATAGATCAAGCGAAACGAAAACGCGCTGAAGAGTAGAACGAAGCCGAGGCAAACCAGTGCGCATCTTGTCCGGCTGTTCCATTTCATCTCGCGGCCCGCTGGTTGGAAACTGGCTGGAGAATGTCTTCCTGGTTTCGTGTCGGCATCGTCAGTCGAACAATGTTATGCTCCGCGATCGGAATCATTTTGAGATAACCTTCCTTCAGGCGGCGTTGCAATGCCGAGCGCGAGGTGAGGGCGGCGATCTGTGCGCTCGCCACTTCATTTTGCATTCGCAAATTTGCCACTTCTGTCTCGAGCGCCTTCTTGCGATCACCCAAATGGTAGAGTTGCAAGGTCAGATAAACATAACTTAACCCCGTTAGCGCCAGAAACGCAGTCAGCACAATCCAGCGCGCAAGCGAGGCGGCATTGACCGTGTTCCAATTTTTTCGGCGGGACCGCTTCATTCGACCTTCTCCGCCACGCGCAACTTTGCGCTCCGGGAGCGCGGATTCAGTCTCTGCTCATTCTCGCCCGGCTCGACCGGTTTCGAAGTGATCGCGCGCAAGTCGTATTCCGGATTGCGTCGCGGCTCCGGCCACTCCGGCCGGTCCAGCCATTCGCGGCTGTGATCGCGGATGAAATTTTTCACGATCCGGTCTTCGAGAGAATGAAAAGTGATGACCGCGATACGCGCGCCAGGCTCGAGGCGCGCTGTCAAGACGCGCAGGCCTTGTTCAAGCGCGCCCAGCTCGTCGTTCACTTCCATTCGCAACGCTTGAAATGTCTGCGTCGCGGGATGTCTGCGTCCGTGGCGGCCGACAACTTTTTCGATCGCTCGCGCGAGCTGTAGCGTTTCCGTAAACGGCGAATCTTTGCGCATCTTCACAATCAAGCTGGCGATGCGGCGCGCTGCCGGTTCTTCGCCGAGGTCGCGGAACAATCGCGTCAGCGCTTCTTCGGTGCAGCGGTTCACGATGTCAGCGGCGGTGATTGTCGATCTCGGGTCCATTCGCATGTCGAGCGGACCGTTGCGCATCATGCTGAACCCGCGGGTCGCATTTTCCAGTTGGCGCGAGGAGACACCGAGGTCGAGAAGTGCACCCCCGATTTTCTGGACACCGAGTTCGTCGAGGATCTTGTCCGCGTTCCGAAAGTTTGCCTGGCGCAGGGTGACGCGGCCGCTGAAATGGGCGAGTTCCTCCCGCGCCTGTTCGATCGCCTCCGGATCTTGGTCGAGTGCGAGAACGTCGGCGCCGGTTTTCAAAATCGCTTCGGTATGACCGCCGCCGCCGACCGTTCCATCGACAACGACTGAACCCGGATGTGGCGCGAGCAATTCCACCACTTCGGCGGCTAGCACCGGTTGATGGTAAGTGAAATCCTCCATTTCCTGCGGCTCCTCTTCCCAAACGAGCGGCCCGGTCGCAAACCAAACTGGCCGCTCAAATAATAATGCCTTCATAATGGGGTTGATTACAAACCAATGACGTTGGCAACGTGCTGATAAGTGGGCGTCTCTTCCTCCTGAGCGCGCTTCCGCCGCTGCAAATTCCAAATTTCAAAACGGCCGCGGCCCCCGACCAACACGACCTCGCCTTTCAATTCAACTTTTTTGCAAAGATCTTCCGGCAAAACCAGGCGGCCTTGTTTATCGGCTGCGCCATGCTGCGCGCGAGAGTGGAGTTGACGAAAAAAAATGCGCCGATCGCGCGCGGAAACATTCGGATCCGATTCGGCGGCACCACTCATACGAGAAAATTCTTCAGGCGACATGACCAAAAGAAATTGGTGAGTCGCTTCCGGAAGAATGATGAATTCCTCGGTGTCACCGCGCCGCCAGCGCGCTGGAATGGTGATTCGATTTTTCTCGTCAATGGAGTGACGAAACTCGCCGGCGTAGAAGCGTTGGTCGGACGTATGCATTGGCGGGTGGAGAAGTGTTCCATTCTAACCCACTTTTCCCCACTTTTAACCACCTTCTGTGCCAGCCGTCAATAAAAATTAATTGCCTGCTTTGCCGCCCGTTTTTACTCATTTAAACTGCGCATCTCGAACGATGTCGCCCAACTCGCTTTTAGTATTTCTCGCGATCGGTCTGCCTTTGACTCTTCCGATCATCGCGCAAATGCCGCCGACCACCCCAAACGACGCTGTTCGAGTGACGGTCACGCTGAATGCCGACGGCTCGCGCACCATTTATCAGTTCGACAATGCGAAGCATGAAGCAATCGCGGCCACGACTGATGCTAACGGAAAACCGCGCGGCAAAATCGTTTATCAGATCAGTGACACCGGACGATTCGTCAGCGGGATTGTCTTCGGACCGGACGAAAGGTTCCTGTTCAAAAGCATATACAAATATGATGCGGCCGGCCGGCTCGAAGAAGAGGCGCACCTCGGAAAAGACGACGCAGTCATCAACAAGATTGTCTACAAGTACGATTCAAAGGGGAAACAGATCGGCTACTCAGTTTTCGATCCGACTGGCAAGTTACTCTCGGGCGTAGCTTCCCCGACACCTACGGCGTCCTCCAAACCTCGTAATGCGCTCGCGAAATAGTTTCGAACGTTGTGAGTCAACCCTCAGCTGGCCCTTCGCGTACTCCCCTGACGGAGAGGATAGAGGTGAGGCGGAAATTGCGAACAGAATTAGATCCACGGTAGCTTGCTCCTGCTCCGAAAAAGAGCTAAGAAGGTAACCCCCATGATTGACTACATCCAAAAGGGCGGACTGCTCATGTGGCCGATTCTGGCCTGCAGCATTATCGCCATCGCTGTCTTCGCCGAGCGCTTTTTCTATTTGCATCGCGCTACCATCCACGTCGGCGAATTCCTAAAAGGACTTTCGAATTTGGTCCAACGCCGGAATTTCGCCGAAGCGTTGCACGAATCGGCCGGCACGCCCGGCCCGGTCGCGCGCGTTATTCATTCTGCGCTTCTTCGACACGACATGTCCCGATCGGAGTTGCGTGAAATTGTGCAGGAAGCGGGGCAGCTGGAGGTTCCGAAGCTCGAACGCTTTCTTGGCGTTTTGGCGACGCTGGCTTTTCTCGCGCCCTTACTTGGCCTGCTCGGAACCGTTTCCGGAATGATCGATGCCTTCGGAACGATCGCTTCCCACGGCGGCTACGCGACTGTGACTGAACTTTCCGGCGGCATTTACAAAAGTCTGCTTACTACCGCGGCCGGCCTTGTCGTCGCCGCGCCGACGTTCATCGCTTACAGTTATCTTTCGTCGCGGGTGAATACGATGTTGCACGAAATGGAGCGCGCCGGCATCGAGATCGTGCACATGTTGAAGGACAGCGAAGCGCTCACTGGCATCATCAGTTTTCAGCAATCGCCCGAAACGCTGACAAGTTCGCGGGAAGCGCATCGCGATCGTTAGATCGGTCCGCCAAAGGACGGATTCGCCGTGGCGAACAATCGCAAGATCGACAATGACGGTGCACAAGTATGAAGCTCAGCCGCACCAAGGAATATAATTTCGGCTGGCTAGTCGTGTTCCCATTAATCGACGTCGTGTTTCTGCTCATCTTTTTCCTGCTGTTGAGTTCGAACTTTGTCTTCCAACCGGGGATCGCCGTTTCGGCGCCAGCCTCGCCGTTCCTGCTCGGCGCCCAGCGAAATCCGCAAATCATCAGCGTTACCAGCGGCGCTGTCCCGGGGATTTATTTTCGCGATCAGAAAACTTCACTCGAGGGACTTGGCCCGTTGCTCGATGAAGCCAAACGCGAAAATCGCTCCATTATAATTAAGGCGGACCGCCAGACGCCGTATGAATTGGTTGTGGCAGTGACCAATGCCGCGCTTGAACACGGGATTTCATCGGTCTCGTTGGCCGGCGCTCTGCCGAAATGAACGCGTCCGCCTCCGCGCAATTCATTTTCAACTGGGACCAGCCGCGCCGGCGGAGTCTTATCCTCATCGGATTCATTGTCGCCTCGTTCGTGATTCACGTCGCGGCCTCCTATCTTTTTCAAGTTGTGTATCCGCAAACCGTCTCTCTGCTTCCCGCGCCGCGGCGAGTCAGTTTGATGACCGCGAATTCCGAACAGACGGCAACGCTTCTACGCTGGATCGACTCAGAGGATCCGGCGCTGGTGTCAACCACCAGAAGACCGCCACACCTGCAGCGCCGCGAGATGGGGAAAGTTGAGCATGTTCCTTCTTATTTTGCGCGCGAGCCGGCTTTGAAAGAACCGCCGCCGCTTGCTGTCGATCTTCGCATTCCGAGCGCGCAACCGCCGGGTCCGGTGCCTGCGGCAGCTCGCATTCCAGCGAGCCCGATCGGGGTAACCCCAACCAAAGTGACTTTTGCCGACGGATTTGATCGGGTCGGTCAGCCCACATTTGTTTCCACCAAGTTCCGAACCTCCACTCACGAGCCGCCGCAAAACGCGCAGTTTCGGATTGCGGTCGATTCACGAGGCGCGGTTGTTTATTGTTTCAACTTAACTTCATCCGGTGACGCGGCTTTGGACGAACAGGCGAGAGAACATCTAGCACTCTGCCGTTTTCCGGCTCGTCCCGGCGAGTCCGTCCAATGGCGGACAGGATCGACATCGAATGGTGACTCGCTCGTCTGGGGAATCGCGACGATCGAGTGGGGTAACGATGTCGCCCCGGCGAATACCAAACCGACACCAGGCGCGCCGTGATTCGAGTCAGTCTCGCCGCGCTGGTTACAATTTATCTGCTCCTTTCCCTTGCCACGATTTTCCTTCTCTGGATAGTAGGTGAGTGGAACCGGCGCCGGCGTGAGCGACGTGCATTGCGCTACCGGTTACGGTGCGTGATTTGCGCGTTCGAGTTTGAAGATCGAACGGCGACGTTACTCCCACGCTGTCCGCGTTGCGGCAGTTTGAACGAAAGATTTAGATTGGAGCAGATTTAATTATGGGAATGTGGATTGGCCGAAATCGAAAAGCGCGCGTGACCTACGGGTTCGACGAGATCGCGCTCGTGCCGGGACGCGTCACGATTAATCCAAACGAAGTCGACATCGGTTTTCGTCTGCCCCGCAAGATTGCCGACCCCCTCGAGTTAAAAATTCCGATCCTGGCGAGCGCGATGGACGGAGTCGTCGATGTTCGTTTCGCCGTCGCCATGAGCAAACTTGGCGGTCTGGCTGTTCTGAATCTCGAAGGCGTCCAAACACGCTACAAAACTCCGCAGGAAGTTCTCCAAAAGGTTGTCGAAACCGAGAAATCTGAGGTCACTTCGCTGCTGCAACGAATTTATCAGGAACCGGTCCACCCCGATTTGATCGCAGCGCGCGTGAAACAAATTAAAGATCAGGGCGGGATCGCTGCCGTCAGTTCGATTCCGCAGCGAGCGGCCGAGTTTGGGCCGATCGCGCAGGAAGCGGGCGCGGATGTTTATGTCGTTCAAAGCACCGTCTCGACCGCGCGACACATCTCCACCGAGTACAAATCGCTCGATCTCACAAAATTTTGCGCCGACATGCGCATTCCAGTGATCGTCGGAAACACTGTTGGTTATGACGTCACTTTCGAAATTATGGAATGCGGCCCAGCTGGCGTGCTTGTTGGTGTCGGTCCTGGAGCGGCTTGCACTTCACGCGGTGTGCTTGGACTCGGCGTGCCGCAGGTCACTGCCACGGTCGATTGCGCGGCCGCGCGCGATGCTTATTTCAAAAAAACGTCGCGTTACGTTCCGATCATCACTGACGGCGGGATGAGCAAAGGCGGCGACGTTTGCAAGGCGCTCGCCTGCGGCGCCGATGCAGTCATGGTCGGTAGTGCATTCGCTCGTGCGCAGGAAGCGCCCGGTTCCGGTTACCACTGGGGAATGGCTACGCCGCACGTGAATCTTCCGCGCGGGACCCGAATCAAAGTCGGCACAACCGGTTCACTCAAACAGATTCTTTTTGGCCCAGCCGAAGTCGATGATGGTAGCCAGAATCTCGTCGGCGCGATCACGACCTGCATGGGCAACGTCGGTGCAAGGGACATTGCCGAGTTTCAGCAAACCGAGATCATCATCGCGCCGTCGATCAAAACTGAAGGAAAGCTTTTCCAGGCCGTGCAAAGCGTCGGCATGGGTACGCGCTGACGATTTGAAGAATCCGCCTTCATGAATAACGATCGTCGCGTTGTAATCACAGGTCTCGGTGTTGTCACTCCGGTTGGCAACGATCTCGAGACGTTTTGGAAAAATCTCGTTGAAGGCAAGAGCGGCATCGGCCGGATTCAAGCCTTCGACACCGCGAACTACGATTGCAAAATCGGCGGTGAAGTGCGGGATTTTGAGCCAAAAAACTTTTTCAACAACGCCAAGGACGTCCGTCGCACGGATCGTTTCGCTCAACTGGCCATGGCCGCGTCCAAGATGTCGATCCAGGACAGCGGCATCGATCTCGAGCGCGTTAATCGCGACCGTTTCGGCGTGATCGTCAGCAGCGGCATCGGCGGACTGAAAACGCTCGAAGACCAATTCAGCGCGTTGATGAACAAAGGGCCGCAACGCGTCTCCGCGTTCACCATTCCGATGCTCATCAGCAACATGGCCAGCGGCGTTATCTCGATGGAATTCGGATTGCGCGGCCCGAACATGTGCATCGTCACCGCTTGTGCGACTTCCAATAACTCCATCGGCGAATCGTGGCGCATGATTAAGTTCGGCGACGCCGATATTTTTGTCGCCGGCGGTTCCGAAGCTGCGATCGTCGAGCTGGGTCTCGCCGGTTTTTCCGCGATGAAAGCGTTGAGCAAGCGCAACGACGAACCGGAGCGCGCGTCGCGCCCGTTTGATCGCGACCGTGACGGTTTCATCATCAGCGAAGGCGCAGGCATTGCTATTGTGGAAGAGCTCGAACACGCGAAGAAACGCGGCGCGAAGATCTATTGTGAGCTCACCGGCTACGGACTTTCGGCCGACGCCTACCACATGACCGCGCCGCCGGAAGACGGCGGAGGCGCTGCGCGCGCCATGCAGCTGGCGCTCGATCACGCGAAGATTTCGCCGAACGACGTCGACTACATCAACGCCCACGCCACTTCTACCGGTCTTGGCGATATCAGTGAAACCGAGGCGATCAAAAAAGTTTTTGGCAACAACGCGAACAAGGTTTCGATCAGTTCCACCAAATCGATGACCGGCCATTTGTTAGGCGGGGCCGGCGCAATGGAAATGGCGGCCTGCGCATTAGCGATCCGCGATGGCGTCATCCCGCCGACGATCAATCTGGAAAACCCAGACCCGCAGTGCGACCTCGATTACACCGCCAACAAAGCGAAAGAAAAGAGAGTCCGCGTCATCATGAACAACTCATTCGGCTTTGGGGGCCACAATGCCACCCTCGTCGCCACGGCCTTCGAGGCCTAATTTGTAAGCGCTCCTGTGTATTCTTAAGTCCAACTGATCGGTTGCAGCCCTAACTTCGATCGCCGCGGATTCAACGGAATAAAGCGATTATACATAATCGATAAGGCGAAAAGGTATGTCCGGCTTTCGTTTGCAAGTCCAGGAACCGAATGTAGGACGACTTCACTTGTCTGCAGACCGACCAGATATCCGTCAATTTTTCGGCCGAGACCTCCTGACACTGACAGAGTCGTCTCTCGAACGATGGCTGGATGAAGCTGTAGTATACTGGAGACAGTGCGGATTTCCGTATCCGCGTTTAAGTGCAGATGAGGTAGAACGAGAGTTCGCGCTTGTGCAGCGTAGTTCGACCCGATCAACCTTTGTTGGAGATATTCTACACAGCGCGACTACGGGACTTCGTCTAGCCAATTCCTTTCATCCACACATCTGGCACGTTCGCTCGCAACAACACCGGCGCGCGCCGATAGACTATTTCCATGACGATAGTCGGTTGCGCCAATTGCTTCGTCGGGCACCGCGCTTTTGGCCCAACCGGCGATGCTGGAATTCGCAATGCGTCAGAAGTTTGTTCCGGATCTATTCGAGCGGTCGT